>Ga0255346_1000299_pt1 | contig 85514 bp, 81 predicted proteins | sample wastewater_treat_FD_194410 | JGI IMG/M metagenome (GOLD analysis project Ga0255346, IMG submission 194410) | Wastewater microbial communities from Lulu Island WWTP, Vancouver, Canada - plant22 | ecosystem: Engineered > WWTP > Wastewater > Unclassified | place: Canada: Vancouver, British Columbia...
ATAGCCCCGCTCGACTTGCATGTTTGAGGCACGCCGCCAGCGTTCATCCTGAGCCAGGATCAAACTCTCCGTTACACCTTATCCTTAACTCAAAGGTTCTCTACGCTGTTCAGTTTTCAAAGACCGAAGCAACAGGCTTAATCTTAACTGTTTGGATTTCCTTTGTCAACAACATCAAGTGAGTTTTTCAACCACTATTGTGACTTTCATTTGGCATCCGGTATCAAACGCCAACCCCACATTTTACCTGTGTTATCACGGTTGGTACCATCTGCGAGGCACCAATTATACTATCATAAAAGGGTGCCCCGTTCAAGGGGACAAGGAACAAACCTATCTAAGGAAAAATCGGGTTTGACCAGGCGATACGCCCTTTCTCATCAACACACTCTACTCTAATGTACTTCTCTGTCCCTTTGATCTCGTATTCCGCACTCTCAACAGCCCCGCCATTTTTGTTACGCCTAGAGTACCCGTGATGAAAGTAAGAGATGAAATAAATGCTCTTTACGGGAGAACACTCGACACATACCTTATTGCCGTCGAAACCAAGATAGTGTATTTCCGGTCCCATCGATGAGTAGAATTTCCCCTGTAACAAAGAAGAGGCTATGGCGTCATGACTGAGTTCATCAGCATCCACCGTGACCCAGCCGCCAAGGGAATCCCATTCCTGCGGGGCTTCGCCGAACTTATTTCGGTTGTGGTTATCATCGGCTGCTACTCCCCAAACCTTGCGCCCAGACCTCAGTACTGCATCCCAATGGCCAGTAGATAGACCAATACCAGTTTCTACGTCTGACGCATAGTTGTAAATCTCTACTGCGAAGTAACCGTCAAGAGATACGAGGTCATCATAAGAATTGAAGGACCATTCGGGATGGTTAAACATTACTAGGTGGCCTGACTCCCGAAGCTCGTTAATGGCCCTTTGCGCACCTGAAGGGTAATCACGCAGATCCGGCACATCTAAATACTGAAGATGCTCGTACGGTAATTCGCTACTCCTTCTTAAAGATTTGGGCCCTAGTATCCCGTTGGCGTGGAAGAAACGCCTGGGCTCGCCGAAGCTGGCGTTTATTTCAATGGCAGGCAACACTATGAAGTCAGGGGCTTGCAGATCATGGTGATATGTGTAGCACTGATGTTCGCTAAAAGCCAAAAAAGAGTAACCCCGCTCTCTGTACAATCTAGCCACTTGTTCAGGAGAGAGTTTCCCGTCAGAGACGGTTGAATGGGCGTGGAGATTACCCTTGAATCCCTTCTTCTTTCTCGTGTCAATGAGCACTTGGGGCGAATGCCTTTCGTTTCCAACGCGCACATCTCCTTTACCCTTACACTGAGCGGTCGTCGACTCTGCTACAGGCGTTGCCAGCTCTTGCGGATCCTGCGAGGATCGCGGGGATCCCAAATCACTTTTGCATTGCATCCCTATGCACCTCCGTCTTCATATACCCTTTACCCTTGTCATGTTGTAGTAGTACTCAAATTCGTCCAACTACATTACCATATAGCGTTGCTTACTCAGCGTCCACCTAGAAAACCACTCTTCATCTGTAACTATACCCATGGGAGATTATCAGCAAACACGTAGTTGCGCTAGGCTCTCTGGACCTTGTTCGTGCCACTCCAAAGCTACTTGACAGTCCTTTTTGTGTGTGCAATTATGACTTAAGTTTTCAATCACTCAAATTGAATATGGATAAAGACGCCTCATCTCTCTTTATAAGGGGTGAGGTAGAGGCGCAGCGTTCAATAGTATCCGCCTGAGCGTGGCAGCAATGAAGGCGAGAGAAAGGGAACGTTGCCGAAGTGAGGTACAGGCCCTGCTGTCCTCGCTGGGGTTGCATCTAACAGGTGCAGCACTGTCACCATACGGTTTTCCCTTGGCCATGTGGTGAAGAGCTATCTCGCAGCAAAGGGAAGGAGAGCTGAGCGGCTCCTTTTGCAGAAGATGCTTCTGCAAAAGGTATTCTTGCAGAATACAGCCGCGAAGGCTGTATTTCATTTCACTGGAGGATTGAAGCTAATGAACGGACCGTGGAGTATTGAAAGAAATTGCGAAGGTAACCTGGAATTCGGCGGATGTGATCTTACGGCTTTGGCCAAGACATATGGAACACCTCTGTACGTAATGAATGAGGACATTGTAAGGAATAACGCTAAAAAGTACTCAAAAAGTCTTGGCTTGCATTATCCCAATTCGGACGTAGCGTACGCTTGTAAAGCTTTTATGTGCGGCTGGATGTGCGAAATAGCAATGGAAGAAGCCTTGTTTCTCGATGTGGTTTCAGGCGGTGAACTATACGCCGCAACTAAGGCTGGGTTCCCAAGCGAGAGAATCCTCTTTCACGGCAACAACAAGTCACCTCAGGAAATTGAGATGGGCATATCTCTGGATGTTGGCCGGTTCGTTATCGATAGCTATTACGAGATCGAACTCCTCGACTATTTTGCAGGCAGATTGAACAAGAACATCGACGTCTTGATCAGGGTTTCACCCGGCGTAGAAGCACATACGCATCAGTACATTGAGACAGGGACTATTGATTCTAAGTTTGGTTTCCCTATGACCAATAAGGAGTGTTTTCGAGCTCTAGAGAACGTCCTTAGTAGCAAACGCTTATCCTTCAAAGGATTTCACAGCCACATAGGTTCTCAGATTCTAAGATTAGATGGCCCAATACTGGCCGCAAAGAAGATGGTCGGGCTCATATCTGAAGCTCGCAAGGCGTTCGGCATCGAAACAGAAGAACTAGACCTCGGTGGGGGACTAGGGATCTCTTATACAGAATACGATAACCCACCATCTATAGAAACATATGTGGGTACCATAACGGAAACGGTCAAAGCATCGTGTGAAGAACTGGGTGTACCACTCCCCAAACTTTACCTCGAACCTGGCAGGTCCATTGTAGGCGAGGCAGGGCTCACGCTTTACACCGTGGGCTCAATTAGGGAGATACCCGGCGTCAAGACATATGTATGTGTAGATGGAGGAATGACGGATAACCCAAGACCTGCCTTGTATCAATCTGTATACACTGTCGTTCCTGCAGCATTCGGCAGTAACGGTTCTTTGCCATTAAGACCAATATGCCTTGCAGGCAAATGTTGCGAGTCTGGTGACATTATTGTTAGAGAGTGCAACATCCCGCCAGTAAAGAGCGGTGACGTCTTGGCGGTCTTAAGCACCGGAGCATACAACTACTCTATGTCCTCAAACTATAACGGTCTCCCCAGACCTGAGGTAGTAGCAGTCTCAAAAGGGTCATCAAAAACGATCGTTCGCAGAGAAAGTTACGCCGATCTCACGTCAAAGGACGTGACATTTGCAGGTGAGACCCACAGACCCGTAGGGAAAAACGCACAGTTGGCTTAATGTCATAAAAGCTGCCTAGACAAAGCCTGACCGTTTACGGCATACAAAAGGGCATTGCTTTTAGAGACTAGCCCCTCCTTATATAACTTGGCCAACGTGCTATCCATGGTCACCATACCTTCGGCGGCGCTGGTTTCTATTACGGCGTCTATGAGTGGTGTTTTGTTCTCCCGGATGAGATTGCGGATCGCATCATTCGCACGCATAATCTCAAAAGCAGGGACGTAACACCCATTTGACGACGGTATGAGCTGTTGCGATACTACCGCGCGCAGCACCGTGGACAGTTGGACTCGTATTTGATGCTGATGCTGAGGAGGGAAAATATCCACTACTCTGTCAATCGTCTTGGCCGCCCCTATGGTATGCATAGTTGAAAAGACCAGTTGACCTGTTTCTGCTGCGGTTAGCGCAATCGCCGTGGTTTCCAGATCGCGCATTTCCCCAAGCAGAATCACGTCAGGAGACTCCCTTACAGCAGCTCTTAAGGCCCTTTCGTAACTCTGAGCATCAACACCAATTTCCCGTTGGTTCACAATGCTCTTCTTGTGCTTGTGCAAGTACTCGATAGGATCTTCTAGCGTCAGTATGTGACACTCTCTGCTCTCGTTTATGAGATCTATGATCGTAGCAAGCGTTGTAGACTTACCGCTGCTTGCAGGGCCAGTTACCAATACCAGTCCGTTTGTTAGGTTGCTCAGCTCCTGAACGGTTTTGGGAATGCCCAATTCATCCGGCTTAGGCAATGAAAACGGTACTACCCTTATTACTGCAGCAGGAGAACCTCGCTGCATAAAAGCATTCACTCTAAATCGGCTAAGGCCAGGCACTGAAACAGAAAAATCCCTGTCACCTGCTGCTTTGAACTCCTCATAGAGTGCCTCCGTGGAAAACAAGCCTCTTATCAACTTCGCAGCATCCTCGTGGGTTAGAACTGGGCCAAGTTTCCTGAAGGCAGATCCGATCTTGAGAGTAGCAGGCACACCAACGGTAATATGTAGATCTGAGGCGTTCTCCGCAACGGCCGTCCTCAAAAGATTGTGGATATCCGGCATCTTGTCTTAGCCCCCCAGTCACAAGATCGTCTGCCATTTGGCAGACATGTTTTTACTTCCACAGGTCCAGATCTGACTCATACTCAAAAGGATCTTGATATTGCTTCCATTCAAGTATCCGTATCATTCCCTCGTCTAGCTGATGGATTGACGCATATCCTGCCTCCATTCGGATTGATAGATGGCGATTGCTCGACTCACGTTTTTGACATATGTCCACCGTTATAAGCGCTTTGGCTGGATTGACTTCTTCTACTAACAAAGACTGTATGAAAGTATCATTCTCCTCGCTTGAGTAAGAAGGTTCAAGAAATCCGCGCAAAGTCCTGTCTATATGGTCTGCAAAGCTAACCCCTAAGGCAGATGGTTCCCACACGAAGGAACGCGGCCGGGCGCTGCCCTCAAAGAGACAGCGAGAGACCAATTCCACGAGGTACTCGCCGTGGCACTCAAGGGCGTAGTAATCCCGGACCCAGTCAGCGCCTTTTGTTACCATATTCAGATTACTGGTTGAAGAAGATACTGCAAAGACCCCCAGGGTAACCAGGAGCAACATCAAGAATATGACGAGTACTGACGAGCCTCCTCCTGCAAATCTGCCTAGATAACGGTTTCTCATTGAACTATCGCTCCTACCTTGTAAAAGCCGAGTAGCACCTAGCCGCCTGCATTGAAAATACCTGGTAGACATTGTTTTTTTCTAGAACATAGGGCGTTATCCGAGTGACTTCCACATCGATCTGATACATCTGTGCAAATTCTTCAGCGAATCCATAAGAATACTCCGAGGGAAATACTCTGATCCTTACATAGTAGCAAACTTCTGCGTCGGCTCTCTCCGAGTCTACGGCATTCCATTCTTCATCGAAGCAGCCGGTGACCTTTACCTCACTATCAGTTAAGGAAACCTTGTACCCTGGCCCAAAATCGCCTTCTACAAGCGCATTGGGATGAGACGCGCCTTTTACTGTCTCAACTGCACTTATCGCGTGCGATATACCCTTATACAGATCATAGGCTTTCGCATTTGTGTTCTTTGCGGTGATAAGCATCCTAACCGCGAAACACCCAAGGACAGTTAGAACAATTACCGATAGAACTATCTCGTAGAGAGCAAATGACCCGGTTCTGCCTGTCCTAAAATCTCTTGACAATCGAGTCCCCCCACAAAGGTCAGTTTGAGAACTGCGCACCAAGAATCCCTGCCACAATCTTCACTGCGGCGAGCTCCTAAGATTTACCTTAAAATCAAGGTCTCTGCTCCCCAATTGGTTGTTGCACCATATGTGGATTTTTAGATAATTGGGCGTATCAGACAAAATCTCAAAGCCGTCGATTTCCGCAATTGGCGAGGATACCTCTTCAATTCTGTTGTCGCCTGCCTGGATAAAGGATTCTACTAACATGCCATGATCCCAGTATATCCATGTTTGGTACTCTACTGAATCAATCCATTCGGATATGACCAAGGCAGAACCTTCATGTAGAGGACTCGGCTCTATCCAAACTGCACCGGAACAGTCATTTTGCCTTATCCTTGTGTGAAGGTACGACATAGCAACGGCCAGTTCCGATATGTCGCTCCGATCTTGTTCAATACTCTCAAATCCCCTCACCGCAGATAGCGCAACCCCTATTGATACAATGCTAAACAAGAAAAGAACCAAAACACTTAGAAGTGCCACAAATGAAGTGCCTCTCTGCCTGGTCATCGTAATCACCTTGGACCTGTCTTTTCGATGACTTTTACTACCGGCTTAAGGTTTGACGCAAAAACGAAGTAGTCGTATATGAAGTTCTGACGGTCGATCTGAAGCCCGTAATTGTCTACAAGATAGTCCAAATTAGGTGGATACTGTCCCTCAAGGGCATAGCACTGAACCGCAGCTTTTTCTATTGCATTTCTGATTGTGCGTGCTTTGGACGCTTCAAGTTTCTCCTCATAGCCTCCTATCCCGATTAGGGCTACCCCATAGTAGAAGCAGGTCACAATGAGTATGATCCAGCCTAAAAACTCTAGCTTACTCTTTTGGACCTTCAAGCGCTATCTCTCCTTATCCCATAGATGACATTATCTTAGTCAGAGGCAACATTACCGTGATAAGCACTATCCCTATCAAAACAGACAAAAGCGCAACCAATGTGGGCTCGATAGCAGAAATCATAGCCTGTAGCGTCCTATCTACATCCTCTTCGTACATTCCGGCAACTTTCATTGTCATACCTGGCAAATCGCCTGTTTTTAGCCCCACTCGAACTGAATTTATGAATCTCTCAGGAAAAACGCGACAAGAAGTGAAAGATTCGGCAAGATCTGCACCTTGTTCTACTGCTACCGCGCAAGATCGGATTTTGTCCGATACGTAATCGTTCCCAACAGTCTCAGCTGCCATCTGAAGTGCGCTTCCCATGCTCAGTCCGCTTCCTAGCGCGTATGACAAAGCAATAGCCACCCTTTGTGTATAGATCTTTTGGAACAGTTGGCCAAACCTACCGCTTTCCGCTTTGCGCCGCATGGTCCTTTGTCTACCAGATGTAGTAGAAGCATATATCCATGCAAACAGCACAAAAACTGCCAATGCTGAAAGAAACCAGACCAGGTTTCTGCCAACAAAACAACCTGCAGCCATCAATACCCGTGCTATGGGCGGCATGTTCACACCCAAAGAAGCCAGTATCTCCTCGAAAATAGGCAGTACCTTCCAGGTGACAATCAAGATAACTACGGCGACCATAAATATGAGAACAAGAGGGTAACTAAGCGCACTTCGTATTTCCTTGCTGAGATAATCTTGCTTCTCATAGTAATCTGCCAAAGACTCCATAACACGATCCAACGTCCCTGTCGTTTCGCCTAGTCTAACCATGTTAACAAAATACTGCGGAAATAACCCACATTGAGACAAAGCCTCGTATAGATGCAAACCGCCATTTCCTTCAGTCGTGATCTGCTCCACAATCCCGGAAAAGTAGGGGTCTTCATTGGAAATCATTATGAGTCCTTCAGAAGGTGTTATCCCCGCCTTGAGCATTGAAGCCAACTGATAGGAAAACCATGCCACCTGGCTCGGAGTTAGCGGCTTCGAAGGCATAGATGTGCGGACATCAACGGCCGTTTTGTCTATTTTGCTCATCCAAACAGCTCCTACACGCTTGCCCAAAAAACGTGTCTTGCTTTGTCAGGGTCAGTACTCGAGACTCTTTTTGTAATTACCTTCTTCTATCACAAACTCTGAAATCCTGGCTTGGTCCTCAGAATTCGCAGCAAATGTCGCGTCCATACGGATCCAGCCTTCTCCCTCTTTATACACTGAGTAGAATGTCCCTATTCTAACCCACCCTTTTCCTTCAATGTACAGTTCATTCCAAGCGTGGTAAGCATAGTCTGGAGCAACATAGCCCATTACAACCTTGCTAGGCACATCGACCGACCTGAGCATCGCCGCGAGAAGAGAGGAGTAGTCAAAACATATGCCTTTGCCAGACTCCAACGTCGCATCGCAGTCAGGGGTATAACCTGGTTTCACATTCTTAGCTTTCTCATAATCATAAGTTACGTTCGCAACTATATACTCGTAGATCAGACTTACTTTCTCTTGGTCTGTTTCAGCGTCCCTGGTCAGCTCTTTGGCCAGTTTCGCGCTCTTGGAGGTTTCGTCAAACTTGATAAAACACGTAGAGTTCAGAAAAGGAGCTTTGTCATCTGCCAATTTCACTTCAAAATAGGTCGTGTAGATGTTCACATACCTGTTTTCCACTACATTTGAAAATACCTTTAGGGAATACTGCCCGTTCCCCATCTGGAGCGGGTAGGGTTCGAATTCCCCTTCAGAGTTGAGGTTATAGGTATACCTGACCTCACCCTTTTCGATTATCACTTTCAGTTTTTTCGGGTTTTCCGGCTCGTTGTACTTTACACGCACAAGGCCACGGTCTAGGTTGGATATGTCTATAGATACTTTGCCGTCACCTACAATGCCTAGTTGAGGCTCCTCAATGGCGGCACCTTCTGCGGAAGAACCACTTTGACCTGACGAAGGTCGTAGCAGCACGCCAAGTGTAACAGCAAGGATCAATGCCAAGCAGATTATTGCCCCGGCCCGTTTCTCAGTACACATACCCCTAGGCAAATAATATACCTCCCTTCGGAAGCTGGCTGCCATGTTTTTCAACTTCAGGCCCTATAGCTTTGCGTCTCGGCTTTTCAACCGATTTGCCTTTATCGTATAGAGGTAGAAAAGTCAGTAATCTGTAATTCCGCTTCCATCTTCACAAACCACACACTAACGCTTGTTCGCGCTCTCATAGAACATTATCGATCCTTCCTGTTATTCACGCAAGCTGAATAATTATGCTTGACGCAACTATGTCCTCACATCACCTACGTTTCTTCTGCGTCGATATCGACCTCTGGCATACTCTCAATAAAGGAGAAATCGTTCCCGTCACGAACTATATTTATCGGTGGACTAGGCTAGTTTCGCGGCAAACGAGCACCAGAGAATTGGAGGAGATACAATATGCAACGTAGAAAATTCGGCGCCCAGGATCTGTACGTTTCGGCGTTAGGCTTTGGCTGCATGCGTCTTCCTGTGATAGACAATCAGCAAGACAGAATCGATGAAGAAAATACCGCTGAGATGATTAGGTATGCTGTGGATAACGGTGTGAACTATGTTGATACTGCTTTCAACTATCACCGCGGACAAAGCGAGATAGTAGTTGGTCGTGTACTCAAAGACGGCTACCGAGAACGAGTGAACCTTGCCACCAAGTGCCCTACCTGGCTCATCGAACAACACGGGGATTTCGACAGATATCTTGATACCCAACTAGAAAAACTTCAGACCGATCATATCGACATGTACCTTATGCACAGCCTAAACAAAGAGAGATGGCAGGTTCTTGTCAAATGTGACGTCTTCACATTCTTCGATAGAGCAAAACAAGATGGAAGAATACGGTACGCCGGTTTCTCGTTCCATGATGACGTAAATACCTTCAAAGGCATTGTGGATTCATACAACTGGGATTTTTGTCAGATTCAATACAACTACATGGACGAGTATTACCAAGCCGGAACTGAAGGGCTTCAGTACGCCGCAGGCAAAAACTTGGCAGTCGTAATTATGGAGCCGTTAAGAGGCGGCCTCTTAGTGCGAAACGTTCCTGATGAAGTAAAACGTCTCTTTTCTGAGTCGGGATTCGACAGGGCTCCTGCGGATTGGGGTCTGCGTTGGGTGTTAAACCACCCCGAGGTAACTCTTACACTAAGTGGAATGGGGAAACTCAGCGAGGTCAAGGAAAACATGGAAACGGCTCGCACCGCATTCCCTAACTCACTAAGCGAGCAGGAACTCTTGGTGTATGAGAAAGTAAAATCCTTCTATAGAGGTAGGATGAAGATCAATTGTACTAAATGTGAGTATTGCATGCCCTGTCCTCAGGGCATAACAATTCCCGGTCTTTTTGAGACATATAACGAAGCGTGTATCTTCGGCACCCTGGACCAACTGCAAAAAGGCTATGATAGACTGGTGAAGGAGTTTGGCGACCCTGCAAATTGCGCCGAGTGCGGTCAGTGCGAAGAAGCATGCCCACAGAATTTGCCTATAAGAGAATACATGAAAGAAATCAGGTCAGTGCTCCAAAACAAGCAATAGAAGAATTATGAGGTGTTTGTGGCAGCCCCAACGGGATTCGAACCCGTGTCTCCGCCGTGAGAGGGCGGTGTCCTAAACCGCTAGACGATAGGGCCACGCTACTTACATGGCTGGGGGAGGAGGATTCGAACCTCCGCAGACAGATCCAGAGTCTGTTGGCCTACCACTAGCCGATCCCCCAGAATCGTACAGCAGGTACGATTATACCATTAACGATTGCACCGTACAACATGACTAATCATAACTAATTATAACTCATTATAGTTGCCTTACAAACTGTGCTGCGGAACGCAGCCTAGATACGGTCTCGTCTTTGCCAAGCACTGCCATTATCTCAAATAAACCAGGTCCGACCGTCTTGCCTGTCAGTGCCAATCTGGAAGGGTGGATCAATTCTCCTCCCTTTATACCTTCTTTGTCAATTAGTTCTCTGTACGCTGTTTCACAGTTTTCCTCGTTCCATTCTGTAAGACTAAGCAGCGCGTCTGCGCCTTTTTCAAGCAAGTCGGCTACATTGGGCTTCAAGAAAAATCTCTTTACACCTTTTTCGTCGTAAGTCTTAGGTGGCGTGAAATAGAACTCCGACATTTCAGCCAATTCTTCGAGTGTCTTGGCTCTTTCCTGTAATGATATTACGACTCCTCGCAGCCACTCCCTCTTCTCAGAGAGTTCTTCGGCAGTGCCAAGTCCATACTTAGCCGCAAATGGAATGTACCGGGAAACCAATACGTCTGGCTCTAGACGTTTGATGTACTGCCCGTTCATCCACGTTAACTTTTGAACATCATATATTGCCGGCGTCGATGACACCCTGGACAGATCGAATTCTTCAGCCATTTCTTCTAGAGTCATGAACTCTTTTGTTGCATCAGGAGGTGTCCATCCCAAAAGAGCCAGGTAGTTTACAATAGCTTCTGGCAAATATCCCTTGTCCATGAATTCCTCGACCGTCTGAGCTCCGTGCCTTTTAGATAGTTTGGACCTGTCTGGAGCCAGTATCATTGGGACATGTCCAAACTTCGGCATAGGCGCCGAAAGCGCACGGTATATCATCATCTGCCTCGGAGTATTGGAAAGATGCTCGTCTGCTCTTAGAACATGAGTTATTCCCATCAGCCAATCATCAATCACGCAAGCGAAATTGTACGTCGGGAACCCATCTGATTTCATGATAATGAAGTCCGCGATTTCCTCGTTCTTAAAAGAAACCTCACCATGGATAATGTCATCAACGACTGTAATACCCTGGTCAGGTGTCTTGAGTCTTACCGCGTATTTGCGCCCCTGTCTCTCCAGTTCTTCTCGCTCTTCAGGAGTAAGATCTCTGCACCTACCGCTATACCTCGGAGCTTTTTTCTGAGCCCGCGCCTCTTCTCTTTCCGCTTCAAGTTCCTCTGGACTGCAATAGCACTTGTATGCCAGTCCTTTGTCCAGGAGCAGCGACACATACTTACGATAAAGATCCTGACGCAATGACTGTTGATAGGGTCCCGCTGGGCCGCCTACCACAGGGCCCTCATCCCAGTTGAGCCCAAGCCACCTCAAGCTCTGCATCATTTTCTCGGCGGAGTCCTCAATAGTCCGTTCCGTATCGGTATCCTCAATCCGCAAAACAAACTTGCCCCCGTTATGGCGTGCGTACAAATAATTGAAAAGAGCAGTCCGGGCTCCACCTATGTGTAAGTACCCGGTTGGCGAAGGAGCAAATCTAACACGCAAGTCAGACACCATAAAACACCTCGTATTCGTATACACTAATATTCACTGTGTTGCCATCTAGTATTTTTGACAGTTCAAAAAGGGCGGGACTGACACCCGCCCTTGAGTTTCGCCCTGTGTATTATAACACGAACAGGCACAGTGCATAACACCACAACCTGCAACCCGTAAGAACCGGAATACTAAGATCGCTTCGTATTACAACTGACCTTACCGTGTTCTTCGTTAGATGCTAGGTCTACTCAGCACCCATTTGCTCCAGCGCCAATAGTTCTTCCCATTGTCTGTCAACTTCCGCCTGAATTTCCTCTAGGATATGTTCATTCTCAGGCCTGAAGAGATGCCGGAATCTACCTTGAGCTTTAAGAAACTCAGTTACAGGCTTCTTGTTTCTGGGCTTGTACGTTACTGTAATCTTGCCATCTACTGCTTCGTAAAGGGGCCAGAAGCAAGTATCTACCGCCAACCTGCACATTTCGATAGTATCCTTGGACTCATAACGCCAGCCTCTAGGACACGGCGCGAGCGCGTTTATGAAGGCAGGGCCCTCCACTGCAAAGGCTTTTTCGCTTTTTTGGTAGAGGTCATTCCAATGCGAAGGCGCAACCTGCGCAACATAGGGAATCCCGTGGGCGATCATTATTTTCGTGAGATCTTTCCTTCGATCGGTCTTACCAGGTTGCACTTTACCCACTGGCGTAGTGGTTGTGTCTGCACCCTTAGGTGTTGCGGATGAGCGCTGGATACCCGTGTTCATGTATGCTCCATTGTCGTAGCAGACATAAACCATGTTGTGACCGCGCTCCATGGCGCCTGAGAGGCTCTGAAGACCAATGTCATAAGTGCCTCCGTCTCCGCCAAACGCCACGAACTTCATATCTTCAGTTATCTTGCCTTGACGCTTTAGAGAATTGTAAGCCGCCTCAACACCGGAAAGACTTGCGGCGGCGTTTTCAAATGCCGTATGAATAAACGGACTGTTCCATGAAGTGTATGGGTAGATAGTAGTAGAGACTTCCAAACATCCTGTTGCATTAGCCACTACTACCGGCGCCTTTGCCCCGCGCAGAATCTGTCTGACCACTACCGGCGCACCGCACCCGGCACACATTCGATGGCCTGGAGCAAGCACTTCCGGAACGTTAGAGAGTTCTTTCAAAGTAGCCACATTAACCCCTCCTATTCCCTGACGTCCAGATGCGTAACGAGTTTGTCGAGCTGGCCTCTTTCAAGGTCAGCCGCTAGATCTGCAAAAACCCTCTTGATTTCCCGGGTTGTGGTATCTCTTCCGCCAAGACCAAAGATATAGTCTCTCATCAAGGGGCGCTTATTTGATTCATAAAATGCTGCACGAATCTCAGTAAATACCTGTCCGCCCCTTGTTGAATATGTCTCGGCCCTATCCATAACCGCAACTGCCTTTGCAGAGGACAAAGCTTCTACCAATTCATCGCCGGGGAAAGGCCTGAGCACTCTGGGTTTCAGAAGACCTACCTTCTCACCTTTTGCCCTAAGTTCATCGACCACCGCTTTTGCAGTGCCCGCAGTAGAGTTAAGGACTACAACTACCCTTTCCGCATCGTCCATCTTGTATTCCTCGAACAAACCATATTTTCTGCCGGAGATTTTTTCATATTCCTCGGCTATGTCGAGAATCACTTTCTTTGCCCTAGCCATCGCCTGAGCTTCTTGGGCCTTCGTTTCCGTATAGTAATCCTGCAACTGCAAGGGTCCGACAGCTATAGGGTTATGGATATCCAAAACACTTATCTGTGGTTTGTATTCACCAACAAACTCCTTAACTACTTCATCCGAAAGTATGGACAGATTCTCTATTCCGTGGCTCGTAATGAAACCGTCCTGGCAAACCATAACGGGCAAGAAAACATCAGGATGCTCGGCTATTCTTACAGCCTGAATGAGATTGTCGTATGCTTCTTGAGCGCTTTCGGAGTAGATCTGGATCCATCCTGTAGTCAAAGCTCCCATAGTGTCGGAATGGTCACAGTGTATATTGATTGGGCTGGAAAGCGCCCTGTTAACCACTGGCATGACTATGGGAAGCCTGTATCCCGATGCTATGTGGAGCATCTCGTACATCAGGGCAAGCCCTTGAGATGAGGTAGCCGTCATAGCTCTTGAGCCGGCTGCGGAAGCTCCAATTGTAGCCGACATAGCGGAATGTTCACTTTCAACTGTAACCATCTCTGTCTGAACCAAACCATCTGCGCCAAACGCAGAATAAAACTGCACAATATCAGTCTGAGGCGTAATAGGATAAGCGGCAACTACGTCAGGGTTGATCTGGCGCATGCCGTTAGCTACTGCCTCGTTACCAGTCATGGCAACTCTTTTTTGTTCACTAGCCACTTCTATGCCCCCTTTTTCAAAGCATCTGCCCTGTTAGGATTCTTTCACCATATGCAGGGCCTTTTCTTTGCGCGGGCACTCCCGGGCACAGATACCACAGCCCTTGCAGTGGTCGTAATCTATACCTACTACTTTGCCATCTTTTACCTCGATAGCATTATCCGGGCAAAAAGCCCAACAGATAAGGCAGTGAACGCACCCTTCTTCATTCCAAATGGGTCTCTCGCTTCTCCAGTCACCGGTTTTGTATTTCACCGAATTCCCAGCTTCCGTGATGATGCCCCCTATGGGCATATCCTTGCATCCCTTAAGTTCGTTCATCCTACCTTCACCTCCTGATAGGCACGGCGAATAGCTTCAATATTCCCTTCAACGATTTTCTCCCGTCCTGCAAACTTCTTGGAAAGATCCTCTCTTACTCTTTCTAGGAAGTATTCGAAGGGAAGTACGTCGACTACTTTAAGAAGCGCCCCCATCATTGGAGTATTAGGAATATCCCGGCCTATGCACTCCAGTGATATCTTGCTTGCATCCAAAGTAGCAACCCTAAATCCACCGGTACCAAGTTTGGCCTTGGCCTCTTCTGGGGTCATGTGAGTGTTAATAATTATGACTCCATCGTCCTTCAATCCCTCGGTAACGTTGACCGGGCCAATAAGCGATGGGTCTAGCACCATCACTACATCAGGATTCTCAACGTTCGAATGGATTGTGATAGGATCATCGCCAATCCGATTATAGGCTCGGATTGGAGCACCCATTCGCTCAGGACCGTACTCAGGAAACCCTTGTACAAATTTGCCGGCACTCATAGCAGACTCGGCAAGTAGAGAAGACGCGGTTTTAGCTCCCTGTCCTCCCCTTGCATGCCAGCGAATTTCTAAAAGTTTTGACACGAGCCCTTCCTCCTCCGAAGCATAAATTACTACTGAACCTATTAAACTAAAATACTAATGATCACCTTATCATACTTACGTTAACAAACAAGCAATGCGGAGTCAAGAAACGCAATCCCGAGTATAGGTCGAAGAAGTCCCAGAAGCACTCATTGAAAGGGGGCCCAATAGCGAGGACGCGGAAGCAGATTTGCATAAACAAACAGATGGGAGTTGAAGGAACTATTGCGGATTATGTCGAAGCATGCACGATACAATGAACACCAAACCTAGAAAAGGAGGAGATCGCTTGTTAGACCTAGTTTTCAAGAACGCTCGAGTTTTCGATGGGACCGGTTCTCCTTGGTTCAGAGCGGATGTAGGCTTAAAAAACGGCTATATCGTTAAGGTAGGTAACGTAAATGAGAATGCCAAGACGATCGTAGATGCAGCGGAGAAATGTCTATCGCCCGGGTTCATTGATGCTCACTCTCATTCGGACTACATTCTAGTAACCAATCCGACTGCCGACAGCAAAATAATGCAGGGAGTAACTCTTGAGGTTACGGGTCAATGTGGGTCTTCCGCTGCGCCAAGAGGCCTGGGGTTTAGACCCGATGAGGATACAACGAGCGAAGGAATAGAGACGCCAACCTGGACCGATATGGCTTCTTACATGAAGTTGCTCGAGGATCAAGGTGTGAGCATAAACGTTGCACCCTTGGTTGGGCATGGGACCGTCAGGAAGCAAGTGATGGGTTCGGATAGACGAGCGCCAACGTCTGAAGAGCTTTCTCTTATGAAACAACTCGTCGCAGATGCTATGGAACAAGGAGCGTTCGGTATATCTACAGGCCTCATATACGTTCCCGGGGTGTATTCAGACACTGATGAGGTCGTAGAGTTAGCTACGGTAGCAGCAGGGCATGGCGGTTTCTACTTTACGCATATGAGGGACGAAAGGGACAAATTGCAGGAGGCGCTTGCTGAAGCCATAGAAATTGGGTTTCGCGCGCATATCCCTGTTCAAATCTCACATTTTAAGGTTATGGGCAAACCAAATTGGGGTAAAATCAAAGGCGCCATCTCAATGATTGAGGAGGCACGCGAAAAAGGACTAGACATAACTGCCGATCAATACCCGTATGTTGCCTCTTCAACTGGACTGGCAGCATCGCTGCCGTCGTGGGTCTGGGCTGGAAGTCGACAAGAAGGTCTTAGGAAGATTCAAGATCCTTCTGAAAGGAAGCGGATACTCGACGGGATTAAGGGAACAGAGGTTTGGGAGAATCTCGTTATCTCCTCTTTGACACATAAGGACGACCAAGTGTTTATCGGCAAAAACATCGTGGAAGTAGCCACTTCACTGGGCGTTTCTCCGGAAGAGGCATGTCTTGGACTCTTGGAAAGGAATAAAGGAATCGTTCAGATCGTAAACTTTGCTATGTGCGAAGAAGACGTAAAAACGGTCATGAAACAGCCATGGGTAATGGTCGGGTCTGACGCAAGTTCTCTGAACAAGGATACCGCCAAAGGTAAGCCCCATCCACGCGCTTATGGGACTTTTTCAAGAATCCTCGGCAAGTACGTTAGGGAAGAAAGGCATCTTCGATTGGAAGACGCAATACGAAAAATGACTTCACTGCCTGCAATGCGGTTGGGACTTCAGGACCGCGGCATTTTGCGCGAAAACATGCGGGCAGACCTAGTACTTTTCGACGAAACGGAAGTAGTGGACACTTCTACATTCCTTGAACCACACCAATACGCACAAGGCATCTCTTGGGTGGTGGTAAATGGTGTCCCAGTCGTTCAAGACGGAATTCACACGGGGGCACGCCCGGGAATGGTCCTAAGACGGTGCAAAATGTCATAGGTCAAAGGGATTACACGTAGAAATGAGACTCAGTGGAGCCGGCGAAGGGAATCGAACCCATAACCTACGGTTTACGAAACCGTTGCTCTGCCGTTGAGCTACGCCGGCTCAAAAAACTTGGAGCGAGAGACGGGATTCGAACCCGCGGCCCTCGGCTTGGGAAGCCGATGTTCTACCACTAAACTACTCTCGCTCGCTGCTATTTGATTATAACCTGCAATCATCTGCTAGGCAAGAACCCTCAAAAAGACGTGATTACACTACTTATCGCCTTTGTGATAGGTACTTATTCCAACAGTCTTTGCATAGAAAAAGATTGTCTATTACTTCGGTCACATTTGAACTACTACCACACGAATGGCATCGGTGTTTTTGGCAGCAAGCTGACAGTATGACCTCGGCCCCTTCTTCTTTGATTGAGAGCCTCTCCCCTACAGCCCAACCGGTGTCTTTGCGGACCTCAATCGGTATCACAATCTTTCCGCCTGATCCAACATAACAAATATGACCGCCCTTCTTCGCCTTGACACAATCGCCGTCTGTGACAGTGCCTCGCAGTTCCGACAAAGACAGCCAATCACGAGACGCTTCTGCAAGAAGCATGGTGCCCCTCCCCCATCCCTTGCTTCTCCTTATGGGGGCAGGAAGAGTAATGCGCCAACCAGAAGTAATTGTACGTACATATTGTTTCTCGGGCTTCACTGTATCCACAGACAACCTCCTCACCGCTAGATGCACGCACTTCTGCCCAACTCGAAAACATCAGACCTAGGCTTCTTTGGCCTTAGCCGCGACAGATTCCAATCTGGTGCGACACATTTTGCACAAGTGAACATTAGGAATGACTCTCTCCACATCTACCTCGGACCCGCATGCGCTACACCTGACCTGCTCATCTCCTGTGGATATGACGATCTGATCGCCCCTTAACTCTAGCGTCAGAATCTGCCCTGGGTACAACATGGCCTCTTCTCTCACTCGAGGTGGGATTACTATCTTACCCAATGAACCAATTCGGCTGACGTCAGGACATTCGCCACAACCAGGATGTGGAGCTTTTACGTTGATCTCGAACCCGTCCCAGTGCACACATAACAGGGTATCCTTTGTCCAACCTAACTGTTGGCGCATGGTCTTTGGAATCGTTATGCGCCATCCTGAATCGATAAATCTTGTCGCCGCCTCCATATTCTCATCCTCTCCATACTGCACTCCCCCATGCGCCACCGTCACTTGCCTTTGAGATCACGTTTTCAATAGTCTCTTCATAAGGCGGTAATATGACGCCAAGTTCAGTTACAATTGCAGAGATCATGCTGTTTGGGGTCACATCAAACGATGGGTTGAAAGCCGTGGTGCCTTCGGGTGCCACTCGCTTACCCATGAACTCCAGCACCTCTTTTTCGTTTCTAAACTCGATAGGTATTTCGTCTCCGTCGGCAATCGCTAAATCAAAAGTCGAGGTAGGTGCCGCAACATATATGGGAATACTGTGATGATCGCATAGGCACGCCAATGAGTAAGTGCCAATCTTATTTGCTACATCTCCGTTTGCGGCGATCCTGTCTGCACCTACTATAACAGCGTCGATTTTGCCTAGTTTCATTAGATAACCTGCTGCGCTGTCGCAAAGGACTGTCACCGCTATGCCATCTTGCTCAAGTTCCCATGCTGTCAATCGAGCACCTTGAAGAAAGGGGCGTGTTTCGTCTGCGTAGACTTTTTCTATCTTGCCATCAAACCACGCCTGTCTGACTATGCCCAGCGCAGTGCCCCAACCACCCGTAGCCAAAGCACCTGCATTGCAGTGAGTCAAAACACTGAAGCCAGGTTTCATCAATGAAGACCCGTTCTGGCCAATCTTGTAGTTCATTTCTATGTCTTCCCTATGTATTGCTTCGGCCTCCAAGGCTGAAACTTCCGTCCCTCTTTCTAGCCCCTCGGCATCCATAGCATCTATGGTTTTTCTAAGCACGCGATGAACGGCCCATTGAAGGTTTACTGCGGTAGGCCGCGAGGAAATAAGGCATTGTGCAGCCTCGACAAGAAAGTTCCTAACTTCATGCATGGTTAACCTAGGCTTGTTAGCTGCCTCGGCTACCGCCAGAGCCATTCCGTACGCTCCGGCTATGCCTATCGCGGGAGCCCCGCGCACAACCATGTCACTTATTGCCTTTGCAGTATGTTCAAAGCCTAAACACTCAACATACTCCACACGCCAAGGTATGATCCTCTGGTCCAAAAGCCAAAGAACCCCGTTATCCCACCTTACTGCCGGTATCATCCGCCTGCACTCCCTAACCTTTTATCCTCTCGAGTTCATCATGACATGAGCAATGCACTTCGTCAGGAATGCCTTCTATTATCTTGGCGATGAGGCCCTTAAGGAGTTCATTGTGCTCATCAAATACTCTTGTGACCTCTTCGGCAGTTACAGGTTTTATGTCGGGCCTACCCTCCAGACCCACATCGTAGTCGGTTATGAGCGACACATTCAGGTAGCACATGCCCAGTTCTCGCGCCAGCATAACCTCGGGATACCCTGTCATGTTTACTACCTTCCAACCCATCGAAGAAAACCACTTTGACTCCGCCCGAGTAGAAAACCTCGGTCCTTGAATCACCACCATTGTGCCATCAGAGTGATAGCGTAAGCCGAGTTCTTTAGCGGCACTTATCCCTATCTCCCTCAAGTGAGGGCAGTAAGGATCTGCGGAGCTTAGGTGAACAGTCTTGGGCCCATCGTAGAAAGTGTCTTTTCTTCCAGTAGTCCGGTCGACAAATTGGTCGCAGAAAACAAAGTCTCCCGGGTGTACCTCAGGCTGCAGACTCCCAACAGCACAAGGGCCCAAAACCCTGGACACACCCAATTTCTTGAGTGCCCACATATTGGCCCTGTAATTCACCATGTGCGGCGGATACTGATGCTTCTTCCCGTGCCTCGGCAGAAACGCGATTCTCTTACCCCCAAGAACACCCACTGAGATTGCATCAGATGTGAAACCGTATGGGGTATCGATCTGCACTTCTTCAGCATCATCTAGGAAAGTGTAAAACCCTGTTCCACCGACAACGCCGATTTCCGCTTTCTTTTCTGTGCAAAACATAAGCTGCCTCCTCCTCTTGCCTGTTCTCAAAGTGATACCGACCTCAGTGCGAAATCTCTTTCAAACGACAATCTAAGGAACACCAATTCCTATCCCTTGATTACTCCCATAGGACGCAGACGGGCCACTCTGTCTGCGAGACCAGCGCAAGCAGTAGCTTCTACAACTACGTCAACATCCTTGTAGGCTAGAGGGGCTTCCTCGACAAGGCCCTTGACCGTAGCAGATCTGACTATGACCCCTGAAAGCTCCAAGTCTTTGTGTAACTCGTCAACCGTAATAGCCTTCTTCGCCTGAGTCCTCGATAGGGCTCTTCCTGCACCATGACATGCAGACCCAAAGGAAAACTCCATGGCTGTTTCAGTGCCCTTAAGAACATAAGAAGCCCTGCCCATATCGCCAGGAATCAAAACTGGCTGTCCTACCTTCGAATACTTGACGGGGATATCCGGATGACTAGGTCCAAATGCCCGAGTAGCCCCTTTTCTGTGGACAAGCACCTTTTTCTTTTTCTCATTTATTTCATGTTCCTCTATCTTGCCAATATTGTGAGCTACATCGTACAGCAAATGCATGTTCAACTCTTCAGCGCTCTTGCCCAGAGTCCTAGCTGTGGCTTCTCTAACGTAATGAGCGAGAATCTGCCTGTTTGCCCATGCGTAATTTGCCCCAGCGGCCATGGCTGAAAAGTACTGCTTACCTTCGTCAGACATCGTTGGCGCACAATCCAATTGCCGGTCTGGTAGCGAAATGCCGTACTTTGAGACTGCTCGTCGCATGATGTTCAGATAATCAGTGCAGACTTGATGGCCAAAACCTCTGGACCCGGAATGTACCCAGAAGACAACTTGATTCTCGAAGAGACCAAATGCTTCTGCGGCTTCTTCATCAAAGATCCGCTCAACGTAACTTACCTCGATAAAGTGGTTTCCCGAGCCAAGAGTCCCTAGTCCCGCTGCCCCTCGAGAAAAAGCACGTTCAGATACGTTTCTAGGGTCGGCACCAGCCATACAGCCTTGGTCCTCAGAGTATTCCAAGTCCTCTGCCCATCCGTATCCGTTAGTAACGGCCCATTTTGCTCCCTGTGTCAAGACTTCTGAAAGGTCGCTCTTTGAGAGTCTTATGGCCCCTGTCTTTCCTAGACCTGATGGTATTGACGCAAAGAGTGCTTCCACTAGTTTATCCATATGCCTTTCCACATCGGGCTTGGACAGATTTGAGACCATTAGCCTCACGCCGCAGTTTATGTCGTACCCTATTCCTCCAGGACTGATTACGCCCTCCTCAAGGTCTGTTGCAGCAACGCCACCGATTGGAAATCCGTAACCTTCGTGGATATCAGGCATTGCCAGAGATGCTTTCAAAATTCCCGGTAGATATGCAACGTTTTTTACCTGCCAAAGAGCTTTGGTGCCTATAAGATCCTGAATGATTTCTTCGGTCGCAAAAACGATGCCGTCCACTTTCATGCCGTCTTGCTTACCCATGATCCAATGACACCTTTGTCCGGGAACCAACTGCAAGTCTGTACCCACAAATATCACTCCCCTCAAGGTATCTTGTTCTCCTATAGGCACTGTCCCATAGAAAACTATTCAGACATCGAAAGTAACCTGGGCATAGGTAGGAGCGACCTGTATTTCGTGAAAAGTAGCGGCCTTTATCTGTATCTCAGGTTGGATATTCGCTTGAGACAAACGGCTGCCCAACATGATTGATCTCAGATGAAACTGGTGTCCTAGCGGGCTTTGTGATGTACCTACTTGTTCTATCACAATTTCATCGATGTCGGAAACCACAAGATCTTGTACTTCCAAAAGCAAAATCTGTTCATTGAGGAAGTTGACCAGAAGTTCCTCTGCGTCCATGGCATGCACCTCGACGGACCACTTCTCCTGGGAAGAAACCACACGGTCCTCGAACATGAGTGACCACATACCCTTGGACATCTGGACGAACACATCCGATAGGCAAGGTCCCCAAGCCTTTATGGTTACGTCCGAAACGTGGCTTATGATCTCGAAGCCTACCCCATCAGGCTATTCTCCCTCAATAATGCTGCACGCGCTTAACCTGTCTTCCGGTTCTATCTTCATCAAGCGAACGCCCAGGTTAGCACGGCGGCTGATCTTGACCTCTGATAGTTTTATTCTTATTGCCACCCCTTCTGCGGTAACTAGCAGAGCCTCCTCGGCCTTTGATGATACTACCCGCATTATGGCCAACCGGCCACTCTTTTCGGTCACTTTTAGGGCTGTGACTCCTTTGCCTCCCCTTTTCTGTAAGGGGAAATCTGAAGCTTTTGTTATTTTGCCGTACCCAAACTCACTCACTAGTAACACATTGGAATCTGGGGCAACAGGATCTGCGCCTACAACACAATCGTCCTTTTCAAGCCTTATGCCTATAACTCCTGTGGCGGTTCGGCCCATGGACCTCACGTCGTCTACCTGCATTCTGAGCCCTTTGCCCATTGAAGTCCCGATCAGGATCTGATCACCGTCTTCAACGAGGCGAGCTAGAATAAGGGAATCGCCTTTTTTGAGGTTTATCGCTTTGAGACCTGTCTTCCTAGGCCTCGAGTATTCGGAAAAGGGTGTCCTCTTACACATACCGTACTTAGTAACAAAGAACAGGTCTCCCGCATCTTCCGGATCAGAAGGAACGGGGATAAGCGCGGTTACCTTTTCATCTTTGTCGAGGGCTACGAGCCTGGACACAAGGTGACCTTTGGCCTGTCTACCAGCCTCAGGTATGTCAAATACCCTAAGTGAGTAGGCTTTTCCGTGTGAAGTAAATAGGAGCAGAGAATCTCTGGTAGTAGTAGACACTACCTTTTCGACCCAATCCTCATCTCGTGTTTGCATCGCAGTAGAACCAAATCCGCCTCTTCTTTGATTCCTGTAAATGTCTAAGGGCATACGTTTGATGTAACCCATGCCAGTTAGAATTACAGATACTTCTTGTTCCACTATGAGATCTTCATCTTGGATTTCCTCGGCTTTTGCCAATATACGAGTACGGCGGCGATCTCCGTATTTTTCTTTGACTTCTTCTAGTTCCTGCTTAACAATGCCCAATATCATCTTTTCTGATGTCAGGACGGCTCTTAAGTATTCTATTTCTTTCAGCAGTGTGCGGCGTTCTTCAATAATCTTGTCCCTCTCGAGACTTGTCAGACGTTCAAGCCTCATATCCAAAATGGCTCGTGCTTGGATCTCGTCTAGATTGAACCTGTCCATCAGTCTTTCCCGAGCTTGTTGTCCGTCGGCGGACTGCCTTATTATGGCAATCACCTCATCGAGGTTGGCCAGGGCAATCTCTAGGCCTGCAAGTATATGAGCCCTTTCTTCCGCCTTCCTAAGTTCATATCTAGTGCGTCTAGTAACGACTTCTTCTCTGTGCGATATATAGTGAAAGAGCATATCTCTGAGAGTCAATACTTCGGGGCGCCCATTAACAAGCGCGAGCATAATGCCTCCGAAACTGACCTCCATGGAAGTATGCTTAAAGAGCTGGTTCAGTACTACTTTGGCATCAACATCTTTTCTGACTTCAACTACTATCCTAAGTCCGCTCTTGTCGCTTTCGTCCCTTAAGTCCCCAATACCCTGGATTTTCTTTTCTCTCACAAGGTCGGCTATGTTCTCTATTAACTTGGCCTTGTTTACTTGATACGGAAGCTCATCTACAATAATGAACTGCTTTCCTGTTTTGTCGTTTTCAATGCGGGCCTTTGCTCGCACCTTCATAATTCCTCGACCTGTGGTATATAAAGACCTTACGGGCTCAAGGCCGACTATTAGACCACCAGTAGGGAAATCGGGCCCTTTTATGTGCTTCATAAGTTCAAGGGAACTCAGGTCTGGGTTATCTATTAGCGCGACAAGCGCATCTATAGTTTCACTTAGATTGTGTGGAGGTATGTTTGTAGCCATCCCTACCGCAATTCCGGCTGATCCGTTTACCAATAGATTAGGAATCCGTGAGGGTAGCACCGCAGGCTCTTTGAGCGTGTCGTCGAAGTTTGGGACAAAGTCAACTGTTTCCTTATCCAAATCCACAAGCAATTCCTCTGCCATTGCGGTTAACCGTGCTTCAGTGTAACGCATGGCGGCAGGAGGATCCCCATCAACTGAACCAAAGTTGCCGTGCCCATCTACAAGGGGATATCGCATATTAAAAGGTTGCGCCATTCTCGCGAGCGCGTCGTAAATTGCCTGGTCACCATGGGGGTGATACTTTCCCATAGCCTCTCCTACAAGCCTTGCGCACTTCTTGTGGGGCTTATCGTGCCTTACACCCAGCTCATGCATTGAGTAGATGATCCTACGCTGAACAGGCTTTAGACCGTCGCGGACGTCGGGGAGAGCTCTCGAAACGATAACGCTCATTGAGTAGTCAATGTAAGAACGTTTCATTTCTTCCTCTATTGGTGCTACAACTATTTTCTGAGCAGTGTCTGTCATCGATAAAGCTTCCCTTCTATCCTATAGTGTCAAGGTTTTTGACCAGGTGGGCATTTTCTTCAATAAACTGGCGCCTGGGCTCTACCTTATTGCCCATTAGGATTGTGAATATCTCATCGCTCAACATGGCGTCTACTATTTTCACTTTCCGGAGTGTCCGCGTCGCAGGATCCATAGTCGTCTCCCATAGTTGATGCGGGTCCATCTCGCCTAGACCTTTGTACCTTTGTATCGCATAGTTGCTGCCCTCAATACTTGCCAGATGCTCTTCGAGTTCTTCATCAGAGTAAAGGTATACTTCTGATTTGCCTCTCTTAACCAAGTAAAGAGGGGGTTCGGCTATGTAGAGATACCCCTCTTCTATTAGCTCGGGCATGTACCGGAAAAAGAAAGTCAGAAGAAGCGTGCGTATGTGACTTCCGTCGACGTCAGCATCTGTCATTATGATGATCTTATGATAACGGGCCTTGGTTATATCGAAATCATCTCCAAAGCCGGTGCCAATAGCAGTTATTATCGATCTAATCTCTTCTTGTCCCAAAGCCTTATCAGGCCTTGCCTTTTCAACGTTCAAGATCTTGCCTCTGAGCGGCAAAATAGCCTGGAAGTGTCTGTCCCTTGCTTGTTTCGCCGATCCTCCGGCCGAATCGCCTTCAACCAAGAAAAGCTCGCACTCTTCGGGGTTTCTTGAAGTGCAATCTGTTAGCTTGCCAGGTAAAGATGTAATGTCAAGAGCACCTTTCCTTTTCGTAAGCTCTCTTGCCTGCCTAGCGGCTTCTCTTGCTCTTGCGGCAAGAACAGCCTTTTGGGCAATAGTCTTGACCAGGTTGGGATTGTGGTCAAAGTAGTCGGTCAGGAACTCAGTAACCATGGTCTGAACGGCACCTGCAACCTCAGAGTTACCTAGTTTGGTTTTTGTCTGTCCTTCAAACTGCGGGTCTTGAAGTTTCACATGAAGCACTGCGACTATCCCTTCACGAATGTCTTCGCCAGCAAGATTTGGATCGTTTTCCCTTAAGGCTCCGCATTTTCTTGACATGTCATTGACTACTCTTGTGAGTGCTGTCTTGAATCCTGACTCGTGAGTCCCGCCCTCAACAGTCCTTATCGTGTTTGCGAAGGACTGAACATTTTCTACGTAGGTGTCATTGTACTGAAAAGCAAATTCCAGGTCTATTTCGTCTTTTGAGACTTTTCCGTAAATAGGTTCTGGATGCAAGACAGTTTTGTTCTTGTTCAGCGCTTTGACAAACTCTACCAATCCACCGTCAAACTTGTACTGGACTTGCCTGCCTGTCTTCTCTTCATAAAGATTCATCTCAAGGCCACTGTTCAGGTAAGCAAGCTCCCTGAGCCTTTGCGCTACCGTATCGAAATCAAAATCCACAGTGTCAAAAATCTCCCTGTCGGGCAGAAATCTTACATAGGTACCTGTTTCTGAAGCATCACCTATACGCTTGAGCGGTACCACAGTCTGCCCTCTTTCGAATCTGCCATAGAAAACGCCCCCGTCTTGCTTAATCCGCACCTCTAACCATTCGGAAAGGGCGTTTACAACAGATACCCCTACCCCATGGAGACCGCCGGATACTTTGTAGCCGCCGGTACCAAACTTGGAACCAGCGTGCAGCTTAGTAAGCGCTACTTCTGCAGCCGAAATGCCAAATTTCGGGTGTATGCCTACTGGTATTCCCCTACCATTGTCCTCGCAAGATGCAGATCCGTCTTCTTTCAAAACTACGTCAATTTTCGTGCAGAATCCGTTAAGTGCCTCATCAACGCTGTTATCGATGACTTCATATAAAATATGATGGAGGCCTCTTTCTGAAGTAGAGCCAATGTACATGCTCGGCCGCTTTCGCACAGCCTCCAGACCTTCAAGTACCTGAATCTGCTGAGCCGTATATGAACTTGTATTTTGATTAATTGGTTTATCGGTACTATTCAAACTCAAACCACCTCACTTCTAGATGTTAGCATAGTTCACGTTGCGAATCCATGTTCGCCAAAACGCAGGCTAACAGTATAAACAATGGCTAGCAGCTACCGAATTGTTGGTGTCTGCTATCTATTGATATTCACCCCGGCTTTTTTCATCAGCTGAGAAAGCCTCTTCCCCACGGCCTCTTTGAAGTCTTCCTCAGTCAATTCATGGGCGGGCTTCATAGTACGGAGCATCACCAGGTTCTCTACTAGATTGCCGAGCTGACCGTGTTCCTCCTTAGACAAGTTCCCTGATACTGCCTTGAATACCCCATTTGTGACTGCGTCATGCCACCTAGAGTCCAATTCTCTGCGAGCTTTCTCGAATTGCAGTCGATTGGTGATGCCAGTAGCTTTCGACAGACTAGTATCCGACATTTCGGGATGCTTTTGAAGAGCAGCTAGTATTCGCTGATGGTCTTTGTATTCCCGGGCGTTCTTGCAATGCGGACACGTATGTTTCGGATCATATATATATCCGCACACAGGACATCTTTTATACCCCTTCTGCAAAAGATATCTTTGCCTCGTACCCATAGTAACAGTAAACTTCTGGAAAGTCAAGGACAATCTTGGATCGCTCTGGAGAACTTCGAAAACTCCTGACTCAGCCAGTTCCCTTTTCACTGTAGGAGTATTCTTCGATCTAAAGACCCTATACTCTTTGTCGTCAAATTCTCGTTCTGCCCTTTCTTTCTCTTCAGATGAACTGCTTTCTGTTGAATCCCAGAGATGCTCTGAGAAATATATGTCTTTTATGTACTTGCCGCCCAGAGTACAGTTAAGTTTTCCAATTATGTCCCTTTTCATCATAGTCAGTTCTTGGGCCCATGTAGCAGACGAAGTGGCCACGAATAAGACATCTCCATCGAGCCGCCTGGGTTTGGCGTGAGTACTCACGTCTCCTACAATCTTTGGCCAGTAGTAAAGCACCTGATACCTTCGCGTTCTAGTGAGAAGGTCCATATCAGTCAAGACTTTTTCCATTATGGAATCAACTGCTTCAGGATTGTGCATACAATCGCTCCTGTATTCACGGCAGCTTTGGGCATACCGTACCTTTTTCCACTATGAACTTGGAGAATCGCGACTCTTCTACTCCCGCTGTCTCGGTCGAGGTCATAAGTATCTGATAGCCCAGATCACAGAGGGATATGACTTTGGTTCTTCTGTCTGAGTCTAGCTCGGATAACACGTCATCCAATAGAAGTGCTGGCTTCGTATTAAAAGTACCCTCTAAAATCCGCGCCTCTGCCATCTTGAGCCCCAGGACAACGCTCCTTTGCTGACCTTGAGAGCCGAAATAGCGAAAAGTCTTTCCGTCAAATGAAAGAAGCATTTCGTCTCTGTGAGGACCAATCAGGGTTATGCCCCTAGCACGTTCTTCTTTTGATGCGCTTTTCAGTCTGACTGAAAACTGCTCCCGAATGCTGTCTATCCCGTCTGGGACCTCTCCGATTGTAGAAATGTAGTCTATCTCGCAACCATCCATCGACATGAACTTGTAGCTTGCCTTGACCATCTCATCGAGTTTTTCTGTCAACAGAAAGCGCTTATGGATAATTTCGGATCCGATATTCACGAGAAGATCATCTATGCTATCAAGGCTCTTTGCCCATGAAGGTTCTTGATTGGCCCTCTTCAAAGCCATGTTGCGGCGAGAGACCGTGCTATTGTACCTTGAGAGCTGCCTCGAATAAAGAGGATCTTGTCTTGACAAAAGCGAGTCCATAAAAGAACGTCGCACGCTTGAACTGCCTTTTACTATGTAAAGATCATCAGGGGAAAAGTAAACGCACGGACATACTCGTAGAAGCTCCTGCCTCTTTGCCGGTCTATCGTTCAAGCGAATCCTCCGTCGAACTGAGGGAATAACCTGCGTTTGTATTTCAACTGTGTTAGCTATGCCGTCATCTTCAAGCCTTGCGCCTACAGTAAAGAGACTTTCTCCCCAATACGCTAGGTCTGCTTCTTTCTCCGACCTTGGTGAATTGAGCGACGAAACATAGTAGCAAGCTTCAAGCAAGTTGGTCTTGCCCTGGGCGTTGTTACCTATGAAAAGCGACGCTCCTTCAGGTATCTGAAGTTGCAGCTTGCGATAATTGCGGAAGTTGTTCAAATACAAAAAGGAAAACCGCACTATCTAGAAAGCTCCTTTTGGACTCATGGGCATAATCACGAACGTAGATAGGACCGAATCTTGAGAAGGAGCTTCCTTTCTCATCGGTTCAATAACCATGGGGCTAACTTGCCCAGTCATTCCAAGAGACACTTCTTCGTCACTGATCCTGCTTAGCGCTTGAATGACATATTTGTGTTGCACCCAAATCTCTACATCCTCGCCTGTCACAGAGGCTGGTAGGACTTCTTCCATCTTGCCTTTTTCCGGCGAACCGGCTTTCACCGTGACTGTTTGGTTGCCTTTATCGAGAATAATTCTCATTGCTCTATCTTCTTCGCTAGCAACGATGGCGGCTCGAGACGCCGCGCCCGATATATCACTGGTTGCGACCTTCGCAGTAGAGGCACAGGATTTTGGAATAACTTGATCGTACGAGTAGTACTGCCCTTCAATAAGACGGCTAAAACTGGAAAAGTTCTTTCCTGAAAGGTACAAATAACCTCCTGCGAGCTCTAACGAGATTTCATCGCCATCATCTACATCTTTGAGTCGCGAGATATCCTGAAGGACGTTTGCAGGCACAATTGCCCGCGCCTTCGGAACCTCCGCTCTTATTTGTGCCTGCGAAAGGGCAAATTGATCTGTGCTTACAAGCACTATCTTGTCTCCGAGCAAATCAAGGAGACATGCACCCCAAAGTGGTCTCGCTGGATTCGTTACGGCGCAGGTTGAACCAACTCTTACGAGCTCTTTGAAAATCTTATCTTTCAGGGATATGCTTTCTTTGCCAGGTGGTTCAGGCCATCTTGGGAAGTCTTCGGCCGGGACTGCATTCAGAACGATTTCCGAATTACCTGCTTTCACAGTAAGAGCCCATGCTGATTCATCAAGGAAAAGGGTAATCTCAGGCAAGGAAATGGTCCGCACTATGTCTTCCAGGATTTTGGATGATACAACAAGCGATCCTGACGAAAGTACATTTGCCTCTGATGAGACTTTTACTCCCCAATCGAGGTTCGTGCCAGAAAGAACCACTCTATCCGAAAGAGCTTCAATAAGACAACCTTTCAGAGACGGTAACGTACTGCGTGCCGGTATAGGACGCGAAGCAGTTTGAAGAAGCCATGCCAGTTTTTCTCTAGATATCGTGAAATGCATATGTAGGCCTCCCTATCGTTTTCGATTCTTGTTTTTGGAAATGTTGCATGGAAAAGATATCTTCCTTATCTATAGTTGTTGTGTATATCTTAAAAACAGTATTAGTAATAGGCGGTGTGAATTTGTGGAAGATGCGGTTCTCCTCCATAGAAAATGCGGATCCTTCCTGTGGACGGAGGTGTGCATGAATTGTGAGAAGATCTGGATAACATAGAGAAAAACTACCGACAGTCATTTTGTACACAGCTCCTCCACACGTAATCCGACGTCTATCCACATAATTCTGCACAGAAACATTTTAACCTTCTGTTATTATCTTGGTTAATTCATCTATTGTACGGGCGAGATCTGGGCTTGACTGTATTTCTGTATCTATTTTTGAGCACGCGTGTAAGACGGTAGTGTGATCTCGTCCGCCGAATGCATTACCTATTTGAGGAAGGGAAAGATCTGTAAGTTTTCTGCAAAGATACATCGCTACCTGCCGTGGAAATGCAATGCTCCGAGTTCGTTTCTTGCTCGAAAAGTCATTGAGCGATATCTTGTAGTAAGCGGCTACTGCCTCTTGTATTCCCCTAAGGGTTACAGGGGTTACTTTCTTTTCTGGAAGAAGGTCCCTTAGAACTTCTTGAGTAATAGGCAAATCGATGTCTTTGTTGTTTAGAGACGTGTAAGCCAACACTCGAATCAGAGCTCCTTCTAACTCCCGGATGTTCGTGGTAATGTTCTCCGCTATGTATTCGCATACTTCAAGGGGAACTTCTCTTCCCTCTAGCTCCGCCTTCTTGCGGAGAATGGCTATGCGTGTTTCGAGGTCGGGTGGTTGGATGTCACAGATGAGTCCCCATTCGAATCGAGTTCTCAACCTTTCTTCTAGAGTGGCGATCTCCTTAGGAGGTCTATCGGACGAGATTACTATCTGCTTTGACGACTGGTGGAGCGCGTCGAATGTATGGAAAAACTCTTCCTGAGTGGCATCTTTCCCGGCTACAAACTGGATGTCGTCTACCAAGAGTATGTCGGCGCTTCTGTACCTATTTCTAAACTCTGGAGTCCTACCTTCCTGAATTGCAAGAATAAGTTCGTTAGTAAAAGCCTCAGAAGAGACGTAGCAAATCTTAAGGTTGTTGTGATGCATGAACACATAATGGGCGATAGCTTGCATTAGGTGTGTCTTGCCAAGCCCTACTCCTCCATAGAGGAAAAGCGGATTGTACGCCTTAGACGGGCTTTCGGCTACCGCTAGAGATGCAGCGTGTGCGAACCTATTTGAGGTTCCCACAATGAAGTTTTCAAACACATACCTGGGATTGAGATGCCGGACTTGCGCAGATCTGTCTTCTTGGGGACGTTTCTTATGCGAAAAGGAACTACTACCATCTTGCGGAAAAAGAGCCTCTGGAACGAGCTTAGCGGGCTGAGTAACTGTGAAACGGATTTCTGATGCAACTCCGTACACTTCTTGCCATGCCTTATCTAGTTCATCTTTATACCGAGTTTCGATCCAGTTTTTTGCAAACTCGCTTGGGACAGCTATTGTCAGAGTGTTTTCGGTCAGCTCGGTAGGTCTCGTATCTTTTAGCCAACTCTGGATGAAGCCTGGATTTGAGAAATTCAGAGAAGCTCTGGAAAGTGCGTCATCCCAGAGGTCGTCAAGATCTTTGCTCATGCTAGAAGTCACCTACCATTTTTTCAGTTCTGTTTTTATTCTAAGCCTTTTGGGCAGTTTTAACCTGTCAATTTGCTACTATGCATAAAGGGGTATGTTCAAGAAAACCCCACGGTAATCGGCCTTATACATCAACGAATATGCTCCGCATTAGGAAGATTGCAGCCTTGTTAGTATGAACAACCCTTTTGTGTCGAAAACTCGTGCTCATGTTATTCGTATAACAAACTCACAAGTTATACACATACTTATCCACAGGTGTGGATATGTTTTACTGCGGTTATGGCGACTGTCAAAAGGGACACGACATTTCAATAGGACTATATCAAGGGAAACCTAAAGTCGCAACGGTAAAACAGTGGCGAAATCTGGCTGGATTAACAGGAAATATATTGCGTGCACCGAGGAAATACCAGCAAGAACAGGGTTTATTGACACTTTTCCAATTGCTAAGATATAATTCGGTAGATCATAGGGACTATTCTTCGCAGCATGGTTAGGAGGAACGGGGAAATGAAAAGGACATATCAGCCAAAGCGTAGAAAGAGACAGAAGACCCACGGCTTTTTGACTAGGATGAACACCAAGAATGGGCAGAAAGTCATAAAGAGAAGACGCAAGAAGAACAGGGAACGTTTGGCAGTTTAGACACTGAGAAGAAAGTGTGTTTTTTCGTGCCGGTGTTCGGATCGAAGATTCTGTTGGAGTAAGATTAGAAGCGAGGCAGGTTATTTGGTATCAGGAAGGTTCCCTGCTCCATCCTACCGTAGGGTGTATGAGGAAGGTCGATCAGTAGCGAATAAATATCTAGTGATGTACTATCTTGAGGATCAGTTGCCTGTAAGGTTGGGGGTAGTTGTCTCAAAACGGGTGGGCAAAGCGGTTTCGCGCAACAGAGTTAAAAGACTCATTAAGGAAAGTTTTAGGCACCATGTGTACTGTTTGGACTTGACTGGCGAGTTTGTTATTGTTGCCCGACCCAGAGCCGCTTCGTGTTCCTACTATGAAATATCGAGAGCAGTCGAAGAACTTCTTAAGAGGATGGAATTAGTCTAGATGCTTACTAAGGCGCTTGTTTACCTAATTGAGTGTTATCAGAAGTATATCTCCCCTTTGAAGCGGTACCCAACCTGCAAATACTATCCGACGTGTTCCGAGTATGCTCGGCAAGCCATATTGATTCATGGGCCTTTCAAAGGCGCCATTCTTGCTGCATGGAGATTACTGCGGTGCAATCCATTTTCTCGCGGCGGCTACGATCCTGTCCCGCAGTCTGGCTTGTCAGAAGTCAAGGAGGTTCAATAATTGTCGTATATAACTAACATAATGGTCCAGATACTGGACTTTATCTATGGGGTAACAGGTAGCTGGGGCGCTACAATTGTAGGGCTGACCGTACTTATCCGCCTTATCCTTTTGCCTCTTACCATAAAATCTGCTCGTTCTTCTCAAGCAATTACTGCTATGCAGCCTGAGCTTGAGAAAATACAGAAGAAGTACAAGGATGACCCGGAACGGCTTAATCTTGAGATGATGGATTTATATAGTCGTTATAATGCAAATCCTGCTACCAGTTGTATTTTGCCCGTTATCCAGTTACCCATACTTCTGGCAATGTTCAGATCCCTAGAAAGCCATCCAACCCTAAAAGACGGGTTGTTCTTGGGCCTGAGACTTGGGGAGCCAGCCATGTCGCAGGGTACGGTGTACGGGATAATTGTGATAGTCCTTACGCTTCTAAGCTCGTACTTATCTATGCGGTTTTCTCCTTCGATGAGCGCCGAAGCACAGCAACAGGCGAGCCAGAAGATCATGATGGTTGTCATGTTTGTAGTCCTGAGCTACTTTTCGATCAAGTTTTCCTGGTCTGTCTCAATATATATAATAACTGCTAACCTTATGGGCTTGGTTGAGAGATTTGCGGTACCAACGGTGAGCCCAGCTAAGGAAGGAGCTAAGTCTAAGTGAGAAGCATTGAAAGAACGGGACGCACTATCGAAGAAGCTGTAGAAAACGCTCTCAGCGACTTAGGCATTTCAGAAAAGGAAGCTGCTGTTGAGATACTTGAAGAACCGACCAAGGGATTCTTTGGAATCATAGGCGGTCGGGATGCGAGAGTGAGGGTAACCCGAAAACAAAACAAGGTGGAACTTGCGTGCGAGTTCATCCAGAACTTGCTAGACTATATGGGTATTGAAGGCGAGATCAATGTCTCTGAAGATGGAGATGTTCGGATAGTAGAGATAAATGGCGACGATCTGGGTCTTCTTATTGGTAGGCACGGCGAGACTTTAAGGAGTCTTGAGTTTCTTGCAAACGTCGTCTCCGGAAAAGGAGTGGGCGATGTAAGAAGGATCTTGGTGGACGCTAACGGTTACAGGAAGCGCAGAGAGAAAGATCTGGAAGATATGGCACGAAACGCAGCAAGAAAGGTTGAAAAGACAGGGAGAAGCACTGCATTGCGCCCTATGGATGCTAGAGATAGACGCGTCATACATATGACCCTTCAGAGAAACGCCAGGGTGGTTACTCAGAGTCAAGGAGAGGAGCCTTTCAGGAGAGTTGTTATCCTTCCGCGGGAAGGCGCAAACCAGGGCCCAAGGCAACGATAGTCATCGCAAGCAGAATATAGCAGAACCGGATATAACTGTAGATATTTGTAGCAGACGCATGGACCTATGTACGGTCCATTTTTTTTGGTAGGATATATTGCTTGTGTGTATAATTTATAGAGCATAAGGATGCAGCGTGTTGTGGAAAGGGCTTTCCTGGAGGGTGAAAGTATGTGTTGCCCGATAAATGATCCTGAGGATATATATGCTGAAACTATAGGAGCAATAGCTACGCCGATGGGAACCGGAGGTATTGCAATCTGCAGGCTTAGCGGAAAAGAGTCTCTAGACATCTGTGACCAGATGGTAAGGCTAAGAAGCGGTAAGCGAGTTAAGCACATGCCCACCTGGTCCATGGGTCTTGGAGATATACTGGATCCGGTTACGGGTGTTGTCTTAGACGAAGCGATTGTCCTTGTGATGAAGGGACCTAGGTCGTATACAGGTGAAGACGTGGTAGAGATGCAATGCCACGGTGGTATGCTTGTGGCCCAGAAGGTTCTGAGCGTTGCTTATCATCTTGGGGCCAAACCTGCTGAACCAGGCGAGTTTACGAAAAGGGCATTTCTAAATGGGAGAATAACTCTTGACGAAGCTGAGGCAGTACTTGATGTCGTCACCTCAGCTAGTGAGGCTTCTCTTTACCATGCCGGCCGTCGGCTAAAAGGCGAGTTCGGCGCTTTGGTGGAAACATGGGAGAGCTTGCTGGTAGACGTTTTGGCTCTGCTCGAGGGGCCAATTGACTTTCCCGAGAGCATAGACCTCGAGGGTGAACGTGAGCGGGCAAGGGGTATACTAGAGGGATTAGCAGAGGAAGTGGGTGGCACTCTGGATAGAGCCCCTCTCGGGCTTGCGCTCTCAGGCGGCGTAGATGTGTGCCTTGTGGGTCGGCCAAATGTTGGGAAGTCTTCTCTGTTCAATGCTCTTCTTTCTAGAGACAGGGCTATAGTAACGGACGTTCCGGGCACAACAAGAGATGTAATAAGTGAGAGAACGGAGTGGTATGGGCTGCCTATTGTACTTCTTGATACAGCAGGACTTAGGCCTACTCAAGAGGTAGTTGAAGCAATGGGTGTAGAGAGAGCCAAAAGTGCCGCTCAGGAGGCAAATGTAGTCCTTTACATTCTTGATGATACAGAGGAAGTCTCAGATGAAGATCTTGCCTGGATAGATAGCTGGACGGACAGGTTCTGCATAGCAGTGGTGACAAAGGCCGACCTGGGTCAGAATAAGATAGATATCAGGCTGCTAGAAGAGAAGTTGGGATCAAGGTGGGTGAAGGTATCATCTGTAACCAAAGAGGGGATAGAGGATCTTAAGGAGATGGTCCAGGGAATATTCACATCTCTAGCCGATCCGGAAGCGATTCTACCTGGTTCTGCGCGTCAAGTTGACTGCCTTAGGCGGGCCTATGGGCATGTCAATGAGGCGCTAGAATATATGGCGGAAGGTTGGACTGACGACGTGATTGTGCTTTGTGTAGAGCAGGGCGCAGAAGCACTGATGGAGCTTACCGGAAAGAAAGTTAGCGATGCAACCTTAGATAGGATATTCTCTCAATTCTGCGTAGGGAAATAATGGGTATTGTCGTTGGCGGTTTGCATCCTCATTGAGAGGCTTCATAGAATTCATATGCGAAGGGAGCACAGAATCAAGGCGTGAGCAAGTTTGATGTTTTGGTGGTTGGAAGCGGTCATGCAGGCTGTGAGGCGGCTCTGGCTGCTCGGAGACTTGGGATGGAAACTGGGATCGTAACACTGGATGCGCAGAACATTGCAGGCATGCCATGTAACCCAGCCATCGGAGGGCCGGGCAAAGCTCAGATTGTTGCAGAGATCGACGCCCTTGGCGGAGAGATGGCCCTTGCCGCGGACAGTTGCGCTATCGAGATGAGACTTCTAAACGCGTCTAAGGGACCTGCAGTCCAATCTCTAAGAGCGCAGATAGACAAGGAAACGTACTCCTCCTATATGAAGAAGTGTATTAGGGAGGCAGGGATCGCGCTTATTCAGGGCGTGGTCACTCAGATACCGGTGTCCGCGGGTCGAGTAAGGGGGGTGCGGCTCGAGGACGGAACTGAGATCGAAGCTACTTGTGTCATTTTATGTACGGGCGTCTATCTGGAAAGTCGCATAATCATTGGCGAGAAGATTGTGGATTCGGGTCCTATGGGGGAAAGTAATGCGAGGGGATTGTCAGGTTACCTTGCTTCATTGGGATTTGAGATGAGGCGGTTCAAGACAGGCACTTCTCCTAGAATATACAGAGATAGCATAGACTGGGATGAGCTTACCCCTGAACAGAGCATGGATAGGCCGGTTAGATTCTCATTCATGTCAGAGCCTAGGATGTGGGACAAGAACGTCTGCTACTCTACGTATACAAACACAAACACGCATAAGGTAATAAGGGATAACATACACAGGGCGCCGCTATTTGACGGTACCATAAAAGGAGTAGGGCCCAGGTATTGCCCTTCCATTGAAGACAAGGTGATGAGGTTTCCTGATAGAAATCGCCATCAAGTGTACCTGGAGATCGAGTCCGAGACAAGCACAGACGTGTACATATTGGGTCTATCTACTAGTCTGCCCGAAGACATTCAGTATGAGATGGTTCATACGCTGCCAGGGCTTTCGCGGGCTCAGATAACAAGGCCTGGCTATGCGATAGAGTATGACTACCTTGTACCCTCGCAGGTTATGCCTACGCTTGAAACGCAAGATATCTGTGGCCTTTACACAGCGGGACAGATAAACGGTACATCCGGTTATGAAGAGGCTGCGGCGCAGGGACTGGTGGCTGGGGTTAATGCGGCAATGTCCATAAGAGGGGACGAGCCGTTGATCCTTGGGCGCAAAGACGCATATATTGGCGTTCTAATCGACGATATTACTAGCACAACTATTCTTGAGCCGTACAGAATGCTTACCTCCAGGGCTGAGTACCGACTGTTATTGAGGCATTCTAACGCACCTTCGAGGCTTACGACGTTGGGGCGCCGCGTTGGACTTGTATCCGACGCGCGGTGGGAGGCGTACTGTCTGCGTGAGGACCTTCTTGCGAAAGGAAGAGACTTGCTTGAAGAAAGAGTGTCTGGGACCCCAGTTAAGGACCTGTTACGCAAGCCGTCGTGTCATATAGAAGAGTTTTTCGGGGTAATAGATGGGCTGGACAGACTGCCACAAGAGATTCTGTCCGAGATTGAGGTCGAGTCCAGGTATGCAGGGTTCATTGACAGGCAGAACCGTGAAGCTAGAAGGCTTCAGAAGTACCTAGGCAGACGGTTGCCTCGCGACGTGGAGTGGAGCAAGGTTCGCGGATTGTCGCGCGAGACAGTTGATAAGCTCGTCAGGTTCAGACCGGATTCTATTGGGCGAGCGTTGGATGTGGGTGTGTCTCCCTCTGATGCGATGGTGATTCTTGCGTGGTTAAGAGGAGGCAAACTAGGCTCAGCGGAGGCCAAGAGCGAGGCAGAATAGTCTGTTTGGCTTTTGGTTCTAGGGGTATCAGAGAAAGATCTGAATGGTTAAGGGGGAAGTCGCTGAAGTGGAAGAGTTCACGAGAAAAGTGCATAGAGCCTTTTGCGAGGCTTTGGATTTCATGGGAATTGATCTTTCTCAACAGGGCGACTTCATTGTAGAGTCATGGGTCAGATATTTTCTTGGATGGAGGGGCAGGAGAGTTGTAGGTTTTGACAGCCCGGAGGATATCGGTGTCAAATTGCTTGCCGATTCTTTTGCCGTCTCTTTTATTGCTGAATGTGTTTCACCTTCGCAGACTCTTGACATCGGAAGCGGGAATGGTTGGCCTGGTTTGGCGGTTAAGGCACTGTTTGGGGATGCCCATCTTGTGTTGCTTGATTCGCGAAAGGGTTCTTGCGACTTCATGGAAGGATACATCAGAACGTCAGGCCTTTCTGGTGTGAAGGTTCTTGAGGCAAGAGCCGAAGAAGCTGGTCATGTTTGTTCTCAGCGCGAACGATACAGTTTTGTCACTACTCGGGCGATGGCAGCCCCCTCTATCTGTCTTGAGCTTTGCACGGGGTTTTTGGAGTTGGGCGGGAAGGCGGCATTATGGGTGGGACCAGGGCAAGAACTCCCGAGAGATCCGGATTTCCTGCGAGAGATTGGATTACGCTATCTTAGCCGTTACGAGTACTCTTTGCCACACGGGATGGGCGAAAGGTTGTTGGCGGTGTACATAAAAGAGTCTCTCATAGAGGATAACGTGCCACGTAGTTACGCAAGCATAAAGAGGACTTCACGCAAGAATTTGCCACATAGTTCGAGGGGCTAAAGTGCGCTACTGAGTACTCGTTTGGGACTTCGGTATTTCAACAACCTGTATGTATCATCCTCGCCTTTGATGATTCCGCTTTCTAGAAGCATGGTTCTTATGTGGCCCAACTTTTCGGTTTCAGGTCGCTGCTCATATTCTCAAAGGCGCGCTTATCTTGCAGATGGGTTACAATGAATAGAGCAGGATTTGGCGAAGCAAAGAACGAACACAGTCATCGGCCAAAAGAGGGTGGACCGGAGCGTTTAAGAGGGTATGGATATGTCAAGAGTTATCGCTATAGCCAATCAAAAAGGTGGCGTTGGCAAGACTACCACTGCTGTGAACCTTGGGGCTTGCTTAGGGGAACTTGGGTGCAGGGTGCTGGTGGTTGATGCCGACCCGCAAGGCAATGCTACGAGCGGTTTGGGAATTGATAGGGATGATATCGATCTGTCGGTTTATGACTGCCTGATAAATGATGTGGACACGAATAGTGCATTACTAGAGACAGATTTTCAGGGAGTCTGGGTTTTACCATCTTCAATCCACCTTGCAGGAGCAGAAGTTGAACTCGTAGGCCTAGATAAGCGGGAACATAGGCTCCGTCGTATTGTCGGGAAAGTTAGGGAAGACTACGATTACATATTCATAGATTGTCCTCCTTCTCTAGGATTGCTCACAGTCAATGCCCTAGTGGCTGCAGATTCCGTTCTCATTCCTATCCAGTGTGAGTATTACGCATTGGAGGGACTTACTCAGCTGCTCAGCACGATAAAACTTGTGAGAGGTAGACTCAACGCAAACCTGGACATTGAGGGCGTGCTGTTGACGATGTTTGATGGGCGTACCAACCTGTCGATCCAGGTGGCAGACGAAGTCAAACGGTTCTTCAGGGAGAAAGTGTACTCTACGATTATACCGAGAAACGTGAGGCTTTCCGAAGCTCCGTCTCACGGCAAGCCTATTACTATCTATGACAATAGGTCTAAAGGCGCAGAGGTTTACAGGGAACTTGCAGAGGAGGTGTTACGTCGTGCCCAAGAGGGGGTTAGGTAAAGGAATTGACGCGCTTATTCCTGGCGCGGTTATCGGTGACAACGAAGAGATAATGGAGATTCCACCGCATGAGATTGAGGCAAATCCCTATCAGCCCAGACAGATCTTTGATGATGAGAAGATCCAGGACCTTGCAGCATCCATGAAGGAACATGGAGTTATTCAGCCGCTGATAGTGAGACGGTCTGGTTCTCGGTACCAATTGGTTGCCGGAGAGCGGCGGCTGAGGGCCGCCATTACAGCCGGTCTCGAGAAGGTACCAGTGGTCGTAAGGGATATGACTGACAGAGAAACCATGGAGATATCCTTGGTTGAGAACTTGCAGAGAGAGGATCTAGGCCCGATCGAAGAGGCTGAGGCTTATCAAAGGTTGACGGACGAGTTTGGTTTGACGCAGGAGCAGATCGCCAAGAGAGTTGGTAAGAGCCGGCCAGACGTTGCCAATACATTGCGATTGCTGAAATTGGAGGATGAAGTCAAAGAACTCATCAACCAAGGCAAAATGAGTGGAAGCCATGGAAGGGCACTAGTAGGGCTTGAGAGGGAGGAGCAGCTCGGACTTGCGAAGAGAATAGTCACCAAGGGGCTATCTGTTAGGAGTGTTGAGGACGCTATTTCGGCGAAGGGTCGGAAGAAAGACAAGAAGATGGAGTCCGCAATTCGACTAAAAGAAGCAGAAGAAGTCATTTCATCGGTACTTGGGAGCCCTGTTATTGTGAGGAAACAAGGAGAGAAAGGGTCCATAACTATTTCGTTCTATGGAATGGAAGACCTTGAGCGATTGGTTGAGTTGATTCAGGGAGACGTAGAGGTGTAGGGGGATACCTCGCGATGTGCCCCTGGCAAACGAATATTCTCGGTCGATGTGCGAATGTTTCACGTGAAACATTCGCAATATATTTGCAGCATAGGGGGATATTATGACATGCTGAATACGAATACACTGAGGCCAGTATGGGCCGAAATAGATCTATCAAACTTCAAGAGAAATGTGAATGTTGTGAGAGACCTGGTTTCTAGCACTGCGGAGGTAATGGCAGTAGTTAAGGCAAATGCATACGGAATTGGAGCAGTCCCGGCATCTGAAGCGGCAGTTGAGAGCGGTGCTTCGTGGCTTGCGGTAGCTACTCCAGATGAAGCAGTGGAACTGAAACAGGCATTGCCTCAATCCAACATACTTGTCCTTGGACCAGTTACTCGCGAGGCTGCGGAAGTCCTAGTAGGATTGGGTGTCTCGCTTACCGTGACGTCGGTGCAAGGCTTCAAGGATGCGGAAGACGCAGCAAGGCGCTCTCGCAAGCAAGCGAAGATTCATTTGAAGATCGATACCGGAATGGGTCGTATTGGATTTCGACCCGGAGTCGAACTTGAGACTGCGTTGGATTGCATGAGTAGATCCAGCGAAGTTGAGATTGAAGGGGCCTTTACTCACCTTGCGGTAGCCGACGTGGATCCGAAATACACTGAGTTGCAGCTTTCGCTGTTCAAAGATGGCGTTACGTCGCTTTCAAGAAGAGGTATTCGACCACGTTATCTGCATACAGCAAACTCGGCCGGTATATTAGCGTGGCCAGAATCTCATTACAACCTGGTGCGACCTGGGATCATGCTGTATGGCTGCTATCCCGATAAATCGCTAGCGGACAGGGCACCTCTGTATCCCGTGTTTTCGCTGCGAGCGTGCGTGTCACATGTAAAAGAAGTACCGGAAGGAACCAAAGTGGGCTATGGAATCACATACGAGACCCGTGAGGATACTGCTATCGCAACAGTTCCCATAGGTTATGCTGATGGCTATCCAAGAAGCTTATCGAACAGAGGTTCGGTACTAATCAAGGGCAAGAAATGCCCGATTGCTGGAAGAGTCTGTATGGACCAACTAATGATAGATATTGGACGCGACTCGAATGTGCAACCTGGCGACATGGTTACCTTAATAGGTAGAGACGGCATCGAGGAAATCACCCTGGACGAAGTGGCCGCACTAGTAGGAACGATTACGCACGAGATACTTACTGGTATTTCAGCGCGTGTGCCACGGATATACGTATAGGGCGATAATCTTTGCCTTCAAGGGTTGCGATTTCAAGGAACTATAGGGCATACTGAAAGAAGGAATTCTCCTTGGGGCGTCGAATAATCACAAGAATTGTTTTAGACAGCAAGAATCAGATCGAACTGAATAGTATTAAATAGCAGTCTGAGTTCAAAGGGATTGTGGGGTTGTGCTTTTGATTACTTATGGGAACAAGGCGCAAGGGCTGAAAAAGCCACACAGTAACCGAGAACGAAGGTTTACTTTTCTGATAGTTTATTCACATGGAAAAACCTATACGTTGACCGTCAGCCTCAATTCGCTTGTTGCAGGCCTGTGTGTGGTTTGTCTTGCACTTACTGGTTTGGGCTTCTTTGTTGATTCGTACAAGAAAATCAAGACAGAGAACCAAGAGCTATCGTATCTGTATGAAGTTGCTGAGATCCAGCAACAGAAGATCCAGGACATCCAGAACCTGTTATCTGAGGTTTCGGATAGGCTGGCGCAAACAGAGCTTAATGAAAGTCAGACTAGGATCATGCTCCAGCAAGAAGGTCTTATTGACGAGACTGAGCCGGAACAGATTATTCAGGCTTCCATCGCGTCAAGACAGAGCATTGCGATGGTCGCATCAAGGGAGGGGGCTAGCAGGTTAAGACCTGTCTCCCTTCAGGGAGTTTCTCCTTTGCTTGCGGCATTGGAAGAGTCGGCCAATGAGTTGGCCGAAGAGTTAGGTAACCTAGAGCAGCGAGTTGATTCCTTACAGGAACAGGCTACAGAAGCGGTTTCTTATACAAGATCTGTGCCCAGCATATGGCCTGTAAACGGGAGCATTACTTCCGGTTATGGGTGGCGAAAACACCCAATTACAAGAAGAACGGATTATCATACTGGAGTAGATATATCGGGTTACTATGGTACGTCAATCAAGGCATCCGCCTATGGAAGGGTGACCTTTGTAGGCTACAAGGTTGGCTACGGGCGTACGATAATAGTCAATCATGGCTATGGCTTTGAAACCCTATACGCCCATTGTAGCTCAATCAAGGTGAAAGTTGGGCAAAGCGTGGCGCGCGGGGACGTAATAGGGTACGTGGGCTCTTCTGGTACCACTACGGGTCCTCACCTTCATTACGAGGTTCACAAGAATGGCGTGACACATAATCCGATGGATTATCTTTCTAGATAGCATGCGGAGGTCGCAAGATGTTTATGTCAAAAGAGGGTAATCAGCGGCAAGGGGTTTTTGATAGTGTTCTAAGTAAAGGAACCCAAGCGGAGGGTACCATACATAGCAAAGGCAGCATCAGGATCGATGGCGAGGTCAAGGGTAGAATCGAAGCCGTCGGAGATGTAATGATAGGAGAAACAGCATCCGTCGATTCGGATATCGAAGGTAATAACGTTATCATAGCCGGAACCGTTGTTGGCAATGTAAGAGCGTCGGGAAAACTCGACCTCCTTTCTACTGGAAACCTAAAGGGAGAAGTATACTCCTGCGGCTTAGTGGTGTCGGAGGGAGCTAAATTCACGGGCTCATTTCATATGGTTGATAACGGAAAACAAGCGAAGCTTCCACAGGGGCCGAAACAGTAGCAAGGCCAGGATGAAAGGCGGATGGTCCTGGTGTACAAGGATAGGAAAGATGCGGGCCGGCAGCTCTTGCGGCACCTTGAGCATATGGAATTTCGGAACCCCCTGGTTCTCGCCATACCCAGAGGGGGTGTGGTAGTAGGTGGCGAAGTAGCTTCAGGGCTAGGCGCAGACCTAGATGTGGTTATGGCCAAAAAAGTTGGTTCCCCCTTTAACCCGGAGTTTGCCATTGCTGCGGTTGACGTAGAAGGCAATATCACGATCCTCGAAGAAGAGGAGCACCTTCCCTACATGGAGTACATCCAGGCCGAAGCCAGGGCCCTGCAGCACGAGATTGAGGCCAAACTGGACTACTATAGAAACGGTAAGCCTCCTAAGGAGATCCTTGGAAAAGATGTGCTTCTTGTAGACGATGGGTTGGCCACAGGTTTGACTGCTCTAGCGGCGATAAAGTACCTGCATACACATCACCCAAATCGGATTATCCTTGCGGTTCCCTGCGCGCCTCAAAGCACCCTAGATTTCCTGGCGAAATACGTGGACCGGGAGGTCTGTCCTCTTATTCCGCAGTATTTCTACGCTGTGGGTCAGTGCTACGCTGAATTCGGTCAAACGTCCGACGATGAAGTAAAAGACACTCTAGCTCCTTTCATGCTTTAGCGAAGCAGTCTCAATGGGGGTTCTCCTAAGAGGTGGTGTTGTGTGGGTTTTGAGCGTCGAGTTGCCCATATGATAAGATGCAATGATATTCTAGGCGCAATTGATGAACTCGAAAAAAGGGCTTCAGAGAGCACGGCTATCACTCCTTCACACAAAAACTACCTTGCCGTATGTAAGGCGAAACTAGGGGATTTGGAGACCGCTAAGCACTTGTTGAGCAGGGCACTGTCCGAGCGGCCCGGGGATGCTAGAATCCTAAACAACTTGGGAAACGTAGAACTACTCTTAGGCGAAGCCGATATTGCGCTAAGGATGTATCGCAAAGCCTCTTTGCGGGAACCGTTCTCTCCAGAGCCTAGGTACAATATGTGCCTCGCGTACCTGCAGTTGGGTCAATTTGAGAAGGCCCTTTCTGCTTTCAGAGACTACGAATCAATATGTCATCTTTCTAGCAAAGGCAAGACCGTGTTCTTAGTAGCAGTGGCTGTGCTTGTCATATTGTTTCTATATTTGAGATTGGCCGACTGATTAGGCATGTGAGGATCCTGAGCAAGGGTGCACATTGAAAGGCACACTTCAATTGCATACAGCATCAACGGTGTGATAGCCTTTACACTAAGAAATGCATGTCTCGGAAGGTGCGCAGCAGGGAGGTACAATTTGGGCTCAAAGACCGTGTTACGAGTAGTCATATTGTTTGTCGTGGCTTTTGCAGCCGAGAAATTGCTGTCAGGCATTGACGAGATTGGTTGGTATATTTCGGTATTCGTTGCGGTCTATGTAACAGGGAGGGTCTTGTTTTCGCACAGGGGGAGGGTGGCTACCGCGTACCTCGAGGACGTTTTACTGGGCCTTTTTCTGTGTGTTGGGATTGCCTCTTTGGCCTGGTATTTCGACGGACAAATCTCGGTTTACTCGGGGAAGACGGGCGGGCCAGGTGTGCCGGCAGCGGTATTTTCGCTGATCGAGGAGTTTGTAGATAACACTCACTCGTAATGATCTGCAGTAGAAGGTGGCAATTGTGAACTACGTGGACATAGTTATTCTGGGAGTTCTTATCCTTGGTTTTGTCAAAGGCTTTATGAAAGGCTTTTGGGCTTCCGTTCTGGCCCTCGCCGGGACGGTAATTGGCTTGATTGGCGCGTATTTTCTTACAGCTCCTGTCGTAGGTTACCTACAAGAGACGTGGGGAGTCGTGAGTAAGGTCGCGGCGTGGTGGAATGATGTGTTTGTATTCTTGCCCAACTACGCGAAACCTTACGATCCGAACTCGGTGTCCGAGTTTTTCCAGGGCATAGACTCGATTGAGTGGCTAAAGCCCATTTCTCGGCTAACTAAAGATCATTTCCTGCAAGTTGAGACCATGGCAGGTCCGGGTGCTACATGGGGGCAGATACTGCCTCTTCTCATAGCACAGATAGTCGTTGCCAGCATTGTGTTTTTCCTCCTCATAGTTATATTGAGGCTGGTGTGGTCTCAATTGGCCAGGACCTTTGCGGGAATTACTACTATGTCTTTTGCAAACAGGTTGCTTGGTGGCATATTGCAGTTCTGCCTGTCTGCAATGTGGCTATCTCTTATAGCAGGAATCATCTATCCACTTGTAGGACTTGGAGTGCTTGAGCCGATAAAAGATATGTTGTCTACGTCCCACCTAGTGCCAGTTCTGATAGCGATATATCGAGCAATGATTCCACCTGCCTTGGCGCGTATCGCACCGGGCCTTAAGGAGTGACCGAAGATGATATATGTGAAGGGAGCTTACTGTAGTGCTGCTAGATCCGCCTCTTAGAGCAGGAGATATTGTAAGGTTGAAAAAGAGTCACGCATGTGGCAATGATCTCTGGCAGGTACTTTTTGCAGGTTCTGACGTGCGGCTAAAGTGTACACAGTGTGGTCGCGTGATCCTGCTCGATAGAAGAGAGTTTTCCTCAAAGTTCAAAAGCCGCGTAAAATTAGCAAATTCTGGCATTTAGCCCTCGTGTGTCTTGAGTTTCTGTGGCCATAAGTTTATAATTGTCGTGCGCTGGTTGAGCGACGCGGAGGGGTGCTTCCGGTTACTCCCGCCCCTTTAGGGGCCACTAAAGTCCATGGGAGGAGGTATAGAAAATTGCGCAGGTACGAAGTTTTATTCATTGTACGTCCCGATTTTGATGAAGAGCAGATTGCTGCCGTGATCCAGAAGTACAAGGATGTTGTTGTAAATGACGGAGGAGTTGTGCTGACTGCTGAAAAGTGGGCAAAGCGTAGGCTTGCTTACGAAATCGCAGGATTCCAAGAGGGTATTTACCTTATAGTAACCTTTGAGGGGACTCCAGAAATTGTTGCGGAACTAGATCGATTAATGAAGATCGACCAACAAGTGATAAGGCACATGGTCTCTCGTATTGACAACATCCCACAACAGGTTTCCAGATCCCAGAAAGGGAAAGCGGCAACTGAAGCAGCGGTGTCCGAGAAAGACACCAAGAGCCAGGCAAGACCGGAGGCCGAAGTCGTTGAGGAATCGGAGCCCGAAGAAGACACAGTAGTCCAACATAAGGAAGTTTAGCACATAGATACGATATAGATAAATTTTGGAGGGGAGAACGTGCTCAACCGCGTTATACTTATAGGTAGATTGACCAGACAGCCTGAGCTGAGGATAACTCCGGGCGGAACTTCTGTAACTACTATCACTCTTGCAGTAGATAGAAGACCAGGCCAAGGCGGGCAAAAGGAGACAGACTTTATTGATGTCGTTCTTTTTGGCCGGTTGGCAGACATAACATGTCAGTACATGGATAAGGGACGTCTGGTAGCCGTAGAGGGTAGGTTGCAAAGTAGGAGCTGGGAGACCAAAGACGGGCAGAAGCGCAAGTCTTGGGAAGTCATAGCTGATTCCATACAATTCCTAGATGGCAGGCCTAAGTCCCAGGATCATGCAGCAGATCCAGAAGAGGAATATGGTGAAGAAGATTCCACTTTTACAGAGTGAAAACCCAGTTTTTAGTTCAGGATTAAAGGAGGGTTCTGTTTGAGGCGAGAGCATGGACGCAAGTCGAAGAAACGCATGTGTTCCTTCTGTGTAGACGGCGTGACTTATATCGACTACAAAGATGTGGCAAAACTGCGTAGATATATTACAGAACGTGGCAAGATATTGCCTCGGAGGATAACAGGCAACTGTGCAAAACACCAGCGCCTTCTAACCAACGCAATTAAGAAGGCAAGAGTAATGGCACTTATGCCGTACACTGTAGAATAATGGACTGTACCGGATTGGAGAATATGTAGCCATCGTCTCCAATCCGGTATACTGTACTATTTTGGAGGTAAATCATTGCAAGCGCAAAGGACTAGGGCTTTAGTTGAAAGCGCACTATTGGCGGCAATAGGTGCAGTTTTGGTGCTGGTTGGTTACTACGCGCCAATTCTCGGTACTATAGCCATGTTCTTATGGCCGCTGCCGTCTGCAATAGCCGTTTTGAGGCACGGACCAAGATGGGGCTTGTTGTCTTCTATTGTAACAGGGTTGGCCCTGCTTCTTTTTATGGACTGGTTTACCGCTCTTGGGCTCTGGGTGCTTTTCGCGCTTACCGGAATTACATTTGGATATGCAATTAGGAAGGGATATTCCTCACTAACAATCATTCTGCTAACAAGCGTCGCTTTTCTTGTAGGTGTGTTCGTATCGTTCTTGTCACTCTACGTGATGGGGGGCTTTACCCCATCCGATCTACTTGACAATTACGTAAGCGCCATGAAATCCGCCTCGGAGATGAGTGAAAAGATACTCGGATCAGGGGGCATCGAGAACCAGTTTGGTGACTTTGAAACCATCAAGCAACAACTTCTTCGGCTACTGCCTGGCGCAGTTTTGGTTTCAGCCATCTTTCAGTCCTATTTAAATTTTGAAGTCGGAAGACGGGTTCTCGTGAAGGTAGGGTACAATCTTGAACCTCTCCCGCCCTTTTCCCAGTGGGTGTTCCCCGAGTATATGGGATTTGGCGCAATCATGTCTTTCCTCGCATTGGTCTTAGGGCAATACTATGCCATTGATCTTCTGTCTCAGATTGGCGAGAACGCTTTTTTCCTGTTCTCCTTGGTTTTGTTCATCCAGGGCGGTTCACTGCTATCGTATTATCTTCTGCGTGCGCGTCTGCCTCAGATTCTAGTTGGTGCTCTAGTCGTCTTTCTTTACTTTGCCCAGGGGCTTAACACTCTGGTGATGCTTGTGGGGCTTACAGATATACTTTTCGATTTGCGGCATTTGAGATATGGTTGGGTAGACGAGCTATAGAGTCTGAGTTTCTGGTGCCAAGAACAATACTTTGGGCGACGGTGGATCAAGTCACATGCAATTACTTCATGCCGGCATTACATTTAACTCATACAATATCTCGAGAATATGTGACACAGTGCGACTTGTTTTTGAGGGGGGAACACAATGGAAGTAATTTTGAAAAGAGACGTTGCTGGGCTAGGAAGCGCAGGCGACGTAGTGAAAGTAAAGGATGGGTATGCCAGGAACTACCTAATTCCAAAAGGCCTCGCAGTGCCTGCGACAAAGAGCGCATTACGTGAGCAGAAGAATCTGTCTGAGGCTCAGGAAGAAAAGGAGGAAAGGCTCCTTCTGGAAGCAAAAAAGTCGGCTGCTAAAATAGATGGCAAGACGCTTGTTTTTCACGCAAAGGCAGGGAGTGACCGCATATTTGGCTCAATTACCTCTGCTGACATAGCCGAGAAGATCCATTCAGCTTTCAAAATACCAGTTGACAAAAGGAAGGTACTTCTTCAAGAGAACCTTAAGGAACTAGGGCAGCACAAGGTTCAGATTCAACTTCATCCGGGAGTAAAAGCAGAGGTTATAGTTGATATACGGCCGGAGGGAGGAAAGTAGTCTTGGTACGCAAAACACCTGAACTAGAGAGTGCGGAGAGCGAGGATATAATCAAGCAGCAAATAGGAGCTATGTTTGGCTACCTCGCAGATATATACGGGCCTGAAAAGCTGGTTTTGAAGGCGGGCAAGTTAGGGGCGCTCAAAGGAATGAAGTCCCAGGATGTACTTCAGCAGATAGTTGCCCTACAACAAGTAGTTTTCGATGATCCTACAATCGACACAACTCCTTTACTCCATGAAATACCAGCCATCTTGGAAGACTGCCAGGAGGAGATCGCAGAGAGGATAGCCAGACAAGCGATTGAGCAAGAAATTGAGGATTTAGTTGCTCGCAAGATGCAAGAGAAGCATGAGGAATACCTGTCGGATATAAGGCGAGAGATACTAACAGAAAATGACGGCCCGGAAACCCAGGAAACGCTCAAGAAACTGCAGTCCATAATGAAACTGGAGAATAGGTCTTTATCTCACTCGGCTCTTGCTATCCTCAAACCAAGACAGTTGAAAGATATCGTAGGTCAGGATAGGGCGATACAAGCACTACTGGCTAAGATCGCCAGTCCGTATCCGCAGCATGTGATCTTGTATGGTCCGCCGGGCATAGGCAAGACGTCTGCGGCACGATTAGTGCTTGAAGAGGCAAAGAAACTGCCTTTTTCGCCTTTCAGAAAACAAGCTCCGTTTATTGAAACAGACGGTTCGACTTTGCGGTGGGACCCGAGGGAGATAACCAACCCTCTCTTGGGCTCGGTTCATGATCCTATATATCAGGGAGCACGACGCGACCTTGCCGACGGAGGAGTGCCGGAACCGAAGCTGGGTCTTGTAACTTCGGCAACCGGTGGAATTCTTTTCATAGATGAGATCGGAGAGATGGATCCGCTTCTTCAGAATAAGCTTCTTAAAGTTCTTGAAGATAAAAGGGTCTTTTTTGATTCCTCATACTACGATCCAGATGACCCTAGAGTCCCTGAATATGTTAGGCGGCTTTTCAGCCATGGAGCGCCAGCGGATTTCGTGCTGGTAGGTGCAACTACTAGAGACCCTTCTGAGATAAGCCCCGCGCTTCGGTCTAGATGTGCCGAAGTATATTTTGACGCACTAACGCCTGATGACATAGTGAAGATCGTAAAAGGTGCAGCCAGAAGACTACGGGCGAAAATCTCAGCAGAGGTGTGTGAGCTGATCGCCGAACATACCATCGAAGGTCGTAAGGCGGTAGGGCTTTTGGCCGATGCGTACGCAATTGCTCTTCACAATGCGGGGGGATTCCCCGAAAAAGGTTTTCTGCCTATTTCTCCACAAGACGTGAAACTAGCCATAGAAACAGGGAGGATACTCCCTAGCGTTATCGCGAAAGCAAAGGACACGCCAGAAGTTGGCAAGACTTTCGGTCTTGGAGTCTTAGGCTATCTTGGGTCAGTGATCGAGATAGAGACTGTCAGTTTTCCTGCCAGGGAAAGTGGTAAAGGAGCTCTCCGTGTTAACGATACAGCAGGGTCTATGGTCAAAGACTCAATGTTCAATGCAGGCTCTGCTCTACGCAAGACCTTCGATATCGATCTTTACAACTGGGATATACATGTGAACATAATCGGAGGCGGACAGATAGATGGACCGTCAGCAGGCCTGGCCATAACGCTTGCCGTGTTTTCGGCAATTACTGGCTTGCCGTTGAGGCAAGATGTAGCTGTCACGGGTGAGGTATCACTAACAGGCGATGTCAAGGCTATAGGCGGAATATATGAAAAGATATATGGCGCAAAGCAAGCAGGGATGAAAACTATTTTAGTGCCTTCCGAGAATCAAAAAGGCATAAAGGAGATTCGGGGTATCGAGGTAAAATACATCAGAGACCTGAAAGATGCGCTTGACTGTATCTGTCCTAACTGGCGCGAGTCGGCCATCGGGGCGTGATTGTCGCATAAGATGAGGGGGAATTGAGTTGTCTCAGGTGCGTGAGAGAGTGCCGCCGCAAAACATCGAGGCAGAGGAAGCGGTTATAGGTTCAATGCTGATTGAGCAAAACGCCGTGATAACAGCTCTTGAAATACTCAAGCCTGAGGACTTCTACAAAGAAAATCACAGGATAATATTCAATCAGATCGCGGAGATGGCTGACAAACTCGAGGCGGTTGATCTTGTAACGCTGGCGGAAAACCTAAAAAGCGCAGGGCAATTAGAGAAAATAGGTGGTGCTGCAGAGCTTGCCCGTTTGGCGAATTTTGTGCCTACTGCTGCAAACGTTGAGTACTATGCGAAAATCGTGGCTGAGAAAGCGGTGTTGCGGCGCCTAATCGCCGTGTCTACGGAAATCGCCGCTAGCGCGTACGATTCTCAATACGAGGTCGACGAAATTCTGGACAAAGCAGAAGAAACTATATTCCAGATATCTCAGGGCCGCACAACTCAAGGATATGTCCACCTCAAAGATATCCTTGTTGAAACGATGGAGAAGCTTGAGTATCTTGCGTCTCATAAAGGGAATGTTGTTGGGCTTTCAAGCGGTTTTTCTGATCTGGATTCTATTACCTCGGGATTTCAGCCATCCGATTTGATAATACTTGCCGCTCGTCCTTCTGTAGGCAAAACTTCCCTAGGGCTTAATATCGCTAGAAATATATCTATAAGAGAGGATTGTGCCGTAGCTGTTTTCAGCCTTGAGATGTCAAGAGAGCAGGTGGCACAAAGACTGCTGTGCTCTGAGTCTGCCATAAACAGCCAGAAACTTAGAAACGGTTTTCTAAGCGATGACGAGTGGCGCAGGTTATCTATTGGTCTGGGCAGGCTTGGAGAAGCTAAGATATTCATCGATGATACACCAGGTATTTCGGTTATGGAACTTAGGGCGAAGTCGAGAAGAATCAAAGCCGAGCACGGATTGGGTCTTGTAGTTGTTGACTACTTGCAGCTTATGAGGACACGGAAACAGGAAAACAGGCAGCAGGAGATCTCCGAGATCTCTAGATCCCTCAAAGGTTTGGCGAGGGAACTTGATGTCCCAATTATCGCAATGTCTCAGCTATCTAGGGCAGTAGAGCAGAGGCAAGATAGAAGGCCAATGTTATCGGATCTCAGAGAATCTGGTGCCATAGAGCAAGACGCAGACGTGGTGATATTTCTTTACACAGAGCCTGAACTTGAGCAGAATAACTTGATAGAACTTATTGTTGCAAAACAGCGCAATGGTCCTACCGGTAGTGCTAAGCTCTTCTTTTCGCGTGAGATTTGCAGGTTCGGAGATCTCGACGTAATACATGCGCCGGGAGATGGCTCGACATAGGTTTGGCCACTGGAGCGCCTTCCTTGGAACTACATGGTTTTTGCCGTAGGAGGTTTGGCATTGAATAACTGGGATGTAATCATAGTAGGTTCTGGGCCGGCGGGTATTTTCGCGGCTTTGGAACTTGTCAGAATAGCGCCTCAACTATCGGTCCTTATCCTGGAAAAAGGGCCCGATCTAGATACGAGGAAGTGTCCGAGACAGGGAATAATCGGGGGTTGCATCAACTGTTCCCCGTGCGCGATGACGTCGGGATGGGGAGGGGCCGGTGCCTTTAGCGACGGGAAACTCACGCTTACCAACAAGTTTGGCGGTTTCTTAGATGAGTATGTTTCCAAAGCCGAGCTTATGTCCCTGATCAATTATATCGATAGCATCTGGCTGGAATTCGGAGCAACGGATCGTGTTTTTGGGACCGATCACGCAGCTACGGACGAACTGGTGCGAAAAGCGGCGGCTTGCGGATTGGAACTTATTCCTGCCCAGATTCGCCACCTAGGTAGCGATAACTGTCCGAAGATCCTTAACAACATGTATATGTACTTGCAACCTAAGGTGGCTATAAGGACTAGGACAGAGGTAGAAAGCATCTTGGTTCATGATGCAAAGGTACAGGGCGTGGCATTGAAAGGTGGCGGCGAGGAAAGGTGTCGTTACCTTATTGTTGCGCCTGGGCGGGAAGGTTCTTCATGGTTTTCCGACGAAGCTAAACGGCTGGGACTTACTCAAACAATAAATCCTGTGGATATTGGGGTGAGAGTGGAGATCCCCGCGGTAGTTGCAGATCCTGTTACCGAGAAGGTTTGGGAACCAAAGATCCACTACTACTCAAATTCTTTCGACGACCTTGTAAGGACCTTTTGTATGTGCCCAAGAGGTGAAGTAGTTGTGGAGAACACAGATGGCGTGGTTACCGTTAACGGTCATTCCTGGTCACACCAGACCACAGATAATACGAATTTCGCTCTTTTGGTCTCTAAGACATTTACTGAGCCCTTTAAGGAGCCCATAACTTACGGGAAGTACATCGCTAGTCTCGCCAATATGCTTGGCGGCGGAGTGATAGTTCAAAGACTGGGGGACCTCTTGGAAGGGCGTAGGTCTACTTATGGACGCCTTGCGAAGAGCATGGTAGAACCCACCCTCAAGGACGCTACTCCAGGAGATCTAACCTTGGTCTTGCCCTATCGATACATAAAGAACATCCTGGAGATGCTCGAAGCCTTGAATAGCTTTATGCCTGGCGTATGGGCTAGACACACTCTTTTGTATGGAGTTGAAGTCAAGTACTATTCTGCTAGGGTAAAGGTTGACACACAGATGCATTCAGAAGTAGAAGGGCTTTATGCGATAGGAGACGGGGCGGGAATAACAAGGAGCCTAGCTCAAGCGTCGGTCTCCGGTGTGATCGCGGCTAGGGGAATTGCATCGCGCGAGTGATTGAATCTATCCATCTGGAAGCGGCGTGTCAAAGGTTCGTTGCTTTCCCAAATCTCGTATGATAGTATTTGGATTCGGGAGCGCCAATAGCGGAGACAGTGCGCATGGTTCCATGGAGGGGTGGCAGAGCGGTTGAATGCGGCGGTCTTGAAAACCGTTGAGGGTTCATAGCCCTCCGTGGGTTCGAATCCCACCCCCTCCGCCACTAGCATCCAGAAAGAAGACGTGATAATATCTAAAGGGCGAGGCCCTTTATTCTGCGGAGAGGTCGCCTAGAGGCCGAGGGCGACGGTTTGCTAAACCGTTAAGGGGTAATTCCCTTCGAGGGTTCGAATCCCTCCCTCTCCGCCACCTAAGGACCAACGCCACGGATTCCATCTCGCGCCTGTAGCTCAATTGGATAGAGCGACAGACTACGGATCTGTAGGTTGTGGGTTCAAATCCCGCCAGGCGCACCACTTATTTTTGGTGATTAGCGGGGTAGACTGATGGTGCGTGCTGTAACTTATGACTATAGTTTCTAATGATGCGCCCGTAGCTCAGGTGGACAGAGCGGGGGATTCCTAATCCCCGTCAGCCGGAGGTTCGAGTCCTCCCGGGCGCACCAACATTTGATAGACGGGTCTGATTGGTGGTTTTTCAGGTTGGACGAATTCTTGAGCGCAGACTATGATGACCTTTACGGAATGAAGATGGCTCTTTTAGAGGCCGGTAAAGCACACGCTCTAGGTGAGGTGCCTGTTGGTGCAGTAATCTTAAAAGACGGCAAGGTTATCGGCAAAGGGCACAATCTGAAAGAGACACTAGGTGATCCAACAGCGCACGCTGAAATGATTGCCATACGAGAGGCCGCGCGGTACGTTACCGGTTGGCGGGTATTGGAGTCTACTATGTACGTTACGTTAGAGCCGTGTCCGATGTGCGCAGGCGCTATTGTTATGGCAAGGATTCCAAGGTTAGTTGTAGGGACGAGAGATCCGAGAACAGGGGCTTGTGGGTCTTTGTGGAACATAGTCTGCGACCCGAGACTAAACCATCAAGTTGACATCAAGTTTGACGTCATGGAAGAAGAATGTCGTAAGCTCCTGGAGTCGTTTTTTCGAGACCTTAGGAGTCGATAATGTGAAACCCAAAAAGGTGTGTATGTGTTAAAGTAATTTCAGTAAAGAGTTTTAGGGATTGTGCTTGGTGTAGGATTTGAGTTCGGCCCCTTAGTGGGAGGGGTGTCGGAGCGGTTGAACGAGCCCGCCTCGAAAGCGGGTAGGCGTGTGAGCGCCTCGTGGGTTCGAATCCCACCCCCTCCGCCAAGACAGTTGGCAGAATCCGCTAAGGTTTATATATGTGGAGGGATGTCCGAGCGGCTGAAGGAGCACGCCTGGAGAGCGTGTAGACGCGTAAGCGTCTCGTGGGTTCAAATCCCACTCCCTCCGCCATACCGATGTTTTGTGGAGTTCGCGTCAGAATTGATCTTGAAGTTTGGCCGTGCTAAACGGGGAGATAGCGGTGCCCTGTAACCCGCAATCCGCTACAGCGGGGTTGAAGCTTATCCGAGGGCGCTCCTCTTTAGGGTCTGGCCGGCGCGGGTAGCGTTGAAGGTTGGGTCCTGCGCAATGAGAACCCGTAAACCCCGTCAGGTCCGGGAGGAAGCAGCGGTAAGCGGAGTCTCTCATGTGCCGCAGGGATTCCTGACTGGAGCCGGCTACGCCGGTATCGCCTGGGGAGGACGTTCGGAGATAAGTGCACGGCCAATTTTTGTATAGTAGACGCATATTGCGGCTATGAAGTTGTTCCCACGGTGAATTGTTGTCTGCAGACAGTTCGATTTCGGAGGAATGAGGCTTGTCTTACACTGCTTTGTACCGGGTCTGGCGTCCAGCTAGATGGGAGGATGTAGTCAATCAGAAGCCTGTAGTTAGGATCCTGCAAAATGCGCTTGTAGAAAACAAAGTGTCCCATGCATACCTATTTTCAGGTCCACGCGGCACAGGAAAAACTACAGTTGCAAGACTCTTGGCCAAGGCTGTCAACTGTCCCCGAAGGCAAGATGCCGAACCCTGCAATGAATGTGACACGTGCACTGCGATTGCCCAAGGCACCTCTGTAGATGTGATAGAGATTGACGCTGCTTCCAACAGAGGCATAGATGAGATAAGGAGCCTAAGGGAGAGCGTGAGATACTTGCCAGTAATGGGCAAGTACAAGGTTTACATAATCGACGAAGTACATATGCTTACCCCTGAGGCATTCAACGCCCTCTTAAAGACACTTGAAGAACCTCCTGAACACGTCATTTTTATACTCGCTACCACGGCAGCTCACAAGATTCCGGTTACCATTGCTTCTAGGTGCCAGCGTTTAGAGTTTCGCAGGCTATCTATTGGAGACATAGAAGGTCAATTAGAGAAAATCCTTGCCTTATCAGGGATCCAATGGGAGCAAGGAGGGTTGAGGCTCATTGCAAGGGCGGCACTGGGGTCTATGCGCGATGCTCTATCCATACTTGACCTTTGCTTAACATATGGAGAAGGAAAGGTTCTAGAGCAAGATGTGCGGGACGTTCTCGGAGAAACAGCCGCTGAAGTTATGGTGCGACTCTTTGGCGCGCTTTCAAGGGAAGATCTAAAAGGTGTGATGGACGTTACACGCGAGGTATCTGAACGAGGTAAGGACATGGGTGAGTTCTGCCAGGAATTAGGCACTTTTGCCAGAGACCTTTTGTTCTTAGGGGCCGGAGGCAGCGGAACTGATCTTGGAAGAACTGAAGATGAGATAGCAGAAATGTTGCAGCTTTCAGCCGGACTTCCCAGGGATCTGCTAATTAAGGTGCTTGAAACGACATCAAATGCAATAGCGCAAATGAGGAATACTGACAATCAGAGACTTGTGGTGGACATGGCATTGTTAGGGCTGTTTGGGAGTGCGAGCGCAAATACAGACGATGTAGTCCAGCAGCAACCTTATGCTCAAAAGAAAAGCCGAACTGTGGAAAAAAGAGTTGCCGACGAGGCGCCTTCGGTGTCTCGTCCACCCGCTAGTTCATTAGTGGATTCGTCTGAACCTACTTCTTCTCAGGCTTTACCTTCGGATACTGTTGAATCGCAGGCTGATTCCGATATGAGCAATGTAAAAGACGCAGCATTTGAGAGAGACTATATAGGTACCCGAGACTTAAGCACACCTGACGGTGTGCTTCAAGCTGTGAACGAGGTGTGGCCTTTGCTGCTCGATGAGCTGCAGAAGAAAAGGAAAATCCAGGCCAGGGCGTACCTTCTTCCAGCCAGACCATCCAGAATTGTTGATGGAAACAGGCTGGTGCTTGCATATCCGGAAGGGTACGCCACCCACATGGAACAGATTCTGTCAGATAATCACAAGCGTGTAGTGCAGGAGTATCTTGAGAAACTCCTAGATCTGAAACTGGACCTATCCGTTGAAGTGGATAGACCCGACGCAAACGCAGGTTCAGGTGCAGGCGGTAACGGAGATGACCTGCATCCGCTGGTAGAAGCGGCGATAAACATACTCGAAGGGAAGATCGTTACCTAGACTCAATATGAAGAAAAGTTAGATATACTGGATATATAGGAGGAGAATACACATGCCCAAATTTCCTGGACCAGGCGGATTTGACATGCAACGTATCATGAAAGAAGCACAGAAGATGCAAGCCGAGATTGAAAGAGTAGAAGGAGAGCTGGCTGATAAAACGGTGGAAGGGACATCGGGCGGCGGGATGGTAAAAGCGGTAGTTACATGTTCCTTCGAGGTCAAATCGATAGAGATATCACCTGAAGTGGTTGATCCGCCGGACATAGAGATGCTTCAGGATTTAGTTGTCGCGGCTTTGAACGCTGCTATGGCAACTGCTAGGGAAGTAAGCCAGCAAGAGATGGCCAAAGTAACAGGCGGCCTCAATATGCCTACGAAGTGGTAAGGTACCATGTACGACTACCCAAAACCAATTGCCGAGCTAATAGATGAACTTAGAAAACTTCCTGGCATAGGGCCGAAGACGGCTCAGCGTCTGGCATTTCATCTAGTAGTCTCGGGGAGATCGGCCATTGATCAGCTTGTCGCCAGCCTCCAACAGGTTAGGGATGAAATAGGCTATTGCAGCATATGCGGCAACCTAACAGACACTGATCCGTGCAGTATTTGCAAAGATCCCAAAAGAGACCAGGGAACCATATGTGTTGTAGGGTATCCCAAAGATGTCTTGGCAATTGAGCGAGTCGGTGGCTACCAAGGACTGTATCACGTACTGCACGGCTACATTGAGCCACTAAAGGGAATTGGCCCGGATGACATAAGGATCAAAGAGCTTCTCAAACGTGTAGAAGATAACCAAGACAAGATGAAAGAAGTCATACTTGCCACAAACCCTAACATAGACGGAGAAACCACCGCTTTATACATAGCAAAAGCTCTAAAGCAAAAGAACATAAAAGTCACTCGCCTCGCAAGAGGCTTACCATTCGGAGCCGACCTCGACTACGCAGACGAAGTAACTCTTGCCAGGTCACTAGAAGGCCGTCGCGAAATGTGAAGCATGGGGTCGGTTCTGCTGCTTCACATTATCCTGGCGTAGGTTCTCGAAGCGCCGGTTCCATGTCGGGCATTATAGGGATCACCCACAGCATTGATTTTCTCCCACTCTTTTTGGAAGTCTTCCAAGACACTCTTTGCAACAAGTTTGTATCATCTCAGTGGTCTTTCAGTGGCCTTGCGCTGAGCCCTATCTGTTTCTAGTCGCATTTGGCTGTGTGCCTCAATAACACGTTGTCTTAAACCCATAAAATGGTACAATTGGGATGAAACAGACGGAGCATGCGTCACTAGTTGCTACACGATTTGTGGACCGCTTCAAATCCAAATGAGCCTGGCGGTGATATGCAGATGGTACGTAGTCTAAGAAAGGAAAGTGCCAGCGGAATACACCATGTCATCCTTAGAGGGGTCAGCAGACAGGAGATCCTGCATGACGATAGTGATTGCAGAAGGTTTCTCGATACCGTTTTGAAATACAAGAGAAATGCGGGTGTTCAGGTGTATGGGTGGTGCCTAATGCGCAATCACGTACACCTGCTCATTAGAGAGGGCGAAGAGGAAATCTCTGCTACCATGAAACGGATTGCTGTGAGTTACGCAAGATACTACAACGACAAGTACGAAGTGAGTGGGCACGTGTTTCAGGACCGATTCAGGAGCCAACCCGTTGAGACCGATGGATATCTTATGAGAGTTACCCGATATATACACCAAAATCCGGTGAAGGCAGGTTTTGTCGTCAAGCCTGATGACTGGCAATGGAGCAGCTGTCTAGGATACTATGGTCGTCCCGTATATCCTGTGGGGCTGCTGGACAAAGAGTTTGTTCTTGAATTGTTTGGGCAAGACGGTCGCTTTTTCAAAGAGCGTTTCATCGAGTTTAATGAAGAAAGGCGCCATGATCCAGGCGATCAAGACTGTGATAACTGCATCGAGGATATGGACAAGCGCAGAGGGGGAATAAGTGACAGCGAGGCCAGGCGGGAAATTGAAGCGATAATTGCTCCGATCAATGTAGCTCAAGTGAAGGCTCTGCCAAGGGAGCAACGGAATGAGCTTCTGCGGAGGATAAAGACTGTGCCTGGGATGGGGCAACGACAAGCGGCGAGGATCTTAGGGGTCTCGCCCAGCATCATGTTTCGAGCATAAAGTAGATAAGAGGATACGTAAGGGGATACGTAAGAGGATACGTAAGAGGATACATAAGACTCGCAGAACTCCCTGGATTTACAGAATTTGTGGACGCTCTCAGGGTGCGGGGAATCTTGAAGGATGCGTAGAACGGAAGCGGGCCGTCATCGGGCTCCGAGGACAGGCCAGTGCAGGGAACCTAGAGGGCACAGAGGATTGATAGGACTAAGAGAACCAGGCATCAAAAAGTGTCTTGGGAGAAGACAGACTGGCCCACAGAGCTCGTAGCACAAAAGGGGAATAGCAACCATAGAAACCATCAAAAGCATGGGGCGGTGAAATGCATAGAGACTATGGTGAGAAGCGTTAGAGGTTAGGAAAGCGGAGCACGAGAACCGACCCCGTGCTCCGCTCTTTGCTATTTAAGTATTCCCCACCAATCGCCTAGGACGAACTGGATTCGGCCTATGAGTAGTGCCATTCTCCCCATGACGGTTGTGCCAAAGGCGGCGCCAAAGGCTACCATCAGGACTAATCGACCGGATTTCGGGATGATGCTAGCTGGTCCTTGAAATTCTTTGGAGAAGAAGAAGTAGCTCAAAGACATGATTACGAATACTAGCAACAGTATCTGGTTTACGCTGCCAACTTTCATGGTTGCAGCGATTTGCTGGGTGAAGTCTCCGTGGATTGCCCCGCGCACGGCAACGCCGGTGCCTATGCCGACTATTACTGATACAGGATATCGGGCAAGCCAAGCATGCTTTGTGTATCTTGCATAAAGGAGAAGGCCCAGTACTATCGGGACAATCCAAACGAATTGACCTGTGCTGAGTGGCTCGAATGCCATGTCTCTTATGTTGTTGTAGGCCATAACTACGGCGTGGCCTGCGCTTACTCCGACGTAAAGGTGTTCAGCAGAACGATAGAAGGGGTTTTCTTTCCACACAAGACTCATTATGGCGATGGTCATCAACCCCGCTACCCATGTGCCAAAGCTGAGACTCATATATCACACATCCCTTCCTGCGCTGCTACCAGCGCTTGCAGTAGATTGCGTCTTCGGTGATGACTTGCTGAAGACATTTGCTATGTTTCGCAGGATAATGAGGGCAACTATGAGCAAGTGAGCTAGGGATTGCGCATCCATAGCGGCAACCGCCTTACCAGGCTGATTCATGAGAAGCTCATATTCTGCGGCTCCAGGGAGCCCTCCAAGAATACCCTTGATTTGTTGGGCTTGGACATATGGAGCTACTTGGGTAATAGCAACTGCCGGGACTCCGCACACCAGAGGTGTTTTGTAAGTACTGTAGACCTGCCTCACGTAGTCTTCGGGGCCAGGCGTTCCTGGTGCTATAGTTATTATCATATCGATATCGGCAGCAGTTTTGACTCCTTGCATGATAGGAAAGGACGAAACGCTCTTTCCTTGGTAGTCGGTGTTAAATGTACCAGGAACGTCAGACGCGAATGCGGCTACTGCGCCCTGACCGCCAGCTCTATATCCCAGATTCACGTAGTCCGTTCCGTATTCCTTCTCAGTCCATCCTGCAGCCTCAAAGGCTTTCACGGCTAGCATAGGTCCTTGAGCCTGAAAAGAAAGGCCAATCACTTTCACATCTTTGGTGAGAAGATGCTTCAAAATCGCAATAGCTTGAGGCTCCATTTCTGCCGCGTTGCCAGGGGAGTAGTCAAACCCAAAGACTACTTTGGAGCCAGGCGTAAGACTATCAATTACGTCGTAAGCGGATTGCGTGCCCTCGCTGATCTTAATAGGAATACCAATTGGTTTCAAAAGAGGGCCGACTAGTACCACTAACAGAAGTACATACATCCATGTTTTTGGTATCGATTGCAGTCGTTGTGCCATGGTCCGTTTCCTCCTTTCCTAGCGTTGCCCCAAATAACTTTTGTCTAGACCTAGAAACATTTTGACTGCGCTGGAGATAACTCCAAGTGCAGCTCCCATCATGATAGCTCTCATACCTGCCGTATTCGGCACTGATTCTATCCAGGTACTTGCCACCGGGAAAAAGTCTGAAATGACGCTGCCTATAGGGGCTTTGCCAAGCATGACTATTACTGCTGTGATCAAAAGCAGCCATCCTTCTAGGTTTCGTGCTGAAAACGACCTATAAGCTGCTGTCACGATGTAAAACGCTATTGACGCATACATTGTACTTGAGGCCGGAGACAGGATGTTCGAGAACATGAAGTCGTAGCCAGGGCTTTCTGTGCCGAAAGCAACGCCCAAAACGATCATGACTATCATTGAAGCTATGAGCAGAAAACTGTAAAAGGCGTTTTCGTCGCGTTTCAGTACTGATCTGGAATGTCTCCGCAAAAGGTTAATGGCGCCGAGTCCCATGGCAAACGCTGAAATGACGATTCCCCATGACCTCGTAACCACAGCGGTATCGCCGATCCAAGCCAGAGCGGCATTGTCCCCTATGAAGAAATCCAATATCATTACAAGAGCAATCACCGTCATTATTACTACAGGTATCGTGTCTTTCAAGTGTTATTCACCTCCGTATGCTCTACGAGCCTACATAGTAACCAGATTGACAATTGCTTCGCTTCCAAATGCAAGGAATACAGCTCCTGCTATGATCAGGCCTATAGTTACTGCTTTTGCGATGTCTTGACCAAGGATGACCCCGAGTTCAACTGGATCCCTGGAAAGGTAGGCGCTAGCTGCATATATTTCTTCGCCTATTAGGCAATAGTCAGAAGCAACAACTAGAAATGGAAGTTGAGCTACTGTTGCTGAACCTGTAATCTGGATGCCACCTGTCTGAGCTCCCGCCTCAGTCAGGAGGAGCGATTCGGCGTACCATGCGCCGATCATTATGTTTGCTGCTACCTGTTCTCGGTACATAATTCCAACTGCGGCCGCAGCGTAAGCAAACTGTTCTGCACCGATGAACCTGACCATGTCAGGTCTGTACTGACTGGATTTGCCCTCTGCCAGAAATCGCTGTTTGACAACGTCTTCGGCAACGACGTACACATCCGGCATCATAATCGTAGTTATGAGGTCCGTATCGTATTTGGCGCAAAGACTTGCTACGTGAGAGAGAATTGATAGACCTGCCAAGGTCTGAGGCGCTCGTTCGTGGGTCAACTCCACAATGCCTGGGCTGAAGTGAACTGGTCTTCCCATCTCTGTAGCCCTGCCTACGGCCTCCTCAATGGCGTCGAGAGCTGGCAGTTTTCTAATGGACGGTACTCTGCCTTTTCTAGATGAGTTTATGCAATAGACAAATAGAACAAAAAGCAAAACCAAAACCGAAAACGAGAATTGTTTTCCGGCTGCTATCATGGAAACACCTCCCCAATAATTACGCTGATAAAAACAGGACTCTCAAAAAACGTTGCCAGTTCAAATCCTACTTGACTCCTACCGTCTTTGACCTTCTAGCTTGCGGTATCCGTTTTACATGCGCATGGCGCATACTTGCATGCTACGCGGATCTGCCGCCCCTAGAGGTCAGCTATGTCATGGCTGGTAGTTAGTGCGCGATACCACCTACTTTCGTTCCCTTTTCCTTGATCGTCCTAGTCTTGTTCTACCTGTTTCTTTTGCACATCAGACGATGGGATGCAGATGCAGTCTGTACAGTCTGCACACATGTCTTCTGCGCATTTGGGTGTCATGCCGGTACCGTAAACACCTCGGTTCTCATTCATTCGCCCTGCTCTTTGAGCTATTCTTGCTGCTCAGTTGATCCGTACGTGCACGTCTGTCCGAGCCAAAGAGCCTCGCGATTCGCAGAACCAAACCTCCCGAGCCCAAACCATGAGAGGCGAGTTCGACACCAGTTGGCACGATTCGACATCAGATTCAGTTTTCCCTCTTTGAATCTACAAGAGTCACAGAATTAGTTGCTGGTGCGAATGGCGCTAGGGAACTATGTATCGATCTGGTATAGGGGTCTGGGAGGCGCTGCTCTTGCATTATTTAGGCAAGGTTAGTGGATTACTGGTGGATTCGATGAAGCATGAGAACCGACCCCGTGCTCTGGCGAAAGCCCGTTCGCCTTGATACTTTGTAGTTGTTCCTTGTAGAATTAGTGTCGTGATTATGGAGTCTGGGAGGATCTTGAATATGGATAAGAAGTCACGCAAAGGGAATCATGTTGTTCCGGTTATTGTGCCTGATTGGAGTAAAAAGACCCATGACTGTGAGTCATGCCAAGCTTCTTGTCAGTCGGCGTGCAAAACTTCATGTACTGTTTCTAATCAGCCATGTCCCGAAAAGTAAGCACTGACCGGAATCAGGTTCATACTTTTTGTATTAAGGGTTCGGACCTTGCTTATGATGCGGCTACAGGCTCTTTGCTCAAACTTGACCGGGTGGGCAGGGCAGTAATTGATTATTGCCTCGATGCGGGGCTGGATTTTCTTTCTTTCGAAAGCGAGGAAAAACAGCAAGATGAGCTAAGGAAGGCTGTGTCTTCTCTGTCGCCTGAGTTTTCGCCCGAAGATATAGAAGACACCTGGGATGAGATACGCGTCCAGGCGGGAAAGACCCTATGGGGAAAAGATGAGGTCGGGCGAGAATCCGAGGCATTGGATACTGCGAGAGATGATACATCTATCTACTTGCCTTCCCCTAAGGCGATGTGCCTTAATGTTGCCCATGATTGTAACCTTGTGTGTCGCTACTGTTTTGCATCGCAAGGACGGTTTGGCGGGAACCCCATGCTAATGTCTCCTGAGACATCTAAAAAAGCCATAGACTTCCTAATAGAGGCGTCAGGCAACAGGCGCTACCTTGATGTAGATTTTTTCGGCGGAGAGCCCCTTTTGTGTTTTGATACGGTGAAAGAGACTGTTCTCTATGCGTCTGAGCGGGGAAGAAAGTGTGGCAAAGAATTCAGATTTACTATTACCACAAACTGTACTCTTCTTACCAGAGACATGATTGATTTCCTCAACGATTGGCATATCAGCGCAATCCTCAGTCTTGACGGCAGACCTGAAACTCACAACAGGATGAGAAGATATCGAGATGGTGGGTTTAGCCATGGTGACGCGCTAAAAAATGCTATTTCCCTTGTAGAATCTAGGGATGGTTCTGACTATTACGTAAGAGGCACCTATACAAAGTACAACCTCGATTTCTACAATGATGTGAAGTACTTGTACGATGCGGGGTTTAGACGACTATCGCTTGAGCCTGTAGTAGGTGTTGACGCAGATTGGGCTATTTCTGAAACTGACCTTACTGCTATTGAAGAGTCGTATCTACGCCTTACTGATTTCTGGGAAGAATGCTACAGGAAAAAAGATCCCATGGAGTTCTACCACTTCGAGATCGGCCTTACACATGGCGTCTGCAAGGAACGACGGATTACAGGTTGTGGAGCAGGTTATGAATATCTCGCGGTTACACCTAACGGCGACATTTACCCATGCCACCAACTGGTAGGGCAAGAGGAGTTTAGAATGGGCGCAATAGGCCGGCCTTGGAGAGAGAGCGAGGATGAAGGGCCTAATATAGACGGTGCGTTGCAGGCTGACGTGTTATCAACAGGGGCTGATTTAGTTAGAAGGAACAATATAGCTAGGGAGTTCTACTTTTCTCGTGTGCCCAACAAGCCGAAATGTATGAACTGCTGGGCGAGGTACCTATGCGGAGGAGGCTGTCACGCAGGCTCTCTAGGGGCGACAGGAACCGCCCTTGAGCCTGTTCCTCTGACGTGTTCTATTATGAAACTAAGGCTTGAGTTCGCATTGTATATACAATATCTAAAAGTTTTGCAGGAGTTTTGAATGGGGGATAGAATATGTTTCTTTGGTCAGTATACCGGGGGATTCTCTGAAAGACACCCCAAAAATGTGGCCGACCAGGACAAAAAACAGCAAACACCGAAGGACATGTTCCATCATAACTACGGCAAAACAGGGTTCACCATATAGATAGAGCAAGAAACTACCATTTGAAAGGAGGGCTAGGCTGCACTTTTATGTGTTGAAAAGTTTGAAGGCGTCGTTTGAGCCGATTTGGGAATTCTGGAGTTTCTAAGTGCGGCAAAACTTATGGAAGAAAACAGCTTATATTCCGAAGGTGTGAGCCCAGATAGACCGCGCAGAAAGCGGCACAAGAAGGTGGCACGCACCAGGAAGACGGATATTTTGGGAGATCTCACAAGTAAGTTTAAGAACCTAAAGTATGCGAAGAGCTCCTACATAACAATCAGCGTGGTCGTAGCGCTGATAGTTGCAGTTACGGTCGCGGTAGTTGTATCAAGACCAAAAGTCTACGCCGTCGTCATGGACGGCGAAGCAGTTGGTTACGTAGAAGACGTAGATCTTGTCGACCAAATTGTTGACAGATTGGTCGAAGAAGAATCTTTTAGAGTTGGCGCAGAGGTCCAGGTTTCTACGGACATGTCCTTTGAAGTCGCCAAGAGAGACAAAGAACTAGAACTCAGCGATCCTGACGAGCTCGGCCAGACCATCAAAGACAAGATCGCGTTTCAAGCAATGAGCTACGTCATTTGCGTGGATGGCAAAGACGTTGTCGCTTTGTCATCAGAAGAAGAGGCCAGAGGAACTCTTTCCGATTTAAGAGAGAACTATGTAAAGAACATTATCGAGCCGGGTCATGCAACCTGCGATGAAGTGCTCATAAAGGAAAAGATCGACATTGTCCAAAAAGAAGTCTCTACGGCCATGTTCAGGACTAGGGTTGAAGCCGAACAGATTCTTATGCGGGGCACCGACAAGATTCTCAGCTATACTGTACAACGGGGCGACAGTCTTTGGGCTATAGCCAATGCAAACAACCTCACCGTAGACGATCTAAAGAGAGCAAATCCTACTGTAAGCGGTGATTTGATCCACGAGGGCGATAGCCTGAACTTGGTTGTACCCGATCCTTATGTTACTTTGACCAGCAGGGAGACTCTGACCTACACCCAGTCTATTCCTTTTTCAGTTGAGGTGACCTACGATTCTTCGATGTGGCCGTGGCAGGAAACAGTCACACAGGAAGGTAAGAGCGGTCAGAAGGAGATTGTGGAGCAGGTTGTCAGGGAAAATGGCAAGGAAGTCTCGCGAACCAGGGTGTCTGAGACCATACTCTCATATCCAGTTGCGAAAAAGATCGTAAGGGGCAGCAAAGAAGTACCGGGTTTGGGTTCGGGAACCCTCATCTGGCCATGTCAGGGCTCGATCACTTCGTATTACGGGTGGCGTTGGGGCGCTTTTCACCGAGGGATTGATATAGGAGCTTCCTCGGGTACGACGATCAAGGCTGCTGACGCAGGTGTTGTAACCTTTGCAGGTTACAGCGGGGGATACGGGAACCTTGTGAAGGTAGACCACGGAGGAATGGTAACGTGGTATGCCCACATGTCCAAGTTCGCCGTAAAAACTGGAGATAAAGTTGCACAGGGCGACGTAATCGGTTATGTAGGAATGACCGGTTCGGCAACAGGCCCCCATCTTCATTTCGAAGTTCACGTAGACGGAGTTGCTAAGAACCCCTTGGATTTCTACAAATAACAGGTACTTGGATTTGGTTGTTTTGATACATGAATAGATATAATGGCGGGGCCTTGCCAAAAAAGACTAGTTGCGGTTATGGCGTGCCACGGGTACTTGCTACCGGTGGCACGCTTGTTAGGCACAATTTCAAGACGGACGCATCCATCCATGTCTTTGAGACCAAGTTTAGTAGGTCGTAGACACGTGGCAAAAATCGAACATCCGGGAGAAGGTATGTATGTCGAAACTGCTGATTACGGGAAGGCAGCCTCTTACAGGTGACGTCAACATAAGCGGTTCAAAGAACTCATCTGTCGCAATTATTCCAGCTGCACTTCTTGGCGAAGGTACCACGGTACTTGAAAACGTGCCGGCCATACGTGATGTACAGGTGTTTGCTCAAATTATTAGGGCCTTGGGAGTAGACGTCAGTTTAGAACACAACGTTATGACCATTTCTCCCAACGGGTTTTCGACATACGTTACAGACTACGATCTAGTTCGCAAACTCAGAGCATCCTACTATCTTATGGGGGTTCTTTTGGCTAAGTTTGGCAGAGCAGAGGTCGGGCTTCCAGGGGGATGTGACATCGGCCCAAGGCCAATTGACCAGCATCTCAAGGGTTTTCGAGCTCTGGGCGCAGATGTTGTTGTTGAAGGCGGGGTAGTTAGGCTCAGTGCTGACCAGTTGCGCGGTGCTCCTGTGTATCTGGATATGCCGAGCGTAGGCGCCACAATTAACATTATGCTAGCTGCCTCAATGGCAGAGGGGACTACCACTATTGAAAATGCGGCAAAAGAGCCTCACGTGGTTGACCTCGCAAATTTCTTGAATGCTATGGGTGCCAGTGTGCACGGGGCAGGTACCGATGTAATAAGGGTTAATGGCACCAAGGAATTGCGAGGGACTGAACATTCAATAATCCCAGATGATATGGAAAGCGCCACGTACATGATGATGGCAGTGGCCACAGGCGGTGACATACAGATTAACGGCGTCATTACTAAACACTTGGAGCCTATTGTGGCCAAACTCAAAGAAGCCGATGCGCACATTGAGCAGAACGGAGATTTTATAGAGGTTTCAGGACCCGAAAGACCCAAGCCCGTCAATGTAAGGACGATGCCCTATCCGGGGTTTCCAACCGATGCGCAGCAACCTCTTACTGCAGTCCTTACACGGGCCACAGGAGTCAGCATAGTCCATGAATCCATGTACGACAATAGGCTTGGACACATAAATGAGCTAGTAAAGATGGGAGCCAAAGCGAGAGCTCAAGGGAGAACCGCAATCATCGAAGGTGTTGAGAAACTCACGGGCGCGCCGGTAACTGTTAGTGACCTGCGCGCGGGAGCTAGCCTTGTGATCGCGGGTCTTTCAGCCGAAGGCACTACGGAGATTTACGGGCTTGAGATAATCGAAAGAGGCTATGACTCGATTGTGAACAAACTGAGATCACTGGGAGCTAATGTCGAGGTAATTGATTAGCGAAGTTGGAGCATTTTGCAGCATTATCGTTAGCGTTAGAACCGAGACAAAGTTGAAGTTGAAGTTGCACAATTCTGTCTGTATACTGTCCTTAGATAGAGTGCTTCAAATTGGTAAAATGATCTAGGCCATCCTATTGATTGAAAGGAGTGTGATTGATACCAATAATTAGGATATTTTAAGAAACAACTGGTTTATGGAATCAACAAACGATTGTAGCCACTACTAGTCATCTATCACAAACAGTCATCACACATCTTACTTTTACTCTTTGTTCGCTTGTCATCTGCACCTAATTTGCATGGCCCAAATGTAACCATTTGAGCCGCTCAACGGAAGATATTACTTATTTTGCTAGAGGCCGTTTACAACATAACTTTGTAGTGCAAGGAGGAAAACTGAATGGGTAAGAAGACAGTTTGTTTGTGTTTGGTTCTAGTTATGATGCTCAGTCTTGCAGGTTGTGGGCCTAAAGAGCCGGAAGCCCCACCTGAATCTAAAGAGACCTACAAGATCGGCATAATGACTGGGACTGTCTCCCAGGGAGAAGAAGAATTCAGAGCAGCCCAGAACATGGCGGAGAAGTACGGCGATAAGATCGTAACCGCCACGTATCCGGACAACTTCTCATCTGAAACGGAAACCACAATCGCCAACGTCATCTCTATGGCATCAGACCCTGATGTTAAGGCAATAGTGTTCATCCAGGCAGTACCTGGAGCATGCGCAGCTGTAGACAAAGTTCGAGAAACTCGTCCCGATATGCTGTTTATTTTCGGCGTAGCACATGAAGACCCAGCTACAGTGGCGAGCAAGGCGGACATAGTACTCAACAGTGACGAGATTTCAATGGGCTATGCTATCCCGCAGAAGGCCCAGGAAATGGGGGCCACGACCCTTATTCACTATTCGTTCCCTCGTCACCTATCTATGGAAACCATAGCGACGCGCCGGCAAATATTGATAGCTGAATGCGAAAGACTAGGCATAAAGTTTGTCGATGTCACCGCTCCCGACCCAACGGGTGATGCAGGGCTGTCAGGTGCTCAGCAGTTCATTTTGGAAGATGTCCCTCGGCAAATCGCAGAATATGGCAAGGATACATGTTTCTTCTCAACAAACTGCGGTATGCAGGAGCCCTTAATCCGTTCAGTATGGGAAAATGGCGCCATATTAGTTCAGCAGTGCTGTCCCAGCCCGTACCATGGATATCCGGCTGCTTTGAATATCGACGTCACAGGACATGAAGGCGATATCCAGTACATCCTTGATGCCATTGCTGCGAAATTGAAAGAAAAAGGTCAGGAAAAACGTATGTCCACCTGGCCCGTTCCAGTAAACATGCTAATGGTGGAAGCGGGTGTGAATTACGCAATAGAGTTTCTAGAGGGTAAGACAGAAGGCAAGCTTGACGAAAAGGTCCTGAGCGAGATCATAAACACAATTGCAGGAGGGGAAGGCAAAGCCAAGCTTAGCAAGTATGAGGTAGGCGGAGAACCGCTTGACAATTTCTTCCTCATACTCTGCGATTACTATGATTTCAGCAGCTAGCGACTGCAGCTAAAAAGGTACAAAATCGCCGGCTTGTTCGGTAGCTGGCGATTTTGTTATACCTTTTAGCAGGTCAGTCGACTTTGCATGGTCAGGAGGAGCTGCAATTGGGAAGCAGATATGTGTTAGAAATGACCAATATATCAAAGGAGTATTATGGTAACCGCGTTCTCAAAAACGTCAATTTGCAGGTAGAATCTGGAGAAATCCATGCTCTAGTTGGGGAAAACGGTGCCGGAAAGTCTACTTTAATGAACATTCTCTTTGGTATGCCCGTTATACACGCAACCGGTGGCTACGAAGGGGAGATCAAGATCGACGGTCAGCCTGCAGTGATTGATGCTCCTCACAAAGCTATGGATTTCGGTATAGGCATGGTGCATCAGGAGTTCATGCTTATCCCGGGGTTTACTGTTACCGAGAACATCAAAGTCGGCAGAGAAATAGCCAATCCCACTTTTTTGAGCAAGATGCTCGGCGAAGATTTAGAGGTCCTCGATGTCGAGAAGATGCGAGAAGACGCTAGAGTTGCGCTAGATACGATTGGCCTGAATATTGAGGAATATGTGAGGATAGCAGGTCTGCCTATTGGATATCTTCAGTTCATAGAGATCGCAAGGGAAATTGATAAGACCGGCAGTAAACTTTTGGTTTTTGATGAACCTACAGCTGTGCTCACTGAATCGGAAGCGGATCACCTTCTTGAGATTATGCGGTTGATTGCAAGTAAGGGCATAGGGATAGTATTCATAACCCATCGGCTTGATGAAGTTATGGCGGTGTCGGATAGGCTCACGATTCTCAGGGACGGGGAAGTAGTCGCGACTTTGAACTCCAAAGAGACAACTGTAGAAAGAGTCGCCGAGCTCATGATAGGTCGAAAGATTGAGAAACTCATAGAGGTCACAGGAGACCACCGGATTCTTAGCGACACCGACATAGCCCTTTCGATTAGGGATTTTCATGTTGACATGCCAGGTGAGAGGGTCACCGGGCTCAATCTAGATGTCCGAAATGGTGAAATCTTTGGCATAGGGGGTCTTGCAGGTCAAGGGAAACTGGGGATTCCCAATGGCATCATGGGTCTTTACGAATCAAAAGGCACTGTCAAAGTGTTTGACAAGGTACTTGACTTGGCGAAGCTCGGCGAAGCGCTTCGAAGCGGGATCGCATTTGTATCGGAAGACAGACGAGGCGTAGGTTTGCTACTGGACGAGTCGATTGAGTTCAATATTGCGTTTTCAGCGATGCAGATAAAGGGCGACTTCCTCATTCGGCTGGGGCCCATCAGCCTCTTTGACTGGAGAAAAGCAAGGGAGCATGCTCTTGAGATGATACGGATCTTGGATATCCGCTGTACTGGGCCCAAACAGTCTGTGGGAAGCCTCTCAGGAGGCAACCAGCAAAAAGTGTGTTTGGCACGAGCGCTTGCGATGCGACCAAACCTGCTCATTGTTTCCGAACCTACTCGAGGCATAGATATCGGTGCTAAAAGACTAGTGCTCGAACATCTTGTAAAGCTCAATCGAGAAGAAGGACTGACCATAGTTATGGTGAGCTCAGAGCTGGTGGAGCTGCGTTCCTTATGCGACCGAATAGCCATAATATCAAGCGGAAAAGTGGCAGCGATACTAGAACCTGACGCTCCAGACGCAGAGTTTGGTCTTGCCATGGCCGGTTTGAGGAAAGAAGGTGCTAGTATTGCGTGAAAAACTAAGCGAGATATATGAAAATCTAGGACTCCCGCGCCTCATAATCATCGCCTTTTTCATCATTCTGCTTGTAACGGCGGCGCCGCTGGGCCTGAACGTTGGCAGTCTTTTGAGTGATGCCATCCGCCGTTGGGCTATGTATGGAGTGCTAGTCCTTGCCATGGTACCTGGAGTAGAATGCGGCATCAACCTCAATTTCGGCGTCAGCATAGGCATAGTTGCAGGGCTCTTAGGTTCTACGGTAGCCATAGAAATGGCCATACCCAATCCTTGGCTTAGCCTGGGGGCGGCTATGCTGACTGGGGCTCTAGTGGCTGCGCCTTTGGGTATTGGATACGGAGTGCTTCTAAATAGGGTCAAAGGTTCTGAAATGACTGTATCTACTTATGTGGGGTTTTCCATAGTTGCCTTCATGAATATGGTATGGCTTTCACTTCCTTTTAGGAGCGGAACACTAATATGGCCGTTAGGCGGCCAAGGTCTTAGAAACACCATTAGCCTCGCGGATAGTTTTGGAGGAGTCTTGAACAATTTCATGGGCATAAGGATAGGCGATCCGATACAGGGGCCATTCATTCCGACCGGGTTGATACTCTTTTTCATGCTGATGTGTGTTGTGGTCTGGCTGTTTATGAGAAGCAAAACGGGTATTGCTATGAGCGCTGCGGGCGATAACCCTGTGTTCGCTCGTGCTACGGGGATTGACGTAGACAGGATGAGAATTCTCGGGACGACCATATCCACTGTATTAGGGGCAATCGGCATTATTACATATTCCCAGAGCTACGGTTTCCTCCAGCTTTATAATGCGCCCTTGATGATGGGGTTTCACTGCGTAGCGGCGGTACTCATAGGCGGCGCAACTGTGAAGAAGGCGAAGATATCTCATGCGATTATTGGGACTTTTCTCTTCCAAGGGATACTTGCCGTAGCATTGCCGGTAGCCAACAAGCTTCTGCCCGGTACAAACCTTGCTGACGTCATGAGAATTATCATCTCAAACGGCATAATACTTTACGCTTTGTCGAAGACGAAAGAAGGTAATTAGTATGGACAACTTCAAACATAAAGCGCTGAATGTGCTAAGCGATAATAAGGTAGTGGTGCTGTTTGTTGTCTTGTGTATAGGAGCAATATATGTTTCAGGCGATCCCCTTACTTTTGTCGCCCGCGAGCTATTCACCCGCATTGGCAGAAACGGGTTCATGGTTCTTTCCCTTCTCATCCCTATCTTAGCAGGTATGGGTCTTAACTTTGGAATAACGATAGGGGCCATAGCAGCCCAGATCGCTGTGTTTTGGGTAGTTTATTGGGGCTTTGGCGGCATAAGCGGCTTCTTATTGACGGCGGCTATCGCTACGCCTATAGCGATGTTTTTCGGATGGTTGGTAGGCAAGCTGTTTAATACGATGAAAGGGGCGGAGATGATCGCCGGCATGATCTTGGGTTATTTTGCCGACGGTCTATATCAGCTCTTTTTCCTATTCATAATTGGCGGTGTCATCCCGGTTAAGAACGAGACTCTCATAATCAAAGGCGGAGTCGGGGTAAAAAACACTATTGACCTAACAGGCAATCTCAAGTATGCGCTGGATACAGTCTCTATGCTGTCTCTGGCCAAATTAGCTGTCTGGGTTATGGTGGCAATCGTTGCTGTTAGGCTAGTTTTGAGGTTTATGGGGAGGTTGGAAAGTCCAATCACTCAAGATGCGATTTTGGCGGTTGCCGCCGTCTTGATATACGGACTAACCAATGTGCCTGCCATAAAGAGTTTCATGGGAACAGATAGACTCCTGCTACTAGATGGCGTCATCATCGCCATTGCGGCACTTGCGGCCTTTCAATTGTGGAGAATTGTGGACAATAAGTTGATAAGACGCAATGAGGATTTCGGCATAGTGAAACCTGTAGTGATAATGGTATTGTGCGGAGCAGCTTACCTGCTCACGTACTTACAGTCCGTAAGAAAGATCTTGGTCTATGTAGATATTCCTGTGGCCACGTATTTGTGTATCGTACTTCTGTGTGTGTTCAACGATATGCTTCTGCGGACGAGGCTCGGTCAAAACATGCGCACCGTTGGACATAACCGAGTAGTTGCGAACGTTGCCGGTATTGACGTTGACAGGACCAGAATAATAGCCATGGTGCTGTCAACCGTGCTTGCTTGCTGGGGTCAGCTAGTATATCTGCAAAACATAGGCACGTTTGCGACATATGCCGCTCACACTCAGGTAAGTTTGTTTGCCATAGCGGCGCTCTTGGTAGGCGGCGCATCGATCCAGAAGGCTACGAATAGCCAGGCGATAATAGGGGTAATACTCTTCCACACTCTGTTCATAGTCGCACCTCAGGCTGGCACGCGTCTCTTTAGGAACCCTCAACTCGGTGAGTATTTCAGAGTGTTTGTAGCGTACGGAGTCATAGCCGTATCTCTGGCCATGCACGCGTGGAAAAGAAAGCCCAAGGTAGTCGTTCCCACAGAGGTCGAAAAAGAACCCGAACTTTGAAGCAGCGGGGACGGCACTTTTTGCTTCAGAGCGAACGCGGAGAAGCAACAGGAGAGGCAGCGGGAGAGGCAGCGGGGACGGCACTTTCTGCTTCGGTGCGGCGGACTCAGCGTGTCCAGATCCTAGGGAAAGGTCAATGGACCCAGTAGCGGTTTTTCGTTAGTCACTATCATCTACTTGAGTGTAAGGATTGGGTGCCAAAGAAGAGCTCTTTTACTAACCCGGGCTCTTCTTCTTTTTGCGCGGAATGAGTTTGCGGTTAGCTGATAGGTTAGACATGGTCAGATTGTCAAGTCGACAGGCGCATTGGATCAGCAGAGCGCCTAGCATAAAGATCGTTACTTGCGGCCCGTTTCCTCGTAAACTATTATTAATAATAGGTGAGACTATTAGCAATAAAGCATTGCGCGACGCCAAAAAGGTGACTGAAGGCATAGTATCTAGAAAAAGGTTTGACTGCACATAATCATTGCTCAAAGGTTTGGAGGTGTTATTGATGGTTATCGAAGGAAATGAGGTTCCGGCTCCGCAAAACACAAAGAAGACTAAAAAATCACAAATTTGGCTATTTCTCTTGGTAGGGCTAGTAGGGGCAGTTATCGGGGGACTAGTGGTTGTAGCCGTAATGCCGCAGGTAATGTTGAACAAGATAGAGTCTTTGCAGCTTTCAGTACCAGGTTCGGGCACGTCTACGGGGCAGAACGGGTCTACTGTACTGCCTCTTGCGTCAGGCTCCTACACCGATCCGTGGCAGATCGTTGTAGATGCTGCGGAGAAAGTAAGCCCTTCAGTTGTCTGCATAGTGAACACTCAGACGGCATACGACTTTTTCGGCCGAGAATATCTCAGAGATACGTCAGGTTCCGGTGTGATTCTTACTGAAGACGGCTACATTGTTACCAATAATCATGTGGTATCCGGGACGTCGAGAAAACTGACGGTCTTCTTGTCTGACGGAACTAGCACGGCTGCTCAAATAGTGGGAACTGATCCTGCCACAGACCTTGCTGTCATAAAGATAGAAGGTGCGGGTCTCCCTACGGCTGTTCTTGGTGACTCGGATTCTCTGAAGCCAGGGCAGTTGGCAATAGCTATTGGCAATCCTCTTGGAATAGAATTCAATAGGTCGGTTACTGTGGGAGTTATATCGGGATTGGATAGGGTTCTTAGCGTTGGTGACAGTTACATGAGACTTATTCAGACTGATGCGGTAATAAACCCAGGCAACAGCGGTGGACCATTGATCAACGGAAATGGTGAGGTAATCGGGCTTAACTCGGTCAAACTGAATGTAACGGCTGTCGAAGGTATGGGTTTTGCAATTCCTTCAAACCAGGTTAGACGGATTGTTGATGAACTAGTGCAGACGGGTAAGGTGAAAAGAGCCTATCTGGGCATAAGCTTCTTGGATAAGAGTGAAGTCGGTATGTACCTGCCAAATGTGAAAATCGATGAAGGTGTGTATGTTTATGAGGTTGTTTCGGGTGGGCCTGCTGCAAAAGCGGGTCTTCGCGAAGGAGACGTCATCTTAGAGTTTGACGGCCGGAAAGTAAATGACGCGGGTTCTTTGATTGCGTACCTGGCTGAGAAATCTCCGGGAGCAAAGGTTGTCATAAAGTTTCAGCGCCAAAGCCAAACTCGTGAAGTCGAAGTCGTTTTGGGCGAAGCTCCATCATCGTAAATGGACTCTCTGAATGGCGGCCCAAGGTAGATCATACCAAGGTAGATGATACTGAAGCGGCCCTACTTGCTTCTGGGCCGCTTTGATTTTTCTATAGGTCTAGATCGAAAGCCGCGGTTCACCTGCTCTGGTAGGTACTGTCTTAGGGTGAGATCTTCTTTCCCTCGTTATCCGCGTCTTCTTCCTTTGAGTTGTTGCCTTTCGGTTCCCTTTCTTCTGTGCCTGACTCATTGGAAGGAGGGTCTTTCTCATGCCCTTTGCCGTCGGTCTGGCCTTCTTCGTTTTCGGGAATTTCAACTGGGAGATCATCGACCGGATTGTCCTCGGGTAGATCACTTTCAGGCACTTGGCCGTCTTTTCCATCTTCGCCGGGTTCACCGTTGGGCACTTGACCATCTTCTCCTTCTCCGGGCTCTTTGTCGTGTTCACCTGTGCAAATGGGCCACTCGGTATCTACCCTGAATAGCTCCTGATGAGTGTCTGCGCAGGTTTCACCTGCTAGAAATCCGGTTTCATTGCATACTTCCTTCCAAGTGAGACCTTCAGGCATGTCCCAGGTTTTGTAAGGTTTGTCGGCGAGGGCATTGCTTACGAAACTTGCCCAAATAGGGCCAGCGACAGATCCGCCTGTGCCGGGAAGGGCCCTTTCTCTATTGTCCCAACCCACGTAAACTGCACAAGAGATTTCCTTAGTATATCCTACGAACCATGCCTCTAGTTGTCCGTCCGATGTGCCGGTCTTGCCCGCTGCTGGTCTCGCCCCTATGAAGTTTCTTAGCCCTGCACCTGTTCCGCCCGGCTCTAGGACTGAGCTTAAGACGTTGGTAAGCATGTATGACGTTGCAGGATTCAAGGCCCGACGTACGCTGGTTTTGTTCTCGATGATTACTCTCCCAGTGGCATCTACTACTTTTAGCACTGCTATGGGTTCTGCGTAGACTCCTTGGGCTGATAGGGCGGCGCCTGCAGCAGCCATCTCCATCGGGCTTACCTCGGAAGCACCGAGCGCAAGTGGTATATTTGGCTGCATTGGACTTTTAACGCCCAGTTCTTTGGCATACTTGATTATGGTTCGCGGGCCTATCTCATCGGCCCACCTAGCCGCTACTACGTTATCAGAGATAGCTACTGCCTTGCGTATGTCTAATGGTTCATTGTGATAAGGCGGCCACCCGAAATCCTTTGGCATGTAAACCTCTCCGGTCGAACTGCCCGGGAACTCAACTGGTTCACACATTTTCTGTTCGCATATTGGGTGGCCCGAATCCAGAACCGAGGCATATACAAATATCTTGAAGGCAGAGCCTGATTGGCGCCTGGTTTGGTAAGCGCGATTGAACTGAGTTTCTGTCCAATCTCTTCCCCCAACTAGGGCTTTGATGTGACCGGTCCCGGGCTCTATTGCAACGAGCGCGCCTTGAGGCTGCGTGATACCGTCCGCATCTTTTTCTCCTGCGGGGATGTACGTGGCGAAAGCCTTCTCGGCAGCGAGCTGCATATTTAGGTCCAAAGTAGTGTATATCTCATAACCGCCTTTATAGATATTGGATGCTATTTCGGGATTTGCATCTTTTATCTGAGATATAACAAAATCCGTGAAATAAGCTGCAGTGTTTCTAGGCATCCCTGCTAAGGTTATAGGTTCGTTCTTGGTACTTTCTGCGACTTCTTCATCGATAATGCCTTGGTCGGCCATGAGATCGAGCACCAAATTCCGTCTCTGGATAGCCAATTCCATGTTGTTGTAGGGAGAGTAATATTCAGGACCCTTTATTATTCCGGCTAGCGTAGCCGATTCTCCTAAGGTGAGGTCCCTTACCGACTTCCCGAAATAAAGGCGGGCGGCTGTCTCACACCCATAAGTTCCATGCCCAAGGTATATGATGTTCAAGTACATCTCTAGGATCTCGTCTTTTTCATATTCTTTTTCAAGCTTAAGCGCATAAACCGCTTCCATGGCTTTGCGCTTGAGGGTTTGTTCGTGACTGAGGAACAAGTTCCAGGAGAGTTGTTGAGTTATGGTGCTTCCGCCTTCTACGATTCTTAAGGCTGTAATGTTCCTCACCAGGGCTCTTCCAATCGCGCGAGGGTCGATGCCATTATGAGTGTAGAATCTCTTGTCCTCGACCGCAAGTACCGCCTGCTTCAACGAATCCGGTATTTCGTCTAGAGGAACTACGACTCTGTTTTCAACGAAAAGCGAAGAAATCGTTTTGCCGTTTATATCGTAAACACGCGTGGATTCAGGTACTGTCAGCTCAGGGAGATCCACAAACGCAAAAACCACGCCAAACGCAATCACTCCTATAAGAGCCAGAGCAAGCGCAATCTTCAACAACATGAACAAAGCGGACTTAACCTGCGCATGCCTATCACTAGCGGCAGTACTCATAGGCTCCTTCTGAGTCTTTGACATATCTCACGACTCCTTTCCAGATCAAAAAGCTTACCAGTCTTCAACACCTGAAGCAAGGGGGACGGCACTTTCTGCCTCCTTTCTGCTTCTTTCTTCTTTGCTGGGGAAGCAGCGGGGACGGCACTTTCTGCCTCCTTTCTGCTTCCTTTCTGCTTCCTTTCTGCTTCATTCTTCCTTGCTGGTGCATCTATGCTCGCAGTGGTTATCTTCTACAGGCGCCCATCGGGGCGCCGTCTCTACATCCGCGTCAACCGACGGTTCTCTCGGCATTTCGTGAGCAAGCCAAATCCATAGCGGCGTCACTTGTCATATTGGGCAGAAATGGTAATTAGTGGTATAATGCCTCCGGAAGACGGGGGAAGGGGAGCCGAAGCACCTGCAAAGCGCTTCGAACTAGGTTCATCTCAATGTTTCCGCTACGCGTCTTCAGGCCACACAATTTACTGGTTAGGGGTGATACACATGGGGAGACGGGCCCGGCAACAGAGTCCCGTTGGTTACTATCACGTAATTGTGAGAGGCAATAATCGCGAAAAGGTGTTCTTGGGGCCGGACGAAAAGTCCTTTTTCATGGGGCTACTGAAAGAGGAGGTTGAAGAAGGAACCATCGATGTGGCAGCCTACTGCATGATGACTAACCATGCCCACGCGGTGGTTAACTGCGATCTTGTGGATCTGTCCAAAGCCATGTCAAGCATCAACATTCAATACGCAATGCGATTTAACAGAGACATGGACCGGGTAGGCCACGTTTTTCAGGATCGCTACAAAAGCAAAGCAATTTTCGATGAATATCAACTACTGCGTGTTATCAGGTACGTGCACAAGAACCCAGTGAGCGCAAATATGGTTCGATTTCCAGATGAGTACCCCTGGAGTAGCTATAGCGAATACCTCCGATACCCCGTTGTCATAAGCGAGCATCAGAAGCAGTTTGTCCTCGGCTTTTTCCAAGGAATTGGAGAGTTTGCCGAGTTTCACACAGAAACTGATAGCGATGAGTACATGGATGTAGCTGAAGAAGTTGAACGAAATAGGACACTAAGAGCGCAAAAAGTGGTATCAGACTATCTCGAGGAAAAGAGAGCGGAAAGTGCCTCAATTGGAGGTGGCGAACTGGTGGGTCTGGCCTCGTTGGACAAAGAGAGCGCTGAAGAGCTAATAGGCAGGTTGTTGGAAGAAGGGCTTACCCACCGCAGAATTGCCGAGTTGTTAGGGATCGGCAGGAACCGGGTGCACCGACTGAGTCTGGGGAAGAGGAAGGCCTAGAAGAAAAGTGAAGCAAAAAGTGCCGTCCCCCTTGCTTCCTCTGATTCGAAGCAAAAAGTGCCGTCCCCCTTGCTTCATGATATAATTCGTTTCGATGCTTGGTGCTGGTTTGGAAATATGTATGCTGGAGGGGAATTGAGTGCAGGTATGGTTTGTGGAGGATTGGACGGATGGGTTGTATCTGTCGGTTAAGATCAATTCGGTGGTGTACACGAAGCGAACCAAGTTCCAGGAGTTGGCGATTTTTGATACTGCGGAGTTTGGACGTATGCTGACGCTTGATAATGTTATTCAGACTACCGAGAAGGATGAATATTTGTACCATGAGAGTATCGTTCATGTGCCTTTGTGCAGCCACCCTAATCCCGTTAGTGTCCTTATTATCGGCGGAGGGGACGGAGGAACTTTACGTGAGGTGACTCGTCACAAGAATGTCGAGAGAATCACGATGGTAGATATCGACGGAGAAGTAATTGAGGCGTCAAAGAAGTATCTTCCGGGATGGAACGAAGGGTTTTACGATCCGAGATTAACCCTCCTTATTGAAGATGGTCTCAAGTTTGTGTCGGACACTGAAGATAGATTCGATGTTGTCATAGTAGATTCAACTGATCCAGAGGGACCTGGCGAGGCATTGTTTACGCCTGAATTCTACAAATCTATATCCAACATACTTAAGCCTGGCGGAATGCTGTGCGCCCAGACAGAAAGTCCGATAGCCACGCCTGAAATGGTAAGGGACATATTCCAGAGAATATCTTCTGTATTCCCTTTGACTAAGCTCTTTACGGTGCCCATGGCTTGTTATCCCGGCGGTTGGTGGAGCTTTACTTGCGCGTCCTTGGGAACGGATCCCTCCAAACCTCTGCGCAAGCCAGAGGAATCTTGGGATCTCAAGTTTTACTCGCCTGAGATCCATGAAAGAGTATTTGTTCTGAACCCAAAACTCAAAAAAGATCTGGGAATTTCAGAATAAGTCTGTTCTGGAGGGACACACATTGACCCAACATTCAAATACTGAGTGGATACGTTCTGACAAATTTCTCTGGTGCTCTCGGGATCCTCTAGCACCTTATATCGTGTTTGGGATCCCCCTAGACGAGACTACCTCATTTCGTCCAGGGACTCGATTCGGACCTTTGGCTGCAAGGGAATCTTCTATGGCTCTTGAACAGTTTTCCTTGAGGCAGCAAAGGACCCTGGTCCAGGACAATTACTATGATGCGGGCGATCTGATATTGCCTATGGGGAACGTCGAGAATGCTCTGAAGGTGATAGAGACTGCAGCGACTGAGATCCTCGACAAAGGACAGAAGTTTATGGCCATCGGGGGGGAACACCTAATAACCTACCCGTTAGTCAAATCCGTGATAGAAAAATACCCCGACTTAATTGTGATTCAGTTCGACGCGCATGCCGACCTGAGGTCTAGATTCACAGGTACGGCGTTTTCCCATGGCACGGTTATGCGCCGGGTAATCGAGTTACTCGGGCCAGGAAGGTTGTACCAACTCGGTATTCGTTCAGCTGATGAAGAGGAGATTAAGGAAACAGCAGGTCTGTCCAAGGTTTTCTTTTACGAAGTGTTTGAACCACTTAAGAAAATCATGCCAGAGTTACGCGGAAAGCCTGTTTACCTTAGCATAGACATTGACGTCGTCGATCCCGCTTTTGCGCCGGGGACAGGTGTTCCGGAGCCTGGCGGAATTACGTCTCAAGAGCTTCTCAATGCTCTTGCGTATCTTTCTGGGACCAACATCGTAGGAGTCGACCTTGTAGAAGTGGCACCAGCTTACGACAGTACAGGACAAACCGGACTTTTGGCGGCAGCTGTTGTGAGGGAAAGCCTCTTGCTACTGACTCCTAATGAAAGATGATGTAGGATCAATACAAGTTCCAAAAGGAGATGTGCCCTGATGGATTCCGGTATTAGCATGATAGGTCAGATTAGGGAAGACCTAATTGAAAGAATCGCGAAAGCTATTCAAAAAGCCAAAGAAGCAGGGGATTTACCTGAATATGTGAAAGCGGAGATAAAAATTGAAACCCCTAAAAGGCCAGAACTTGGAGATTTTGCTACCGGAGTTGCCATGTCTGTAGCAAGAGAAGCCCAGGTCGAAGGACGGGCAGCTGCAGGTGCCATAGTGCGCCATCTATCTTTAGACGATTCGTACATCCAAAGGGTAGATATAGCAGGACCGGGATTCATAAACTTCTTCCTCAGCCCTGCTTGGCTCGAGAAAGCTATGGCGGATATCTGGAAAAAAGGGCCTCTTTATGGACACACCGATTACGGTCAAGGCAAGAAGATCCTGCTTGAGTTTGTAAGCGCTAATCCTACGGGACCTCTCAATGTGGTTAACGCAAGAGCGGCAGCCGTAGGAGATTGCCTCGCTTCGCTGCTTAGTGCTTGTGGATACGGGGTTTCCAGAGAGTTTTACGTAAATGACGCCGGGCGCCAAGTTGAGCTTTTGTCGGCCTCACTGGAGGCCAGGTACAGACAAGCTCTCGGCGAAGATGCTGCGATACCTGAAGGAGGATACCAAGGCGACTATCTTGTAGAGATGGCTCAGGAACTTGTTTCGAAACACGGATCCGCGCTTCTTGACATGCCAGATGAAGATAGGCGCCAGTGGTTCAAAGACTACGCTGTTTCTTACATGGTGGAAAAACAGAAACAGACCTTGAAGAACTACGGTCTGAGATACGATACTTGGTTCTCTGAGAAGACGCTGAGGGATTCGGGAGCCCACGAACAGATCATTCAAGAACTAAAAGAAAAAGACCTGATCTATGAGAAAGACGGGGCGCTGTGGTTCAAGTCAACCCAGTTTGGAGACGACAAAGATAGGGTATTAGTGAAATCGGATGGCGAGATGACCTATCTGGTACCTGACATTGCATACCACAAGAACAAACTCGCAAGAGGTTTTGACCATCTAATAGACATCTTAGGTCCTGATCATCACGGTTACGTCAGCAGACTCAAAGCAGGTGTGATGGCTCTTGGTTATCCAGAAGACATCCTCGAAGTGATCATTGTCCAAACGGTAAGGCTTGTAAGAGGCGAAGAGGTCGTCAAGATGTCCAAGCGCGGCGGCGAATTCATATCCATGGATGAACTGTTAGAAGAGGTAGGCAAGGACGCGGCTCGGTTCTTTTTCCTTATGAGGTCTCCTTCCAGCCACCTTGATTTTGACCTAGATATTGCGAGACTCCAATCCAATGAGAACCCAGTGTATTACGTACAGTATGCGCATGCTAGGATCGCTAGCATCCACAGGCAGGCAAAGCAGGAAGGTTTCATCCCCGCGTCGGGCCCAAACGAAGTAAAGTTCTCGTTGCTAAGAGATCCATCCGAGATAGAGCTCATGAAACTACTGGCAACTTTCCCTGAGGAGATTTGGGATATAGCGAGCGCCAGAGAACCAAATAGGCTTATCACGTATCTGACAAATGTGGCTTCTGCGTTTCATTCTTTCTACACAAGATGCAGGGTGCTAGGGGAAGACAAAGATCTAAGCTCTGCAAGGCTGTATCTATCAAGGTTATGCCAGATTGTACTAGCCAACGGACTTAAGATGGCAGGCATATCAGCGCCCGACTCGATGTAGACACTGACATAGACATGGAGGCAGATACTTGTATCGGCGGTGACATGAGCATCGAGGCTAGTATCAGACCTGGTAGTCTACTTATCTGCATTGTTGTTTTTTCGTTGCTTTCGAAGGCTGGGTATACCTAGTATCTTCATTCTGTACTGAAGAGTCTGCCTTGGAATACCCAGTAGATTTGCTGCCTGAGAGATAGAGCCTCCTTCTGATAGAGCACTTTCTATGGCAGATTTCTCCGCCATCCTGAGTTCATCCTTGATGGAACTTGGCGAGGTGGGTGCCGATCCATCGCTACTTGCTCTACCGTTGCAATCCAATCTATCTGCGCTACCTGCTGTATCAGGCACCGGCTGGCTATTTGACGCAAGCTCTAGCAAGGGTTGGCGAGTCTTTGTCTTGAAAAGGTATGTGGCTGCGGTAACGCCTCTTACTGTCGCAGGTATATCCTCAAGATCAATCACATTGTCCTTTGCCATGGCGAGGCTCCCCTCTATTGCGTGTTCCAGCTCCCTTACGTTGCCCGGCCAATCGTAGGACAAAAAAGCAGACATAACTTCAGGGGATACAACAATCTTTTCTGGGTGCCTGGCGTGTTTGTGGACAAAATGAGAGCACAGAAGAGGGATGTCTTCTCTTCTTTCCCTAAGCGGCGGTACTCCTATTTCTACAACCGCAAGTCTGAAGTAAAGGTCCGATCTCAAAAGTCCCTTCTCTACGGCGGTCCTAGGCGGAATACTAGTAGAGCCTACTATCCTAACATCGACAGGTCGCTCCTTTACATCGCCTAGACGGCGGACTCTTTTTTCCTGAATTACTCGAAGCAGTTTCACCTGAAGGCCAAGGGGCATAGAGTCGATCTCGTCGAGGTAGAGTGTTCCTCCAGACGCAAGTTCCAAAAGTCCAGGTCGGTCCTGGGCACCCGTGAACCCGCCTTTTGAAGTTCCGAAAACGAGGCTTTCAAGGAGAGTCTCCGGCAGAGCCGCGCAGTTTTGCGGCACAAACGGGAAGTCAGCCCTGTTTGAGGCGGAATGGATAGATTGGACCACAAGCTCCTTGCCTGTACCTGTTTCACCCCATACAACTACGCTGGAATTGGTGCGTGCTACTTGTACGATCTTTCTTTTGACATTTCTCATTAGGGTGGATTCTCCAACGATGTCCTCTACGCTGAATAGCCTGCGAGAAAGGACAGAGTCTCGTTCTTTCGCTCGGAGAGATGCGAGGCTTTGACTAGGTTCCTTACTCCTGAGTTCTTCTCTTAGGTCAGATATTTTCTCGGCCATGTCTTTGAGTTTCGTTATGTCCGCAGATATCTCGCAGGCTCCTGCGATTCTGCCTTCGACAACTATGGGGTGAGTTGAGTTTATGGTTGTAATCTTCTTGCCTTTGAAATTGGAGAACGTCTGCTGGCTTGCTATTTCGGGCACGCCTGTCTTAAGCACCCTCAAGAGAGTGCTTGAATCATGTGTGAGAGAAGGAAACACGTCGAGCACATGACGACCAATTACCTCGTCCGGCGACAGGCCGTCAAACTCCGATGCTGCCTTGTTGTAGATAAGGGTAACGCCATTTTCATCGACGAGGTGGATACCTTCGCTGGCTACTTCAACAATCTGCAGAAGAGCAGTAAGCAAGTTCAAAGGGAACACCTTCTTTCACTAATACTGCTATTATAGCCCAAGCGCCCAAAGTGTGCTTAAAATTCGGCGCAAAGCCGCAATTGCTGCCCAATAACAGGCAGCAGTTCGTGAATTATGACTAATATTCAGCAGTCGGTTTCAAAGACCTTCCCTGTGTTCAGCAACTTGAGGAGGTGCTACGTAGAGTCCTTGAGACCCATAGCTAAAGACAAGGGCCTATTTGAAAGGAGGGAGGTGGGGTGCGGCCCGTAGGTCGGGGAATTCATAGTTGAAAGATGGAGGATCCGGGCGTGCCCAAATAGTACAAACGGTGGCACGGTATTTGCATATTAATAATGGAAGATGTGGGATAATGAAATTAGGAGAAGTATGGCGCAAGAGCACAAGTGCCGCACTTCCCAGTAGAACTACCCGTAGGAGAAATTAATACGTATGAGTGGAGGTCATGCCATGAAGAAAGAATACAGACCAGGATGCGCGTACGGAACGCACAGAGTGTTGGAGCCTGAAGGAGTACTGCCCCAGGCCGCATGGAGAATCGATAACAGTCCTGAAATAAGGGACAACGAAATGCTAATAGATGTGGAAACGCTGAATATTGACGCGGCAAGTTTCAAACAAATATTGTCCGGATGCAGCGAAGACATGGACGACGCCGCCAAAGAAGCGTATGTAGCTTCGCAGGTTATGGATATTGTGAGCAAACGAGGGAAGATGCATAATCCGGTAACCGGTTCAGGCGGCATGCTTTTGGGCAAGATTGCCGAGTTTGGCCCAAAGGTAGAGGGCAAGGACGGCACCAAGGTAGGAGACCGGATATGCACGTTAGTGTCTCTTTCTCTGACTCCACTGAAAATACACAAGGTAAAAAAGGTACATTTGGATAAAGACCAAGTTGACGTGGAAGGGACTGCCGTGCTCTTTGAAACAGGAGTGTTTTCGGTTATTCCGTCCGATCTAGGCGACAAGTTATCTTTGGCTGTTTTGGATGTTGCGGGTGCTCCAATTCAAACGGACAGACTCGTCAAGGAGGGGGATACCGTATTTATCCTAGGTGCGGGCGGCAAGTCGGGTATCATGTGTTCAAGTGTCGCCAAGAAAAAAGTTGGTCCCAAGGGCAAAGTAATAGGTCTTGCCCATAGCAATAGGTCTAAGGAG
>Ga0255346_1000305_pt1 | contig 84424 bp, 81 predicted proteins | sample wastewater_treat_FD_194410 | JGI IMG/M metagenome (GOLD analysis project Ga0255346, IMG submission 194410) | Wastewater microbial communities from Lulu Island WWTP, Vancouver, Canada - plant22 | ecosystem: Engineered > WWTP > Wastewater > Unclassified | place: Canada: Vancouver, British Columbia...
CAGTGCTTGATTGTTTTTGTGGCTCAGGAACTACTTTAGTAGCTTCCAACATATTGGGCAGGAAATGGATTGGTATAGATAATTCAAATCAGGCAATAAAAACAGCCAAAAAAAGATTAGAAAATGGAGGGCTATTTTCTACTTTTAAGTTTATTGAGACAGTATGAAAGCCGTAATTTTAGCTAGAGTTTCAACACTTAAACAGGAAAAAGAAGGGCTATCACTCAAGGATATTCAACTTCCCGAACTTAGAGACTATGCGGTTAAGAAAGATTTTGAAGTAGTCAAAGAGTTCGTTTTTAGCGAAAGTGCCGACTACAAGATACGCAAACGCTTTAACGAGATGATTGAGTTTGTTAAGGCAAGCGACGACATCAAGGTTATCATTTCCTACCGAGTTGACCGCATAACCAGAAACTACCGAGATGCCGTTAAGATTGATGAGTTAAGGCTGGATTACGGCAAAGAAATTCACTTTGTTTACGACCATCTTATTATCAACAAAGACAGTGTAGGCAGGGACATTCAGGATTGGGACTTAAAGGTTTTTCTAGCAAAACAATACCTTAACCGCCTCAAAGAAGACGCTATCAATACCGCCAAGTTTAAGTTAAGTAAAAACGAATATCCTGGCAAAGCCCCTTATGGCTACAAAAATATAAGCAGAGATGACGGCTCAAAGTGGATTGTAATTAACGAGGAAGAAGTTGAAGTAGTAGAAAAAATGTATCAGTGGTATTCCACAGGTAGTTATTCAATGCTTGAGGTAAGAAATAAGATTAAAGAAGTGTTTGGCTTGGACTTTTCCAAAGGCAAGATTGACTTTATCCTTAAAAACCCCTTTTACTGCGGGACAATGCTTTATGACGGGCAAGAATACCCACACAACTATGACCGAGTGATAGATGAAGAACTTTTTGACAAAGTCCAAGACATAAAGGCGGGATTTAACAAAAAACGCTTTAAGTATGCTGGATTAGCTTTTCCTTACAGGGGCTTAATAAGGTGTGCTGACTGCGGTTGTTTGATAACACCAGAGAGAAAAATCAAAAAGAGTGGCAAAGTTTACCATTACTACCACTGCACCCAGTATAACGGCAAACACGGGGCTGAGTGGCTAACTGAAGACGATTTAACCAAGCAGTTTGTAAGCGTGTTTGACAAGCTCCAAATGCCCCCTGATGTAGTTGAGGATATAGCCAGCTCTCTTAAAAGCTCGCACAAGGACAAATCAGAGTTCCATCAAAGCCTGCTTAACCGCTATCAATCGGAATACAAGAAATACGAGAACCGCATTGAGCGGGCTTGGGAAGACAAAATAGACGGCAGTATTACTGAGAGCTACTATGAGAAAAAACGAAAAGAGTATCGGGCTAAACAAAAGGCAATCAATAAGAAAATTGAAAAGCTACAGTTTGCCGACGAGGAATACTATGTAACCTCATCTTACCTGCTAAAACTAGCTGAAAACGCTGGAAAAGTCTTTGAGAGTTCTGAAGCCCACGAAAAAAGGCTACTTTTGAAGATGGCACTTCAGAACTTAGAGCTAAAGGGCAAAAAAGCCCGATATGACTGGATAAAACCGTTTGACAAGATAGCTTTTTACGCCTCTCGTCAAAGTTGGCTCCCCCTAAAGGACTTGTTCTGCAACCATAAGCTAGAGTTTGATATAAGCCTGAACGACTTAAAAATTGCCTTTGATGAGATGGGCTTAAAACAACCCCGCCTTGCCTTTGCAACTTCGGCATAATCTTTCCCTGATGTGTTAAACAATGATAAAATAGGGATATAGCGTAATTTTCTGAAAAAGTAATGACCTATGACTTACGAAGAAAAACTAGATTTACTCATCAATGAACTAGCAGAGGCTAAAAAACGCACCCGCATTGGACAGCCAGCTAAGATATTTGTTACTAAACAATCTGAGCTGGTCAAAAAGATTATCCCTCAAGAAATTCACGAGCTTTTACTACAGCTTCAAGACGATGAAAAGATTTTGACAATTAAAGAAATTCCCACAGACCTTAAAACTGGATGGGAAGTAAACCTAGAAAAGATTGATTACTTTTTAGTTGATATTCTTGATGTTTTTGACGATTGGTATGAGAGCTACCTTATGAAGCAAAAAACAGGTCTTGAGAGTATTGACTATATCAATATGCTTAGGATTTACGATGTTGTGCTGGATATAAACGAACAAATCCAGCTAACCAACAAAACTACCGTTTCAATCCACTTGCTACCCTCTCTAGTTCGCTTCAGTGCTTTATTTCCAGCCGACACTATCGGTATGAGGGACAAATACTGCGAAACACGATGGGATAGCCTCAAATATCTTAAAGAAAAGGGTTTTATAGATGAGTTCAAACACAATTCAGCATTTCATCGCTGGGATACAATTGTTACCGTTACTTTGAAGCTAAGTAAGTTTGATGAGTTTTACCGAAAAATTAAGGACGAATATGTCAAACGCAATAAAACAGACAGGAAAGAAGAAAAGCCAAAAACCAACAACCTGAAGATTGATACAAAAAAGGTAGCGATAAAAGTAACCTACGACCCTCAAAAAGGCGAGCTGGATATTGAAGGTAAAAAGGTAAGACTAAATAAAGACAGTTTCAGAGCAAAACTACTTGAACTGCTTTTGAAAGATGATAAAAGCCGTAAAAAAGAATGGTCTTGGGACGAGGTTATAGAAGCCATAGAGGATACTAAAGACGAGGAATTAACCAAAGAAAACAAAAACAAGTTTTACCCTGCTTGCGATGGGTTATCCAAACATATAGCCTCAAAAACAGGCGTAAATGACTTACTTATTTTCAACAAATCCACTGTTCAGATAAACCCCAAATATCTCTAATTTCACTTGTTAGCTAACAATTAGCTAACTGCTATACAACTTCAGCTCACGCCCCATTTCATAGACTTTGCTTAATGGAAAACGGCAAAGTCAGTCAGCTTGAAAGACTTAAACCCCAAAACAAGGAGTTAGTTTTGACGCCTGAAGAAAAGAAACGACTTACCGATTTCTTTGCCCTCTTAATAGAAATTGACCGCAGGGAAAATGTAACGAAATTCTATGACAAACCGACTAAGTGAAATTCAAATCATACCCATTAAACCCCAAAACGGCTTAGTAGCCTTTGCCAGCCTCGTTTGGGACAAATGCCTCTATCTTGGCTCAATTGGGATTATGACCCGACCACAGGGCGGTTACAGGCTTGTTTACCCTACCAAAAAGGTAGCCGAGCGTAACCTCAACATTTTTTACCCAATAAACCGAGAAACCGCCCAGTTAATAGAGAGTGAAGTTGTAAAGCAGTTTGAAGAAGTAATGAACAACTATGATAGACACAATCGTTTTAACACTTAAAACAGGTATGTTTACAATACTTGACCACGACAAATTTAGTCCGTCAACTAAGGGACTTTATGACGCCTCTACAGGCTACTACCGCTTAGGGGGCAGGGCTAACATCACTTGCAAGCAAAACCCAACACCTAACGAGCTAAAGCAAGGCATATACAAGCCCCGATTAACAGTAACCAAGCGAATAAACCGAGAAAGAAACTTTGAGATTACCCTGAAAATTGAGTTTTCTATCCCGAAACTCCTATATGGCAATAATTTTGACGAGCTAACCGATACTGATTTTCCCGCAGTTATTCAAAAACTAAAAGCCGTCCTAAAAGAAATGGGGGTTTACCTGTTTGAGAAAAACCTTGTCAACGCCCCAGTTTCATCAGTCCACTACTCCAAAAATATAGCCTTAACTGATTACACTACCCCTTATACCTACTTGTCCCAGCTCAACAAGCTCAATATCAATATGAGGCTAGACACCAACAGGACGGACTTCAGAAACGAGGGGCACAGCTTCAAGTATCGGGCAAACTCGTTTGAGATAGTTTTTTACGACAAAATCAAAGACTTACAGCAAGCCAAAATCAGCGAAAAACGGGCTGAAGAAAATGATAACGCCTTACAGCTTGGTTTATTTGATATGCTAACCAAGCAGAAACCGCTTGAGGTGTTGCGAGTTGAGATAAGACTAAATAGACGGCAAAAAATCAACCAAATCCTCAAGAAAATAGGCAAAGAGGTAGAACCGACTTTTACCAACATATTCAGCCAAGATACAGCCAAAAAGGTCTTGCTACATTACATCAGTGAAATTGAGGAAGCATACCCGCCTTTACTGGCATATCAATACGACAGCCCTAAAAAGTTTTTTACTGGCTTCTTAACCGCAAATCCTAAAATCAAGCTAACACCTATCCTAAAAATGCTGGGCTTGAGAGTTTTGCTTGAGGAAATTGGCATAAGAGAATTTAGGGAAATGACCAAGCGTTACGGCAACTCTGCCTGGTATAGTTTGAATAAGGAAATGAAAGGGCTGGGCAAGACTGACGAGGTTAGCGTTTTCTCACTACTCAGAAAGCAGATAACCGAGTTTGAGCCGTTGAAACTACTTGCAATTCAAGACAAGATGTTAAATAATGATAAATATAACTAATATGACAGAAGAAAAATACTACACCATAGAAGAAGTGGCAGAAATGCTGAAGGTCGTTTACCTCACGGTTTATCGCTGGATACAGGACGGCAAGCTCAAGGCTTACAAAGCGGGCAAGCAATACCGCATAAACAAATCTGACCTTGACCGCTTTATTACCAGTTACAAAGGAAAAAAATGACAAACAATAACAACAGAAACTCAATCTTTTTACGAAACATTGAACGAGGCAAACAGGAAGGGCTGATTACCCTAACCGATGACAATGCCCGCATTATCTATCATTGTTCAAGGGAATACTCAACTTCATTCAAAAACCCAGAAGAAACCGTTAGAGCCTCGTATTTTGTTGAGCTTATCCTTGACTACCAATACCCCAAAAACCAAATAGATATTGAGGTAACCGTCCCCAGAAGAACACCTGAAGACCGAGCAGATATTGTGATTTACGAAGACGACGACCTCAAAACTCCCTATCTTATCGTAGAGTGTAAAAAAGATGGGGTTACTGACGCCGAGTTTAAGCAAGCCATAGAACAAGCCTTTGGCAATGCCAATAGCTTAAGAGCTAAGTTTGCGACAGTAGTAGCAGGAACGACCAAAACTGCCTTTGATATAGCAGGATTTAAGCCAAGCGAACGAGAGAAAAATGTTATTGCCGATATTCCTGTCAAATACGGCAGAACGCCCAAATACAGGTTTATTAAAGGCGAGGAAGATAAAGAACTAAAAACCGTTTCCAAAGACGAATTGATAACAGCTCTTGGCAAAAGCCACGATACCGTCTGGCAGGGGGGCAAGCTAGCTCCTACTACCGCCTTTGATGAAGTATCCAAGCTCTTATTCTGCAAATTAAGAGACGAAAAGCTGACCAAACGAGGCGAGCCTTACAAATTCCAAATTGGCACACACGAAACATCCGATGAAGTGTTTAAGCGGGTCAACTCTATTTACCTCAAGGCAAAAGAGGAAGACAGCGAAGTCTTTAAGGAAGACATCAGACTTGACCCTAAAGTGGTTTACAGCGTCGTAGAACACTTGCAGGAACTTGCCATAAACAAGATTGACCTTGATACCAAAGGTATTGCCTTTGAGCGGTTTATGGAAGACTTTTTCAAGGGCAAGATGGGACAATTTTTTACCCCCAGAGAGATTATTAGATTTTGTGTTGAGATGATGAACCCGCAACGAGGCGACTTAGTGCTTGACCCTGCTTGTGGTAGCGGGGGCTTTTTGCTCAACTCGCTAGACAAAGTAAGAAACTTTGCAGAAGCAAATTATGACGACTGGGAAGCTAAAGAATACTGGCATAGTTTTGCGATGAACAACCTTTACGGCATTGAGATAAACGACCAAATAGCCAGAGTGTGCAAGATGAATATGATTATCCACGACGACGGACACACCAACATCATCAGCACAGACAGCTTAAGAGATTTTAACGAGATAACCGACCTGCACCCCAAGTTTGGCAAAGATAAGTTTGACATTATCTTGACCAATCCCCCTTTTGGGGCAACGGTTAAATCAACCGAGAAAAACTACCTTGAGCATTACGAACTAGGCAAGGGTAAGAAAAACCAAAAAACAGAAATCTTGTTTATTGAGAGATGTGTAAACTTCGTTAAACCCAAGACGGGCAGGATTGCGATAGTCTTGCCAGACGGCATTTTGTCTAATTCCTCTTTGCAGTTTGTAAGGGATTACATAATGGATAAGTGCCAGATAGAAGCAATCGTATCTTTACCTCAATTTGCCTTTGCTCACTTTGGGGCAGGGGTTAAATCATCTCTAGTATTCCTTAGACGCAAAGGCGATAACGAAAAACTAGGCAACTATCCTATTTTTATGGCTATTGCCGACCACATAGGTTACGACGCAACAGGCAGAAAAGACCCTAAGAACGACCTATACGAAACTGAAAAAACACCTGACGGACAGGAAAGAATTAAAGAAGATAGTGGTATTTTAGGCGAGTTCAGAAAGTTTATTAAAAATCCATTGGACTATAAAGGTCAAGAAAAATGATTACCCAGAAAGTTTTTACTAACGAACTAGAAAACCGAATAGACCCAAACTACTATCACCCTCGTTTTGTTAGCTTCTTTAGTAAATTAAAACAAAGTAAATACGATTTAGTAAATCTTTCTGAAATTACAAAATCGGTTTTTCAAGGAGTGGGAAAAAATGAAACAAACGATAACGATGTTACATTACTAAAAGTCAAAAACATCACCCAGGAAAGTGGAATAGACTACGAAGATGTTGAATATGTAAAAGATGTTCCCGAAAGTAAGTTGCTAGAAACAAAAGATATTATCTCCCCTTTTATAGGGGAAGCGACAAGGTTAGGTAAATTTGCCCTGTTTAACGGAAGCGACGCCAAATATACCGTTGATAACAATACTGGAGTTATCCGTGCGGACAAAACAAAGATATTGCCCGAATACTTGTTGACAGTTCTATCTTCTGAAATTGGCAAGGTTCAAATTGAAAGGCTAATAGGGGGTGGTGGTGTTCCGTTTCTTGGAGCAGGAAATGCAAAACTGTTACAAATTCCTTTACCAACCATAGAACAACAGCGTGAGATAGCTCTAATTTTACAGAATGCTTTGCAATCTAAAGAGGAAAAACTAAAACAAGCCGACGAGCTACTAAACTCTATTGATGACTTTGTTAGGCAACATCTAGGCATAGACTACCAAGAGCCAGAGGAAAAAACTACTTTTACAACTTTAAGTGATGAAATCGCAGGCAAGAGGCTTGACCCCAAAAAATACTCTCAAAAACCAAAGGCAATTTTGACCGCAATTAAAAAAGCTAAATACCCGCAATTAACATTAAACGACTTAATAGTTGCTAGCCTATCAGGGGATTGGGGTAACGACTTATTTGATAATAATGCCAAGGTTAGTAAAGATACCGTTCAGGTAAAAGTATTAAGAAATACAAATTTTGACAATTCACTCAACCTCAATCTAGACAACGTAGCTGAAAGGCTGATTGAAAGAAATAAATTTGTGAAAAACAAACTTCAAAATGGCGATATTTTGATAGAGAAGTCAGGAGGTAGTCCTATACAGCCTGTAGGACGGGTTGCTATCTTTGACAACATTAAAGGTGATTATTATTTCAGTAATTTCCTGCAGTGTATAAGAATAAATACAACAAAATGCTTACCCTATTACCTTTTTGTTTATTTAAGGTCAATTTACACACTGAACTATATGGAATACTTACAAAATCAAACCACTGGAATTAAAAATTTAATTTGGGAAGAATTTACCGACACACCGATTGTCCTACCTCCAAAAGATATCCAAGAAAAACTAACAGATGAAACGAAAGATAGAATGACCAAAGCCATAGCTTTGAGGCACGAAGCAAGCACGGTCTTAAAACAAGCCAAAAAACAAGTTGAGGCTATGATTTTGAACTAATATGAAAGCCGTAATAATAGCCAGGGTATCAACAGAGGAACAAAAAGACGCAGGTAATTCCCTACCCGCTCAAATAGTCCGCCTTGAAACCTATTGCGAAAGAAAAGGCTTTGAAGTTATCAAGAAATTCAGCTTTGACGAGAGTGCCTATAAAAACAACCGAGAAGAATTTGACCGTATTTTGGACTACATAATCGGGCTAAAGGAAACAGTAGCCGTTTGTTTTGACAAAGTGGACAGGTTATCAAGAAATGTTTTTGATATGCGGGTTGCGACCCTTTATGAAAAAGCACTCAAAGACGAGGTTGAGCTACATTTTCCCTCAGACGGACAGGTCATCAACAGCAAAATCTCGGCAGTTGAGAAATTTCAGTTTGGCATAAGCTTAGGGTTGGCTAAATACTTCTCAGACGCCATAAGCGACAATGTAAAGCGGGCACAGGAACAAATGCTTAGAAGCGGTATATTCCCTGGCAAAGCCCCTTACGGGTATCGCAACATAGATAAAGAGGATGGCAACAAATGGATTGAAATTGACCCAATAAAAGCTCAGGTAGTTGAAAAAATGTATGAGTGGTATTCAACGGGCAGTTACTCAATGAACGAGATAAGAGCCGAGCTTAAAAAGGTGTTTAATGTTGATTTCTCAAAGGGCTATATTGACGCAATTTTGAAAAATCCCTTTTACTGCGGGACAATGGTTTACAACGAAAAAGAGTACCCTCACTATTACGACAGGATAATTACCCAAGAGCTTTTTGATAAAGTCCAAGAGATTAAAGCGGGACATCATAAAAAGCACTTCAAATACGCTGGTTTACCCTTCTTATACCGAGGTTTAATCAAATGTGCCGATTGCGGTTGTCTCATTACCCCTGAAAGGAAAATTAAGAAAAGCGGTAAGACTTATCACTACTATCACTGCACCCAATATAACGGCAAGCACGGAGCAGAATGGCTAACAGAGGACGACTTGACTAAGCAGTTTTCAGCCGTCTTTAACAAGCTACAAATGCCACAAGAAGCCGTAGACGATATTATTGAAGCACTACAGACCAACCATAAGCACAAATCAGACTTTTACCACGACTTACTAAACCGCTATCAGACTGAACATCAAAAATATGAGACAGGTATTGAAAAAGCCTATGACGATTACCTGCTCGGTAGTATTACTAAGGACAAGTATGAAGAAAAACGAAAAGAGTATCGGGCAAAACAGAAAGAAATTACAACGAAAATCGGCAAACTAAACTATGCCGATGAGGAATACTATTTGACCTCAGAATACATACTAAAACTGGCTTCTAACGCAGGCAAACTATTTGAAAGTTCTGAAGTTCACGAAAAACGGCTAATTTTGAAAATGACACTTCAGAACTTGGAGCTGAGGGGCAAAAAAGCCCGATATGACTGGATAAATCCCTTTGACAAGATAGCCAATTTAGCATCTCGTCAAGCCTGGCTCCCCCGCTTGGACTCGAACCAAGGACCGATCGCTTAACAGGCGAGCGCTCTACCGACTGAGCTACAGGGGATAGTTAATGTGTTTTTTAATGAACAATCTACCTTGATAACTTTTGAGTTGTTTTTCTCTGATCAAAGCAGATCGGCGGGAAGAACATACCTCTGAATAAATCAGCTTCCAGCCTGAACCGATCCTTTTGGTATATAAATGACGCTGACAGCAAGGATCGTTGTGTTCCCTTAATCTATTGGTCAAATCAGATGTTTGACCGATATAGATTTTTCCTGTTGGTTGATTATAAATAGCATAAACCCAATACACTATTTTATATTAACAGGCGAGCTACTACCGTCCGCCAGCTGGCGGAGAGCTACAGGGGAAAATATACATAAAAGTGCTGCAAAACTGAGTTTGATTATAACATATCTACAAAAGTAGAAATTTCTTATTGGTAATAGAGCTAATTTGCTTTAATTTGACTACTTGAATCTACAAAAGTAGAAATTTCTTATTGGTAATAGAGATAACCACCCCAATATGTTCCACTACTATCTACAAAAGTAGAAATTTCTTATTGGTAATAGAGTTATGAAAACCTCTTTTCAGAGAGCCTATCTACAAAAGTAGAAATTTCTTATTGGTAATAGAGCCCAAGCTGGGACATCAACCGTCCAGATCTACAAAAGTAGAAATTTCTTATTGGTAATAGAGTAGAGTTTCCAACAGAGATTAAGATACAAGTATCTACAAAAGTAGAAATTTCTTATTGGTAATAGAGTACCAACTCTTGGTCGTGCCACAAATATCTACAAAAGTAGAAATTTCTTATTGGTAATAGAGTTACATCGGCAAAATAGATGGCACTCATCTACAAAAGTAGAAATTTCTTATTGGTAATAGAGAGTAGTCAAGGTCTCTGTCTCCTTTGAGATCTACAAAAGTAGAAATTTCTTATTGGTAATAGAGGTAAAAAGTGTGCTAGAAGCCGCCGCATCTACAAAAGTAGAAATTTCTTATTGGTAATAGAGGTTACTTAACCCCCATTCCCAAGCTCCATCTACAAAAGTAGAAATTTCTTATTGGTAATAGAGTTGGAGCTTATAGGGTTTCATCAAGTTGATCTACAAAAGTAGAAATTTCTTATTGGTAATAGAGTTCTTAGAAATGTCGTATTCTTTCAAATCTACAAAAGTAGAAATTTCTTATTGGTAATAGAGGACCAAGCCTTGTTTTTAATTCTTAACATCTACAAAAGTAGAAATTTCTTATTGGTAATAGAGATTATAGCTCTTTCTCCATAGTCCTGAATCTACAAAAGTAGAAATTTCTTATTGGTAATAGAGAGTGTATTTATGAATCTATAGGCAAAAAGATACAACCTAATTTTTTGAAAAAAATAACGGGACTTTTTGATAGATTCATAGATTACACCTAATTTATCAAAAATTTTAACTCTATTATGTCTTTTTATTAAAAAAATAAAGACTAAGGTTTTACCAACAATATAACTTATACTTTTGTGTCTAAATGTTAAAGTTCTATTCTCCTAATTCTACCACATCCTCTTCGTAGTGAACGGCATTTCCATATCTAATTATTTTCTTGCTACAACCTTGACAAGTAGAAAACAATAAAATACTGTCACTTTTTTTAAATTTCTTTTTATATTTATGCTCAATCACTGACAAAATGTTGTTTAAAACTCGAGGACTATTTTTGATACCATAAACAGAATATTGTATTTTTTCGCCAAATTTCTTGAGGTATTTTGAAAAACTGGCTCTAGTTTTGTCATTTGAAAAATCGTAAGCGACTATTAGCATAGTTTAAAGTTAGGAAAATTATATTTTTGACTATTCATCATATAACGATAAAATCCGTAAACATACTGATAAATATCATCTTTTCTGTCGGAAATGGCTTTTAAAAAGATATTTCGATATTTTTTAGAATATTCATATTTTTTGAAAAAGAAACTACCGTTTTTGAAACCAAAATCTTTTTCATTTATTTGTTTGAGGTTGTAAGACTTTATGATTTGTCTATCAATTAACACTCTCATTGGTTCCATAAGATCACAACTAAGTGATTTTCTTTGAAAGAAAAGCTGGTGATAAATCCCCTTGTAGGTATCGAAACCAAAAATTCTTAGGATTGAATCAACATAGTTAAATAAAAAACTATAACCAATGTCTAATAAAAAGTTAGGGATATCTTCTCTGGTTTGAGGAGATCGACGATACCAGCCAATATCTTTAAACAGGGTTTGAAAATAGTTATTAGCACTACTTCCCTCAACCCCAAGAAGTTCATTTAAATTTTGGCAGGAATCAACATTGATATTTTTTTTGGATTTAATGGTTTGGAGCTGATTTGTAATTTTATTTTTAATAATTTTTTTTGAAATTTCGAGACATTTATCATCAGTTAGATGATATTGTTTTTGCCTTAGTAAATAATTTCCTTCGGCTTTGGAGTTAATTTCGCCATAATATTTTAGAGACTGATTTAGAAAAAAAATAGAAATCCCATATTGCTGGCAAGTACTAATTAGCTTGGTAGTTACAGTGGCTTCGCCAATAATAAACAAACAAATTACAGAAAAACAGGTTATTCGATCAATACATTTACCTTCGCGATAGAGACAAATATTATTATTATTAATTTTAATGTCGTTGATAGATTGATTAAAGCCATCAATAACAACTATTTTCTTTTCTTTGAAATCGTTAGGTTGAATCATATTAGGCGCATAATAAATGATAAATACAATTTTGGCATTTATTGATAGAAGTAGACTTGGATTGTGGTGATTTACCTAAATTATATTTTTGGATTTTTTGACAAAGAGACGAGAGATATTGATAATCTTTGGCTGTTGGTAATTTTACTGGATATCGTTTATTGTCTGAAAGAGAGTGAAAAAACAATTTTTTGACACCAAAACCCATTTCTTTTAGAGAGAAATATTGGGCAAAAATTTGGTATTTATAACCATCAAATATTCTTTTGATAGAATACTTTCTTTCTATCAGACATTGATTCTCTTGATTGTAAATGTCTATCTTTCCAATCAATTTGAGTTTTTCGTGGTAAACCGTAGTTCCTTGTAAATATTTATTAGAAGTGGAATATTTGGCTAAATCTATATTTTGATGATGGATCTTACCAACTGTCTGAAAATGGCTGTGATAATTATTCTCACCAAACGATTCGTAGATGGAGTGGTAATAAATTGATTTGGGACAAAAAATAAAGTCATTAAGCTTTGATATCTGGATATAATTATCCATAATAATATATTATAACATATTATTATGGATAATACCCTACTTAGAGGCAAAATTATCCCAATCCTCATCTGTGATATACAGTTCTGGATTTTCAGGATTTTGTTTGATTCCGTCTTTTTTAATGAAGGCTAACAAGCCCTTTCTTGCTATATTATAAGCACCATTAGCATCACCATTTGGAATTTTATTTGATTGTCGACTATCAAAATGATTACCATTTATCCCATCACCGTCTCGAACCGGCGAGAGAATAAAATCATTATCCTTTTCATCTTTTCCAGTGTTTCTAATCTGCTGAATTAAATCAATTGAATACTTTAGAGTTCCTATTTTTGACAAATCAAGTTTTTGATTGAGTTGATCCTTTAGAGATTTTGTTTTATCAAATCCTTTAAAAACCTCGTCTGGTAACTTTACAATGTCTTGTTTCTCAATTTCCCAGTTGCCTGCAATGGTTCGCTTGCCACGATATCGGTCTAAACTTTTCCCGTCTTTTCCGCTCCATAATATCCATTCTTTTGTATTCTTTTCATCCTTTTTACACACAAAATAATAATCTTTTCCATCGAAACCAATCTCATTAAATTTTTCGTAAATTTCATTCTTTAAATCTTGTTGTTTTGTTTTTGTAAAACGAACCGTCTTGTGCCAACCAGTGACAGGATCTGTCTGGGAAGTATAGTTAGCACGAACATAGAGTATAATTCCAAATTGTTTAACTTTTTCAATGTCAGAAAAATTATTTACTGGTGGTGTGAGTTGTAAAGCTTTGCACACTGAGCTAATTTCACCGGTTTTAGCTTTTTTATCTGTTAAAAAATTTAATTTTTTTGCTAAAGCTAATTCTAATTTTTGATAAACCGATTTTTCAATTTTTTGACGACTGCGTTTAAAGCCGGTATTTAAACTTTCTAAAACAATATAAGCTTTATGCTTTAAAGCCAATTTCACAATATGATGGATTACTTGTGAAATATAGCCGTTTTTTAAATCCTTGATTGTACCAATGGTTTTCCAGTTTTTACGAGCTTCATCACGATTACTAGCTTTTTTTTCTAGTTTGTCAGCATAGTCTTGTCCGTTGATAACGTTTAAACTACCTTGTTCCAAAATTTCACCTTCTTGATTGATAACAGAGTAATAGACTAGATGTTTTTCACCGCGATCAATACCAATAAAACAAACATTATCAACATTTTCTTTTTTGGTTAATTCATTATTTATATTTAGATTTATTTCTGTTATTGCATATTGTGGTTTACGATAGCTTTTTTCTTTATAATTTAGCTTGATCGGACAGTGAAATAAAAATTTTTCTGATAAAAATCGTTTGTTTTCTAAAATATATTCTTTACCTGTTCTTTTGTCTTTTTTGTTTTCATAGCCTTCTTTTGTTTTTTTCTTTATTTCTGTAGAAGTCGGACGATAAAAAATTTCAGCACCACCTAAAAGTTGTGCGGTACTGTTTTCTTTAAAAACCTCTTGCCAATATAAATTTTGCAAGGCTTTTCCTTTACAACAAACCTCAAATACAAACATATCACCTGAATTTATAAATTCTTCAACTTTATTCCAGCTTATTTTTTTAAACTCACAAATATAACAATCTTTTAAAGTTTTTTGTATTTCTGCATCAAATATTTTTTTGTCTTCCCAATTATTATTAACAAACTTTTTAAGTAACGGATATTTGTCTACATATCTTTCTTTGATAATTTTTTGCAAATGTTTGACAGCACTTTTAGGATCACTTTTACTTTCTTCACCGTAACTAATTCCAAACTCACCAAGATAACCTTTACCTGCCAAAGTTTGGAACTTTAAAATCCTCAAGATTAGCCGCTCGGCATTACCATTTTCATTGTAGATTGAATTATTTCCTTTACTGGTGTCAAAAATATTTCTTTTGTTTAAAATACCAACAAAGTATTTACTATCCTTTCTTAGCAAGACCGCTCCTTTATTCTTTTCCTCACCATCACTCCAACCGCCCAAAATTTGTCCATTATTAAAATTTAGTTTCAGTTTTTTTAGCCTCTCGGTTGGTTTTTGAGTTAAATAATTTCGAATAACATCGTAGTTATTTGTTGGATTTTCTTCAAATAAAATTTTATTTAACTGTTCATAAATGTCGGTATCAAGCTTGTTTCCACTAATTTTATTTTCACGAACTTTAAAATATTTCAAGATTTGATTAGATTGTAAAATTGAATCTAGCCAATTTTTGATAATTTGAGAGTTTTCATCTTTTCTATATTCAGTAATTTGAGAAATTTCATTTTTCCCGTTTTCAAAGATTTTGTTATTTTTATCAATATCTTCAAAAATCATCTTGAGAAGCTTAATAGAATTATTATCCTTACTACTTAATATCTTATCTTTACCTTCAGTGTTTTTATTGTTTTTAAACTGAATATCTGTGTTGTCCAAAGCTTCAAAAACATCGGATAATTCAATAGCTTGTGGAATAGTGTAATTGTCTTTCTTTTTATTGAAGTCAAAAAGTTTTTCTTTTAGAGTGTGCCAATTATCAAAATACATATTAGAGACTCTATCTAAAGAACTGCCAGACCAATAAATTCCATCAAATTTTTCTAAATTTAAAATCATATTAATAAGTTTTTGGGTATCTTCAAAAAACCTCTCACTTCTTTTTATGGTTTCATCTAATCTTTCTTTTAACTCATGATCATTCTTAATGACTGGAATAAAATCACCTTTTTTACCGCAACCAATTTGTTTGTATAAGGTTTTGAAAATCTTCAGTTTATTGCTCTTATCTGTTTGTTGCTGATTATATCTATTGATTAAATTGTTAGCATTACCAATTTCCAAATTATATCTCTCAATCTCTTCTTGGGATAAACAATTAACAAAATAATCCATCTTAAAATATTTTGCTGAAATTTCATGTAATTCAGTTTCTGATCCATCTTGATTTTTGGCTGTTAAAGCAATCCCTTTTCCCTTTAAAAACTCATGTGCTTTTAAATATTTTTCTTCTTGATTTTCAAACTCTAAGACATTATCACAAAATTTTGGTAAATTATCTCCAATAATTCTTGAAGCAACAGAGGTCGATTTATCTTCAGTTGAATAATAATTTTCGCGATTTTCATTAAAACCACGAAAATAAGTAAAAAAACCTTCAATTAAACCTTTACAGCCCACCTTGCCTAGTGCTTTCTCTAAATCTTCTTTAATAATCGGTTTTCCATCCCGAGTTTTTAATTCCAATTTTGCAAATTCATCTGTATTTTCTTTGAGGTATTTTAAAATACCAACCTCAGTTAAAACCTTAAAACTATCTCCTTTTAGAATTGGTTTACCTTTTTTGTCATTACCAACCTGGTTCTTAAAATTTTCACCTTCCGTTTTGTAAATTTCAGTAAAAAATCCTCTGAGCTTCTTCTCTTGATCTTCAAGACGTTTTATTAATTTCAGTTTTTTTGTTTTATCTTTTTCGTTCCGTAAATCTTTATAAACACTAAAATAGTCAGTAAATGATATTTTTTTAGCCTCACTATTTTCCAAGCTTCTACTAATAAATTCTTCATGCAAAATATCAAAAACCGGTTTTAACATCTGATAAGCATTTTCAATATTTTGATCGTGAATAAAATCTGGGTTCGCTGCTTTAATATTCTCTCTAGTTTTCCCTATTGGTTTCAGCTCAAACCGAAGTGTTTTTGATAAAGAATAACGATTTGTAAATTGATAAAAATTATTATTCATTGTCAATATTATAACTCCTTATAATAAAGAGAAATAGACTTTGATAAAAGGTATAATAACCTCTATGAAACTAATTTTGATCAGGCATGGGCAGTCGGTGGCAAACGCCAAAAAAGAAGTCCAAGGCAGAGAAGAAGGAAAACTGACGGAGGCAGGAATTAAACAAGCTAAAGAAGCGGGTAAATATTTGAAGGAAAATTTTAAAATAGATATGGTGTTTTGCTCACCATTGAAAAGATGTGTGGAAACTTTGGAAAATATTTTGAGTCAATATCCGATTGAAGGGGAAATTTTGCTGTCAAAATTGTTGGAAGAAAGAGATTTTGGCGAATATTCGGGGACACCGGAGAATATGATTGATTGGGAAGAAATTAACGCAGACAACCAGATTAACCTAGAAATGGGAATAGAAAGTTTGGGTGATTTAAAAAAGCGAGCGGTTTTGTTTTTGGAGGATTTAAAAATGGAGAATCCAGAGAAAACAGTGTTAGTGGTGAGTCACAATGAAATCTTAAAAGAGATGATAAGTAAACTGACGGATTCGAAAAGAGAAGCCAAGATAGATAATGCCAAACCAATGGTATTTGATTATGAAATTGAGGAAGTTTTTTGATTACTCAAGATAATCTTGAAGTTTTTTGCGTCGAGAGGGGTGGCGAAGTTTACGAAGAGCTTTGGCCTCAATTTGGCGGATACGTTCGCGGGTAACGTTGAATATTTTGCCGACTTCTTCAAGAGTTTTAGGGGTCTCCCCCATAAGACCGAAACGAAGAGACAAAACTCTGGTTTCACGCTCATCTAAAGAACCTAAAACTTCTTTGATAGATTCACGTAAAAGTTCTTTACTAGTTTCCTCATAAGGAGACATTTGAGTAGTGTCCTCAATAAAGTCGCCTAGAAATGAATCTTCATCATCACCAACAGGAGTGGAAAGTGAAGTGGTGTCTTGAGAAATACGATAAATTTCTTCAACTTTTTCAACAGAGATGCCGACTTCGGCGGCAATTTGTTCGATGGTGGGTTCTTTACCCAATCGCTGGGTTAAGGCTCGGGTGGCTTTGTAAACCTTATTGATGGTTTCGACCATATGGACGGGAATTCTGATGGTTTTGGCTTGATCGGCGATGGCGCGAGTGATGGCTTGACGAATCCACCAAGTGGCATAAGTAGAAAATTTAAAACCGCGTCTCCAATCAAACTTTTCAACCGCCCGCATCAAACCTTGATTGCCTTCTTGAACCAAATCAAGAAAAGTCAGTCCCCGACCAATGTATTTTTTGGCAATAGAAACGACTAGTCGCAAATTAGCATTGATGAGCTGTTCGCGAGCACGGTTAGAACCTTTTTCAATGGCTTGAGCCAGAGAGACTTCTTCTTCGAAAGTAAGTAGGTCGATTTTGCCGATTTCTTTAAGATACATGCGAACAGAATCAATACTACCTTTTTGGGTAAGAATACTGAGAAGATCGGAAGAAGTAGCTTTGTCTTTTTCTTGATTAATAACTTCTTTAGATTCAACTTTGTCAAAAACGTCCACTCCCCTTTCGAAAAGATAGTCAAAAAGATTATCAACTTCATCAAGGTATTTTTCTGGTTCGGGAATTTGGGCTAAAATCTCATCATTAGTCAAATAATGAAGCTTCTTGGCTTGAGCTAACAAGGTTTGTTTGACCTTGGAAAGATTGAGAGTAGTCGCCATAGCGACTATTGTATACGAAATTAACCAATAAATCTAGCTTTTTTTGACCTGAACTCGAGACAATTGGGAAAGAAGTTGATTGTATTCGGTTTCGGCGGCAGCTAATTTAGGGTTGTTGGGATCAGATTCATATTTAGCAATTTGAAGACTGAGATATTTGAGACGATCTTTGAGATAAAAATTGTCAAGCAGGGCGACAGTTTTTTTGACTTCGCGAAGACGAGTGCGGGATTCAAGAGAATTGACAGTAGTATCTAAATAAATTGACTGAAATATAGGTCTGATTTCGGCGGGAAGATTGGCGGTAAAAGCTTGAGGGTCGAACTTAGAAGCGGTTAAAAGAGCCTGACCGATAGTGTGAAAACGGGTGTCTTGAAAACGAGATAGTTGAGGAGAAAGTTTGTTAGCCAATTTGACAGGGTTTTTGGCACCGACAATTAAATGGAGTAGTTGATCTTCAAACTTAACAGTTTTGGAGGCATCAGTAGGAGATGTATCTGGAGTGGTGACAGGAGTTGAAGGAGTGGCAGAAGAAGCAGTAGCGGCATATTTTTTGGATTCTTCAATAACGGCTTCCAGATCAGAGCCAATTTCGTTGGCTAATTTTTGGAAATAATCGGAACGGATGACAGAATTTTTGATTTTGACCAAAAAAGGCAGAGTAACGGCAAGAATTTCTTTTTTGCCTTTAATAGTTTCGGGATTGTTAAGTTTAAGTTGGGATTGAATAATAAAATCCCAAATGGGAACGGCGGCAGAAACTTGAGATTTGAAAAATTTTAGGTCGCCACGGACGGCTTCATCAGGATCTTTGTATTTGTCACCTAAAATCAAAACTTTGATGTCAAACTCCATAGCATCGGCTAATTCGATACTTTTGCGAGCGGCGTTGGAACCGGCAAAATCAGAGTCAAGAGCTAGAATGAGAGTATCGGTATAACGGCGAAGGAGCTGAAGTTGATCTTCGGTAAAGGCAGTGCCTTTGATGGCAACGATATTGGTGATACCAAACTGAAACGGAGAAATAAGGTCAAACTCGCCTTCGACCACAATGGCGGCATTGAGAGAACGGATGGAATCTTTGGAAAGATGAAGACCAAAAAGATGGCGACTTTTGTGATAAATTTCGGTCTCAGGAGAGTTGATATATTTGCCAGAATTCTGATTTTTACTGGTGGGTAAAAGACGACCGGAAAAACCCAAAATTCGACCGCGATAGTCGGATAAAGGAAAAATTAGTCGCCCTTGAAACCGATCGTAGAGACGACGATTATATTGACTTTGACCAAAGGTGCCGGTGGCGATTAAATCGGCGATTCGGTAACCTTTTTTAGTAAGATAATTGACGGCAAGTTGAGGGTTCTCGGGAGAAAAACCGAGACTAAATTGTTTGATAGTATTGGAGGTAAGGCCGCGATTGGCAAGATAATCTCGAGCTGATTGACCCAAAGGATGAGTTAATAGTAGATATTGATAGAATTTGGCCAGATGAGAGTTGATATCCAAAAGTAGGCTTTTTTGTTTGTCTTTGGCAGAGGTAAACTCGGTTTTTTTGAGAACAATACCGGCTTGAGCAGCTAGTTCGGTCAAGGCTTCGCGAAAATCAATCCGTTCATATTCTTGAAGAAAGGTAAAGATATCGCCGGACTTACCGCAACCGAAACACTTAAAAATTTGGAGTTCTTCGGAAACGGTAAACGAGGGAGTTTTTTCACCATGAAAAGGACAGCAAGCAACGTGGTTGCGACCACGTTTTTTGAGAGGAACATAACGATTGATGACATCAACAATATTGAGCTTTTGCTTGATTTGTTCGACCTGATTATCCACTGAGTGATTATACCAAGATCAAAGCTTAACAACCGAAGTTAACCCATAACTTGATTTGGTTTGGGAAGTTACAAAAAATATTATCTTTGTTTAAAAATTAGATAAACACTTTTAACAAAAACATTGTCGGGCCATTCCGGCCAACGACCGACGATATAACCGCTATCTCCACGGCTAGTATCAATTTGCCAACCCCATTTTTTATAAATTTTAATTGTTTTGGTATTATGAGCATAAATTACTAAAACAAGATCTCGATAATTGGAAAAATTCAAAACTTTTTGATAAAGCATCTTGCCAATGCCTTGATGTTGATATTTTGGTAAAACATAATATCCTGAAAATTCGGCTTTATTTTCATCTATAATTTTACAAGTGGCTGAACCAATTAGCTTTTTGTCATTAAAAGCCAACCATGTTTTTTGAGTCGGAGAGTTAATTAATTTAGTTTTAAGATATTTTTGGGTGTCAGAGGTGTTGAAAACTTGAGATGAAAAACATTCTCTAGTTAAACCAATTTCAGGATTAACATAAGAAAATTCATAGGTAATTTGTAAAAGATTAGTATAATCTTTTAGGTCTTTTTTATTGGCTAATCTAACTTTAATATTCATTAATGATTGCGGTGGGTGATAAAGTCAATGCCGGATCGGAGTTGGTCTCGAAAAGGCGACCGGGATAAAAATTTCAGTTTGGTGTCAAAAATTTTGACGGCTTGTTGAGAAAATTTAGTAGCCAATTGGCGGCTATAATCAAGACTGCCAACTTGATTCATTTGGTCAATCACCCAAAGAATATCTGCGGGAGTTTTTTGAGATCGGGGTCGGGAGAGAATTTGAACAAGTTTAGTTTTATTTTTGGCGTCAAGGTGATGGAGAAGATGGACTAGCATAACCGTCCGTTTACCTTCATAAATATCGTTACCAAGTTGGTTTTTGAGACCAGAAAAAGTGGAGGTCAAGTCGAGAAGATCGTCGGTAATTTGAAAAGCGCAGCCGAGGGCAATACCAAAATCATAAAGAGAAGCAAGCTGTTTGGTGGTAGCGCCGGCCAAAATTGCTCCCAAACGCATAGGGCCGGCAATGGTGTAATAGCCGGTTTTGCTTTCGGAAATCAAAAGCACATCTGATTCGGTTAAATCAAAACGATTATCTTCAATCCATTTGATTTCAATAGTTTGACCTAAAATGGTACGACTGAGCATAATAAAAAATTCTTGATGAATTTTTTGGGCAACTTTAAGCGGCAAGAGAGAAAAATTTTGGGCCAAAACTTGCCACATGAGAACATGGAGAGCGTCGCCAGCGTTGATAGCCAAGTGATCACCATAAATTTTTTGGAGAGCCGGTTGACCGCGGCGTTGGTCTGATTGATCTTCGACATCATCGTGGCTTAAAATCCAATCTTCAGAAATTTGCATAGCGGCGGCGGTATTTAGACATAACTTAAGGTCGGCGCCCATAGCCTGGGCGGTGAGAAGTAAAAGAGATGGTCTGATATATTTACCCTGTCTTTTGGGATAATCACTAACCATATCAAAATGAAAATCAATAATTGACTGATATTTGGGAGTTAATTGACAATAATCGGGGAAATTTTTAAGGTGATCAAGTTCTTTGCTGATTGCTGGCCAAAGAAGTTTTTTGTAGTAGTTAAGGACTTGGACAAAATCAGGTGTGGTCATAGGATTTAGGTTTTAAATTTTTAGTGCCAAGATGGACAAAACGACCAAAGGTGTAGGGATAAATCATATAAATAACTTCAAAGGTGGCGACGGACAATTCGAAAGCAGATGGGATTTGATTGGTAATCAAAAAAGCGCCGGTACCAAGTATAAAAGCATTTTTAAGACTATTTCTCATCTGATCTTTAAAAACCTTTTTGACAACCTTGGGATCGATGCCGGCCAACTTGGCTTGTTTGGCGGCTAGGGAATTGTGTTTGTAGCCAGCATGGATAGTGGTAATAAAAGTACCAACGGCAGTAATAAAATTCATCGGAGTATTTTGACGGGTAAGGTCAACTACCAATAGAATACCTTCAACAGCGGTAGGAATGTGGCGGAGGATAAAAATAATGATCAAAGTTAAAAATATAAAAGAGCCACCAACGAGAGACAAGAATCGGTTGTAACGAATACGAGCATAAAGTATTTTTTGATTTTTTTTGAAAAGAAAGCGAAACAAACGCCAAATCAACCGGAGAACAATTGGAATTAAAATAATTCCGCCAATAATATTAAAGATGGTTGACCAAGGTAGGGCATAAGTTTGAGTAATTTTAAAAAAAGGAAGTTTAAAATCGGTGCCTTTTAGGGGATAATCTGGGTATGGCACCCATTTGTAAAGAAGATTCATATTTTTAAGTTTGAGAGGGTCGGTATAAAAGTCAATTAAAAAAATTCTACCGGCGGAAAAAAAAGCAATGGCGTTGACAAAGAAATTAAAAACATAAAAAACTAAGGAAAAACTACCATGTTTGATTTTTTTGGTAAAAATAACCAATTGTTGACCGGCGTCTTGTTTGTCTAACTCTTCTTCGAAATCTTTAAGAGGTTGATCGACAATACCGCCGATAATCCGTAAAGGGATAAAGGCAATATTTTGGATAATACCGATGAGGAGTACTGAAAGCCAGACTTGGTGAGTTAAATAATAAAGAGAGAAAAAAATACTGGCATAGAGACGAAAACTGCCGCCACGGAAAAACCAAATAAAGAGAAAAATTAAAAAAATAAGCAAAATGGTGGTAATCCAAGATAAACGTCCTTTATTAGTATTATCGATTTTTCTGATTTGAGATAAGGGTGATTCAGTTTCGGCCATTGGCTAATTATACTATCTAATTTATACTGTATATATGCCAGAAAATAAAGAACGGGGACTAGGTCAAGAGATGACCCCGATTGGAAAAGAATCAGCTTTGAGAACAGGAGAGATGATTGATTTGCAAAAAAACAAGGATATTCCGGTGCCAAGAGAGGTAAGAAATTGGATGGAAAAATTGGAAGAAGACCCAGATGTGGGAAAGCAAGCTCAAAATACGACTGATCCACAGCTACAAACAACCACACCGGGGATAGTTAAAATTACTCTACCAACAGGAAGAAGTTCATTTACGACTGGTTTTACTAAATCGATAGACGAAGCTTGGCGGTGGTTATCAGAGTTTGTACTAAGAATTATCAAAAAAAATCAAGGTAGAGTAAAGTTTAAGGAGGAATAATGCCAGAGACAATATTAGAACAATTATTAAATTTAGTCTCGGGAATAATATTATTATTGGTAGTGGCGGTGATAGTGGGAATGATTGGTTGGATGATAATTTTATGGTTGAAGTGGCGAGATCGAGAAGAAAAATCATTAAAACAAATTAATTTACTAGTGGCAGTACCTCAAGAAAATGAAGTTAAAATTGACGCTATGGAACAAATTATTAGCTCGTTTGCTAGTATGTACAAGACAGCCAAACCTAAATTTATGCAAGCTCTGGTAAGTCAACCAAGCGCGTCTTTGGAAATTGTGGGCACTGACGAGGATATTAAATTTTATGTTTCAGTACCAGAAAAATATCAAGATTTGATTGAAAAACAAATATATAGTGTTTATGCTGGAGCTGATATTAAAGTGGTGGAGGAAGCAAATATTTATAGCCAGGATGGGGCGGTTGAATACGCTTGGTTAACTTTAAAAAAAGCAAGTCATTATCCACTAAAAACTTACAAAGAAATACCAACTGATCCGTTGGCGGCAATAACTTCAGCGCTGTCGAAATTAGAAAAAGACGAAGCTGTCTCAATTCAAATGGTAATATCTCCGACTAATGGATCATGGGCAAAATTGGGTAAAAGTTTTATCAGTAATACTAAAAAAAGCGAATCAAATCCGGAAAAAGCAGATTATAAGGTGGAAGCAAAACAATTGGAAGCAATTGAACAAAAGTGTAGCAAGGTGGGATTGGAAACAGCGATCAGAGTGGTGGCAGTGGCCCCCAACAGGGAGATTGCCAAAATCAATATTGATAATATTAAGGCTTGTTTTGGTCAATTTGAATCGCCGTGGAATAAGTTTACCAGCAAAAAAATTCGGCTGAAATCAATGTTTATGGAGGATTTTATTTACAAATATCCAGTGATGTTGTGGTTGAAGAATAAAACAATTTTGTCAGCTGAAGAGTTGGCATCGATATTCCATTTGCCTAACAAATCAATTGAAACTCCAAATATTTATTGGTTAAAAGCCAAAAAAGCGGCGGCGCCAGTAGATTCACCAAAAGAAGGATTGTATTTGGGCGATAATTTGTATAGAGGGATAACCAAAAAGTTTTATATGACGCCAGTGGATCGACAAAGACACTTTTATATTGTCGGGCAAACCGGTGTGGGTAAATCATGGTTGTTGGCGGATATGGCACTGCAAGATATTAAAGCTGGAAAAGGAGTCTGTTTTATTGATCCTCATGATACCTTTGAAAGTATTTTAGAAAGAATTCCACCGGAAAGAGTGGATGATGTGATTTATTTCGATCCGTCACAAACGGAAAGACCAATGGGTTTTAATGTGATGGAGTGTGACCGAGAGGATCAGAAAGATTTTGTGACCAGTTCAATTATCAACTTGATGTACAAACTGTACGACCCTTATAAAACTGGAATTGTGGGACCCCGCTTTGAACATGCTATCCGTAATATCATGTTGACGGTGATGACAGAACCGGGAGCAACTTTTATTGAAATTGTCAGGTGTTTGACAGATCAGTCTTATCTCCAAGCAATTTTACCGAAAGTAAAAGATCCAATGGTAAGGCGATATTGGACGGATCAAATTGCCCAAACATCTGATTTTCATAAATCAGAAGTATTGGACTATATCGTGTCTAAATTCGGCCGGTTTATTACCAATACAATGATGAGAAATATTATTGGTCAAAGTAAATCTTCATTCGATTTCAGACAAGCTATGGACGAGGGAAAAATCTTGATTATTAATTTGGCTAAAGGAACGATTGGGGAAGAAAATTCGGCTTTTTTAGGATTGGTATTGATTCCAAAAATTTTGATCGCAGCGATGAGTCGGCAAGATATTCCCGAAGATCAACGAAAAGATTTTTATTTGTATGTAGATGAGTTTCAAAATTTTGCCACCCAAGATTTTGCAGTGATTTTGTCTGAAGCCAGAAAATATCATTTAAACTTAACGGTGGCTAATCAATTTATTTCTCAAATGGATGACGAGGTTAAAAACGCAGTTTTTGGCAACGTGGGAACAATTTGCAGTTTTAGACTGGGTATTTCTGATGCTGGATTTTTGACAAAACAATTTCAACCGGAGTTTGGAGAACATGATTTGTTAAACTTGGGGACTGGAGAGGTTTATTTAAAAACATTGGTTAATGGAGTGCCGAAGGACCCGTTTTCTTTGAAAGTGGCGGCAGTGGAAAAGAAAAAACCAGGCAATCCAAAGATGGCAGAAATGATCAAGAGATTATCGGCGCTGAAGTACGGTCGACCAAGAGCTTTGGTAGAGGCGGAAATTGCCCAAAGGGCTAGACTGTAGTTAGATCTCAGATTTCAGATTTCAGATGTCAGAGGTGATTAGAGTTCTTTGAGTTTGATACCGCGGGTTTCTTCTTTGGAGTCGATAAGTTCAAGATATTTTTCGGTGGTGGAAATACGTTTATGACCGACAATTTGAGAAACGACATCAATGGGAACACCAGCTTTGAGTTGAAAGACGATAAAGGTGTTGCGAAGATCGTTGACTTTGATGCCTTGAATATCGGCTTTAGTAAAAAAGCGGTTTAAAAGGCTGCGAATATTTCTAGCTAACAAGGTTTTGCCGGTTTTAGTGACAAAAACATTTTTAGAACGGCTAGGATAACGTCCGTCATCTAAGTATTTTTTGAGAGCTTGTTTGGCGGAATTATTTAGAGGGATAGTCCGACTGGGATGACTTTCGTAACTTTCAATGAAAAGATCATTTTCTTTGATATTGTCCAATTTAAGATTTTCAATTTCTTTGATCCGCAAACCGGCTTGAAGCATAAGCTCAACGATGGCGGTAGCCCGAGAATCATTGCGGCAGGCATCGCGAAGTGAGCGGTATTCGACCGGTTTAAGGATTTTAGGCAGGTCATTTTCGTATTTAGGATGCTTAATTTCTACCGAAGGATCGGTATCAATTAAACCTTCATTTTTGAGAAAAGAAAAAAAGTTTTTGATGGAGTTAAGTTTACGAGAAACTGATTTAGCAGTGTAATTGTTTTTAGTAAGATCTTGTTTGAAGGCATCAATATCGGCAGTAGAGACTTGAGAGGCGTCGGTAATATTTTTAGACGAAAGAAAAGAGATAAGCTGGTTGATATCGCCCTTGTAGGCTACAATAGTGTTAGTGGACTTACCTTTGTCGGTAAGCGCCTGAACAAACGTATTTAAAGAATTAGTCAATAATAACTGAGTCATAGTTTGAATTAACTGGTTTTTATACGTCTTATAGTAACACAAACTAGGATAAAACACAACTTTATGGAAAAAATAAAGATAAGACTATTGGGAATACTGGCAGTAGTTCTGGCAATAGGGACATTTTTTAATATTAGAAACCAATATGGAACATTAAAGACGGCGGAGCTGAAAAATGAGGAGTTAAAAGTAAAGATAGAAAACTTAAAACAGCAAAAACAACGGTTGATCAAACAAGCAGAATACGCTACCAGTAGTGCTTTTTTAGAACAGCAAAGGAGAGTCTTGTTGGGGATAGGCAAGGAAAATGATGCTTGGTTGGAGATAGAAGGAAACGAAAATAAAATAGATTTGGAGACAGAAGTTAACGAAACCGCCGAACCAACCAAACTAAAGGAGTGGATATGGTGGTTTACTCAATAGGAAACTTGTGTTAGAATTCGACCAGTCGTAAGGCTTACCTGCGGGGTAGTGTACGGCTGCACGTGAGGCTCATAATCTCACAGACCTGGTTCAACTCCAGGCCCCGCAACAAACAAAGAGGTCGTCATTAAGTTGACGACTTTTTTGTTTTTAAAAACCTAAACACAAAAATTCCACCAATATTGACAAAATTATAATATATAGCCTATAATTTCGGCGGTTTAAGAAATTAAATAGTATTTGATAATCAGGAATCGGGTTATATTTTGGTATAATTTCTGTTACTTGGCAGGGTAGCTCAGTTGGTTAGAGCGTAGCATTCATAACGCTAAGGTCGCGGGTTCGATCCCCGCCCCTGCTACACGTTGATAACGAGGAATTAAAGAATAGGATGCATAGCTCAGTTGGTAAGAGCACCGATCTTATAAGTCGGGGGTCCATGGTTCGAGTCCATGTGCATCCACCATTGGATATTTTTATAGTGAGGTAATTTAGACAACAAACTCCCCTCCTTTATTCGTCAAAGAATTGTTTTTATATCTTGAATTGTTCAACGATTACCTTTTGCGCGATTATGAGTCTTACACAACATTTGGCAGTTTTTAATATCACTTTTACCGCCCTTGCTCCAAGCTGAAACATGATCAGCGTCCATTTCGCTAAAACTCCAAACTTTACTCTTGTTGGCGTCGTGCCCGATAGCGCAAAGCGGACAATTTGATTCGCCTTTTTTCTCTGCTTCTGCGGTTTGAGTTGCATATACCGATTTTTTAATTGCGTCATCAAAGACACGAACATCAAGCAGTTTTGTGTCTATTAAACCACCTAAAATAAATTCAAAGACACCTTTACGACTTTTTACATACGGGTCGGCATAAAGTTTTTGCACTTCCGCCGATACTTTTGCGGGATCATACGCTTTCTTGTGATATTCTTCGTAAAGCCGTCCCCATTCAAGACCGCACATCTCGTTTTCAACATCAACAAACACACTAGAAACCCAATCAATCACACTATTGAAATAATTTTTTAACTCATTAATATTTTCATCAAAACGATGGCGACTCATATACTCGCCGATGTTGCCTTTGCTTACCCAATCCAACGCACGTTCCAAAAAATCTTGTCGGTTGGCACTTCCCCTGATATATGCGCTCCATTTTTGAATATTGGCATTTTGACTATTACTAAACTCCTCTTTGGCAAGTGTTACGAACGGACCAGAATAGACAGCATTGAGCAATTCCTGTTCGTTTAAGGGAATGCCAGCGATATTGATTGTTTTGAACCATTCTTTGATTTCGCTTTCCTCGCCCTCACACTCGTAAATAGTCAGTTTCGTTTCTAAAATTTTCTCTTGCTTGTCTTTTGCCATGCCGCTGAAATATTGCGGACTGTTATTTTCATCTTGAATAGCAAATTTATCGGTGATAAATCGTCCAAGACTGGTGATGCGTTGTTGCCCGTCTAAAACTTCCAGATTGCCTTCGGAAACTTTATTAAAATAAATCAATCCTATAGGGTAACCCTTGAGAACCGAATCAATAACCGCCACTTCTTTTTTCCCGCCGTCGGAAGCATAAATATAGTTTCTCTGATACTCTGGCTGAATGGTCAACTTGCCGGACAAGCCGAACAAGCCCTTGCCCTCAAGTTCGCTATAGATAAATCCTTCACAAATTTCTCTCACCGTAATATCGATTTTCAAAGTTGTTTTCATATTATTTTTTTCTTGTGCTTAATTAAGATTCTAAAATATGGACATTTCCCATTTATTGATAGATCTTCTTCATCATTTCCTTTTCTAAACTTAATAATCTCAAATTGGTCTGGATTGTATTTGTCTAAAAAACTAACTGGAACACCCATTACTCCGTTATAATCACTAGGGATTGCATCTGTAAAAGGCACTTCTATCGCATCGTAATTATCGTATTTTTTGTAGGCTGTTTCTGATTTTTGCACTTTGTTATTAAACTTTTTATTATCTTCCATTGTCATTAACTGTAATGGCTGATGACGTTTACCGTGGTCAAGATTTGTGTACCAACGTACACCTTTTACACGTATAAAACGTTGTCCCTTTTCATCAATTCGCCATCCTGCAGCAGTTAGTGGATAACTTTCTGGAACTTGAAATTCACGGTCACCACTGGAAATAGAAGGTCCAAGCCACATTTTATTTTCTTTAATTTTAGGAAAAATTTCTTTATAGGTAATGGCATTCATATTACCGATAATCAAAAACTGCTTTTCATATTCAAAAAGCTGAGCTACATACTCGCGAAACAAACTGAACGGTGGATTAGTAACCACAATGTCAGACTTTTTCAATAATTCTATAGATTCGCCGCTACGAAAATCGCCATTTTCCTCAAGCGGTGCCCACTCATTGTTTTGATTCGCTTTCAATTGATCGGCAATATCTTTCAAGTTAAATTCACCGTCATCATCTATATCACCAACGTCACTAATAATGAATTTATTGGCATTTACTTTCGGGCGACCTTTTACCCTTGCGAGGGTTTCGTCATCGCCAAATAATTTTAGTTGCGTGTTGGCGATAGGCGAGGGTTTGTAGCTGGTGGTAATGAGTCGCTTTAATCCAAGTTTATCAAAATTGAGCACAAAATAGCGGAAAAAATTGCTTTCATATGGGTCATCACAGTTGCAATAAACTGCCTTGCCTCGAAATGTATTGGGGTCGTATTCCAAATAGGCTTCAATCTCTTTTTGAATATCGACATATTGGGTATAAAATTCATCATTTTTCGCTTTTTTTGCTTTAGTAAGATTTTTGTTTGCCATATACTTTTTTGTAAAGCATTAAGCGAAATACCTAATGTATTCGTATTTTAACAGTAATATTAGAAAAAATATAAATCATTTTAAAATCAGTTTATTGAGATTGATTTTGGACTTGACGAGATCAAGGGTTTCTTGGACAACTAAACGGGCGCGGCGAGTACCTTCAATAAGGATATCTTGGGCTAAATCGGGACGATCTTCATAATATTTTCTTTTTTGACGAATTGGTTCGAGAAAATTATCCAAAGCTATAAACAGTTTTTCTTTGACTTCTTTGTCCCCCACCTGGCCGGCACGATAGCGAGTTTCGAGGTCAATGACTTCTTGTTGGTTGGGATTAAAAGCCCGATGATATTCAAAAACAGGGTTACCTTCGACATGACCAGGGTCGGTGGCATGAATTCGGGTAGGATCGGTATAACAACTTTGGATTTTTTTCTTGAGAGTGGCAGTATTGTCGGATAGAAGAATAGCATTGCCACCACTTTTACTCATTTTGGTTTTACCGTCGGTACCAATTAAGCGAGGGACACGACCAATCATAGCTTCGGGAATTACAAAAGTATCGCCGAAAGCAGAATTAAAATCACGGGCAATTTCTCGGGTTTGTTCAATAACTGGGCTTTGATCTTCACCAACAGGAACCAGATTGGCATTGAAACCGAGAATATCGGCAGCCTGAAGAATTGGATAGCAAATAAAACCTAAGGACGGGTCAAATTTTTTATATTTAATTTCTTCTTTGACAGAAGGGTTTCTGATGGCGCGGGCATGGGTAACCATGGTTAGAAAAAAAGAATAGAGTTCAAAAGTTTCAGGAATACCAGATTCTAAATAGATAGTTGATTTGTCAGGATCAATACCGACGGCTAAATTATCCAAAAAGACTTCGTAAGTATTTTGGTTAATAATCTCCGCCTGCCGATAAGAATTGGCATAGGCATGAAAATTGGCCAAAAGAATATAGGTGTCGTAGGTATCTTGGAGTTTGACACGATTTTCGAGAGTACCAACATAGTGCCCCAAATGAAGTTTGCCGCTGGGAGTGTCACCGGTAAGAATGCGAGGTTTTTTGGACATAAATAATTTTAACATTCAATAAATTTAATAACTGAGTCGGACAAAATAGATAGACTATCAAAAATGGTTACAGATGGATGATATTTAATTTTGGAGAAAAGTAAAGGTAATTCGGTACAACCAAGGATTAAACCTTCCAATTGATTGTTTTTAATAAAATTGTTAATTTCTTTGATTAATAATTTTTTATCTAATTCATTTGAAGAATCAATTATTTTTCGAATATTTGTTTCTAAAATAATTTGAAGGGAAGAGTGAGGGTAATAGATTTTTATTTTGGATTTTTGAAAGTGATTTTGATAAAGATTATGTTTAATAGTATTTGAAGTAGCCAGAAGACCAATTTTTTTAAGATTACTTTTTTTAATGTTTTTAGCAACCAAATCAATTAAAGAAGGAAAATAGAAATTAGAATTAGAAAGCATGTGGGGATGCAATATATGGGCGGTATTGCAGGTCATAACAGCCATATTTATTTTTAGCGAGTTAAAAACTCTGACTCTATTTTGAAGAACTTTAAGAGCTGGATTAATTTTTGAATTATCATTAATAAAATCGTCAATAGCAATAGAGTCTAAAAATATTTCTGGCATAGGGATTTTATTTTGATTGATTTGGTTTATTAATAATTGAAGAAAATGAGCGCTAGCATTGGCTCCCATACCTCCAAAAATTCCTATTTTAATTGGTTTTTTCATAAAAAGTTTAATAAAAAATCTCCCAAAACTGGGAGATTTATTTTTTGAAAATGTAGGTTTTAGACCACTAAAAATTCTCCCAGGTGAATTGGGCTTGCCACCAAGAAAAATTTTTAGTTAGTAACATATAGGCTTATATTATCACCAAATTAGGGAATGTCAAAAATTAAAATTTATTGATATAATGGACGAAGTTTACTAGAGTCGAGGCTAGGTAGTCTTATAGACGAAGGAGCGATAGACAAAAATTTTAAATGACTAAAGAAAGACATCAAATAAAAGCCAGTACCAGGACGGTAACTGGGAGAAAAGTTAAACAAATCAGACAGGAGGGTTGGTTGCCAGCAACGGTTTACGGCAAAGATTTTGAATCTTTATCAATTCAATTTAATTTGGCGGAAATCGTTAAATTGTTTGAAGATATCGGAGAATCAACCTTGGTAGAAGTGGTTTTGGATGAAAAAGACAAATTGCCGGTTTTATTTAGAAACCCGCAATATCATCCGATTGACGGCAACATGATTCATATTGATTGCTACAAAGTGAATCTTAAAGAAAAAATTAAGGCGATGGTGCCGATTGAATTGGTAGGTGAATCAAAAGCGGTTAAAGACGGCAATATTTTGGTAACGGTAACCAATGAAATTGAAGTCGAAGGTTTGCCGGCTGATTTACCGGAAAAAATTGAAGTTGATTTGGCAGCTTTGGAAAATTTGGAATCAACAATTACAGTAACGGACTTAAAGATAGATAAAGATAAATTGGAAATTTTAACTGATGCCGAACAGTTGATCGCCAAAGTGGAAGAACCGAAGGCAGAAGAAGAGCCGGTAGTAGAAGAAGTCAATCCTGAAGATGTAGAGGTAATTACTCAGAAGGAAGATAAAGATGAAGCGGGTGAAGAAGCTGAAAAGGAAGAAGTGGTAGATAAGGAAAAGAAAGCAGAATAAATTATAGTTGATAGAAAAGCCTATCAATGTCGGCTCTAATAGGGTCGAGTTGGTGGGCTTTCTTGATAGCTTCGGTTGATAATTGAGGTTGGTCAAGAAGAGTGTAAATTTTGGCAATATTGATGTAGTCGTCGGCAGTTTTTGAGGGTTGATTTAAAATTTGGACGAGGCGGGAGTGAAGTGATTGAGGTTGATAGTCGGCTTTGTATTGGTTGATTTGGGTTTGATCTAATTTTGTTTCCAAAGAAACGGCTTTATCCCAGTTATTGGATAAAACCAGAGACCGCCATAAATTAAGCCGACCCAAATAACTGATGCCGCCGTCAAACTGAGACAATTTGATTTTTGATTGAGTATAAATATCAGGAGAAGAAAAAAGAATATAAATATTAGTAGTTAATAAACAAATCAAAAAAAATAAAAAAAAGATTTTAATCTTCATAGGCAGGCCAAGAGGCAGTCATTAACAAACCAGGAGGAAAGTTAAATTTTGATTGTAATTGTTGATAAATAGTTTCGGTGACGAAAGGAATAAAAGGGTGAAGAAGTTTGAGACTGGTATGAAGAACGGTGAGAAGAACGGGAATAACTTCCTCTCCCCTATTTTTGGCATCTTCGATATAAATATCACAAAATTCATGCCAAAAAAATTGGTACAAATTTTCGCTAGCTTGACCGAAATGGTAAGAATCAATATTTTTGGTAGTGGAGGCAATAATTTGGTTAAGTCGAGACAAAATATTTCGATCGGTGGAAGTGAGCTTGGCAGAATCAATATCGGAGCTGATTTTAAGGTCAGGATTGGTCTGTTGAAGACGATCGATAAGCATCTCGACAAATCGGGAGGCGTTCCAAATCTTGTTAACAAAATTACGTTGAGCTCGAATTTTATCCTCAGAAACAACAAAATCGCTGGCAGGAGCAATTCCATAAACCAAGGACATTCTGAGGGCATCGCTACCATATTTTTGAGACATTTTGAGAGGATCAATAACGTTGCCTTTGCTTTTACTCATTTTTTGACCTTTGGCATCGACAACACGAGAGTGAAGATGAACAGTTTTGAAGGGTACTTGACCGGTAAGATAGACTCCAAACATAATCATTCGAGCCACCCAGAAAAAAAGAATATCCCACATGGTGTCCATAACCGTGGTGGGGTAAAAATAATCAAAATCGGGTGAAGATTGGGAGGGCTGGTTGGGATTAAAACCCAGGGTAGTTAGAGGCCACTGACCACTTAAAAACCAAGTGTCAAAAGTATCGGTTTCTTGAATAAGATGAGATGAATGGCATTTGGGGCAACTTTTGGGAGAATCGACGATAAAATTGGCATCAACCGGGGCAATTAGTGACTGAAGACCGGAGTTAATGTCGGCAAATGAATATTTATCTTTGAGGTCGGCATAAAGGCCAGAGACAATATTTTTATTTTTATCCAGAAAATTTAGCTTAATATCAGGATGACAGTCGAGACAATACCAAGCAGGAATCCGAGGCCCCCAAACGATTTGGCGACTGATATTCCAATCACGGATATTTTTCATCCAGTCAAGGTAGGTTTTTTTGAAACGGGTGGGAAAAAATTTGACCTGACCATCAACGGCGGCTTTGATGGCAGGTTTGGCTAACGGATCAATTTTGATAAACCATTGAGGAGCAACTAAAGGCTCGATAACATGATGACAACGATAACAACGACCAATGCGATGCTGATAATTTTTGTCAATCTTGACCAACATCCCCCTATCTTTCATATCGGCAACAACTTGTTCTCTGGCTTGGTTGACTTTAAGACCGGCGTATTTACCAGCAATGGCGGTAAGACGACCATCAAAACCAATAACTTTTTTGAGAGGCAGATGGTGACGAAGACCGGCTTCAAAATCGTTAGGGTCATGGGCGGGAGTAATTTTGACAACCCCGGTGCCAAACTTCATATCAACCATATCATCGGCAATAACTTTGACAGTAAAAGGACCATTGAGACCTTCGACGGTAATCTCTTGACCAACCCATTTAGCATAACGTTTATCCTTGGGGTTGACAGCGACGGCGGTGTCACCGAACTTGGTTTCGGGACGGGTAGTGGCGAGGGTAAAAGGTCCATATTTGATGTAGTAAAGAGAAGTGATTTCATCGACATAATCAACCTCAAGATTAGAAAAGGCAGTCCCACAGTGAGTGCAATAATTGACAATTTTTTCATCACGATAAATAAGACCATCATGATAAAGTTTGGTGAAAGTAGACAAGGCAGTGGCAACGATATCCGGTTCAAGAGAATAGTGATAGCGGGTCCAATCCATAGAGAAACCGAGTTGTTTCATTTGAAATTGGTTAAGTTGACGATTGTCTTCGACAAAATCCCAAATCAACTGGTATAAGGTCTGACGATCAAAATCAAAACGACTTTTACCTTCCTTGGCAAGTTTTTTTTCAAAAACGAATTGGGTTTCGATGCCAGCATGATCACTACCGGGAAGCCACAAAGTTGGTCGACCTAACATACGATGATAGCGAATCAAAATATCTTGAACAGTAAAAAGAGCATGTCCCATATGCATAGGATCGTTGGCATTGGGTAGGGGTAAAATAATGGAATAAGGTTGATCTTTGATTTTGGCTGATTTGGGATTTTTGGGAACTTTGGGAGTGAAAGCGCCGGATTTTTCCCAAAGTTGGTAAATATCATTTTCCTGAGAGGAATTGTAGGCTTTGTCCATGGAGATATTTTAGCACGAAAATTGGCAGAAAATGATAAAATACGACTATGAAAATTTTGGAGATTACCAAAGATTATGAGAAAGTCATCAGAAAAACAGCCGAGGTAATCAAGGCTGGAGGGTTGGTGGTGTTTCCCAGTGATACAGTTTATATTCTGGCAGTTGACCCAACCAATCAAGTGGCAGTAAACAAACTTTTAGGTTTTAAAAACAGATGGACAGGCAAGGCAATTTCAGTGGCAGTTTTGGATATGAAAATGGCGATGGAATATGTTGAAATTGATATAAATGGAAAAAATATTTATACAAATTTACTGCCAGGACCGTTTACAATTGTTAGTCAAGGAAAACATAAAACAGCTAAAGGGATTGAGGCGGAAAACGGAACTTTGGGAGTTAGAATTCCGGACAACAAATATGTGACTGATTTGGTAAAGATACTAAAAAAACCGATAACAGCAACTTCGGCTAATTTGTCAGGAAGGACACCAAATTATTCGATAGCAAGTTTTTTGAGACCGTTGTCAAACAAAAAAAGAGAGATGATTGATTTGATAGTGGATGCAGGAAAATTACCCAAAAACAAACCTTCAACCGTGATTGATATCACTTGTCCGGAAATTAAAGTTTTGAGACGGGGCGATTTGGTTACTGGCAAAAAAACAAGTCTGATGTCCAAATCGGAAGCAGAAACGGAAAAGATAGCTGAATTTTTGCTTAAAAAAGCTTTGAATAAATTTAAAAATAAACCAATAGTATTTTTGTTGTCGGGAGATTTGGGATGCGGGAAAACTATTTTTAGTCGAAAAATAGGACATTTATTGGGAGTAAAGGGGAAAATTACTTCACCAACATTTGTAATCTACAATGAATACAAGTTAGATCATAGATCGTTGATTGTAGATCGTAGATATAAAATCAGTAATTTTTTACATATGGATTTGTATAAAATTACCAGTGAAAAAGATTTAATAGAGATTGAATTTTTAGAAAAATTTGAAGATAAAAATATAATTTGCATTGAATGGCCGGAACAGATGGGTAAAAATTATCTGGCAAAAATAAAAGAGAAAGCAGAAATAGTTAACGTCGGTTTTGAATATGTTGACGAAAAGACCCGAGAAATAAGCTATAATTTGTCAAAATAATTAGAGAAGTTTGAAAGAGTTGATGAACTGATCACATTCAGTTTTAAGAGAAGCGACTCCGTTGTGAACACATTGAAGGGTATAATTTTTGGTATCTGACTGAAGATCAACAATAGTTTGAGTGGCAATATCGTATCTAAAGGTGGGTTTACCGGAGATCAAAAAGGTATCGGTAAACTCTCTGTTGGGATGAGTCCAAGACCACTGTGGTGGCGTGCTGACGTGAATAGCAAAATTACCGCTGGCCAAAGTAAAGGTATAGCGATTACCAGTGGCTTCGGTATCTTGGTAGAGTTGACGACTGGAAGAATAAACTATAGAAAAGTTGTCGGCTTGACTGGTGTAGGTTTGGGTAGTACCAGCAGAAGGGGTTTTGGTGGGAGTGGCGGTGGGAACAGTAGTTGGGGTTGGTGAAATAACTTTAGTGGGAATTTGGGTAACTAAAGCGGTAGGAGTGGCAACTTTTGGAGTTAAAGAAACGGCGGGACTGGTAGCATTTTCAGGGATATCAATAATTTCCGGTTCAAGAGTGTCGGTAGGAATAAGTTCAATTTTGGGAACGGTAGCTGAATCGTAGGAAGGCAACTGACGATCTTGATATATCTGATAGAGGAAATAAGCGCCAATTGCTGATAAAATCAGCAGAACTAAAGTTAAAATTAGATAGGTGCTATTTTTAGTTTTCATAAATCTATAACTAATAATACATTATTAATGAAAATATTGGCAATAGAGACCAGTTGTGATGATACTTGTGCAGCAGTTTTGGACAATGACCGGATATTATCAAACGTAATTTCGTCACAAACCGATTTACACGCCAAGTGGGGCGGAGTTGTGCCCGACATTGCCAAAAGAGCTCACACAGAAAGAATTGAACCAGTGATAATTGAGGCTTTGTGGAGAAGCAGAATCAGCCAGTCAAATTCGAAACAAAAGACAATTGAAAATTTGATTAAAAAAATAGATGTAATCGCGGTGACTCAAGGGTCGGGACTAGCAATTGCTTTGGGAATAGGAGTTAATAAAGCCAAAGAATTGGCAAAAATTTACAACAAAAAATTGATAGCAGTAAATCATATTGAAGGTCACATACTGTCAAATTTGGTAAAAAACAAAAATGGCAATCCAAAACGAGAACTAAAATTACCATCGATGGCGCTGACAGCTTCGGGAGGACATACGAAACTGGTTTGGATGGAAAAAATCGGTAAATATAAGATAGTTGGGGAAACTTTGGATGATGCCGCCGGCGAGGCTTTGGACAAGGCGGCAAAAATGCTGGGGTTGGGTTATCCGGGCGGACCGGTGATAGAAAGACTGGCTGAAAAAGGTAAAACTGATTTTATAAAATTACCCCATCCTTTGGCGGACAAAAAAATTTTGGATTACAGTTTTTCGGGATTAAAAACCAGTTTTTATTATCAAGTAAAAGATTGGTCGAAAGAAAAAATTGCTTCAAATTTAGAAAATTTAGCGGCCAGTTTTCAAGAAGCAGTATTGGAAACATTGGTGCGTAAATTTAAATTGGCGGCAATAAAATACCAACCTAAAATGTTGTTAGCCAGCGGCGGAGTGATGGCAAATTTGGAGTTAAGAAAAAAAATAAGAAAAATGGCCAAAGAATTAGATTTGCCAGTACTAATGCCGATGGACAAAAAATTAAACACAGACAATGCGGCCATGATTGGAGTGGCGGCTTACTATAAAGCACTTAGAAAAGAATTTGTGGAAGATATTGACAAACTTGATCGAGACCCGAGATTGAAGCTTTAATTTGATGGACCGCGGCGATAAACAGCCGCCCAGGGAACAAAGTTGGAGGTAAAAGTTTTTTGGTGAAGAATGTGACCATCGGAGGCAGTGACCGTCCAATCGAAAGAAGTCTTGAGTCCAGGAACAGCAGATTCACTTTTAACAGCTTTACCAACGGGTAAAGTAGGGTCATCGATCCAAACAGTGGGTGGTGGTGGAGTATAACCCCACTGACGATAATTGCTAATAACAGTCTGACGACCGTCAGAAGTGCCGTAAATTTCGTAGGTAAGACGGCGATTATCTAGATCAACCAAACTTTGGATAAGAACATAATGGCCAGTATCATTGATAAATTTAAGGTCGGGACTGGGGATAAAAACGGTGGCATCAAATCCGGGTTTACTGTCTTCTTCGTAGTAACTGACCCGGTAGGCATGGGCTTTTCGTTCGGTAATATTGAGACCAGAGTTTAACATGGCTCGAAACAAAGTAGTAGAAACCTGACAGATACCGCCGCCAACATCAAGTTCTGTCCGACCCTGACGAATAATATATTCTTTGGTATAACCGGCTTGGGTACTGACCGGACCCAAAGCTTTGACAAAAGAAAAAGTATCACCGGGAGCAACTAAAATTCGATTGATAATGGAAGCGCCTTTGACAATGTTAATATTACGGTTGTTGCTGGAGTGTTTAAAGGAGGAACTACCGCTACCTAAAAGTTCGACAATACCCAGATTATTGACGTCACTGTTATTTATTTTTGGAAGTAGGGTTTGATAAGAAAGTTTGAGACTAAGTTGAGTTTGATCTGATCTTTCCAGTTCGGATAAAACAGAAATAATTTCTTGACTAAGTTTGGTAACATCGAATGTCAGGCCGTTTCTGGCAGGTTGAAACTCTAAGACTCGGCCTTGTTCAAATTTAAAAACAGCATCAATAGGCTGACGTTGAAGACTGTCGGTAAGATTTTGAGAATAAGACAAAATTTTTTCTTGGTCAAAATCCTGATTAAAACCGAGCCAAGAAACGAGAGTTTGATCGGTAACAGTGATATTGTCGGTGTCGGTTAGAAGATTGATGGATTTACTAATGAGCCGGCGGGCACGAAGCATGGTTTGATCAATCTGATCTGAATTGGGAATAGTACCAACAGTAACAGTATTAATAGATATCGGTTGACTAAAATTACCTTGACTAAGGTAAGAAATGATTTTTTCTTGAAGTTCAGGTTGATTAAGACTTAAACCAGTCACTCCCGGTTCAACCTTAATGTCGTTTTTGTCAATAATAAGTTGGGTAGGGACAAAAGGTTGGTTAATTTGGGAAGCAATGGCTTCAATTTCTTGACTAAGTTGATCAGAATTGTAATCCAAACTAAGAGAAAAATCTTTGTGATTAAAGAAATATTTAATGTAATTGACAATACCTTCATCAAGCCGACGATAAAGAATATTGGAAGCAGTTTTTTGAGGATTGAGAGTGGCAGAGACAGAAGCCAGTTTGAGAGGAAAAATTTGCTGTTGATATTCAAGATCAATGGTTTCGGGAAAAACAAAATCGCTGTTGATTTGAGAAATGATTTGATCGCGAGAGAGATGAGAATAATTCCGTCCCAGAAGAGAAGTATTACTACCGCTTTTATTGTAGTTGAGAATGATAGGAGCAAAAAGAAAAATTAGAGGAGAAAGAGTAATAAGAGCAGCAATAAAAATATTTTTGAGATGTTTCATAAGCGACGATCCATGGCCTGATTGGCTAATTTATCGGCTAATTGATTGGCATCGCGACGAACGTCAGTAAAAGTATAAGGTAAATTTATTTGGATTAGTAACTGCTGTGCTTGAGCAAAAAGAGGTAGGAGAATGGCTGACTTGACTTTGTACTTGCCCTGAAACTGGCGAACCATCAGTTGAGAGTCGGAAAAAAAATTAAGTTGGGTAAATTTATAAACGGCTTGATGTTGATGAATCCAGTGGAGAGCGGCAATAACTCCTGAATACTCGGCCTCGTTGTTGGTTTTGATACCTAAAAATTTTGATTCTTGATAAATAATCTGCTGATGTTGATCGTAAATAACCAGACCGTAGCCAGAAATTCCAGGATTGCCGCGAGAACCGCCGTCGGTATAAATACTCAATTCCATAAAAAATAATAACAAATTATTATTCTGATTATTCCAAGAAGAGAAGTAGTGACATCAATATAATTCCAAGAATAAGGAAGATAAATTGAAACAGAGATTTTGAAAATTTGGAAGAAGATTGATGAAGGTGAGGCATGAGATCGGCGATGGCTAGATAAATGAAACCGCCGGCGGTGATGGGAATAAGAAAATGGGAAAAATCGACGCCAAGGGTATAAATAAGAATAACTCCAAGCAAACTAGCAAGTGAGGAAATAAAGTTATAAAAGACGGCTTTTTTGACGGAAACTCCATGATGAATCATAATACCAAAATCACCTATTTCTTGGGGAATTTCGTGAAAAATAACTGCCAGAGTAGTGCTGAGTCCCACCAAATGACTAAGATTAAAACTGGCAGCAATAAGAGCACCGTCAATAAAATTATGAACGGTATCGCCGACTAAACTGAGAGTAACAACATGTTTTGAATTTTGATGACAGTCAATATCATGACAGTGGTGCCAGAGAAGAAATCTTTCTAAAACGAAAAATAAAATAATGCCCAAAAGAATTAGCCAAGAGGCCAATGAAGTAGGAGAAATAAAATCAAAAGCTTCGGGAATAAGATGAATAAAAGCGTCACCCAAGAGGCTACCAATAGCAAAACTAACTAAAAGCGAAGTAATTCGTTTGATAAATTTTTGATTGACAAAAATCAAGATCAGACCCAAAAGAGGGATGCAACTGATTAGAAGACTGCTAATAATAGAATTGACGAATGGAGTCATAGGATGAATTTTACCAATAAAAATTAAATCTGGTAACAGGTGGTAGTTTTGGGTATGATATAGATGTGAGTTTAGATGAAATAAAATCACCATTACCACCAAGAAAAGTCAGAGTAGAGGTGGAGTCAAATGTGAATAAAATGCCGATAGATTCTGTAAACCGGGAAATAAAAACAGAAGTTGTTACTGAGAAGCCAGTAGCCACAGTAATGGCTTCGGCAAAAAAACCATGGCTAAAGTGGGGGTTAATAATTGGAGGAATAATTTTAGTTTTGGCGCTTATAGGAGTGCTGTTATCTAAAAAAGGGGGTGAAAATAGCAAGAAGATAGTGACTTTGAATTATTGGGGATTATGGGAAGATGCGACAACAATGGATGGAGTTATTAGTGATTTTGAAGCTAAAAATCCGGGTATAAAGATAAAATATACTCGCAATTTGAGAAATGATTACCGAACTAGACTGAACGGCAGGTTGAGAAAGAGTGGTAGTGGTGAGGTAGAGGATGTAGATATTTTTAGATTTCATAATACCTGGGTACCAATGTTTAGAGAACATCTGGATGCGGTACCAAATGAAACAGTAACTAAGGTTGGATTAGAAAATGATTTTTTGGAGGTTTATAAAAAAGATTTGAAAGAAAATGGGCAGTGGTTGTCAATCCCGATTATGTATGACGGACTAGCGCTATTTTATAACAAAGATTTACTGGAAGCTGGCAAGGTGGAAGTGCCAAATAATTGGTGGGCCTTGGGTGAGGCGGCTAAACAACTGACAGTTAAAGATGCTGAAGGTAAGATTTTGGTGTCTGGAGCAGCTTTAGGGTTGGCAAATGCTAATGTAGACCACTGGAGCGATATTGTAGGATTGATGTTAAAACAAAATCGTGTGGATATGACTAAAAATTTGGACGCTAGTCAGGTCAAAATTGAGGACGCTTTGAAATATTATACCTCTTTTAGTCAATCAGAAGAAAATGTTTGGGATAAAACCTTACCAAATTCAACAAATTTATTTGCTGGTGGTAAATTGGCATTTTATTTTGCACCGTCATGGCGAGTGTTTGATTTACAAAATCTAAACCCGGATTTAAGATATGGAATTGCGCCGGTGCCACAACTGGCAGTATTAGGAGGAGTAACCGAGATCAGTGATGATACCCAACTAACGGATAACCATTGGGCGAGTTACTGGACAGAGGGGGTAAACAAACTAAGTAAACATAAAAAAGAAGCATGGAAATTTTTAGAATATTTAAGTTCTCCGGAAGTATTAGAAAAATTATATACAGCTCAATCTCAAATAAGAAGTTTTGGAGAAATTTATCCGCGAAAAAGCATGACTGAAAAATTAAAAGATAATCAGAAAGTATGGCCATTTGTATCGGTGGCTGATAAAGCGGATACTTGGTATTTGGCGGGAGAGACTGGAGACGATGGGGTTAATTCGGAAATGCAAAAGTATTTTACAGATGCTATTAATAATATCATCCGAACAAATGGGGTAATAACAACGGAAATGATGACAAGTTTCAAAGATGGAATCAAACAGATACAACAAAAGTATAATTTAAGAAAATAATGATATTGGTAAATTTTAAGATATATGAAGAAACTTGGGGAGATAAAGCGGTAGAATTGGCTAAAATTTGTAAAAAAGTGTCAAATAAAACACAAGTGAAAATAGTACCGGTGGTGTCGGCTTTGGACGCGGGAGAAATAATGATGAAAACAAATAGCGAGGTTTGGTTGCAGGATGTGGATGAAATTTTTGAAGGAGCAGCGACAGGATCAATTTCGCCAATAAAGGCGAAAAGTTTGGGGGTGGGTGGAACATTGTTAAATCATTCCGAGAGAAGGAAAAAGCCAGGGACAATCAAAAAAATGTTGTCGATATGGCCAAAAGGTTTTAAGGTGGCGGTGTGTTTGAATAGTTTAGGACAGGCTGAGGGTTGGGCTAGAAATATAAAGGCAGACTATATTGCTTATGAACCTAAATATTTGATTGGGAACAAAGACAAGTCGGTGGCTACTGAAAGGCCAGAAATAATAAAAAAGATGGTTAAAAATTTCCCTAAAATACCAATTTTAGTTGGAGCGGGGATACACTCACCAAAAGATGTTAAAATCTCGCTTAAACTGGGAGCGGCAGGGATTTTGATATCTTCATATATAGTTAAAAGTGATCGGGCAGAAGAAAGATTAATGGAACTGGCGAAGTGTTTTTGATAAGAAACTGGTATAATCAAAACATATGGCATCTATTGATAACCTGCTCGTGTCGTTGCTAGTCGATGAAGTTGTCGGCGGATTTATTGTGACCATTCCTCCGGGTCATGTTGGTTGTATTTACAGCGTCTTTAGAGGAGTATTGAAGAATGTGTGGTATCCAGGAATGCATTTTAAGGTGCCGATAATCCACCGGGTGAAGTTATTTAATGCTCAGTTGATTGAATACACCATTTCTAAAGATATTTTTTTGAAGGAAAATAAAGAAATAATGGGTGATGAGGTAATTAACGCGGTAACTTCTGATAATAAGTTTGTGGCAGTAGAAGCGACGGCGTTGATTAAACTAGATACAGAAAGATTGCCGGAAATATGGCAAAATATTGGTGAAAACTTTGTGTCAAAAGTGGTGCGACCGGTGACCAGAAGTCGGATTAGAAAAGTGATTACCAATCATACGCTAGCAAATGCGTTATCAACAAACCGAAGTTTAATCGAAGAAGAAGTGACGGAAGAGTTGAGAGAGTCTTTGACGCCCCATGGATTGAATGTAGAAAATTTTTATCTGAGTTCACTGACACCAATTGAGAGCTGGCAGGCAATGGATAACGAGACATTACCAAGTGAATCAATAAACTTGAAAACTGCCGAATAAATAAAAAGTGAAAGGTTATTCAGCCAGCCAATGTCAGATACCAACAGCGATTTAGGCCGACGGGCTTGAGGCAGTCAAAGGCAGAATTGAGGGTAGAAAAACTACTGGCGACATCATCAAAAAGAATAATGTTGGCCGGTAATGGCAATAGAGGGGTAAAAATATGACGAGTGTTTTGGGTTCGGAGAGAATAACTTTTGAGATGAGCTTGAGTGAAGGTGTGACGATGGCGATAGAGAAGGTCAGAACTGAATTTGAGATTTAATTTCTGAGAAATAAGCTGGGCAAGCAATTCTGATTGATTGAAACCGCGCCAATTTTGACGGGTCCAGTAAAGAGGAATTGGGGTGAGATAAAAATGGTTGGTTTGCCAATATGATAGTAGATGAGGAAAATCAGTAATAATTCGATGACAAAAAATATCAGCCAAAGACTGGGCTAAATCAGTCACAAATTCATATTTAAGACTCTGAATAGACTGTCGAAGAAAAGAGTGATAGCGAAACAAACTCAAACTCCCCTCTTTGGGAGGCTTGGAAAAATATTTAATACGGTTAAATTTAATTTTTTTTAGACAATCGGGGCAAAAGTAGTCACCGAGCTGCCCACAACCACAACAAGTTCGAGGAAAAATCAGATTGATTAAATCCATATAAATATTATATGGCAGACTTTTAATTTAGTGGTATTTTTGGTATAATAGAGTAATGGAGATGTAATGCATCGACGGAGTTAGTACCTTAAAAAACAGCAAGCCGACTTTGATCCATTGAGTCGATAAACAGGGTCGAACAATAATGCCAAATCTAAATTTGGTGTTGATTTAACCAAAGTAGCAGATGCCTTTACTGGCACTTTTGCTCCTAAGGCAACCGCTTTTGCATTAGCTTAAGCACTCAACCATTTTTTGGTTTTCTATTTCGGAGGGAACTAAAAAGTGTCAACTAAACCGAAATGCAGTTGTTAAAATCCCGATTTTTTGACAGCTAAAGCGAGAGGTAATGCTTTCACCAATCGGCACTCTAAGGCTTTGAGTTAGCTTTAGCTGTTAGAGGTGTAGGATAAGGCTAATCTAAGCTTGTAGAAGTTTTTTAAAGTCAACTTTCGGACCCGGGCTCGTTACCTGGCATCTCCGCAAATTAAATAATTAAGTTACGATTTTTGAAATTTCCTTATCTTTGATTTTGGCGCGTTTTTCATATTTTTTTAGTTTACGGCCAACGCCGATTTCAACTTTAAACCACTTGCCACGAGGGTAAATGGCAATAGGAATGATCATATACTTTTGATGACGAAAGGATTGGATTTTGGCGATTTCTTTGGCGGAAAGGAGAAGATTTCGGTCGGAAGTGGTGTCGGTGGTTTGATTTTGAGAGTATTTATACGGGGGAATTTTGAGATTAAACAGAATTGGTTGACCGTTGATAACTTCCACCTTTGAGCCTAAAAATTGGGGCGATTGAAGGCGAAGCGATTTGGCGTCGGCACCGGTAAGGACCAGACCAGCTTCAAATTTGTCAATAAAATGGAAATCTCGCGATTCTTTGTTGAAATAACGCATGGGTTAGTTTAGCAGGTTTGTAAAGTTTATAAATTATAATTGGAATTACAGGGTGATTTTGTATATTTTTTGATCACTGGAAAGAAAATAAATAGTTTTGGAAACAGGATCGAAGGTAAGATCTAAAAGTTTTAAGTCCCCTAAGTTATATTTAGAGTTAAATTCGCCAGTTTTTTTGTAAATATAAATATATTTTGATTCGTCACTGAAAATCAGATAATCACTGTCAGCGGGAGTAACAATGAATTTGGCTTGATTAAAATTGAAGGATTGATTGGGTTTAAATTTGGAATTAACTCCACTGTTATAAAGACTAACTTGGCCAGAATCAGTCAGTACCCAAATACGACCATCGATATCAAGCGAATTGGCACCAATATTAAGCTTGGCATCACCTTTAAGCCATGATTGGGGTGAGGAAAATCCGGAAGCACTGGGAGTAAATTTCCAAATAGACTGGGAAGAAGCGTCAAGGACATAGATAGAGCCGTTCCAAAATTGGACATCGGAGACAGTAACAGAAGAATGAGAGTTAAAATCAAGTTTAGGAGTCAGACCGTTTTTTTCAACTAATTTGATTTGATTTTGAACCAAAACATAGACATTGGCAGCATCAGTCAGGACTTTTTGGGCAGATTTGAGGTCAGAGGAAAGACTAAGGTTTTTAGTGGACTTGTTGTTGGGATCAAGACTGTCAAGACGGCCATTGGTAGAGTCAAGAAGATAAATATTATTTCGAGAAAAAGATATTCGGGAAAATCTTGGCTGACTAACAATCAGCGAGGTATCATAAAGCATTTGAGGAGAGAAAACATCACTATCACCGGTTTGGGAAAGAATGGAATCAACCTGAGATTGATATTGAGAGACTTGATCAGGATGGATGTTAAGATCGGACATTTTTTGGATGATTTGTTTTGATTCTTTGGCGGTTTGGTAGGCAGTGTCAAGATCCAGACTTCTGACAGCAGAAATATGATTGAATTTTTTTTCAAGCTCGGTTTTGAGTGATTGAAACTGTGATTCGGCTTTAGCGGATTGATTTTTGCGATAACCAAAAAAGAAACTAATTGATAAACCTATCAAAAGAATCAGGGCAGCGGCGATTTGAATTTTTTTGTGATGGTTAATTTTGAAACCAGAATGACGACGGACATAAACTTGAGGAGAAGGGTCTGTAGAAACTGCTGGTGGGTTTGGTTTTGAGGGAATAGATTCTTGAGCTTCAACAGGAATGTCTGATTCTTGATGAACCTGAATAAGAGCAGAAGTATGTTTGGTTTGATCTTCGAGGGAATAAAGAAAAGATAAAAAATTTTCTTCGATAGTGGAAAGACGGTCATCAAGAAGAAAATCTTTGAGGCGGTCAAATCCGAGACTGTCAAAAAATGGTTGACTAATGATAAATAATTGGTCACCGTCAGTGACGGGACCAAAAATAGAAGCGATGTTTTGATTGGTACCAGAAAGAAGCTGGCTTATTTTAGATTGGCGACGAATAATGACTTTGAAGTCACCCAAGGTGACAAAAAATGATTGTTGATTGACGATAACAACTAAAGCAATATCTATTTTAAAATCAGAAAATTGAGGATCTTGTTGAAGATGAGACAGGGTTTGGTGAAGATTTTGATTGACAGAAAAAGAGTCTAAGGAAAAATAGAATTGATTTATTTGAGAAATAATCTCTCGACCAATATCCTGAAGATTGGGTGTGCTGGCAGATTCAAGGCTAATTAAACCAAAAAGATGACCTTTGGTGAATTTTTGATTGTCATCTGGTTCATTTTCCCAATACTGTGACCACCAATTGGAGGTAGTTTTGCCAATAAACGAACGACAAGTGAAATGCATTAATTAATGATACTACAAGCGAAACAAAGCTAAAATTAAAACTACGGCAAAAATAAGATGAATTAGGGAAAAAATAGTTAAATACTGATTAAATTTGTCCTTGACACTTTTGGATATGGTAACGACTTGGTGAACGACGATAATAGAAAAAATAAGATAAAGAAAAGAGAGAATTATAAAAAATATTTTAATAACAGGCAAAAGAAAAGAATTTAAGTCGGTTAACCAAAATGAATCAGGCATGTTTACCTCCATAAAGATCTCGAAGTTCTTTTAGAAGCTTAATAACTTTTTCAGGATTGGCAATTTTTTCAAAATTAATTTGATTGGTTTCACCAGCAGTTTGAATGAGAACATCGCCAAAATTAAAAAAAGTGCCCAAAACTCCCTTGATCGATGAAGAAGTATCTTGAATAGCGGATAAATCTGCTTCGGCAAAATGTCGATTGAGGAGGTTATTAAAATCAATATCAATAACTCGATGATTGGTAACAATAAATAAATCAAAATACCAAGACAAAAAGTTCTCAAAGGCAGAAATAAAGGTAATTAAGTACCAAAACAAAAGTAAAACAAGTTGATAATTGAAAGGTAAAAAATCAAAAAAATTAAGATATTTAAACAATAAAGGAACAAACATCATAAAAATGAAGGTGATTATCCAACGAATATTGGTGATCCAATGAGACCGAATGGCTAAATAAATTTGTTCACCTTCGTCCTGTTCTCTGAAGGAAAGAACTTTTGGTTTAACTAAAAATGATGATAAGGAGTTTTGGGTATGACCTAAAATATTGTATATTTTATTATCGGGGAGGGTTTTAGAAGAAAAAGAAGTTGATTTGACCGGATGAGGCTGACGGCGGGAAGATTTTTTTGGGGAAACAATAACTGGATCATCGGGAGCAATAGCATCCAAGTCTTTGGATCGATTCATAGTTATAGTTTATCAAAAAAATTTATTTCTTTTCGAGATTGAACAAACCTGATTTGATAACCAGAGCGCCGGGAGCCCGGAGATTAAAAACAGTTTTGAAATTGGCGGCAGAAAACGTCAATTGACCTTTATCAGTGGAGAGATGAACAGTCTTGGTTTCTCCACTGGTGGAATAATCAACACTAATAGAATTGACGGAGGAAACTGGACCGCCTTTGTCGGTTACTTGACGTCGAAGTTCATCTTTGGACCAAGCGTTGCCATCACAAGAGCCGATACAGTTTTGGACTTGAGATAAATGACTAGAATCACCGGTTTTGTCAAAAAATAAAACTGCATTGACAATATCGGCGAATTCTTCTTGGTTAAGCCAAGGATGAGACCGACCGTAAGCATTATTACTTCTGGTTTTATACCAACCTTTGTAATACCAAGGAGAGCCAGAAATTTTTTCGTAAGCGTCACCAGGCCAACATGATTGATTACCACAGACAGTATCCCAAAGCTGAGGAGTGAAATGATCAAGAGAACTATAAGAGTAAGTGGCACCGCCGGAAGTGGAAGCATACATGGTGGAAAAAATATTGCCAGTTTTATTACTTTTAATGACCATGCCTCGAGTATCTTCAACGGCTTGTTTCCAACGACCAGGTGAGTTGTAGCGACTAGAACTATAAACTTGACAAGATTCGGTGGTACAAATGGATTTGGAAAAATGATTGGTATAACTAAGGGCATAGGTTCGAGCGGCAATGGCTTGGGCTTTGAGGGCTTCATAGCCACCATTATCTCCCCAACGAGCTGGCATTTCGGCAATGCCAACTAGATAATTATCTTCAAAAGGCAAGGTACCTTTATCGGTTTTAATGGAACCGTTGGTATCAATTTTTTCGATTTTAATATCCCCATAATAGGCTTTTAAAATTTGTTCATGGTTTTGACCGGATTTAGCCCGACCATAAGCGCCGTATTGAGACATGCCTTTGCGGTGAGGAGCGCCAAAAGAAAAAGCGGCAAAAGCCGGAGAGAAGCCGGGGTTATAATCAGCCCTGGAGGCAGGATCGTCGGAGGAAGAAACATCACCGACGGAAGTATTAAACATGGCGGTTTTTTCGGCAATTAAGGCTTGTTGTTTGGCGGAAAGTTCAGCTTTGTAGGTTTCGGCTTTTTTGATTTCGCCGGCCAGAAAACCAAAACGAGACTCAAAATTTTTTTTGAGACCGGCAAGTTTGATTTTTTCGGATTCAAGTTTGGCTTTGGCGGCATTGAGAGTGGAAATATCGGTAGTGTATTGAGTAATAATATTTTTGTCTTGACTAATAACAGATTGATACCAAGTGTATTGCTGTAACAATGAAGTCCCCTCTTGAGAGGATAAAAATATAAGCAAAGGGTTAAACTTCTTACTATTTTTGTAATAGCGCCGGACTCTGGCTTCCAAAAGTTTTCTTTGATTATCCAATTCAGCTTCTTTGTCGGCTAAATTTTGATTGAGAGTTGAAATATGGTTTTCGACTTTGGTAATTTGGGATTTGGCGGTAGCGATTTTTTTTTGAAGATCAGATGATTCGGTTCTAAGAGGGGCAATAGCTGACTCTAGGTCGGCAATTTGTTTGGTAACTTGATCAATCTGGGTCTGAAGACTGTCAGCAAAAATAAATTTGACAATAAAAAAATTAAGGAAAATAAATACGGATAAAAATAAAATTCTTGGAAAATTAAGTTTCACTGTTTAAGTGTAACATTTGCTATACTTGAGCCGTAATGAAAGGAAAAATAATATCATGGGTGATTTTTATGGGATTGGCTTTTTTTAGGCCGACCTTAGTTGTGGCGGCAGATTGTGTAGAGACGGCTCTAGGTTGCGTGCCATATACAACAGAAGGGTTTACAGTGTGGTTACTGAAGATTCTGTTCGGAATATCAGGAGGGATTGCATTTTTATTGATGGTTTATGGTTTTATATTAATGGCAACATCGGCGGGAGATGAAAAAAAAGTTCAAGGAGCTAAAGAAACTATAACTTCGGCCATAACTGGATTACTAGTATCAATATTTGCCTTGTTTATTTTTAGATTGATAGCAATTGATATTTTACAGATACCAGGAATAGGGTAAGCTGGGGTTCTTAATTAAATTAATTGCAAATTTTATTTTTCTGAAGTGGGGTTTTATTGGTATGTTTAATATAATATTGATATACTGGATGGTGTGAAGAAAACATTCTTTTTATTCGGTATGGTGGGGTTTGTATTTTATTTTTTAGTGAAGGTAAGTGGTTTTGTCTTTGCTGAAATTCAGGTTAATATTCCAAATGACCCGGATAATTTTAAATATGGCGCTTGTAATAATAAAGGTTTCCAATGCTCTGGTGGCACTGTAATAAATGGTGTAATACCAAACGTAACAACTGAACTTTGTGATACTGGTTGGACACCTGTTTGTTTTTATGATCCTGAAGGAAATTACGATGTAACTGTTCCTATGTGTTCTTGTCGTAAGTTGCAAGTTGAAGAAAACAATCCAGCAACCTACACTAGTAGCAATACTTGTATTTGCGAAAGTGGTAGTGTAAAAACCAATGAATGCGACTCGGGGATGGTACCTACCTGTAATACAAGCGACTATACCGTTGGGGTTGGTACTGCAAATTGTCTGTGTCTGACTGAAGAAGTTTCTCAACAACAACAACAATTACAAAATCCAGATAACTCTGAAGAACTTTCTAGTTTGAATTCAAATTTATGTGTAGAGACGGCTCTAGGTTGCGTGCCATATACAACAGAAGGGTTTACAGTGTGGTTACTGAAGATTCTGTTCGGAATATCAGGAGGGATTGCATTTTTATTGATGGTTTATGGTTTTATATTAATGGCAACATCGGCGGGAGATGAAAAAAAAGTTCAAGGAGCTAAAGAAACTATAACTTCGGCCATAACTGGATTACTAGTATCAATATTTGCCTTGTTTATTTTTAGATTGATAGCAATTGATATTTTACAGATACCAGGAATAAACTAAATTAAGTTAAAATAAGTTATGATTACAATCAAAAAAATACAGGCTGCAGAGGTAAAATTGCCAAATTATGAGGAAGTTCCCTTTAAATTTAAAGATTCTACAATAGCGGATATATTCAGTGCTTTAATACCTTATATTTATGTAGTGGCGGGATTAATTTTACTGTTTTTGATAATAACGGGAGGGATTGGACTGATGACAGCGGCGGGCAATCCAGATAAAATTAAAGCGGCTCAGGGTAAAATTACAGCGGGTTTGATCGGGTTTCTAATAATATTCGTGGCTTACTTCTTGATGCAAATTTTGGAAGTGGTTTTGGGAATTAAACTGATTTGATTATTTACCCAAGCGGCGTTGACGTTGTTGATACCAGATTATGGCTTGATCCAGACATGAAGGGTCAAAATCCGGCCAAAGAATGTCAGAAAAGTAAAGTTCAGAATAAGACGATTGCCACAGAAGGAAATTAGATAATCTAACTTCCCCACCGGGACGGATAATCAATTCAGGTTCGGGTTGACCGGCAGTGTATAAATTATCGGAGATGAGATTTTCAGTAATTTGGTCTTGAGAGATGTTTTGACTGATTATTTTTTGAACGGCAGTGACCAGTTCATCGCGGCCGCCATAATTGAGAGCAATGTTCATAGTTAATTTGGGGTTTTTTACTTTGACGGAAATGGCTTTAGTGATAGTCTGAGTAACATAGTCAGGAAAAACGGTAAAGTCTCCCAAAATGTTTAATTTGATGCCAGATTGGGAATATTTTTGAAAATTATTTTGAACCAACCAAACTAAAAGATCAAAAATGCCCTTAACCTCTTGAGGCGATCTTTTCTGCCAGTTTTCGGTAGACAAGGCATAAACAGTTAGATATTTAATTCCCAGATTAAGGCAATGATCCGTAATAACTTCAAGATTTTTAGCACCGGCTTTGTGGCCGTCATCGACTGATAGTTGACGGGCTTTGGCCCAACGGCGGTTGCCGTCCATAATAATGGCAATGTGTTGAGGTAGATTAGTGGAATTGATTTTTGATGTCATATATCTTTAGTCGGATAGATTAGTAAAAACATTTTTTGATATAATTTGTAGGTATGGATATAAAATTTATTTTCTTGGTTATTTCAGTAATAATTGGCTTTATTACTCCGATAATAGGGATTAGGAGTGTGCTTAAAGGCGGGTTTAAACCGCAAAGAATGACGAGGTTTTTGATTTTTGTAATATCACTTTTGTTTGTAGGGACATTGTTGGCTCAAGGGGATAGAAATGGGGTTTTTATTGCCATAGCCCAGTTGATTGGTTCTTTGATAATTTTTATCTTATCAATCAAAAAAGGTATGGGAGGGACGGAGAAGTTTGATTTCTTTATTTTGTTTATGGTGATTTTGTCTTTGATTATCTGGAAAACAACCAATAACCCAACTTTGGGTCTAATTATGTCGATAGTTACCGATCTTATGTCCTTTTTACCATCTTTGATAAAAACTTGGAAATATCCCGAAACTGAAGAGTGGAAATTTTATATGTCGGACACTCTGGCCAGTTTTTTTAGTATATTATCAATTAAGTTATATTCCTTGGCAAATTTAGCTTTTCCAATTTATATTTTTTTAATCAATACTGCTACTGTTTTGATAATTTTGGGACGGAAAAAACGGATTGGGATAAAAAATCCCGCCAAAGCGGGATTGTAAATTTCAATATATTCATCTAGAGCCAACTGTTAGTACCAGAAAGAATTGAGTGGTTCCGTTTTATCAACGGAACAAACCTCAAAGGAGGTGATCCATCCGCACCTTCCAGTACGGATACCTTGTTACGACTTAACCCTCATCGCTGAATTTACCTTAGTCCCTGACGAATCAGAGCCTTTGGGTACCCTCAACTTTGCTGATTTGACGGGCAGTGTGTGCAAGAGGCGAGAACGTATTCACCGCAATCTTCTGATTTGCGATTACTACCAATTCCGGGTTCATGCAGGCAAATTGCAGCCTGCAATCCCAACTGAGGGATGTTTTAGGGATTCGCTCCACCTTGCGGTCTTGCAACCCTCTGTACAACCCATTGTAGGATGTGTGTAGCCCTGGATATAAGCATCATGATGACTTGACATCGTCCCCTCCTTCCTCCCAACAAAATAATGCTGGGCAGTCTTCCGTGACACAGTAACACGGAATGGGGGTTGCGCTCGTTACCTCACTTAAGAGAACAACTCACGTCACGAGCTGACGACAGCCATGCAACAGCTGTGTATCACCCTCGAAGGCGGCTCTACTTTCATAAAGCTTGCAGATACATTTCAAACCCAGGTAAGGTTTATCGCTTCGTATCGAATTGAACCACATGCTCCACTGGTTGTGCGCCTCCCCGCCAATTCGTTTGAGTTTCGGCCTTGCGGCTATACTCCCCAGGCGGTCTGTTTAACGCGTTAGCTAGCATCTCTTCCCGATAAACGAGAAAAAATTAACAGACAATGTTTACGGCTAGGACTACTCAGGTCTCTAATCTGATTGATTACCCTAGCTTTCGTCTCTGAGTGTCAGTGTATACCTGGTTACCCGCCTTCGCGCTTGGTGTTCTTTGTGGTATCCACGGATTTTACCCCTACACCACAAATTCCAGTAACCCCGATATAACTCTAGTTTTCCAGTATCCTGCCCCTTTCCCCGATTGAGTCGGGGTCTTTGAAACAAGACTTAAAAAACCACCTACAGACGCTTTACGCCCAATAAAACCGGGCAACGCTTGGAACCTACGTATTACCGCGACTGCTGGCACGTAGTTAGTAGTTCCTTATTCTGGGCGCCTTCATGGCTCCCAAAAAGTGGTTTACAACCCGAGGGCCGTCATCCCACACGCGATGTCGCTGCGTCAGACTTTCGTCCATTGCGCAAAATTCCTAACTGCTGCCTTCCGTAGAAGTATGGGCCGTGTCTCAGTCCCATTGTGCCGGACCCTCCGCTAAGAGCCGGTAGCCGTCATAGCCTTGGTGAGCCATTACCTCACCAACAAGCTGGTAGCGAGTACACCACTCCCTTCGCGACTTGCGTCTTTATCCACCTATTGGTGGAACTATAGGAAATTACCCCGCCTTTCGGCGGACTATGTCCTACAAAGGGGTATGTCTGTACTTATTACTCACCCGTTCGCCGCTAATCGAGCGCTCCGCACTTTAAGTTTGAAAGTTTGTTAAGTTATAAAGTTTATTAATATCTTTAATAACTGCTTTGCAAACTCAAGGTGCGAAGCACTAGACTCGCTCGACTTGCATGTCTTAGGCACATCGCCAGCGTTCACCCTGAGCCACGATCAAACTCTTAGTACTAACATCCCGATAAATCGAGATATGATTGATCAAATATCAATCGAAAAATTTTGAATTATCCTGCAAAAGCAGGAGTTCGCTTTCTGGTACTAACAGTTTTGGCTCTAAATGAATGCATTGAAATTTTAAAGAACAACTCTGCCTGAAATCAGGCAGTGTGGTTATTATAATACACAATTTGAAGTTTTGCACTAAGCGAGTTTAATTATCTTGGCAGTATCAAGAATTTTAAGACTATCCGATTCAGCAGAAGTAAAGATGGTTTGATATTGGCGGCAAACTTTGACAACTAATTGCTGATGTTGACTATCAAGTTCAGAAAAAATATCATCAAGCAAAAGAATAGGTTTATCTTGATAAGTGATTTCCAAAAAATTTATTTGACCCAGGCGGAGAGCCAAAACAGCGAGGCGTTGTTGTCCCCGACTGCCCCAAAAAGCCAAATTTTTGTCGGCTGAAGGAAAAGAAGAATTGTCAAAACTAAAATCATCCCGGTGAGGGCCGGCTTGGGTATGACCGCGTTCAAGATCAAGAGGATAATTTTTTTTAAGCTTATCTTCGGTAAGAATTGAAGGTCGATAATTAAGACTGAGAGTGTTGATTTGAGAATCGGAGTGACTGACAAAAAATTCATTGACAGATTTAATAAATTTAAGACGGAAGTTATGAATAATATTGGAATTTTTGACTAGGACTTGATCCCAATAAAAAAGCTCACTTGGTTGAGCAAAATTAAGTCTGATTTGATCCAAAAGTCGATTGCGATGCTTGAGAGCCCGACTATATTGTGACAAAGCGGAAGTATAGCGCCATTCAGTTTGAGAAAAAATTTCATCTAAAAAATCGCGGCGGCGATTGGGCGAGCCGGTAACTAAACGAATATCTTCTGGTTGAAAAACAACATTTTTGACAACACCAAGATATTTTTTTCGCGGTTTGGCGACCTGATTAATAAAAAATTTACGAGAAATACTGTTGTTGGGAGAATTGATATCCTTGATAAGTTTGATTTCTATTTTGGATTCATCGCCCTGGTTGTCGACTAAAACAGCTCTGACAGAAGCAAAGTTTTGATACCAGTTAATTAGTTTTGACTGACCGGTAGATCGAAAACTTTTGCCAGATGAAAGGAAAAAAATTGATTCCAAAATATTGGTTTTACCTGAACCGTTGGGACCTAGGATGAGATTAAATTTGGAGTCGAATTCAAAAATTTGACTATCGTAGGAACGAAAATTTTGGAGTAAAAGTTTGGAAAGATACACAAGAGTATTGTAACAGTTTAAAGAAAAATTTTAAGAATGGTGGTTTTAAATAACCGTTTTTTTGGTTGATAAAACTGGTCGTATTCAAAGTGTTTAATTAATTTTGTGTTATTTAAAATTAAATTAATTAGAGTCAATTTGTTGTTGAAGACGGGTATCAAGGTCCGAATAGGTTTGATGTTCTAAAAATTCGGTTTCAATTAGTTCAAAAACACCAAAATTTTTAATATCCTCAAAGTTAACTCGACGAGAATCGGCGATTGCCCCCAGTTTTTTTAATTCTTCGTCGGTCATTAAAGCAACGACAATAGGTGGGTCATATTTTTGAAGTTGAGGAATGTGATCAATACAGTTGTAAACAGATTTAATTGTTTCAGCTAAAGCCTGTCGATTTAATTTCTTCTCATAGTAAGAGTACATAATATCTTTAACTTGTCTAAATTTAACGGCAGTATTAGAGTCACTGAAAGAAACTTTGCCACTAGTGGCACTTTCGCGGATTAAAGCAAAAATACACTGATTAATTCGATCACGCTGAGTGCCGGGAAAATAAGAATCAATTAAACGATAGTCTGATTCTGAAATCAGATCGAACCGACGGAGGTCGTTGATATCAGAAAAAATAGAAGTGATTTTGTCACTATACATAATCACTAAATTTTCATTAATAGATTTATTATTATGATAAAGTTCACCGGAACCACGGGAGTGTTCAAGAATTCCATTAATTGTTTCTTTGGTCAGATTGAGACCACTACCATTCCTTTCAATAAAGGTACTGATAATACCACTAAATCTTTCGTGGAAAAATTCAATTCCCAATTCGTGACTAACTTGTTCAAACATATGACCACCAGGACCATGCCCCAAATCATGACCTAAAGCTGAAGCTTTGATAAGTTCAGTATTTAAACCTAAAGACTGACCAATAGTATTAGCAGTAGCCGTAACTTCATGGGTATGACTAAGGCGATTGCGAACATGAGGATTGTTGATATCAAAAAAAACTTGAGTTTTGTCAGTCAACCGACGAATAGATTTACTACAAAGAATTTTATTTTGATCCATCTCAAAAGGGTCGACGGCTGAAGAAAATTTAAGGTCAGAATCAGAAATATTGGGAACAAGTGAAATACGTGTAACCACCTCTGGTTGATAACGTTGTTGTTTGAGACAGTGAAAAGGGATAGATTCCGGACTCATATATTTGAAAAACTAAAAAAAATGATTTTTGGTTAGAAAAAATCTTTATATTATATATAATAATATTATATTATAACATAATATAACTTGCTTTACAAAAAGAAATGTCCAGCAGGTTGGAGTTGAACCAACTTACGACAGTTTTACAGACTGTTGCCTAACCGTCCGGCTCCTGCTGGGTTATAGTGGTTAAGATTATACCAAAATTTAAATCTTAACTACTTGCATAAGTAATAATTAAAAGAATATGATGAATACAGATGCAGGAAAGACTGGGATTGAGAATCCCAGATTTGGAAACTAAAAATAGAGCAGTTAATCCAAATACGGGAGCATTGATGCCTCATAGTGTATCTAGTCATAGAAATGGTGTTTTTAGAGAAAATGGTAATAGATTTGGACAAGGGACATTGTTTCCTACACACATAAAATCGGGAGATATAACTAAAATTGAAAGGATGGTAGCTTTGGAATATTATAAATTTCGAAAAGGTCGGGAATCAAAAATTTTAAGCTGTCAGAATGCCGGTGGAGCGGACAGAATTACTATGAATTTGAACCGATTTGGGGTGAAAATAATTGGTTCATTTGTAAGAAGAGGTAGTTTGTGTACAGTTTTTCCTGAAGAGAGTAAAGAACGAATTTAATTTGTTATGATTTCTTATGACGGAAATTAAAATCATTTCATGGAACGTAGCTGGGATCAGAGCCGGAATTAGAAAGGGGTTGTGGCAAAAGATGAGAGATATGGGAGCAGATATTTATTGTTTTCAGGAAACTAAAGCTAGAAAAGACCAAGTGCCTATGGGGGTGGAATATCCTCAAGAATACAAAGATTTTTGGAATCCGGCCGAAAAAGCGGGTTATTCGGGAGTAGCCACTTTTTCTAAATTGGAACCGAAAAAAGTGATAGTTGGCGATAAAGACAATGATTGGGATGACGAAGGTCGGGTAATAATCACAAAATTTGATGAATTTAGTTTGCTAAATGTTTATTTTCCCAACGGCAAAAGAGATAAAGGAAGATTGATGTACAAGATGGAATTTTATGAATATTTTTTGAAGTATATAAATAATTTAAGAGACAAAGGAGAAAGGGTGATTTTTTGTGGCGATGTCAACACGGCTCATACTGAAATTGATTTGGCACGCCCCAAAGAAAATGCCAAAACATCAGGGTTTTTGGAAATAGAACGACAATGGATAGATAAATTGATAGCTAACGACTGGGTGGATACTTTTAGGGAATTCAACCAAGAAGGCGGTCACTACAGTTGGTGGGATCAATATACCCGAGCCAAAGAAAGAAACGTAGGCTGGCGGATTGATTATTTTTTTATCGACCGGACACTGAGAAAAAATTTAAAATCGGCTTTTATTTTGCCAGAAGTGGAAGGATCGGATCATTGTCCGGTAGGAATTACAATAGATTTATAAATTAAAATAGAAATAACTTAGTCCCCTCTCGTTTGAGCCAGAGATTGTTGGCTTTGGCGTTGAGATCGTATTGAGTTAATTGATGCCAAAATTTGGAAGAGTGATTTTTGATATCAAGGTGAGTCAATTCATGGAGAAGAAGATGACGGAATTTGTCGGGAGGAAAAAAGATAATTTGCCAATTAAAACTAAGATTACCCTGGGAGGAGCAGGAGCCAAAACGGGAGGATTGATTGCGAACAGTGACGCGACCGTAGTCAAAACCAAACTGACGTTTAAGTAAAAGAAGTTGATTTTTGATAAGCGATAAAGCTAACGGACGAAGCTTTTTTTCAAGTACTTTTTTAATGTAAGAATCGGTATTTTTTGATATATTTGCATAAATCTTTTTTTCATTTTGGTAGACAATCACAGAGTCGGATTGAGTGGGGATAAAAATCAAATCAAAAACTTCGCCAAGAATTGATAATTTATTTAAATTGGAAATTGAGCGACGGGGAGGAATTTTTTGGGCATGGGATAGAATCCAACTACTATTTTGATTAATAAATCGATTAATAACAAATTCTGGGGTGAATCTGGGGACAGAAACTACAAAAGAACGACGGGATTGGAGACGAAGCCGAAGGGAAGCAATATTTTTTCTGACAATTTGATAGGAGAATTTAGTGCCGCCGAGAAGAATTGAAGCCATGTAGATATATTTTAAAGCAAAAATGTTATATTTAATTATGAGAGAAGTGATAATGGGGGCTGATCATCGAGGGTTTGAATTGAAGGAAAAAATTAAAAAACACCTAAGAAAGGAGGGTTGGAATATTAGTGATTTGAATCCGAAGTTTAAAGCGGGCGATGATTATCCAGATATTGCTTTTGAGGTGGGTGAAGAGGTGGTTAGAGTTAACGGAGTGGGAATTTTGATTTGCGGTTCAGGAGCGGGAGTCTGTGTGGCGGCCAACAAAGTTAGTGGGGTCAGAGCGGCAATAGCTATAAATCCGCGACAAACCAGAAAAATGAAAGAAGATGATGATATTAACGTGGTGTGTTTGGCCAGTGATTTTGTAGGTGAAGAAGAAAATATGGAAATGGTTGATGAATTTTTGAAGGCAATTTTTATGACCGAAGAACGGTTTATCAGAAGAGTCCAAAAAATTAAACAATATGAAAAACTTAAGGTCAGTTGAAGAAATTGGCACAGGACTAAATGTAGCGCTCCGGATAGATACGGATTTACCGATAGATAACGGGGTAATTTTAGATAATAGTCGATTGATGAAATCAATTCCGACCATCAGGTGGTTGTTGGAAAAAAATTGCCGGTTGATGATTTTAGGACACAGAGGTCGACCGCAAGGGAGGGATGAAAATTTATCGCTGAGAGGAGTTTATCTAGAATTGATGAATTTGTTGGAAAATGACCAAAATATAATTGAAAGTGTCTTTATAGATGATATTGAAGATGAGCAAAAAATAGCTGAAGCGTTGGTAAACAATCAGATAATTTTTGGGGAAAATCTGAGATTTTGGAGCGAAGAAGAAAGAGGAGAGACGGTCATGTTTGAAGCTATTAAAAGACGATTTGGGGTCTTGGTTAATGACGCTTTTGCGGTGGCGCATCGAAGAAACGCATCAGTGATTTTGCACCGGGAAATGGAAACATATTATGGTTTCAGTTTTATAGAAGAGGCTGAAAAAATAAGCCAAATTTTAGAAAGAAAACAACGACCGATAATGGTGATATTGGGCGGAGCCAAGGAAGATAAATTGAAATATCTGCCAGAACTAGCAACAATAACTGACTATATTTTGATAGGAGGCAAATTACCAAAATTGATGAGTGAATCGGTGATAATTAATAATGAAAAAATCATAATAGCTGAGTTGAGAGAGGATGGACTGGATTTAAGTGAGACTGATATTAAAAAATTCAGAGAGAAAATAAGAGAGAGTCGGACGATTGTTTGGGCGGGAGCAATGGGAATGTATGAAGCAGAAAATTGTCGTCGGGGGACAAATGAGATAGCTAAGGCAGTGGCAGAGATTGAAGGTTATAAAATAATTGCCGGAGGCGATACGGGGGCGTCGATAAAAAATTTAGGACTAAAAAATAAAATTGATTTTATTTGTTCGGGTGGCGGGGTGATGTTGGAGATGTTGACTAAGGGTGATTTGCCAGCATGGAATTAAGTTAGATCTTAGATCGTAGATGATAGATCGTAGATTGTTAAGTTAAAAGTTCATCAAGTTCATAAAGTTCATCAAGTTCGTCAAGTTGTAAGTTTATAAAGATCTCAGTTGGTCAGATCTCAGATCTCAGGAAAACAATAAAACAGATTTGAGATGACAGATAATGGATTGTCGGTGGGAGATGGGATAGAATTATTTTATGAAGAAAGATAAAAAAATAAGAATCGGGATTAATGGTTTTGGCAGAATCGGGAGTGTGGCTTTGAGAGCGGTATTGATGGAAAAGTATGATGTGGAAGTGGTGGCAATCAATACAATTAAGTATGAAATGGAAACTTTTGCAATGCAGTTTAAATATGACTCAGTTTATGGTAGATTTCCGGCAAGAATAGGTTTTTTGGACCCGGAGAGAGCCGGTGAAATCGGCAGATTGGAAGTCGGCGATAAAGTTATTCCTTTTTTAAGCGAAATGGAGCCGGCCAAAATCGGTTGGAAGAATTATGATGTGGATGTAGTTTTGGAATGCACCGGAGCTTTTACTGATAGTAAGGCGATGGCTCATATCAAAGCTGGAGCTAAAAAAGTTATAATTTCAGCGCCAGCTAAGGATCCAAAGATTCCAACTTATATTTTGGGAGTAAACGATAAAAACTATAAGGGAGAAAAACTAATATCCAATGGCTCATGCACCACTAATTGCGTAGCGCCAGTAGTCAAATTAATTGATGAAAAAATTGGTTTTGAGGAAGGAACACTAACAACGATTCATGCCTATACCACTAATCAAAATATTGTTGATGGCAATGGCAAGGATCCAAGACGAGCCAGAGCAGCGGCAATAAACATAGTGCCGACAACTACCGGAGCGGCAGAAGCAGTGATTGCGGTATACCCGGAGGCTGAAGGAAGATTTGGAGGGACAGCCATCAGAGTTCCAGTGGTCTGCGGCAGTTACTCTGACTTAACCTTTAAACTGGTGAGAAAAACTACAGTGGAGGAAGTGAATTCAATTTTTAGTGATGCCAGTGTCAGCCGAGAGTTGGTGAGCAAATTAAAAGTATCTTATGAACCATTAGTGTCATCAGATATTTTAGGAAATAGTGCCTCATGTGTAATTGATGCTCGAATGACAAAGGTAATTTCGGATGATATGGTGAGTATTGGGGCTTGGTACGATAATGAATATGGGTACAGCTGTCGGTTAGTAGAAAATGCGATAGCAATATGCAAATAATTCCGACAATTTTAGAAAAGGAGTTTGACAGAGCCAAGGAGAAAATTTTGGCAGTAAAGGAGTGGGTAAAGATGATTCAGATTGATGTAATTGATGGACAGTTTACTTTTGGAAAAACTTTTGAACTGGAACTAATAAATAAAATTGAAGGGGTGGAAGATGTTTTATGGGAAACTCATTTAATGGTCAAAGAACCGATAAACTGGATCGAAAAGTCAATTTTTATCGGCAGTCACAGGATAGTGGGGCAAGTGGAACAAATGAGTAGCCGAGAGCGGTTTGTGGAAGCGGTTAAAGAGACGGGAGCAGAGGCTGGATTAGCTTGGGATATTGAGACTAAGATTGGGGAGATACCGACGGAAACTGATATAGTGTTATTATTAGGACGAAAAGCAGGGTTTGGTGACCGAAAATTTGATGAAAAAGTATGGCAAAAAGTAGGAAAACTGAATAAGTTGAAACAAAATTCAGATTATAATTTTAAAATTGCTCTGGACGGAGGAGTGAATGCAACTAATATTATCAAAGCAAAAGAGATGGGTGTAGAAATCGCGTATTGCGGTAAATCGGTGTTTGATGGTAAGGTTAAAGATAATTTAGATAAATTGATTTATGCTGGTAAAAACTAAAAGAAATATTAAACGGGTAGCTATATTTGGCGATTCGGAGGCAAAAAAAACCGACCGTCATTTTATTGAGGCTTACAATGTGGCTAAATTATTAGGACAAAAGGGCTATATTATTTTAAACGGTGGTGGACCAGGGGTGATGTTGGCGGCGACTTTGGGAGGGAAAGTTGGTGGGGGTAAAGTGGAAGTGGTAGTGATTGAGGCAAAAAAAAGGTTAAAAAACTATGAGGGGTCAAGTGAAGATAATTGCAATATGGCGGATAAAATTGTATATACAAGAAATTACTTGGAAAGGATAGATAAACTAATAAAAATGGCTGATGCCTACATTTTTCTTAAAGGTGGAGTGGGAACATTGTCGGAGATAGGCTTGGCATGGCAAATGGCAAAATTTGATTATGGTCGACACAAACCAATGGTTTTTTTAGGAAAGGAAATAAGCCAAACAATTGAAGAAATGGTACATCGACTAGAATTTGATCAAATAGAAGTTGATTTATATCAACAGACAATGACTCCAGAGGAAGCAGTAGAAGTAATTAAAAATAAGGAAGGTGTAAAAGAAAATGGTGGGCTAATGGAGAGATTATTAAGGTTGTTTGATTAGTTCGGGTCGAGAATTAAACTTGATAATCAGAGGATAGTCTTTGGTAGTGATAATTTCATCTCGAGTGACAGTAAGCAGAGTCAGTTGAGAAAGAGAAGTTTCTTGGGACCAGTTTTGATCAAAAATAAAATTTCCCAGAGAATAAAAAATTGGTTTATCGCAATAAATTTCGACTTCTTGAAGAACATGGGGATGGTGACCATGAATGATATCGGCGCCAGCGTCAACTAATTGATGAGCTAAAGTACGCCGCCAGGTTTCGGCTTGAGGTAAATACTCATTGCCCCAATGAAGAGAAACAATCAACCAATCAACCTGGGAATTATATTGAGAAACCAAATCAATAATTTTTTGATGATCAAACCGAGGATAAGTAATGAGGTCAAAGCCTAAAAATCCAAAAGAAATATTGTTGATAGTAGTGTGATAAAACTCAGAGTCGGAGGTCTGAGAGTGAAAATAACCAATCTGATTTTGAGAGAGAAAAGTTTGGGTTTGACGAAAGCCGTCCTGACCATAATTGTAAATATGATTGTTGGCAAGATTAAAAATAAATTTGTTTTGTTTGAGATGAGGTAAAAAACGGCTATCGCCACAAAAAGTAAAAGTGCCAGTTTTGCCTTCGGGACAATCATTGATAATTGGACTTTCAAGATTGGCGAGGTTAAAATCAGCAGATTGAAGCAAATCGGCAACACCAGAAAAACTCCAAGAAAAATCATTTTTTGATCTGGCGGTAGCAGTGATAAAACGACCCAAACCAAGATCACCAACCAAACCAAAAGTAACGGTAGAAACGGGGGTAGGAGTTGGTGAGAGTGTCGGAGTGAAAGAAAATTGCCAGGAAGGAGTAAGTAAACCGGATTGGGATTGGGAGCGAAAGAAAAAAAGAAGGCTAAGGCCAAAAATAAATATAAAAAACAAAAAAATAATTAAATGTTTTTTTAGTTTCATAAGTAATTTAGGTAACAGAGTTTGATAAACTAAAAGCACACCATGAAGAATAGATGGAAACAATTAGTTTTAATAATTATATCAAGCCTATTTTTAGGTGGATGTGTGGTGTCGACAAAAAGGTCAGCGGTAGAGATAAATAGTTATCCGGTAGCTAAAGTCTATATTGATGGCAAAGAAATGGGATTGACTCCATATCGAAATCGACAACTGAAACCGGGTGAAATTGAAGTCAAGCTAATAACCAGTGAAGCGGAGTGGTCAAAGAGAATTAAATTACAAAATAATATTAGTACGGTGGTAGATTGGGAATTCGGTAAAACAGAGGATGAATCAGGGGGGTATATATTATATTTAGAAAAAACCGGAGATAAAAAAAATGCAGGTTTAATGGTTAATACTAACCCTAATAAAAGTACCATAACGATTGATAACGAAGTTAAGGGTTTGTCGCCAATAAAAATAAATAATATTGGACAAGGAGACAGGCATTTAGCCTTAAGTTTTCCAGCGCATAAAACAATGGATGTATTTGTTAAGTCATTAAATGAATATCAACTGATAGTGGATGCAGTACTTAAAAAAGACAAAGTTGAAGTTAAACCGGAAGAAGAGGTAAAAATAGACAATGCTGATTTACTAGAAAAACCGGTAATAGTCAATATTAGGATCAAACCAACAGAAACTGGTTGGTTGAGAGTCAGAGAACAAGATTTTGCGGGAGCAAAAGAGATTGGTAGGGTAACTCCGGGAGAAACCTATCCCTTGCTGGAGGAAAAACCAGAGTGGTATAAAATTGATTTAGGTGATAACAAGAGTGGGTGGATTTCGGCTAGTTACGGCGAGAAAAGCGAAACAGAAAACTAAAAAAGAGAAGAGCAAAACCAATAAAAACATAGGCTTTTTGGGAACTGTTGAGAAATAAGGAAATTAACCCCAAAACTAAACTAAATGCCCAATAAATCAGAGCAATGGAACGGCGACTGAAACCATGTTTGAGAAGTTGATGATGGAAATGTTGACCGTCACCAAGATAAATAGGTCGGCGTTGAATTAAGCGACGGATAATGGTGTAGACAGCATCTATCATAGGGATAGCCAGTAAAAAGAGAAGGGTGGCCATTTTGGCGCCGGAGAGGATGGAAAGAACCGCTAAAAAAAATCCGGCTAAACTTTTGCCACTGTAACCGGGCATAATGCTTTGAGGGAAGAAATTAAAAGGCAAGAAACCGAGGTAAGCACCACAAACAGCTCCGGAAAGAATAATCACCGGCCATTGAGTAATGTCGGCAGAATAGCGAAAACCAATTAAACCAATAAAGAAGGCAGAAATAGCGGTAAAACCGGGTAATTGACCGTCGACACCGGTAGCCCAACCAACAATATTCATACACCAAACAATCCAAATAATGGCAATTAAATCAGAAATGACCCAAATGCTATGATTACCCAGAAAATTAAAATTAATTTTCAGAAAAGAAAGATCAAAAACTCCACCACTTATAGGATTGGAGATATAAGCGATACCAATACCAGAGCCAACAACAATGAGAGCAGTGAGAATGTTAGCTAAAAATCGGAATAAAGGGCTAATATCTTTGATATCATCCCAGACACCAACAATTAGACTAACAAGGGCGGCAATTAAAATACCGATAAGATGTTTGTCTAAAGGTAAAAGTAGTAAAGAGGTAATAGTAACGGCAATAAAAATAGGAATTCCACCACCTCGAGGAACAGCGGAAATAGCGGTAGCGTTGTGAGTTTTTTTGTCTTTAACAACTGGATCTTCAATCCAACCACGAGAAATAAAAAAATTTCTGACTACTGGGGTTAAAATAAAAGAAATAACGAAAGCAATTAAGATAGAAATGAAGAAAAAAGTCATATCAGGAAATCAGATAAACTATTTTGACTAGGGTGACGAGAAAGAAAAATGAAACAGCCAGAGAGGCAAAGATAAGAAGACGAGAAAGAAGAGTATTAGTGGTAGCCAGACTGATAGAAAAAAGATTATTAATCAACAGAATAACTAAAGAAAAGGTAGGTAATAAAAACAGAGCTGAGGCGGAGGCAAGTTGGATTTCACCCCAAGGCAGGGAATAATAGAGAGGGACTTGTGAAGGTAAGTTGGTAAACCGCCAAACTAAGACTGAAATTTGAAGGATAATAAAAAAAAGATTCCATCTAAAAATAGAACTATTGGCTTTTTCCTGCCAAAAATGACCAAGACGAGCAAGAGGTTGAATAACAGAATTAAAAAATGACATAGTTATCTTTTTTTGAAAATCAAAGCGGAATCAAAGCTTTGATCAAGAGAATAATAACGGCTTAAAAATAAATCCAGTTCAGGGAAAGGCCGCGACGGCATGGAAGAATAGACAATAAATTTAGGTAGGCGGGCTTTGAGACTATCAAGAGTTTCTTGATGACCATTAAAGTCGACGATATGATAAGCGACAGTATAACGTCCTGGAGGGAGTCGATCAGAGAGCGCATAAATATAAGGATGATCACCCCAAACAAAAATCCGATCGTCGGTAAGAGAGTTTTGACGGATATAATTGGATATCTGGGTAACATCAGCCACATAACTACCAAAAAAATTATGGAAATAAGGAATACCTTTGAAAGAATAAAATTGGCGGTAATAAGAAACAGTGGGGTAAAAATAAAATTTATATTTAATAATTGAGACAACCACTACTAAAAGTCCCAAAATTAAGGTAAAAGACAATTTAGGATTGATTTTGGTAAAAAATAAACCGATCAAAAGACAGAACGGAGGTAGAAGCTGGATAAGGTAGTGAGGGTAGGGTCGGCCGGAAAGCAGAGATCCAAAAACAGTGGCCATCAGCCAAATTAAAATAAAAGTTGCTTTGAGAGATAAATAGCGACGGCGATAAGCAAAATAAATAAGAGACCAAAGAACTAACAGAATAAGAAAACGATAAATCAAACCACCACTAAGGGCAGAACTTGATTGATTACCAGTAGCCCAAGAAGAAAGATAAGAAAAGTTTTGGAGAAGAGTTGAAGAGAGAAAAGGTTTAAGAGTGTCGACAGACAAAAAATATAAAAAGTAAATGAAAGTAGGAATGAGAAACCCAAGTCCAATAAGAAATCCGGGAAAAAGTGAGGAAAGATGGCGGCGAACTGATAGTTTTTGTAAAGAAATCCAAAGAATAAGGAAACCGGCTTCAATGAAAACAGGGATTTTGATAGTAAAGGCTAAGCCTAAAAGAAAACCTAAACATAAATAGTCGAGAGGTTTTTTGGCCTGAGTAAAGAAATAAAAGGCTAAGACAGTGGGGAAAAGCATAAAAACTTCAGCATTGGCAATATTACCCTCAAGAGTAGGAAGCGAGGTAAGAATAACAAAAAATAGAAGAGAAATTCTGGCAGATTTGGGAGTAAGAAAATAAAGACAAAGACGATAGAAAAAATAAACAGTCGGGATCATAACCAGGGTGAGTAGGAGGCGAAATCCAAAAACAGTTTGGCTGAGGGCAGCAAGATAATAAAGAGTAGGAGGTTTATTATCATGAATCTGACGATAAAGGATCTCCCCTTTTCTAATAGCCTGACCAAGAGTTAGATAAATACCCTCATCACCATACCAATAGGGTTCAAAAAGGGACGGTAGACGAAGAAAAATAAACAAAATAATGACAAAAACCCAGTATTTGTGCCGGGATAAAAATTTAGTCATTGATAAATGATAGCTTATTTAGCAGCTTTTTTGTTAGTGGTTTTGTAATCAAGGCGACGGCCCAAAAAGAGTCGGGTATGAGAATGAAGACCTGGGAGAACTGACATGGTCAGGGTAGCAATAGGCATAAGTGGCCACTGGAGAATATTTTTGACAATGTTTAAGAAACCTTTCTTTTGACGGGGAGGTCGAAGTTTCCAATCTAAAATAATAAGAATAGCCAAGGGAATAAGACAAATAGTTAGGATAATATTAGAAATACGGGGAAGATTGAAACCGAAAGTGGTTTGGAAAAATTTAGGGTTGAGAATAACCGGCAAAGAGGTACCTAGAGTTAGGATAAACCAATTACTAGACCAAATAAAGTGAGTTTGAATAAGTTTAAAAATACGCAAGGCTCGGGTAATAAAAGGGATTTCAGGATGTTGACGAGATTGTTCAATGGCATAAGGAATATCAATAGCTCCCCAGGCATGACGAACACATTGGGTATAGCGGTTTTTGAGAGCGTCAAAATAGTTTTTACCGTCGGGAGCATCAACAACGGTAGGTAAAAAAATAGGTTCAACCAAAGCTTTGCCAGAGGTGGCAAAAAAAGCTTGGAGGAAAATATGCCAGTCTTCAGGGATCATATCTGGATCCCAATAACCGCTATAATCGATAAGGTGAAAAGATGAAGAGTAGCAAGAATAATTGAAAAAGAGACCGTCTGGTTCTTGAATATTGGCGATATGAATAACGTTACCGAGAATTCCGGTTATTCGAATCAGCGAAGGAACCTGATTGATATTGTTGTGCCAAAAAATAGGTGATTGCCAAAAACGATAGTAACGAGAGGAATTGGAAGCAAAATTGTAAGTGAGAGCAGAAAAATATTTGGGGTGAAAAATAGTATCAACGTCACAGCTGGTGAGAGTCAAATGTTTAATGTCATACTTGCCAGTATCAATATATTCCTTTTTGAAGTATTTGGCGGCAAAACGTTCGTTACTATGTTTACCGGCAGTTTCACCAGGAATATCTGGAGGGTGTTCTGTGAAAATTAAATCTCCAAAAACTCCACGATATTTTTTGGAAAAATAATCAATAGTTTTTTGATTATTTTCCTGACCGGCCCGTTGTTCTTGGGCTAAAATAACATGAAGTTTTTTGAGATCAATATCAATTTGAGCGGCAAGACTACCGATGGCCATTTCAATAACTTCAACCGGTTCTTTATAAGAAGAAATGATAATAACATGGTGAATTTGGGCATATTTTAGCCAAGAAGCTAAAAATTTATCTTTGAATAATTCCAACCAGTTGGTTTTGGTGGCGCGTCTAATTTTAAAATAACCTATTAGGGCAAGAATGGCCGATTTGAATGATTGATAAAGCCAATAAAGAAGAAAAGCGATAACAAAATAGGCAACAGCCTTAGGGAAAAAGATAGCTCCCCAAATAGGAAAAAGAATTGTCATCCAGGCAAAGAATCCGGGAATCATTTCCCAGAGACGATAACGCCAGGTATTTTTGTTAACCATGGTCTTGTAATTATATCAAGAGAGATTGATTTTGGGATAAAATAAGATGAATGAGGGTGGAAACAGCAGTTAAAAAAACTATCGATTATGCGGCTGGATTTGGGAGTCATATCAATAGGAAAGAAATTGGACAAAGACTGTTGTCGGCGGAAAAATTTTCTAAAAAAGAAATAGATCAAGTATTAAAAAAAATTGGCTGGGTAAATAAAAAAAATAAGTGGTATCAAGACAAGGTGGAAGTGGCAAAAAAAATGGCTCAAAAAATTGAGGATGAATTTGGAGAAATTTATTTTTTGGGAATAAGCGGATCGGTGGCTTCGGGTCATCCAAAAAAAGAGGATGATATTGATATGCTGATTATTACTAAAAATAATAAACTATGGAAAAATCGGTTTAAGTTAAGATGGTGGATGAAAAAAAATCGACTCCCCTATCGAGATCGATTGGGTAAAAGAAAAGAAAATTGTTTTTGTTTTAATTTGTGGTTGGATGAATCAGGACTTAAAATGCCTTTAAAAAAACAAAATTTAAGAAACGCTATAGATTTGATTTTGTTAAAACCACTAATAAATAAATACTATGTTTATGAAAGATTTTTGAAAGAAAACGGTTGGGTAAGAAAATATTCGGCACCGGGTTATGATAGATTGATAAAAAAAAATAAATTAAACAAGATAAAAATAAAAAAGAGTAAAGGTGGTGTTTTGGGCAATATAATTTATTTTTGGCCTCAATATTGGTATATGAAACCAAAAATAACTAACGAAAAAGTGGGGTTACATCAGGCGTTTTTCCACAAGTCAGATGGTAAAATAGAGTCATGAAATTATGGCTAAAGATATTGATGGTGGCGATGTCATTGATAATACTTTATGTGTCATTTGCGAGAGCAGGATTGGAAAAAGTAAGTCATGATGAAAGGTATGATCAATTAAGAAAAATATCAATTGCTTACCACCAAGGAAATGAGTGTTATAGACTGCCAGAGAGCCGAACACTGCCGGATAGTCCATTTTATTTTTTAAAGAAGATAAGGGATGATTTATGGATTCATTTTACTAATAATCCTGTAGATAAGATCAGAATTGGTTTACTAGTAGCGGACAAAAAAATGACGGAGGTAATTATGATGCAGAGGCTAGGGAAAACAGAGATAGAATGGAAAGATAATTTAATGGAGGCAGAGGCTAAAATATTGAAATTAAGACAGAAAATTGCTGATCTTAATCCAGAAAATATTGAAGTTCAAGAATTAGACGACAAAATTAATCGAGCCAATTCTTTTTATGAGGATATAATCGAACAATTATTAAAAAATGAAACTATCAGGGAATGCTATGAGTAATCTCAAAAAAAATAAGAAAAAAGGAAATAAAGGTCGGTGGCTGGGAATTATATTTATAGGGATAGTGGTAGTAGGAATAGGGATAGTAGTGTTTACTTTGTTCAACGTCCCTAGTCCGAAGAAATTGTCCAGTGGTGATTATCCCCAATCATCACAGATTTTTGATCGAAATGGAGAACTGCTGTATGAAATTTATGCAGAAAAAAGAAGATTGCCAGTAAAGCTGGAAGAAGTGCCAGACAGCTTAAAAAAAGCTACCTTGGCAATTGAGGATGCTAATTTTTATAGACACGGTGGTTTTGATATCCGAGGATTAATTAGAGGTCTGTACAGAACAGTTGTAGAAAAAAGACTGCAGGGAGGATCAACCTTAACCCAACAATTAGTTAAAAATGGGCTATTGACACCAGAAAGGACATTATCAAGAAAATTTAAGGAAGCAGTATTGACAGTAGCGACAGAAATAATGTATTCAAAGGATGAAATTTTGGAGATGTATTTCAATCAAACCCCGTATGGAGGGACACTATGGGGAGTACAATCAGCCGCCAACGGAATATTTAACAAAGAAGTTAAAGATCTAACTTTGGCCGAATCGGCGCTATTAGCGGGATTACCGGCATCTCCAACTAGATACTCCCCTTTTTCCTATCCTGAGGCGGCGAAAGCCAGACAAATGTTAGTGCTTGATCGGATGAGGGAATTGAAAATGATTAGCCAGGAGGAATATGATCAAGCCAAAGAAGAGCATCTAAATTATCATGTTAATAAAGCTCAAATTAAAGCGCCACATTTTGTATTTTGGGTAAAAAATTTACTGACACAAAAATATGGAATTAAAAAAGTAACTGAGGGCGGACTTAAAATTACAACAACTTTAGATGTTAATATTCAAAAAATGGCCGAAGCGACAGTATCGGCAGAGTTGACTAAACTGGAAAAGTACAAAGTCAGTAACGGGGCGGCGTTGGTCACTGAACCAAAAACAGGACAAATTTTGGCAATGGTAGGGTCGGTGGATTATTTTTCGGAAAAGATTGATGGTAAATATAACGTAACCACAGCTTTAAGACAACCAGGTTCATCAATCAAACCATTGAATTACGCAGTAGGAATAGAAACTGGCAAAATAACGGCGGCATCAGTGATTTATGATGGACCAACTTGCTTTGCTCAGTCGGGACAGAAAAATTATTGTCCGACAAATTATGGTGGAGCTTATTATGGATTACAAAATGTAAGAACATCTTTGGCAAGCTCGCTGAATATTGCAGCGGTGAAAGTATTAAAAATAAATGGACTGGAAACTTTTGTAGCTTCAGCGTCAGCGATGGGGTTAACTACTTTTAAAAATGCTTCTGATTATGGTTTATCACTGACTTTGGGTGGCGGTGAGGTAATGATGACGGATATGGCAACGGCTTTTGGAGTACTAGCAAATATGGGGATTAAACAAGATTTGAATCCGGTAATGAAAGTAGTGGATAAAAACGGAAAAATTTTGGAAGAATATACCCATAATCCAGGACCGAGAGTATTGTCACGAGAGACAAGTTATATTATTCAACAAATTTTGTCGGATGACGGCGCCAGAGCGATGGTATTTGGAAGAGGATCGATGTTAAACATTAAAGGTCATCCGGAAGTAGCGGTAAAAACTGGGACGACAAATGATATGAGAGATAACTGGACAATTGGTTATACTCAGGATTATGTGGTGGCTACTTGGGTGGGAAATAATGACAATTCAAGAATGGGAAACTTGGTATCAGGAACAACGGGGGCGGCACCAATTTGGAATAAGATTATGACTCAGCTGTTGGCAGAAAAAGAAATTAAACAACCAACCAGACCGGCAGGAATTGTAGGAATGAACGTGTGTAATATGACCGGGATGGCAATTCCAGAAGGTGGATGTGAATCTCATTATGAATACTTCAAAAAAGAATTTGTGCCTGGTAAACAAACTCCGGTAAGACAGACAGTTGTGATTAATAAAGATACGGGACGAATGGTAGTGGACAATGAGGAAGCGCCAAATGCTGAGTGGCAAGAACATTTAGTAATACAAGATGCGGCTGGAGTCAAAATTTGTTTGGATTGTCAGTCAATTGAGGAAGATCAAAATATAAAAGTCCCTGCCGCCTTAGTCAGATGATGATAGCAGAGTCGGTAATAAAATTTCTAATTAAATTAGGCCAACCATTGGTAGAGATAGTAAAGTTTTTAACATTGGGAATAAAAAAGATAATTTTATGGATAAAAACTTTTCAAATTAAGTCACTAAGGATAAATCTAAAAACAAAATCAATAAGATTAAGACAGCCCAAAATTAAATTTAAGCCGAAACTAAAAACAAAGGAACGACAAAGAAAAGAAACAAAACCAAAAAAGATTAAGAAGATTAGATGGGGAAAAATATTGGCGATGGGGGTGATAGTGAGTGGAGTGGTAATAATTGGTTGGTGGGGATGGATAAATATTTTTAAAGATTTACCAAATGTAAATTTAATTTATAATCCCCCAAAATTATCAACTATAATCACTGACAGAAACGGACGAGTACTATATAAGTTTTATGAAGGCGAAAACAGAACTTGGGTACCACTTGAGAAAATGCCAAAAGATTTGATTGAAGCTACCTTGGCAATTGAGGACAAAAAATTTTATAAACACCATGGTTTGTCGTTTAAAGGGTTGATAGTGGCCATTAGATATAACTTAAAGAAAGAAACTAGCGACAAGCCGAGAGGAGGATCAACAATTACTCAACAATTAGTTAAAAATGTTTTTTTAGGTAATGAAAAAACTCTCTTAAGAAAAATAAAGGAGGTAATTCTGACACTGATGGTGGAACAGAAATTAAGTAAAGATGAAATATTGGAACGATATTTAAATCAAGTTTCTTATGGAGGCGAGGCTTATGGAGCAGAAGCGGCAGCACAGAAATATTTTGGTAAAAGTGTGACTAGAATTAACACCATTGAGGCAGCTTATTTGGCAGGATTGCCAGCAGCACCAAGTTCTTATTCACCTTACGGTAATAATCCAGAATTGGGTTTGTTGAGAGCCAAAAAAGTGATTGAAGAAATGGTAGCTAATAAATATTTAACTGAAGTTCAGGCAGAAAAATGGCTAAGTAAAAAAATAAACATCAAAAATAATAATAAACAAATTCTGGCACCACATTTTGTGTTTTATATAAAAAATTTAATGGAGGAAAAGTATGGATTTACTAATATTGAAAGGCGGGGATTGATAATAAAAACAACTCTAGACTTAGAGATTCAGAAAATGGTTGACAAAATAATTAGTCAAGAAATAAATAGTATTGCCAAACTTAATGTTAGCAATGGGGCGGCAGTGGTGGTAGGAGTAAGAGAGGGAGAAATTTTGGCGATGGCAGGATCAAAGGATTATCAAGCAAAAGATATTGATGGTAAATATAATGTGACAACAGCCTTAAGACAACCAGGATCATCGATTAAACCAATAAATTACTTATTAGCATTGGAGAATGGCTACAGTATGGCATCAAGAATTGAAGATACGCCGGTAACTTACCAAATTAAAGGTCAGAAGCCATACAGTCCACAAAATTATAATGGTAAATATATGGGGTCAGTCAGTTTGCGGACAGCGTTGGGATCGTCTTTGAATATTCCTTCGGTAAAACTGCTAGAAAAAAACGGGGTAGAAAAAATGATTGACTTGGGAGAAAAAATGGGAATAAATTCATGGAAAGACAGAAAAAGATTTGGATTATCATTGGCTTTGGGCAGCGGTGAAGTAAAAATGACAGAAATGGCTCAGGCTTACAGTATATTCGCCAATTTAGGAGAAAAAATAGAAATAAATCCGATATTAGAAATTGATAATTATTTGGGAGAGAAAATTTATATCAAAGAGATAGAAAAAGAAAGAGTAACCAAAGCAGAGTATGCTTATATTATTAATGACGTTTTGAGTGATAATCAAGCAAGAACGCCGATTTTTGGGGCTAATTCAAAGTTAATTATAAATGGTAAAACGGTGGCAGTAAAAACAGGAACGACAAATAATTTGAAAGATAATTGGTGTATCGGGTGGACACCAACTTATTTAGTAGCCACCTGGGTGGGAAACAATGACAGTCGACCGATGAGTTGGGTGGCTTCAGGAGTAACTGGAGCTACACCAATTTGGAATAAAATCATGACAAATTTGCTTGAAGAAAAAGAAAATGAGATATGGGAAGTACCAGAAGGGTTGGTAAAAAAGAGAATCTGTGGCAAGGAAGAGTGGATGATTGAAGGCAGTGAGATTAAAGTTAACTGCCCGATGGTGACACCAACACCAATTAATTAAGATGTTTGACAGAATACCAGTAAAGAGAGTTGACTAAATCAGAAAGTTGGGGTTTGATTGAATCTAAATTGTCTACCCGAGGGATAAATATGGAAATAAGAAGGGTATTAGTGGGAAGAGAAATGAGAGTTTGATAAGTTAGACCAGAGTCAGTAGTAATTTTTTCTTTGAAAGAAAGTCCTTGAGGAAGATTAGTGTCAATAAGAGAAGATAAAGACGGTTTAAGGGAGGAAAGGCTGGCAAGAGTCTGGTCAAAATTAAAATTATGGTAGTTGTGGGAAAAAATAGGAGAGTTGGGATTGGATTTAGTAAGAGAAATAATCGACCAATCTGACTGTGAGGATGAAACAGTAAAAATATCGGAATTGATAGAAATATTGGAATTGGACTTTTGGGGAAGATTTAATCGGGGCAATTTAAAATTGAACCGAAGCGGCTGGTTGATAAATTTTTGAGTGGCGCGAAAACTCCAAAAGATAAAACTAAGACCAGCGGTCATAAGAAGAGAAATTAAAATAAGACGGCGTTTGAGAAGCAGACGTTTTTGAGAAATTTCAGCTTCAGATTCAGTTGAATTATCATCTTTATCTGATAGATTAGGAATTTTTTTAGATTTTTCAGGTTTGGGTAACATATTAAGATTTAATTTGTTTAAGCGTCAAAAGACCAGCTTTGGCGCCGAGACGAGTGACGACGGAAGCAGAATTTTTAATGGCCCAAAAAAGGGCTTCTTGAGGAGATTTTTGATAAATAGTAGCGGCAACAAAAGCAGAACCAAAAGAGTCACCAGCGCCGGTTTCATCGACAGGAATAGTACTAATAATGGGAGAAAAATATTGACGGTGATCATTGATTAGATAAGCTCCATTTCGGCCATCAGTGACAGCGATTAAAGGCGACTTAAGATAGTGGAGCTGATTAAAGAATTCAGCGTCAGAAAAAGATAAATCCAAAAGAGTTTCAGCTTCAGTTCGATTGAGAAGTAAAAAATCAACGTATTTAAGAAGAGAAGTTAGTTGGCGGCGACGGGACAATTCCCGATTGCCAGGATTGAGAGCTAGATGAATATGATTTTCTTTGGCAAAACCAATAATTTTTTCCAACAAATCTAAATTGCCTTCAAGTGAGGTGATATAAAACCATTTAGTAGTTTTAAGTTGACTCCAGCGGAAGTTTTTATCGGTTAAACCAAATTTACCTCGATTGGTGAGAATAGAACGGCGACCATCTTTGGAAACTAAAATGACCGAGAAATCGGTAGTATCATTTTTGTTTGAACAAATAAATTTATCAACAACCTTCTCGCGTTTGAGATCATCAAAAATATAGTCGTTAAGATAACTGCGACCAATAAGGGAAATGCAGGCAGATTTAAGACCAAGGCGACTGAAGGCGACTGAAGAGTTAGTGGCACCACCACCGCTGCAGATAAGACTATGGCTAATTTCATTTTTAGAGGAGGTTTTAAGACCGATGAAATCGGAAGTAGAGGTAAGAGCGTCTGATTTGATAAAAATATCGACAGTAGCGGCACCAATAGAAATAACATCAAACATAGAATTTTGACTTAATAACTTTAATAAGGTCAGTAATAACCGGGGTTAAAAGTTCATAGACTTTATCGCCAGAGTGACGAGACAAACTGGAAGATAAAGATTTAAAAAATTGACGGCGGAGATCAGTATTAATGTTAATTTTAACAATGCCAAGATTGATGGCGGAGATTAATTGATCAGGACTAATACCAGAGCCACCATGAAGGGTTAAAAATTGGCGAGGTAGAGCAGATTTAATTTGGGAGAGAAGATCAAAATTGATAATCTCGGTTGATTTCTGGCTGACACCATGAAGATTACCAACAGAAACGGCTAATAAATCGGCTTTAGTTTTGGCAATAAATTCAGCGGCTTGAGAAGGATTGGTGAGACTATCTGGAGAAATTTGACTGTCAACTAAGTTGATTTTATTAAACTCAGCTTCGATAAGACAATTGGGGCGAAGTTTTTTAGCTTGGTCAATAAAGGTGACAGTTTGGTTTAAGTTTTGAGAAAAATCCAAATCTGAGCCATCAAAATGAATCATATCAAAACCAAGCTGAACCAAGTGAAGTAGACGATCTGGGTCTTTGCCGTGGTCCATATTAAGATAAATCGGCAAACCGTCGATTCTGGCTTTTTGGACCAAAATAAACAATCTTTCGGCTTGAATAAACTTATCTTCACCGGAAGAGAGTTGAACAATGCAGGGTTTGCCAATATCTTTGACAACGGCTTCAACTGCTTGATAAATCTCAAAAGAATCAATGTTAAAAGCGGGAATAGCCTGACGGTGTTGACGAGCAAAGGTTAAAACTTGATGGAGAGATTTCATAAAAGTTTTTTGGCGGCGGCCATTAAATTTTTAACGCCTAAACCGTAATGATCATAAAGTTGATGATAATCCTTAGCAGAACGACCAAACTGATCTTTGACAGCCAAATGAATAAATTTGGGATGAAGATTAGCTTGGAGCAAGGCGGCAGCAACCAGATGACCCAATCCCCCATTTTGGACGTGATCTTCAAGACAAATAAGACGACCAGTTTTTTTGAGACTACGAAAGATGGTATCAAAATCAAGCGGCTTAAGAGAGGAACAGTTAATAATTTCTAGGGAAATACTGGGTTTCTGAAGAGAAAGTTGAGATTGAGCAGTAAAGGCTTGGTTAAGAACAGGTCCATAACCGATGACAGTAATATGACGACCTTGTTTGAGAAGGTGAGATTTACCGATAGTAAAGTTGTGTTTAGGATTGGACAAAACAGGGGTAGATGGCCGAACCAGACGGAGATAAGCAGGGCGACGGCTACGACTGAGAACGGCGGTAATTTTTTGGGTTTCAAGGGCGTCGACCGGAGCAAAGACTTCCATATGAGGAAGGGTTGACATAAGGGCAACATCTTCCAACATCTGATGAGTGGCACCAAGTTCTCCGGTCATTAGACCGGCATGAGAGCCAACAATTTTAACATCAAGTTGTTGGTAGCAGATTGACTGACGGATAACCGCCCAATTGATTGCCGGCGAGAAACAAGCAAAAGAACATAAAAAGACAGTGTGACCGGATTTAGCCAAACCGGCGGCAACGGCGGCGGCATTGGCTTCAGCAATACCACACTCAATAAAACGGCGGGGATATTTTTTGGCAAATTCGGTCAGATGAAGTGATGATTTTAGATTCATACTGACAACATAAAGGCGGCGATTAGTTTTGGCCAATTTAGTAAGAGTGTCACCGAAAGCTTGACGAATAGAGATAAGGTTAGTAGGATTGGAGGTCATTTTTGGCTTGGAAGTAAAGATTGGGGTCTAAATTTTTAACATCGTGATATTTAGGTTTGTGTTCCATAAAAGAAACTCCTCGACCGAGAACGGTGTTAGCAATAATACAACTGGGGTAACCGGAACGACGGTTATTATAGGCTGAACGGAGAGCTTTAGTCAGCTGATGAAGGTTGTGACCGTTGACAGTAGTGACTGTCCAACCAAATTGAACGTATTTGGCGGCAAGATTACCGAGCGGCATAATTTGATCGACTCGACCATCTATCTGAGTACCATTGGCATCAATAATATTAATTAAATTAGAGAGTTGATATTTTTTGGCAAACATAAGACTTTCCCAAATCTGACCCTCTTGATGCTCACCATCGGTGGTTAGACAGACAATGGTATGAGAGGGATCGCCTAAAGCTAAGCCGGCGGCAAAAGATAAGCCTTGACCAAGAGAACCAGATGAATATTCGACCCCGGGAACATCGGTGGAGACATGACCTTGTAACGAAGAATCAAAATCGGTGTAAGTAGAGAGGAGTTTGACGGGGAAATAACCTTTGGCAGAGAGAACGGTATACAAAGCGCAAGCGAGATGACCGGCAGATAAAATAAAATGATCCTTTTTGAAGTTAAAAATATCAGAAAAATAAATTGCAATCAGAATATCAAGGGAAGATAAACAACCACCAATATGACCACTGCCGGATTCATAGATCATATCTAGAAGTTGGAGACGAAGATCACGACTAAGATGAGAATATGGCAGATTAGGTCTGAGCATTAGTTAAGTATAAAGCAAAGCTGTGACAGTTGCCAATAAAATTGGCAGAATTAGAAATAAAGGGAAATAGGATATAATCAGAGCAATGGAAGATTGTTATAAAAAATACAATTTGGGGATAAAAAAATTTATCCGTCAAAAAATTGATGATGAAGGAGTGGTGGAAGAGATTACTAATGATGTGATGTTAGCGGCGATGAATTCATGGAAAAATTTTAGAGGAGAATGTGCCGAATTTAGTTGGATATGCAGTATTGCTAATCATAAAATTATTGATTATTACCGTAAAAAAAAGATTAAAACTATCTTGTTTTCAGTTAGTCCGGTGTTTGAAGAAATTGCGGATAAAGCCTTGACACCTGAAAGAGATGTATTAAAAAATGAATTAAAAGAAGAGATTAAAAAAACTTTAGCAGATTTAAAAACAGGATATAAAAATTTATTGCGACTTAAGTATATAGAAGGAAAGAAGGTGGTCGAAATTGCCAAAGAAACTAACCTGACCATAAAGGCGGTTGAGTCGAGGTTAATTAGAGCTAAAAAGCAGTTTCGGGAAGCCTGGGTTTATGATAATAAAGAGGATTAAAAAAATTTTTAAGTTGATGGTGTTGATTGCTGCCCGGCAGATATGGAAATTATTGTGCAATTTGTATAATTTGGTTAGAGAACCAGTATTGGTGATAAAGAGTTTAATACAGAGCCGAGACAAATCACAAATATTTTTAGTAGGGTTGGTGTTATTAATGCCAATAATTTCGTATTTTTTAGCGAGAATAGTTTGGGATTATTATCGTTATGGAGTGGTAGTTAAAGAAGTAGGTTGGTGGTTTGGAGGAGCGGTAATAGTTCAGATAGGTTTATTACTGTACATAGGATACTGGGTGTTGAAATCGATAAAAAAATAGCGAAGGAATTTGAGAAAAATGACGACTTAATTATCACTATGATTAGACATAAAATATTAAAATTCAAAACTGAAGAATATTTAGAATTTAGAGATTTAACTGAGGAAATAGAAAGGTTTTTGAAAGAGAGCGGCATAAAAGAGGGGCAAGTGCTGGTTTTTTCGAAACATACCACGGTGGCGGTTTGTATAAACGAGAAGGAAAAAGGAATTGTAAAGGATTTTAAAAACTTACTTAAAAAAATTTTACCAAAGGACGGATATTATTGTCATAATGATTTAAAAATCAGAACAGAGAATTTGGTGTGTCAGTCGGGAGAATCGGATTGTCTTAACGGACATTCACACTGCACCCAATTGATGATGAGAAATTCAGAAGCGATTCCAGTAATAGACGGGAAAATGACTCTGGGAGTATGGCAGAGAATTTTTGCGATTGAGTTGGATTGCTGTCGAGAAAGAGAAATCGTGGTCCAGATTATGGGTGAGTAAGAATTTGGAGACGGTCGATAACAGCATTGAGAATAGTTTCAGGAGTACTAGCCCCAGAGCTAACGACAATGTTTTTGACGCCATTAAACCAGTCAGGTTGGAGGTCAGCGGCGGTATCAACAATGTAGGCAGTAGCACCGGCTAATTCGGCCACTTGACGGAGACTGTTGGAATTAGCGCTGGTAGGCGATCCGACAATAATGACAAACTTATATTTTTTGGCTAATTTAATAATGGCTTGCTGACGATCGGTGGTAGCCTGACAGATATGGGGCAAAATAGTAATATCAGGATATTTGTTTTTAAGATATCTAAAAGCGGCTTTGGTTTCGGTAGTAGAGAGAGTGGTTTGAGTAACGACGACAGTTTGGTCGGGGCGGGAAATAGAATGTTGATAAATATTATCTAGAGTAACTGGGGTAATAAACTTAGGAGCTTCGCCAACAACGCCGACAGTTTCATCATGATCGACTTTGTTACATAAAAAGATAATCGATTTTTTGTTTGAAGCAAGATGACGAACAGTTTGGTGAGATTTTAGGACTAAAGGACAGGAAGCATCAACAATGGTTAATCCCCGACAGCGAAGTTGATTATAAATTTGAGGAGCAGCGCCGTGAGCACGAATGATAACGACCGAATTTTTGGGAATATCGTCGATACTAGCAACGGTTTTAATATTTAAACTTTGCTCCAACCAGTCGACTACATGTTGATTATGAACCAATTCGCCGAGGAAAAAAATTGGTTGATGATATTTTTTGGCAGTATCCTGAGCCAAGGCGATGGCTCGATTGATACCAAAACAAAAACCGTGAGGTTGAGCAACAATAATATTAGTCACGAGAAGATTTGGAAGTTTTTTTTAATTTAGAAACGGGAATACCAGGACAAAACCAATGATCGGCACAACGAGCTTCATAAGTGATCGAAGAATTGTTAAATTGTTGGATAACAACGGTAGGGCTGCGGTAAGGAGCTGGTTGACCATTAATGAGACGTTGAGTCATAGTGGCGGGAGCGCCGCAGGTTTTACCATGATTATTTTTGTAGGTGCAACGAGCAGTCAGAGTTTCGACTTTGGTGGCTAAAGCTAGGAGTGATTCAATAGCTGAAAATGGTTCGCCGCGGAAACTGCGGTTAAGTCCAGAGACAACAACTTCAATATCGTCATAAAGGAGGCATTTAACGACTTCTTTGATATTTTTATCAAAAAATTGGATTTCGTCGATAGCGACCAAATTGGGACGGTGACGATGAGGCAATTTATAAATATCTTTAAAAATAAATAAAGAATCAGCCTGATTGGGTTTAAGTCCGGGAACTGGAATGGCTGACCAGCAACCACCATTGCGGCAACGAATTTCGTGGAGATCAAAGCGGTTATCAAGGGCGGGTTTATAAACTCGGATGGAATAATTGAGGGCATCACGACATTCGGAAAGATGATCAAGTAGACGGCGAGTTTTGCTGGAATTCATAGGGCCGACGAAACAGGTGAGAGGGGCCCGCTGACGAGTCATAGACTCATTTTAGCTTGAGAGGCGAGAATTTAAAAGACAGAAGTTAAAAAAAAGGCAGGGAAAACATTTTTAGGTTAGTAAAAATGCAGTCACCTGCCAGAAAAACAAATTCAGTCAGACCATCCAGCAATCTGATTTAATTTTTGACGATTGGCGCCGTCTAAAACCAGCTGATCACTGAATTTACGAAGGTCCTGGTCAATGATTTGATGGCGTGATGGGTTTTTGGTTTGGTTGCGGGCGGCAACCCAATCTTTGAAGGTATCAATGCCCTCTTGAAGCCCACCAAATTCTTGATAGGAAGTCAAATCGCATTCGGGAATAATGGTACAAGTAGTCATGGGAATTCTCCTTTCTTTGGGAACCGACAAGAAATATTTTTATATTAATGTGATGTTTAACATCACAAGAATATTAAACCCAGGAAATAAATTTGATGTCTTTGACTTCGACACCATATTCTCCGAGTCTTTTTAGTAAGGTATGGTTTACACCAAACCTTACTTCTCCGGTTTCGGGATTATAATCCCAAGGGGTAAACCTTGGGGCCTTGAACCAAAAATCATAACCGGGTATTTGAAAAGCAAACTTCCTGAGCCAAAATAACCATTTGGTGACAAACCATGATTTGAAACTGATTTTGGCATAGATGAAATTGTGGAACTGTTCAATATTTTGACTCAGTTCCAGTCGACATACAACAGCTTTATCGGTAGGGATTTTGATTTTACACAAACGGTTTATTCTCCTTATACCAAAAGGAAAGTAATACAGACCTCTGTAGTAAGCCACATACAACAAGTGTTTGATTTTTTCCAGAATACTCATGATGATAACTCCTTTCCTTATTTTTTACGTTGATTGTTACAGGTGCCAATTTTATTAAATTACCCGCAAAAGGGTGATTAATAAAATTGGATTATTGTACTAAAAACAGGCAGTAAATTCAAGTTATAGGATATACTTAGTTGAGAGTGGCTGACTTTTTTGGATGGAAGTGAAAATTACAACCTAATACTTACCTGCTTTGGAATTAATAAAGAAATTAAATAATAAATAATATAAAATTAGTAAGGTATATGGGTTTAGACAACTTGCCAAAATTAGGCTTATCTCAGACAGTAAAAGAAAAAGAAATAAATATACAAGATATGGATCTTTTTAATAGAGGATCTTTATCTAACCTTAGAAATAGATTGCTTAGTGATGATGCTTCAGAAAGGAGATATATGTTTGATGATTGTATTGATATGATTGGTCAGGTTGTTTCGGCAAATGTGGAACAATTTAAAAATCACCATAATAATAAACAAAATACATTTCATAAAGAGAATCGAGAAATTCAAAGGTTACTATACCTTGAAGGAAATGAATCTGATATTGAAAGTATCTTAAAATTAACGTTTTGGACTAATAAAATGGCAAAAACTTATAATGAAGTCCTCTCTTCTGAAAAAGAAATTCTTGGACAAGAAGAACTTGTTTACTTTGAGAGAGGTGAAACCTGGTCGTATGCTCTAAAGAATGAATTTATGTCGACTCTGATTTATCTTTTGATTAAAGATAATTATTCTGAGGTTAAAAGCTGGGGTTTTAGGAAAGGTAAAAATCCAATTCTAATTATTGATTACCCAGGTTACAACTTTCCTATTTCTTTTCATCTTGGTAAATACCCTGAAAATATTTTACCAAGAGAATTGGGTGAATTGGTTTTTGATAAAACTAAAGATGATTTCAAATATCCGTTTGATATTAAACCAAAAGGGAATTCGGTTAGCCACAAGTTAAATGAACAAGAAAAAACGGATTATCAAAGAGATTTTGACAATGAACAAACTTTTAAATCCCTTGAGAAAATTCAAAAACATCAAATATTGGTTGGGTTAGGAAAAATTAGCGAGTTGGAAACTCTATACTCAATAAAACTACCTTTAGAAGGAAGTTTAAATATAGAGCTTGATAAAAATTTTTTAACTATTAAAGATTTTGAATTTAGAAAAAAATTAGAGGAAATGATTATAAAAAAGAAAGGGGTAATTTATATACAAAAGGGTAATAGGTTGAGTAAACATGCAATAGAATATTCTTTAAATAATTGGTGGAAAGAAAATTACTCTGATCGCAGTGATTTGGAATTTAGGGAAACTAGACCTGGGGAAATTTTTCCTGGTGAAATTAATATAGATAATACAAAAAAGTCTGGTGAACCGTTTCAAATTAGAGAGGACGGAACTATATGTATAGATTCTATAAGAGACAGAAGAATGGGGACTAGATCATCAATACAAAATTTAGCTAGATTAGGTTTGTCAAGTACCCCTTTTGTTGGACCACTTAGCGAAATTGAATTTGGCGTAAAAGGTACTGTTGCCTGAATTGGGATGGAGACATCCTGAGAGTAGTGTGAATTCGGGTATGGTTGTAGTAGTTAAT
>Ga0255346_1000313_pt1 | contig 83280 bp, 73 predicted proteins | sample wastewater_treat_FD_194410 | JGI IMG/M metagenome (GOLD analysis project Ga0255346, IMG submission 194410) | Wastewater microbial communities from Lulu Island WWTP, Vancouver, Canada - plant22 | ecosystem: Engineered > WWTP > Wastewater > Unclassified | place: Canada: Vancouver, British Columbia...
CGAAGGTTAGCATCGAAAAGAGGGTTGCCCGAATAATTTTCTTGACCCAAACGTTGATTTGTTTGTTGGATGATCTAAATATTGATAAAAGGGCCATACCATATTGGTGATCTTGGGAGAGGGGTAACAGGTCCCTGATAACTGGCTCTGAGCCGCCCTCATATGCGGTATATATCCCCTCCAGATCGATGATGCTCAATTCACCCACCTGATGATCTGAACTAGCGGCTCTGGACTGAGAAGAGGTCCCTGTCCGGCAGGCGGTACATACCCTCCGCCAGCTTTTCTATAAGCTGGTCGTGATCAGCCTCCCCCTCAGGCGGAAAATCGATCCTCTTTGGCCTGATGACCATCCTCTTCTCCCCCGCCAGGAACTCGCAGAGGATCTCATTGCACTCCACAATCTGTATGTTCCTCTTACCCAGAGTGCAGCCGCTGCCGATCTGTACCCCATCCGCCAGGCAGGATTCCGGGGGCATGCCTGCGCAGAAGACGCTTGCCCTCATCAGGAAGGGATCAGGGCAGAAATTCTCTTTGACATACCTGCCGATTCTGTAGCCGAGGACGATGTAGGGCCCCAGGTGGCCGTGAAATGCCGCCAGCTCTTCGATAGAGTACTCTTTATCCAGGCCGGTATACCTGCATGTGGTTTCTTTCCTGTTCATATCGGATATCCTCATAAAAGTTAACACCAATCTTGATAGGATATGAATTATTAATGCTTGCGGGTCATCAGTTAACACCCAAATTATCCTGTCCTGGTGAAATGTGGCCATTCCTGGAAAAAAGCTGAAATCTGGAAAAAGGAGGGGCTTGCCAGGCGCCCCCCCCCGGGGCCTGTAGGGATCAAGCGGCTCCCTTCCGGCCTGGCAGAGCCAGGGCGCCATCAATCTGTTAATATACTATCGATCTGATATATACTATCGATCTGATATATACTATCGATCTGATATATCCTCTCAATCCTCTATGTCCATCTCCGGATTCAGCCTATAGTCATGAGCAGTGGGATAGAACTCAAATCCTTTAATAGAGTCCCGCTGTGCCACAACCATGCCATAGTGTGCTATAACTAGATTTATGGCCTCTTCCTGGGTTATAGACTGGACCTCCCGCAGCAGGTCGTATCTCTCTTCCATATCCCTCGTCTCCATGGACTCCGACAGCAGTTCGTCCACTCTTGGATTGGAATAGCCCACGTAGTTGTAGGATCCGCCTGTGCCATAGCTCCTCTCCAGGTAGTACTGTGGATCAGGAATCAGGGCGCTGTTGGTGGCGAAGAGCACCATATCCCAGTCGCCCTCGCTGCGTCTCTTCTCTATCGCCCCCCACTCCAGCACATCGAGGTTAGCCCTGACTCCGATGCTTGCCAGCTCGCCAATGAGTGCTTCGGCCACTGGCACAAGGCCGGGCCTTGTGGCATAGGTGAGCAAAGACAGCTCCAGGGGCTTGCCATCCTTATCCAGTATGCCGTCGCCATCATCATCTTTCCAGCCGGCTTTTCTCAGAAGCTCTTCCGCCTCATTGGGATCGTAATCGTATCTTCTTACGCTGCTGTTCGCCCAGGGCATCTCCGAGCTGAAGGGGACGCTATCAGCGGATCCCACGCCAAATAGAACATACTTGACGATATCATCCCTGTTGATGGCATAGCTGAGCGCATGTCTCACATCTATATCACTCAGAGGATCATGGTTTATATTCAGGTCCAGACGGTAGAGGTATGATGTGTTATAGACCCTTGCATTCACGCCATCGAGTGAATCGATTCTGTTTGTCTCGCTGTAGGGTATATCCACAGTGAAATCGACATCTCCTTTCTCTATGGCAGAAGATCTCGTATTTGCATCCGTCATGGGTATGGTGACTACCCTATCGATCTGAGTGCTTCCTCCCCACCACTTATCGTTTTTCATCACAGTCAGAACATGTGTCTTCTCATCAAAGCTCTCAAATTTAAACGGTCCTGTTCCTATGGGCTGGCGAAGAATCCCCTCATTATCCATAGAATTTCTGCTGATGATGCCCAGCTCCGGATAATGGAGTATCGAAGGCAGCATGGAATTTGGCTCCTTGGTATGAATTTGCAAGGTGGCGGGATCGACGACATCGATATGGTCAAGATTCAGAAAATTCGCTATAGTCGAATCCAGCTCCGCTCCCCTCTCCAGTGTGAACTTGACATCATCTGCACTCATCTTGCCTCCGTCGTGGAAGAGGACATCATCTCTCAGCTTGATCTCCCATGTATCATCATCCAGTTGCTCCCAGCTGAGAGCAAGCTGCGGCAATAAACGGTAATTTTGATCGGACTTCACCAGCGTTTCAGTGACAAGCGTCTTCTCCGCCCAGGCATCGCCTCTATCGTCCGGGTCTATGGACGGTATATCCCACATGGTCGCAACCCTGAGCACCTTTTCCGATTCTCCCGATACTGTCGAGAATGAGAGCAGCACGGCCAGGGCCAGTGCCACCATTACGATATGCATATTCTTCATAACACTGCTCCATCTATTCATTACGAGAGAGAGCCAAAGGGCCTCTCTAACTCCTGGCCCACGACCTCTTCTCCCTGTTCGTCTCAATCTTTTTTATCGATCCGTTCTCTATATAGGCGATCCTGTCCGATACCGCTCTCAGGACATCAATGTCATGAGAGATGAAGAGGTAGGCGAGGCCTGTATCCTCCTGGATCTTCATCATCAGCCTGAGGATCTGAGCCTGCACCGAGGCGTCAAGCATTGATGTCGGCTCGTCGGCCACCACAAAACTGGGCTGGAGGGATATGATCCTCGCCAGAACTGCCCTCTGGATCTCCCCCCCACTGAGCTGCTGGGGGTACCTTGCCAGATGCTCAGGCCGCAGGCCCACCCTGGCTATCAGCCTATCGACCTCCTGGAGGATCTGCTCCTTGCTTATCTTCCGATGAATCACCATTGGCTCGGATATGCTATCAATCGCCCTCATCTTCGGATTCAGGCTTGTCACAGGGTTCTGAAATATCATCTGCAGCCGGGGCCTGGTCCGGGAGAGCTCCTTCTTTTTCAATTTGAGCAGATCCCTGCCCTCAAACACAATCCGCCCCGAGTCGGGCCTCTCCAGGAGCACGAGGCACTTGCCAACAGTGGTCTTTCCCGAGCCGCTGGTCCCAAACATCCCCAGCGTCTCCCCCCGATCGATGGAGAAGCTAGCCCCGTCCAGCACCTGTAGCCGGCCAAACTGTTTGCTGAGGGCATCAACCTCGATCAGGGGAGAATGCATCTTTTCATCCACCCCCCATTCTGAGCAAGCTTCGGGTGACTTTTAATACAATCGGATATACAGCTTCTGCACCTTTCACTGAAAAAGCAGCCTCTGGGAAGGTCAAGAAGGCTCGGACTGCTCCCCTCCAGGGGGACGAGCCCGTTCTTGGGCAGAGAGTTTATCAGCCCCTGAGTGTAAGGGTGCAAAGGGTCATCCAATAGCTTCTTTGCCGGCCCCATCTCCACGATCTCCCCGGCATACAGGACCGCCAGACGATCGCAGATCTCGTATGCCAGGTCCAGGTCGTGGGTGATGAGGAGCATCGATCGATCCTTTTTGCCCTCAAGACCCTGATAAAACTCAATGGAGCTTCTCCTGGTGATCGAGTCCAGCCCCTTGGTAGGCTCGTCTGCTATCACCAGCCGGGGCTGGAGGGAGAGGGAGATTCCCGTGAGCAGCCTCTGCTTCATGCCGCCGGAGAGCTGATGAGGATACCTGTCTGCGGAGAGCCTGGGATCCCTGATCAGCAGGCGCTTCATCACCTTGAGAGCAAGATCTTTTGCCTCCTTTCTCCCGTGCCCTTTTGCTTCAAAAACCTCGGAGATCTGCTGGCCATTTTTCATCAGGGGATTGAGGGAATCGGAGGGATTCTGAGGGATGAATGCGATCTCTTTCCCCCGGAGCCTTTGCATCTCCTCTTCGCCTGCAGCCAGCAGATCAGTTCCCTCGAAGATGGCGCTTCCCTTAACCAGCGCATTCCTGGGCAGGAGCCTGAGCAGGGACATGCCTATTACCGACTTGCCCGAGCCGCTCTCCCCAATAAATCCAAAGATCTCACCCTTATCGATATGGAATGAGACATCATTTACCGCCTCGACTGTGCCCAACTTGGTCTTAAATCCCACATCCAGATGTTTTACCTCAAGAAGAAACAAGGCCGCTCACCTCACTCTCAGGATCAAGAACCTCCTGGAATCCATCTCCCAGGAGGCTGAATAGAACCACAGTCATAGTTATGGCCATCCCGGGAAAGATGGTCAAATAGGGGGCAGTCCTCATGAACTCCTTGCCCGCATTGAGCATCGATCCCCACTCAGGAATAGAGGGAGGAATCCCCAGGCCAAGAAAGCTCAGGGCAGCAGCAGAGAGGATGACATGCCCCATGTCCAGGGCGGCAAGCACAATCACTGGTGCCAGGGCATTGGGAAGGATGTGCTTGACCAGTATCCGCCTGTCGCTTGCCCCAATGACCCGGGCGGAGGAGACATAATCATTGCTCTTGACGGATAGAACCTGCCCCCTCATCAGCCGGGCATAGCTGGCCCAGTGAACCAGGGCCAGAGCCAGGATGAGGTTGAACACGCTGCTGCCCAGGGCTCCCACTATGGCCAGGGCGAAGATCATACTGGGAAAGGAGAGGAATAGGTCTATTACTCTGGATATCACCTCATCAGCCAGCCCGCCCATATAGCCGGCTGCTCCTCCCAAGGCTATTCCCATGAATAGGGCAAGGAGCACCACTGAAGTGGAGATGGTGAACGAGGTGGCTGCGCCATAAAGGAGCCTGCTCAGGACATCCCTGCCCAGGTGGTCTGTCCCCAGCAGGTGGGACGATGAAGGCGGCTGGAGGCTACTCTTGAGATCGATATCGTTGGGGTTATAAGGGGCGATTTGGGGCGCAAATAGAGCTATCACCGCAATAACAGCCAGCATAATGAGGCATATGGATACCATCCGATTGGAGAATATCCTCTGATAAGACGACCATTTAACCTGGCCTGAGGATATGGGACTCGCTCTCTTGGCGCTGAAGAACATATCAACAAACTTCATAATCATGTATACCTGATCCTCGGATCCAGATAGGTGTAGGTGAGATCGACGAGGAGATTGATGGTCACAAATACTCCCACAATGGCGAGAACGCAGCCCTGCACCAGGGGTATGTCCCTTGCTGAAATGGCATCCACAAGAAGGCTTCCCACCCCGGGCCAGGCGAATATGCTCTCAATGACCACCGCCCCTCCCAGCATATGGCCGAAGCTCATCCCCAGAACGGTGATGGCAGGGAGGAGGGCATTTCTCAGAGCATGCCTGAGGATCACATTTTGCGAGGACAGACCCTTGGATATGGCATAGGTGATATACGGCTGGCTCATAACCTCCAGCATTCCTGTGCGCATCATGCGAACGGTCACAGCCAGGGCATGGGCGGATAGGGCTACCGCCGGCAGGACGAGGTACCTGGCTTCCCCATATCCGGCCACAGGAAAGAGCTTCAGATTGACGGATAAGACCAGGATCAGGAGAAGTGCCAGCCAGAATCCGGGCATGGATACGCCAAGGAGGGTCACTATCCTCAGGATATAGTCAGTGAGCCTGTTCTTCCTCATGGCACAGTATATCCCCAGGGGTATCCCGAAGATGATGGCTATGGACATGGCAGCAGAGGCCAGCATGATGGTGGCGGGCATGCGGAGAAGGAGGAGGTATGAGACGGGCTTTTTCTGGATGTATGAGCTTCCAAGATCTCCCTCCAGGGCACTGGATAGCCAGCGGCCGAACTGAATATAAAGAGGATCATGCAGGTTGTACCGGCTGGAGATCTCTGCTATCTGTTCATCTGTGGGGATCTCCTCCATCTCCAGGATGGTGTGCTTGAGTATCAGCTCGGCAGTGCCTCCGGGTATGATGTTCATGAGAAAGAAGGTGAGAGCGCAGACAGCCAGGACTGTCAGCCCCATGAAGGCCAGCCTCTTGGCCAGATAGCGGAGCATTAGAGACATCAAGCCTCTAACATTATAGGGGTCCGATCGTCATCAATCATGTATGATTCTCCCGGGCGGGGCATCGCCCACGCAGATCACAGGGTGATGATATTATTCAATAATAAATCTTTCGTTAGTAATAACACAAAATTTTATAACCTTTTAATAGAATGATCCAAAGAACGAAGGGATGAGATCGGAATCAGATATGAGCCAAGAAAATGAGGAAAAGGGGCCTCTGAGCTCCGGAGCTGCCGGAAGCTCAATGCACCCATTCCTGAGAGATCTTCTGTTTCACCGCTCGATGTACATATCCGGGCTGAGCTTGTAGTCATGGGCAGTGGGATCGTACTCATAGCCCAACACATAATCCCGGCTGGCGACAATCACTCCATAGTAGGCCACAGTCAGAACAGGAATCTCGTCCTGGATAATGGATTGGATCTCATTCATTATCTCCAGCCGTTCCTGCTCGTCGGCGGTCCTGGATGCCTGATCCAGTAGATCATCGACCTTGGGGTTGGAGTACCCTGGATAGTTGTAGCCTCCTTCGGTCTCGTAGGTCAAGCCCAGGTAATAGGAGGGGTCGGGCACCATTGCAGTGTTAATTGCCTGCAGATAGATATCCCAGTCGCCGGTCTTCCTCCTCTCGTTAATTACACCTGACTCTGTGATCTCGACGTTTACCTTAATGCCGATCTCCTTCAACTGACCGGTGATGGCCTCAGCCATGGGCGGCAGCCCGGGACGGTTGGGATAGGTAAGAAGGCCGATCTCCAGGGGCTTTCCATCTTTGTCCAAAACTCCATCAGAATCGCTGTCCATCCAGCCAGCCTCCGCCAACAGCTCTTTGGCCCTGTTCAGATCATGCTCGTACGCTGCCAGATCCTTATTCGCCCAGATGAACTCGGGCATGAAGGGGCCTATCGCCGGCCTGCCGATGCCAAAGAGGACATACTTGACTATGGAGTCGGTGTCGATTCCATAGGCGATGGCCTTTCTCACCCGGACATCATCCAGAGGAGCATCCTGAGTATTGAAGTCCATCACATAGATCCTGGGGTTCTGGTACTTCTTCACATTGATCCCGCTCTCATCTCCAATTCTGTCCGCTTCGCTATAGGGGACATCGACTGTGAAATCCACATCTCCGTTCTCCAGGGCCAAGGCTCTGGTGTTGGGATCGATGATGGGAACGATCTTGAGACCGGAGAGCTTGACCTCTCCGCCCCACCATTTGCTGTTTCGGACCAGGTTCAGGACATGGGTCTTGGGATCGAAGCTCTCCAGCATGAATGGACCGGTGCCGATGGGCGAGACAAACTCACCCTTATCGTCCAGGGACCTCGGGCTGATGATGACTATGCTGCTGTAGTGGAGGACAGCAGGGAGGATGGGATTGAGCTCATTTGTATGGATGCGAAGGGTCCGGTCATCGACAACCTCAATTGATTCCAGGTCCATGAGGTCAGCAGCCTTTGAGTCGAGCTCGTTCGCCCTTTCCAGGGAGAACTTGACCTCATTGGCGGTCATCTTTGATCCGTCATGAAAGAGCACATCATCCCTCAGCTTGATCTCCCATGTCCTGTCGTCGATCTGGGTCCAGGACTCTGCCAGCTCCGGCTTGAGGGACATATCTGAGTTCACGCCCACCAGGCTCTCAGTGATCAGGGCTTTCTCGGTGAGGGCTGAGCCGCTCTGGACAGGGTCCATGGATTTGATGTCAAACAGCTCTCCAACAATCAGTACATCATCTGGTCCTGCCCCAGCAGCCAGCGCTACTGCAGGGAGCAGGCATAGGGCAATCAGAATTGTCTTCGCCCACTTGCCCAATTGAGATTTTTCTCTCATCTTAATACATCCATTTAGCTTTTATATGAAATGCAGCGTTTTCAGTAACAATATTTAAGATTATTCTATATGATAAGGAGCAAAAGAGATGAATATAAATATAGATTATAATAAAATATATGAAAAACTTTATTAGGTGATATTAAACTTCGCAGACGGCTGCCATCTTCCACTGGTAATGCCTCGGCAGAGCAATCGAGGTTAAAAAAAGGAGGCTCGAATCGACCGAATCGTCCCCGAGCCCCGAATTAGATATCGATATCTATTTTTCCAGATACATCTCCGGGTTGAGCTTGTAGTCGTGGGCGGTGGGATCGAACTGGTAGCCTTTCACATAATCCTTCTTGGCCACTGCCACGCCATAGTAAGCAACATTTATGATGGGCAGTTCGTCATGCACAATGCTTTGCACCTCATTTAGCATTGAAAGCCTCTCTTCTGGATCCTGAGACTCTGATGCCTCTTCGAGCAGCCCGTCCACCCTCGGATTGGAGTAGCCAGCATGATTGAAGGCACCTCCTGTCTGATAGCTGAACGATAGATAGTAGGATGGATCGGCAACCATTGCGGTGCTCATAGCAGCGAGTGATAGATCCCAGTCGCCGCTCTTGCGCCTGTCTGATATGGCTCCACTCTCCAGTACCTCAACATCCGTCTTTATGCCAATTTCATTGAGCTGTCCGGCAATGGCCTCTGCCATGGGCGGCAGACCTGGTCGGTTGGGGTAGGTGAGCAGAGATAGCACCAGCGATCCGCCATCCTTGTCCACTATGCCGTCGCCATCGCTGTCCGTCCATCCGGCATCTGCCAGAAGATCTCTGGCCTTCTGGGCATCGTATTTGTACTCCTCAAGGCTCTTATTGGTCCAGTAGAAATCCGGCATGAAAGGTCCGACTGCTGGTTTGCCGACATCGAAGAGCACATACCTTGCTATGGAGGATCTATCGATGCCATAGGAGATGGCCTTTCTGACCAGGATATCATCTAATGGTGCATGCTTCAAGTTGATGGCCATGAGATAGATCCTGGGTATGCTGTACTTCTCCACGTCCAGACCCTCTATGGAGTCGATTCTATCAGTCTCGCTGTATGGCACATCCACAGTGAAATCCACCTCTCCATTCTCCAGGGCAAGAGCGCGAGTGTTGGGATCGGTAATCGGCCTGAGTATGATCTTCTCCAGCTTGACCTCGCCCCCCCACCACTTATCGTTACGCGCAACGGCCAAGACATGGGTCCTGGGATCGAAGCTCTCCACCATAAAGGCGCCGGTTCCAATGGGAGAGATAAACTCGCCTTTGTCGTCCAGAGAGCTGGGGCTTATTATCGCCGTGCTGGGATAGTGCAGCGCTGCCGGCAGGATCGCATTGGGCTCGATGGTATGGATCCTTATGGTGAGGGGATCCACTGCCTCAATGGACTTCAGCATCAGAAGAGATGCCGCCTTTGAATCCAGTTCCGCTGCCCTCTCGAGGGAGAACTTCACCTCATCTGCAGTCATCTTCGAGCCGTCGTGGAAGAAGACATCATCCCTGAGGGCAACCTCCCAGGTCAGGTCATCAATCCGGCTCCAGGATAAGGCGAGCACCGGTTTGAGCGACAGATCGGGGTTGGTGCCTACCAGCGTCTCAGTGACAAGCGCCTTATCATTCAAAGCCACATGCCCGTCATCATTGGATGTATCGATACTCGGTATGTCCCACAGCTCTCCTACGGCGAGAACGTTATCGAAGTCCGATTCTCCTGCAACTGATCCTGCCGCGAAGAGAGAAAATATGATCAGAAGCAGCGATTTGCATAGCATCATTGAGATCACCTATTCACTTTTTGTGCCCTTCACCATGTAATATGTCCAGTTGAAGGAGATCCGGCGATGAAATGGCATTCCGATCTTTTGGATCTTTAGAATATCATGCAGATCGGTGAGGCTCACATCCTTCAAGCCGGATCCCTCAAAGTACCTTTTCGCCTCCTGAGAGGTCAATCCGTAGCGATGGGGGAGGGCAGAGTTGAGATCATCCGAGTACCAGCCTTTCCAGGGGTTCTGCCTCTCTAACAAGATCATTCCCACCTCTGAGGCCAGCCTTCTTGACCGACCGGAGATTGAATCATCTCGCCATCGCGCATCGATGGCCAGCACCTGGCCTCCAACCTTCACCACTCGCTTCCACTCTTCCACTGCCCTGTCTGGATGGGGCAGGGTCCAGAGCACATGGCGGCTGATCAGGGCATCGAATCTGCCAGGATCAAATTTCAGCCTCTCTGCATCTCCTATAGAGAACTTGACCTTCAGACGGGAGGCCCGGGCCTTCTCCCTGGCCCTGGAGAGCATTTTCTCAGATAGATCGACTCCCTGGACATTGTGGCCCATCTCCGCCAAGACCAGGCTCATCTCCCCTGTGCCGCAACCCACATCCAGGATATCAAGGCCGCTTCTGGCAAGAGCCTCTCCCAATACCCTCTTCCAGGCATCCCTCTCCTCTGCGCTCTTTATGCCGTGACCATCATGCGTATCATACTTCTGGGACGAGATATCCCATCGAGAGCGTATGGCGCTCTTCACCTCTGAGTCGGTTAAGGGCATGAAAGGTTAAAGATATATCATTTCATGTTAAACCTTTCCATTATCATAACATAAAAGCTTATCAATTATAAAAAGTCGAAGATCGTAAGCCTGCCAAAGCCCGTCTCTTAGGCGATGGCTTTTTGCCCCTTCGCAGTCCCCTGGAGGAGGACGGAGACGCAACTCGGCGATGAGCCAATTTTTCAATATACTCCTCCGGGCTGGGCTGATAGCCATGAGCGGCTGGATCATACCGATGGCCTTCAAACAGCCCCCCATATCATCCAAATCCACTCCAGCGAGCTATGCTGCCACCAGGAAGATGCACATAGAGGCCGGGATGATTGATGCTCATCTATAAGAATATGAATAATAGCAATATTATCAGAATATTGGCCACTTCAGTTAACGAGTATTCCATCGCTGTTATCCTCAGCCCCAGGGATCCCTGGAAATAAGAGACATTAGTGGGAAGTCCGATTCTGAAGCATCCTATTCCCAGGTGCAAAAACCTGGCCATAAACAGCAGGAGAAGACAGCTGACTGTGGAGAGGGAGCCCTCATGAAGCAATGTGCCTGATGCCACCAGTGCAGCGCTCTGGCTGACCAGGCTGGCCATGAGGACTATCAGGCTGGATGACGAGAATCCGAGGGGCTCGACCAGGATACTGTATCTCTCCACGATGGGCAGCACCAGCACATATTCAATGGCCACCTGGGCGAGAAAGATGGTGGGGACCAGCACCTTGATGATCTTGATGGATGAGGACAGGCACTCCAGAAGGCCGGTCCTCAGTATCGCTGCCCATCCATTCCATTGTTCCGGGTCCTCCCCGCGCTCCGGGGTCAGCCCCCTGGCTGAGAGCAATCGTCTCGAGGCGAGGATGCCGATGCCGGCCACAAAGAAGCTGGCGAGCAGATCCAGGCATATGTAAAGGCCTCCGGTCTGAGGGCCCAGAACGGAGAGGGCCACAGGCAGCGAGAAGATGAGCATGCTGTTCAACCCCTTGGGAATAAAGCCCACTAAAATGGCCACAATCAGCTCACGATCGGTGATCTGCTTCTTCCTGTGCACCTCTGATAGGAGGGCAAGGGCTGCCCAGCTATTGATCAGGAACAGCGTCAGGGCTGCGGAGCATTCCGCTGGAAGACGGGATACAGCCGCCAGCCAGGCGGTGGGCATGGTGAGATATCGAAAATAGGGTGAGCGGCGAATTACATTGGCCAGGAAAAATCCAATCACAATCGGTGGGATCATGACCCGAGATATCTCCACTGTGCCGATGAGAGCAGTATAAAGGGTCATATCGATATAAGATATATTGACATGCTCCTCCCCCTAAGATTGCGCCTCCACCAGCCGGGCGTATCTTCCTTTCCGGGCGATGAGATCCTGATGCCTTCCCTGCTCCACTACCCGCCCCTCATTTAAGACGAAGATCCAGTCCGCATCCACCACTGTGCTCAGGCGGTGGGCGATCATGATGGTGGTGCGAGCCCCTCCCCCCTCCATCAGAGCCTCCTTGATTGCCCTCTCGTTCTCAGCATCCAGGCTGGAGGTGGCCTCATCCAGGACGAGTATGGGCGCTCCTTTCAGGAGGGCTCTGGCAATGGCGATCCTCTGTCGCTCTCCGCCGCTGAGGCGAACGCCCCTCTCCCCCACCAGGGTATCATACCCCTGGGGCAGGGTGGTTATGAAATCATGAATGCGGGCCTTGATAGCGACCTCTTCCACCTCGGCGTCGCTCGCCTCTGCCCGGCCTAAGCGGATGTTCTCTCTGATGCTATCGCTGAATAGGAAGACATCCTGAGAGACCACTGAGAACAGACTGCGTAGCTGCATCATGGGATAACAGCGCAGGTCTATTCCACCGAGCAGTATCCTTCCCGCTTCCGGATCCCAAAAGCGGAGCATCAGATTGATCACTGTGCTCTTTCCCGCTCCGCTCGTCCCCACCAATGCCACTGACGCGCCTGCGGGGATCTCCAGGCAGATAGAGTCTAGGATCAAAGGCTCATCAGGAGCATATCGGAAGCTGACATCCTGCAGGGAGATGGATGGCTCTATGGACTCGATCGGAACTGCTGGAGCCGGGCCAGGCTCGTCCTTCACCGCCGGCAGCTCATCCAGTAGCAGAAAGAGTCTGCGAGCAGCAGCGCGGGTCAAAGAGAGCTGCTTGGAGATCTCGACCACAGAGGTTACGGAGAGAAATACGCTTGAGGCCAGGATCATAGTGGCGGGGAGAAAGCCTGGCGCCAGGGAATTCTGCCTTACCAGGATGCTGGCACACAGGAGCATGGCGAGAGTCCCCACAGAGACTATGCTGATGCTCGCTGCGCTTTGCAGCCCGATGTTTCTCGCCTGCCTGGCCTGCAATGCCAGCAGTGTGGCGGAGCTCTCAGATAGCTCCTCTATTCTCCGTCTGCTGTAGCCGAAAGAGAGGATCTCCTTCATTCCCTGAATCGTATCCAGCACCAGGGAGTTGAGAAGGGCCTGCTGCCCCCTCAGCCTATCCCCTAAGGCCGAGCCCAGCCAGAAGGCCAGCCTGGGCATGAGGATCAGCAGGATGAGAAAGATGAGCAATACCTCTGCCAAAAGCAGATTGATTGTTGCCAGAGCGGCAAGGGCGATGATGGGGATGACAAAAGCCACTACCGCCGGCCCTGCTGTATGGGCGAAGAAGAGCTCCAGCAATTCTATGTCAGATACTGCTGTGCTGACCAGATCGCCTGTGCGCCTGTTGGCAAGCTTTGCCGGAGCGAGGGGCTCTATGGCCCAGAAGAACTCATCCCTCAGGCCGACCTGGATGCGGAATGCCGCCACATGAGATAGATAAGGGCCCAAATAACCAAAGGTCCCTCTGGCCAGGCCGAGGATGATCATAGCAGCAGCATAAGGATAAAGCTCCCCGGTGGCTGTGCCGGCCACCGCCCGGGCGAAGAGGGCGGCACCAAGAACGGCAACGCCGATCCCTGAGACCTGCCTTAAGATCTCGAATATTACGACCAGGCTCATCAGTCCCATATGAGGGCGAATAGGATAGATGAGCCGGCGCCAAACCGATCTGGAATCGAGAAGCTCTCTTATCACAGCTCTCCTCCTGCCATAGCGAGGAGGCTGCTGCCGGCTTCCATGGACAGGGCATTCCCGTCATCCCCGCATTCTGGAATATCCAGGGACTGAGCCGCCACCAGATGGGCATAAATGCCTCCTTTGGCCAGCAGCTCCTCATGCCTGCCGGACTCGGCGATTCTCCCCCTCTCCATGACTAAGATGCAGTCCGCCTTTCTGACTGTGCTCAGCCGATGGGCAATGATCATAACAGTGCGCTGGGACTGCAGACGGCCGAGGGCCTTCTGGATGTCCTCCTCGTTTTCAGCATCGATGCTGGAGGTCGGCTCATCCAGGAGGAGAACTGGTGCCCCCTTGAGGAGGGCACGGGCAATGGCGATTCTCTGCCGCTCTCCTCCGGAGAGAAGCACCCCTCTCTCGCCTATGACTGTCTGGTAGCCTTCAGGAAGCGCCACAATGAACTGATGAGCGTTGGCCGCCTCTGCCGCCCGGACGATCTCTTCATGGCTGGCCCCGGGATTCCCCAAGCGGAGGTTATTCTCCACAGTATCATAGAACAGGTAGGGCTCCTGAGCCACCAGCGCCATTTGGCTGCGCAGGAAATTGAGGGGCAGGCTGCGAATATCATATCCTCCCAGGAGTATTCTGCCCTCTTGGGGATCGTGAAAGCGGAAGAGGAGATCGATGACCGTGCTCTTGCCAGTTCCAGTCGCTCCCACCAGAGCCACAGTGCTGCCCGGCTTCACCTCAAATGATATGTTATGCAAGACCGGCCTATCACAGTGATAAGAGAAGAAAACCCCCTCAAATCTGATCTCGGGCTCGATAGCAGAAGGTGCTATAGCCTGGCTGTCCAGGACCTCTGGGCGCTGATCTAACAGCTCGAATATGGCGTTCGCTGATCTTCTTCCCTGAAGGCTGTAGTGGTGATATAAAAGCAGATTGCTGACGTGCTCGTAGAAGAGCGAGCCCAACAACAGGACCATCACCAGCTTGTCCATCAACAGGCTCCCCTGGCTGAGGCGGAATGATGAGACGATCATAGTCAGGGAGTAGCCCAGAACTGGGACCACCTCGGAGACGAAGCTGGCCCCGAAGTAGAGCTGCAGGCTCTGCACCAATGCCCTCTCCAGGTCCCTGGACCTTCTATGAAGCTCTTGCCCCCGGCGTTCTGACTGGTTGAAGAGCTTGAGGGTGGCCAGACCCTGAAGGCTCTCGGCGAAGTAAGCAGATAGCTCCCGGTACGTCTCCCATGCCCTTCTCCCCACCTTCCACTCCTCCAGATTGGTGAATATCAGCAGGGAAAGGGGAACCAGGGGAACAAAGGCCAGAAGCATCAGGGCGGAGATGAGATCCACATAGATGGCAAAGCCCAAGAAGAGAAGAACGGGCATGACCAGACAGAGAGCCATGTAGGGAACATAAAGACCCACATAGGCCTCAAGCGCCTCCACCCCATCCAAGACCGTGGTGGCCAGGGCGCTTGTATTGCGCATCTCGACAAAGGAGGGGCCCAGATCGAGAAGATGCTGATTGATCCTCTCTCTGATCCTTCTCTTGACCATGGCGGCGGAACGCTGGGAGGTGATATCCCTGGAGGCCTCGGCGATGGCTCGCAGGCCAATGGCCGCCAGCATGCCTGCGAATATATCCAGCATGGAGAGGAGAGTGCGACCATCATATATTCCCACGATGATCCTTCCCGCCAGGAAGAGGAGGGCGATGTTGGCCGTAGATCCCATCAGGCCAGACAGGAAGGTGAGGGCGATCCAGCGCCTCGCGCCAGGGGCGAACTTCAAAACCCTTTTATCGATTAAGCCTTCCATGTTCTCCTTCTTTGCTGCAGCCTCTCTTCTGCGCTATAAAATCAAACCCAGTCGTGTTACACATATTAATAAATCTGTCGTATGCGATATTATAAATTCATATTATTATCCCATATTGGAGGTGAATGAGAATGAATCGGGCTTCTGCTCGCCGAAGTTGGTGAGAGGCTGCTCACTTCCCCCTGATTTCATCCATCCATGCCGATTGGGTGCCCCAGATCCTCCATCCGCCTGCATTGGATGGCCCATGGCATAAACCCCAAAATAACACTTTATGTAGAAAAGTTAATATTATATCATCACTTCATCGATTCCTGTGTAGGTGGTATGCTTTGAAAGAGAAGAGGAATTTCGCCCTCCGTGATGCCGCTGGCAATGAAGTTGGCATCTATACTGGAATAGCACCCAGGCAGGCAGCCCTCAAAGTGGCGAGCAGAGGGGTCAAGGATATAAGATTGAGGGAAAGGGGCACAAAAAAGGTCCATATATATCAGGGCAACAGAAGAAAGGTAAAAAAGCCGAAGAACGCTCCGGCCTGGATGCCCGATAAGATCTGGAAGCCGACGGTGAAGAAGATTGGGGTAGAGAGGCTGGAGAAGATCTGAGCTCATCATTGCTCTGTCAGAGGAGGCGGCCAGCACATCTCCCGTGCTGGCCCTGTCATCTGCCCAAGCCCTCATCCTGAGAGATAACAATTATCTAAACTTGATTATGATTAAATTCTAATATCAATTGGATTGATATGTCAGCATGCAACAGCTACCATCTCCTGCCTGCCGAATGGAGCACCCCGGCTGCAGGATGGTGAGCTGGGCAGAGGAAGGATGGTGATGAGACCCTTAAAAGCGCTGATGCTGGCCTTTGCATTATTGATGCTCTCTGCATCGGGCAACGGCTATGTCCTGCATATCTTCGGCAATGCCAATCTCGACGATGATATCAATGACCAGGATTTAGAATATCTGGAGAGAGTGATAGAAGGGACCGAAGAGCCCACATGGCTCTCTGATGCGGATAATAATGGAAAGATAGATGAATCAGACATCACACTGGTAAAGAGCATAATCAGTGGAGTCCCAAGCGAGATCACAATCATCGACTCAGACAACAAGACTGTGACTGTTAAGCAGCCCCTGGAGAGGCTGGTGATCTACACCCATCAGTGTGCGGAGATACTGCAGCTGCTGGGAGTGCAGGACAGGGTGGTGGGGGTTCGGGACACATTTGCCCAGCAGCCCAATAGATTCCCCAAGATGAGCCAGGATCTGAACATAGGCAGTGGAGGAGAGCCTGATCTGGAGGCAGTCCTGAAGACCAATCCCGACGCCATACTGGCCTATACCTTTTACCCAACAGAGATGGCCCTGGATGAAAAGCTTCCAGCAGATGTGAAGGTTCTCCGGTTCGATTGCGAATGCAGCGGCCTTGGCCCTGATGCCATGCGAGAGAAAGTAAAGCTTCTGGGAATCCTGCTGGGAGCCAGGGCCAAAGCGAATGAGTATCTGGAATGGCATGATCGTTGCCTCTCTCAGGTGGAGGAACGCATCAATGGAATTGCTCTGGACGATCGGGTGAAGGTCTACCTGGAGAGCACTCCAGAAGGGGACAAACCATTGGTCTCTCGCACGGCCATAGGCACAGGGCATGCCGCTCACAAGCTGGTCGAGATGGCGGGAGGAGAAAATATCGCTGCCGGCTTTCTTCCCTCATATGAGGACACTCCGATGGAATACGGCGAGATAGAGACGGAATGGGTTCTCTCCCAAAATCCAGAGGTTATTGTGGGCCGGGCCATGGGCAAAGGGATCAGGCCTTATGAGAACGAGAACGATAGCCTTCTGCAGGAGTATGTCGAGGAGATGAAGAGCCTTCCTGGATTCGATAATGTCACAGCAGTCCGCACCGACAGGATACATATCATCACCAATGACTACGCTGTGACCCCTAACTATCCCTCTGCTCTGATGCTTTTAGCCAAATGGTTCTATCCGGATCAATTTGCAGATCTGGATCCGCAGGCAGCTCATCAGGAGTATGTCAATATGATGGGCCTGGACTATGATGTCCGGGAGAAGGGTGCGTTCTTCTTCCCTGAGAAGTAAGCAGAAGACCCGGGATATATTCCGGCTGAGGTTGATGAATTCGACGTCTGTCATGAGAGAGGAGATGCGATAATTGAGAGCAGATAAAATCTTAGTACTGGCACTGGCCCTACTCGCCAGTATCATTACCCTGTCATCGGGGTCAGGCTATGTGCTCAATGTCTTTGGCAATGCCAACATGGACGGCACAATCGACCAGGAGGATATAGCAACCCTCAGAGAGATCATCAGCAATAATATGAGCCCTACTGAGCTTGCCGATGCCAACCTCGATGGCGAGGTCGATTTGCGGGATATAGCCCAGGTGGAGATGATCATCAATGGAACAGAGAAGAACCTGACCATTCTGGACGGCAACCATTTGCCCATCACCATCAACAAGCCTGTGGAGAGAATCGTGGTCGAATATCTGGATAATGCCGATCTGATGCAGATTCTCAAGAGGACGGATAAGGTGGTGGGGGTGGACCTGGCAGTGGCCAAATCCCCGGCGGAGTTCCCGGAGCTGTCCAACCGGACGTGTGTAGGAGCCATGCACAAGGAGCCGGACTATGAGAAGGTATTGAGCCTTGATCCCGATCTGCTCTTGGTATTCTCCAATGTCACCCAGGAGAAGGAGAGGAATCTGCCTGGAGTGCCAGTGCTCTTTGCCGGCCTGTACTATCCCGACCTTCTCAGACCTGAGAGCTCCCCTTTCACCGATGCAGTGCGCAAGCTGGGCTATGTCCTTGACGCCCAACAGGATGCAGAAGAGTATATCCAATGGCATATAGGTTCTCTCAACAGGCTGATTGAGAGCACAGGAAGCATTCCTGATAGCATGAGGCCGACGGTCCTGGTGGCCGCCTATCCCGGAGCTGAGGAGAAGAGCATATTCACCTTTGCCAAGATAGATACCCTTACCAGCATGGTGGATCTGGCCGGTGGGAGGACGGTGGCAGCTGACTTGCCCGATTTTATGAAGTCCACTTATAGAATAGAGGTGGACCCGGAGTGGGTCTTGCAGGAAGATCCGGATTATATCGTCTTGCTGGTTGTTGCCACCACCTACAGCGGCCTGGTGATGGATCCGCCCAGCGGCTACGATGCCGATGACCCCACTGGAATGAAGGAGGCTCTTGAGGCCTTTGTGAGCCGCCCGGAGTATGCCAACCTCAGAGCAGTGCAGAACGGCGATGTCTTCATATTGAGCGGCAACATGAGAAATGATGCCAGTAAAGGCCTCATCGGCGCAGCCTACCTGGCGCGGATCTTCCATCCCGAAGGGGCGGAGATGGATCCAGAGGATCTGCATCAGGAGTACTTGCAGAGGTTCCTGGGCCTGGATTACGATCTGGACCAGCATGGTGTATTCATATACCCCCCTCTGATCAAGGGCCCCGGAGAGCTGGGCGGCGTGCCTGACAGCTACTACGAGATGGTGGCAGGAAATATAACCCTAAGGGCATGAAAAAGGTCGAAGGCAGGCCCTTTGCCTCCAGTAAGCCCTTTTTCATCCTCGATTTTTCAATTTTTTTAGCAGCATATCAAACCACTCCTGGCAGAATGCCTATGCATTTAGTCTCCAGTGATAGTAGCCTGCCTATAGCTAATTATCATTCCTGCTCATAGTGCATATTCTTTCTCGAACATCATTGCCGCAACGATCATTGCGATAGCAGCCATCGCTCAGATATGAGCAATCTCGAATATCGGGAAGCTTCATGATCGTCGCCTCTCTCAGGTGGAGGAACGCATCAATGGAATTGCTCTGGACGATCGAGTGAAGGTCTGCCTGGAGAGCACTCCAGAAGGGGACAAACCATTGGTCTCTCGCACGGCCATAGGCACAGGGGATGCCCTGACAACCCGAGGAGGGCGAAAAGGAGCAACTGTCTCCAGTGAGCCGCGATGCCAGGAAGGCATCCTTCCAGATCAGATTCCAGTCGATCATATCAATCAGCACCTCCTGAATTTGTCGCGAGGATTCTTGTATTGAGGGTTGCATTCCATACCTCTTCCCCCCAAAACCTCTGCATAAAATATCAATCCATCCTCCCCCCTTCATAGCTTTATTGTTACAAAAAGCAAAAAGCTTATTAATTAGTTCGATCCTAATAGATGAAATAGCGACAGAAAGCTGGTTGACCTCCTTTACCGTCGTCCGCCTGTCGTCGGTCTCCGGCCTCTGCCAGGGCCGGACTCCTCTTCTGATTTGCATCAGAGTGCATAGAGATTGGAGCTGCCATGCCATGAGCTTGCTGATGATCACTGATATAAGAAAAAGCAGCTATGATAGCGGGTCGGATATAGTCACCGCCGTATTTCTGAATGGAAGGGCCCATGATGGCGGCAAGATCAGGTCCCCGGATGAAAGGACCTTTTTGGCACTGGAGAGCGCCACCGCCCAGGAGGAGATCCCATTGATTGGAGTGCATTGTGGCGACCAGTACATCCGATTGCGGGCCAGCCCCGGCCATGGTCTGTCTGTCGGGGAAAGGATAATCCTGGAGAGCATCTAACAATTGCATAGCCAGGCTGGTTGTGATTCTACATTATCGAATGATCCAGGGCATACATCCCCCCACTCTGCGGGATCGAGGACGAAGGCGCCCTGGTTTAAAGCCTTATTCCAAATTCCGGCAGCCTCTCCCGCGCCGCCTCGCGTGCCTGCTGGTGATCATGCAGGAATCTCTCTATCCTCTCCGCCACATCCTTCTTGCATGTGCCGCACATCCGCCTGCCGCTGCGGCATTCAAGCTCCAGTTCCAGAAGCTCTCTATCATCCTCTGATAGATGGAAGAGGAGGAACTCGTATATGGAGCACCTCTCAGGCTCTCCTCCCAGCTTCTTCTGCTCGGCCAGGCTCTGCCTGCCGCCGGTGATGGCCCGCAGGATCTTCCCTGCCGCCTCCTTGGGGTCCTCGGTGAGGGCGATGTAGCTCTCCGGCTTGGAGGAGGACATCTTCCCGCCGGTAAGGCCGGTCATGAAGCGGTGGTATGTCGAGGCCGGGGGGATGAAGCCATACTCGCCGTGCTCCGTCTCCAGGCTTATGATCAGCTCCTCGATCTCCTGCCGGGCATCATCGATGCTCTGGCCCTCTCTCAGCCGGAGATCGGTCAGGTCGATATGCTCCTCATACCTTTTGACCTCTCCCAGCCCCGTCCCCAGCAGGGCCGATTCAGCCGCTTTCATCAGCTCCTGGCCTGCGGCCTTGCCCCGGACGGAGATGTACCCACCCCTTCTCTCGACGAGGAATCTTCTCATCCGGCGGGCAAGGTCGCGGGTGAGCTTGATATGGGGATCCTGATCGGCGCCCACTGGTATCACCACCGGCTTTGGCCCTCCGTACTTCGCCAGCTGTGGATGGAGGATATCGGCGCTCTGGACCATCACGCTCTCCATATGAGAGATGCAGGTCTCTCCGCTAAAACCGTAGATGGCGCTGACCTCGGAGAAGTTGGCCTCTATCCCCAGTTCAAAGGCCAGGTCTCGCACATCGAGGTTCTCGGACTGAAAATAGATGTGGCTGTTCTCTTTGGGCTGAAAGCCCAGGGCGATGAGGCTGAGGATATACTCCTCAATGCCCAATTCTCTGCATCTCTTCCAGCTTATGCCCCGCACAGAATGGGCCTCCATATCGGCCACGGCAGCAAAAGCATCCCCTCCTTGCTGCTGGTGCCAGATGATCTCATTCATGACCATCATATGGCCGAAGTGGGCCTTGCCGGTGGGCATAAAACCGCTCATGACGGCGAAAGGCCGGCCGCTCCGCATGGCTGCCAGCACGGCATCGTAGTTTCTATGGCCGAATATTATCCTGCGCCTCATGTAGCGATGAGGCTCTGCCAGATAAGGAAGGATATCATCGAAGCTCGATATCCCAAACTCCTCGAAGAGCTTGGTGTAATCTTCCACATGAACTGCACCCCAGGGATCAAGCCTCGTCTCCATGGCCGAAAGAGGAGGGGACGCTGATATATCTATTTTCTCATCCTATTATCCTGCATCATCTGATCCTGCATCATCTGATCCTGCATCATCTGATCCTGCATCATCTGATCCATGCTATCTTGCCCAAAGATAGTTAACAGAGATGATAACTGTAGTAATATAAATATTAATTTTTTAATACTAGTTATTCTTCTCCATCACTTAATCGCCATTCACGGATGCAAACAGCCTCCTCTCGTGTACGGCGCATTGCGATATCATCGATATGCATCTATGATATAATGAATATAATATCTGATCGTAATGAGATAATGTCATCCGAGGGCTATATCGACAACATAATCTTATGCCCCAGAAGAATATCACACCTCGAAATAAACTATTTATATCATAAGGTATTTGTTATATACAAAAATAGAATGAGGTTATTATGAGACAATTCTCGGTGAAAGTTTTGGATGATGCCGACAGGGAGTTTGTAGAGGTCCTCCGCGAGCTTGGCATTCCCAGAAATGTGGCCAGCATGATCACCTATCTGGCCAATGTGGAGGAGGCCACATCACGGGAGATCGAGATAGGATCCAACCTCCGCCAGCCCGAGGTGAGCATTGCCATGCGCACACTGCGCAATAACAACTGGGTGGAGGAGAGGGAGATCAAGAAGGATGGCAAGGGAAGGCCGATGAAGGTCTACCGCCTGACCATATCCCTGAGCGATATCATAAAGCACTTCGAGGATGAGAAGAGAAAGGAGTCCGCCAAGACGCTGGAGAGCATTGAGAGGCTCAAGGAACTGAGCAGAAGCCTGAGCGTCACAACCTGATAGCTCAATTCCTTTGCCGCCAGACAGCCCGCCCAGTCCGGCTGTAAATTTGAACTCGCCTCAATTGGTTTATTAGAAGGGATGAGATGGCAATTCAGACATCCCATCTCTCCGGCATTCAACAATTCTATATCGGAACCTCTCTGACCGCGAACCCTTGGACCTATAGGATCAAAGAGAAGTTCATCCTCCCCGAAGGGTGATCAAAGTCCATGAGCCTGTCGCCCTCATTGGTCAGAGGCCTGAGCCATATACGCCGAGAAGCCTATTTCTCCGCTTCTCCTCTGCCTCTTAATGCATCCAGATTCTCTTCCATGAGCTTCTTGCTTTTGATCTCTTCTTTTTTGCCGCCTTTTCTCTCCGCATTTCGCTTCTTAAAGTCAGCCAAGAATCTCACCACTGTCACCTTAGGCATGGGATGGATAATTAAGCTTTCTATCATTCTTTCAAAGTGCCTCTCGCCTTCCCCTGTAGACCCACTGGTCGTATATCCCTCCTGAGTCTTGATTGTCGATTACCTCTCCCCCCCAGCCCGCCCGCTCCATCTCCTTCGCGATGAGATTCGCCTCCTTTTGAGAGTAGACAGTTATGAGAAGCTCGCTTTCGGAGAGCGAGGCTGCGGCGAGGAGTATCTCCCTCCAAAAGGACCAGTTGGAGGCATCGATCAGCCCCACCATGAAGCCGAGCACAGCATGAAACGGCCTGCCAGAAAAAAAGCGGGGCAGTAGCCTGGCGTCCAGCACAAAGGATCTGGCGGGGTCCATCAGGCCCTTCTTTAGGGCTAAACAGATCTCACAGCGATCGGAGTCCATGGCAAAGGGATTGAAACCGAGACGGATGAGGGCCTGGGTGGCCAGTCCATTGCCGCAGCATACCTCCAGTATGGGCCTCTCTCCCGCTGGGGAGAGGTTAGACCTCAGGAGATCGACCAGCCTTGCTATTCTATCCTCTGGGTAATGCAGCTCTTCTGTACTGCTGCAGCTCTCGCAGAGCAGCTCATCCCTCAGGGAGAGGGCATAATACTCGATCAGGGCGCTGAGAAAGTCGCCCTCATCGATGGTGATGCTCTTTGCAGCCTCTGCTCCGAACTGGTCGGCAGCATCCATCAAGATCCTCTCCCTGGAATACCGGTCGGTCAGGAGCAGCCAGAAGTCCTCCGGGCCGGCGATATGAAGGGCAATGCCGATATCCTTAAGCTGGATGGAGCGATCCCAGTCCAATCCATCCTCTATTATCCTCCGGGTTACAGGAAGGTCAAGCAGATCCTGCAGGGACTCCTCCGCCAAGAATATGCTCTCCTCCTCACCCAGATCGAGCAATCGATTAAGCAGCACAAGAACGGTTCTCTGCCCTGAGAATATTAATCTTCTCAGCGCAGGCCCTCCCGCCGGGCAGAGACTGTCTGACCGGGACGGGATTATGCCTGGCGGAACAGATATATTATATTCCTGTTAAAATGGGAGCGCTTGAGACTGGTGGATCTTCCGGGAATAGGCCCTCGTTTAAGAGAGCGCCTGAAAGAGCATTATGGGGATGAAAAGAAGGCCCTGCAGGCGGTGTGGGAGGGTGATGTGCCTGGACTGTGCAGGGTCCTTAGCGAACGCCAGGCGTTGCAGCTAGTCCAGCATGCCCGTGCCCGGCAGTTCGATGTCTCCCGGGAGGAGTTCCTGGCCACTGATGAGGCCATGAGGATCTATTCCCTGATCATCTCCCGGCTGGCTGAGTTTGCCCATACCGATTACGCCCGGCTGAAGATCGGGACCCTCTTTCCCTCCTCCTCCCGAGAGCTGATAGAGGAGAACCGCATCGTCGCCTCCCGTTCCCTGCAGGCGGCGCGGCGAATGGCAGGGCAGGGCATTGAGGAGCAGCTCCGCTCCCTGCGCCCTCTGCGGGAGAGGGCCCCTTCGAGGATCAGGGAGAGGGCTCTTGTCGCCAGCAGCCCCGAGGACTTCCAGAGGCTGAAATCCCGCGGCCTGGACAGATTGATCGATCTTCATCTGGCAGAGAGCCCTCAGGAGCTGCTGGCCCTCGCCCAGAGCTATAGCCTGGTCAGCCTGGTGGGGGAGGACATAGGGGATGCAGAAGGAGTGGAGAGGGCGGAGTCTTTGGAGGAGTGGTATCTGGTTCCGGAGGCGGTTTTAGGGTTCTATAAGGAGAATATGGAGACCCTGCTCGCCGCGGCAAAAGCGGCCGCAAAGCTTCAGGCGGCGGGGTTAGAGGATTTTCTGCACTGGGATGATCTCTTCAGTCTGATTGGCAGCCTGGGCGAGGAAGGAGATCCGGAGGGGGAACGGCTGAGCACCCTTGCCGCCAGGTTGAAGGGCTGTTTGGAGAAGGCGGCAGCGGCGGCCAATGAGGAGCTTAAAAGCAGGATCGAGCAGAGCTCTCTCACCCTGGAAGGAACAGACCTCTTGCAGGTGATGAGCCGGGGAGAGGGCATCAGAGAGCTCTTCGAGCTGCAGATGAAAGGGATCTTCTCCGGGGTCGCAGAAGAGGCCAAGGAGAGGGCCAGAGAGGAGCTGGATCTGAAGGGATCGGAGGGGGTCTGGCTGGATGAGATATTCCCCTCTTCCGTATGCTATCCTCTGGAGCTGGACCAGGGAGCATTGCGATCCTTTGAGCAGGAGCTGCGCGGCCGGGTGGAGGAGAGGGGCCTGAGGGCAAAAAGAGAGCTGGCCCGCAGTCTGGCCGGGGAGCGGGGCCGGGCGGAGGAGCTGGTCCGCCATATGATGGAGTTTGACTATGCCTATGCCCTGGGCTCATTCGCCCTGGAAGAGGGCCTGAGCTTCCCGGAGATTGTAGAGGAGACCTGCCTGTGCTTTCAGGGGGGAAGAAACCTCTTCTTGAGGCAGCCGGAGGAGGTGAGCTATTGCCTGGGGGGAGGCGCAGGTGAGCCCGGGGAGAGGGTGGCCCTTCTCAGCGGAGTCAACTCCGGCGGCAAGACATCTCTCTTGGATCTGATCTCTCAGATAGCCATCCTGGCGCAGATGGGCCTGCCTGTGCCCGCTGAAAGCTGCCGGATCTGCCTATTCGAGCAGCTTTACTACTTCAGCAAGAGCCGGGGCACTCTCTCCGCTGGAGCCTTTGAGACGGCGATGAGAAAGTTCGCTGTGGTGGAGAATGAGAAGAGAAAGCTGGTATTGGCAGACGAGCTGGAATCCATAACTGAGCCCGGAGCCTCAGCGCGCATAATCGCCTGCATGCTCGACGAGCTGAACCGCAGGAGGTCGGCTGCCGTCTTCGTCAGCCACCTGGCTGAGGATGTGCTTCGCTTCACTGAGAGCTCAGTGCGGGTGGACGGAATAGAGGCGGAGGGGCTGGACGAGAACAACTGCCTGGTGGTCTGCCGCAGCCCGCGCTACAACTATCTGGCAAAGAGCACCCCGGAGTTGATACTGGACAGGCTGGCCCGCACCACCAAGGGGCGGGAGAAGGAGTTTTATGCCCGCCTCTTGGGGAGGTTCAGATGAGCTTTTTATATTCCCCGGCTTACTGTTCTATATATGGAGATCTGGCATATAGTTGTGATCTGTATCCTCTTGTTCCCCTTATTCCTCGCTGCCAATTACATCCTGGTGAAGAGGATGGCGGAAGAGAGGAGGCGGCGTGATGACCGGCTGGAGAGGGCGGCCTCAGATAGCGTGAGGGAGAGCTATGCGGGAAAGGGGATGCCAAAAGAGAGCTGGCCCAAGTACAAGGCTGCAAGGAAGAGGAGATAGCCCCTGAGCAATTGGCTGACGCACTATTCTGGTACAGTCCCACTCCAGCTGAGATAGACAAAAGCAGGGACAAAGAGGCCACAGCACATTGCATCCTGCGCCCGGCATGGGCTGCTCGCTGGAGGGGCAGGCTCACAGGCCCAGCCCCCCGGGCAAAGGCCGAATCAGCCTCTTGCCTCCTTTAGAGCCTTGAGGAGCACTCCTCTATTATGCCAGGCCCCGGCCAGATCGGGATCTATCTGCAGGGCCCTGTCATAAGCCTCTAAAGCCTCATCGAACCTTCCCAGGCCGGCGAGGGCATTGCCTATGTTGCCCCATGATTCTGCATCCCCGGGATCGAGACGGATGGCCTCCTGGAAGGCTTTTATGGATTCATTGTACCGGCCTGAAATGGCCAGAACGTAGCCCTTATCCTGCCAGAGATCTTGATCATCCGGATCGAGCCACAGCCCCTCATCGTAGGCCTCTAAAGCCTCTTCATGCCGCCCCATCTCACAGAGCACATCCCCTTTATCATTCCATGCATCGGCATCGCCGGAATCCAGGCTTATGGCCTCCTCATAAGCCTTCAGGGCCTCATCCTGCCTGCCCAGGCACCTGAGGGCATTGCCTCTTTGATGTCGGGCGGCGGCAAATGCAGGGCCCAGGCGTATTGCCTCATCGCAGGCCTCCAGGGCCTCATTGCACCTGCCCAGGCTCAAGAGGGCCGCCCCTTTGCTGAGCCAGGCCAGGGTGGAGTTGGAGTCGAGGGCGATCGCCTGCTCAAAGGCCTGCAGCGATTCGTTGTATCTGGCCTGGCCGGCGAGGGTGGTGCCGTTATCCAGCCACTCCCCCGCCGTCCGCTGGCAATGTACAGCTGGCAGCAGTCCCAGCAGGAGGATCAGAGCAATTGAAGCCGTAACTATCAATCTCATGGCCAAAAAGATCAGATATAAAGGACATATACTTATCGGATTTGGATGGGATGATATCTCAAGTGATCTGCTGTGAGGGTTACCTTCTCGATGCCCCAGATACCATCTGCCCAAGCCGCCCTTCTATCTCCTCCAGCGTCAGCGCCTCCTGCTCTCCACTGGACATGTCTCTGAGGAGCAGCTTGCCGGAATCCAGCTCCTCTCTGCCCACGATCACAGCATACTTCGCCCCTGCTCCAGAGGCGGCCTTGAGCTGGGCCTTCATGCTTCTGCCCATGACATCCAGCACTGTGGGAACGGACCTGCGCAGTGAGAGGGCGATCCTTACAGCATCTGGCTTGACGTCCGGGGAGTAGATGAGGAAGATGGGGGGGGCTCTCTCCCCTATAATCCGGGCGATTTGCATGATCCGATCGAATCCCAGTCCGAAGCCGGTTGAGAAGGTCTCCTTTCCTCCGAAGAGGCTGGCCAGCTCATATGTTCCTCCACCGCAGATCTGGCGCTGCGCCCCCAGGCCCTGGGCATAGATCTCGAAGACCGTGCCCGAGTAATAGTCCAGGCCCCGCACGATCTCAAAATCGATATGGAAGTCCACCCCATAAGCCTGGAGAAGGTCCACAGTCTCCTGGAACTCATCCAGCCTGAGCTGAGAGCCAACTGCCCTGGCAGTGCGAGCAGACCTCCGGCCATCGGCCTGCAATCCTGGTTTGGGATCAGCAATCGCCCCCGCCCCCCCGGCGGCCTTATTTAGCTCGAGCTCCTGGGCGATATCCCTGGCCTTATCCAGAGCGGCATTGCCTTTGAGATCGATCAGCTCCAGCAGTCCCAGGACATCCTGATCCTGATCCTCCAGCAGCTCTGCCAGAAGGGATCGCTCCTTCTTGTCGATCATCCTCATCGCCGCCGCCCTCTTATCCTCCTGGATCCTCTCCAAAAATGCCCTTATGAGCCCCAGATAGCCGAGGTGGATCTCCCCCCGGATGCCAGCGCTCTGGATCAACTGATCGGCCAGGGCGATGGCCTCTGCCTCTGAGTCCGGCCTGGCTCCGCCGATCAGCTCAGCTCCCAGCTGCCAAAACTCCCTGAACCGCCCCTTCTGGGGGCGCTCGTAACGGAAGCAATTGCCAAAATAGCAAAGCCTTATGGGCTTGGGCGAGTTTTGCAGCTCTGAGACGTACAGGCGCATGACGGGAGCAGTAAGCTCTGGCCGCAGGGCGATATCGCGCCCACCCTTATCCTGGAATGCGTAGATCTCCTCCAGTACCGATGCCCCGGATTTCTCAGTGAATAGCTCAAGATGCTCAAAGGTGGGAGTGGCCACCTCCTGGTAGCCCCAGTGTTCAAGGATCTCTTGCATCGCATTTCGGGCCAGGCTCCTCCTCCAGGTCTCTTCAGGAAGGAAGTCTCGCGTTCCCCTCGGTCTTTGGATGATGCTCATGTCAGGAGGAAGATAGACATAAAATGCCCTTATAGTTTGTGATTCAAAAAGAGGAGATCAGAGGATCATTTCAGCTTCTCTTCCACCTCAGATGGACAGAGTATGATCTGCACCGGCCTGATTATTATATTGGATGTAGCAGTGGCGCTTCCCCCTTTCACAGTATTTATGGCGCTCACAGAGATCCCGCTGACATCTATGATCATATTATTGCCCAAAGGTGCTGTCAACCTCCCCTGAGTGCCATTATGCCCTTGAGGATTGTATCTCAGACCCTCGTTCAATGCCCCATCCACGACCCTCTCTATGTTCATCGCGACATCCCCCTTATTACGGAAGATCGATTTATCGTTCATCTCCTGGCCGGTGACGCTGATCGCCAGGGAGTTGGACAGGCCTCCAGATTCCCGATCCCCCTCCTGACTCCCTTCCCAGACCACCTCCCTCTCCCGGCGGCTGTTTATCGCCGTCAGATCGGAGAGCGCTCTATGTGGATTGCTCTCATTCAGAGCGATCCTCTCCCTCGAAGGCGCCGTCATGGGCACGGGCGGCTGGGGGGCAGAGCGGGGCTTATGCCGCTCCGACCAGGGGAAGGTGATGGTATCTCCATGGACCCGGAGCTTTCCCATAGCACTTCCCTGGGATTGATCCAGGTTGCCGGAGAGGGACCTTTTCATCTCCTTTTGCAGGTCTGGGAGATCGGAGATGGATCCTGCTGCATTGAGCGTGAGAGATAGACAGATAAAAATGGTGCCCACCAGCAAGATGCCAGTGGGCTTTAGCGTATCGTTCATGTTCCGTCCTTCAAGGTCCATAGACCTCATTACTGCTGGTTGGTGACGATCTTCACATTGTTGGTAGCAATAGCGTCCCCGAAAGCCATGGCCTCCCTATTTCCCACCCGGATCTGCTCCATATTGACCTTCAAGCAGCATTCCTGGCAGATGGAACCGCAGCACTCGCAGTCTCCAGAATCCTGATTCTTCTTGATCACCAGGTTATTGGTGGCTGTGGTCAGTGGCGATCTCGGCCTGATGCCGCCGAAGGCCAAGGCCCTGTCATTTCCCACTGTCAGGCTGTCGAAGTTGGTGTTTGCAAACTCGGGGAACTGGAAGGCAGAGGACTCCGACTCGAATATGCCCCCCTCTCTCCCCAGAATGTCCACTGCGCCACAGGAAGCCACGCCCTGGGCCAGAACAGGAACCGATAGCATCGCTATGGCCAATGCCAAAAGTACTCCCATTTGCCTAATAATTTCACCCCATTATCCTTTTAGGATATAAGCAATTACTCACTCGATGATATTTATACGTTCTGGTGGTTTTTGCCTGAAAAAGCTAGATTTATAGGGATATTCGTTTCAGCATAATTTTACAATAGGTATGCATCAGCGATAATATGAAGTCCTTTTGCAAATATAATAATTTTTGAAGTGAGTGAAGGGAAGATCGGGGGTGTCCATGCCCTGGAAAAAGCAGAGGATAAAGAGACTAAAAGATCAGAATAGCCTTGGCCCAGATCAAGGGATCAAGCGATCAGAATAGCCTTGGCCTCTGATCATCCCCTATCGCCTAGGTCCCGCAGGGGCTCTCTGTGAAGCTCTTCTCAAAGACCTCCCTCTCCGGCGCCACCTCAGCGAAGATCTGGGCCTCGAAGTGCTCAATCTGGGTCTCCTCATCCAGCCAGGCATCCGCTGGCAGGCCGGCTTTGATGCAGGTCTGGCCCAGGAACTCCAGGGGGTCAAAACCCCATTCGACCGCCACCTGGGGCAGGAGCAGGCCTGAGAACGGCCCTTTGGAGATGATCAGGCCGTCCCTTCCCACCTGGATCCTCTCTGGCAGGCTCCTCTTGGGCCCTGTATAGGCCTCGGGCTTGGTGAGGATGGTCACCTCGATCTCAATCCTCTGCAGCTCTCCCGGCCGCAGGCCAGGAAAGCGCGGGTCGCGAAAGCCGGCATTGATCGCAGAGTCCACAATCGCCCGGCCAAGGGGCAGGACCGGTTGAGGATAGCCTATGCATCCCCGCAGCTCCCCCCCCTCATGCAGGGTTACAAAGACCCCTCGCTTCTGGGAGAATACAGCCGGCAGGCCTTCCAGAGCCAGAGGCTCCCTCGCCCCCATATAGTGAGCCAGGGCACGCCTGGCCAAACGGACGGCTGTTTTCCCCTCATCCACAGTCAGCATGGCTGTTAATAGGCCTGGAAGATATTAAAGAGTTATGAGGGATGAGCCCAAAGATGAGTTCAGCAATGAGCTTCGCTCGACCTAGCGCCAGTCTATGCTGTTCCAGTGATCATACTGATGCTTCCAGTTCTCCTTGTTCATGCGCACCAGCTCTTTGAAGTGAGAGCGAATGGATTGCTGCACTGCTCTCTGCTCAGCATACTCGCGCTTGTTGCGAATATCATCCACCAGGCTCCTTCCCAGTGCACGGGCCTTCCTCTCCCCCTCCTCCAGGGCGGCAGGGCCTCCGCTCATCTCAGCTCCCGCACTGCCGGTGAAGAAAGCGCCGAAACCGATCATCAGATCCCCCAGATAGCCTGTGACCTGATCATAGTTGCTGCCGCCGGTGGCCAGGCTGCAGCAGTACTTTCCAGTCAAGAGCTGGCAGTGTGCTGCATCAGCCATCCTATCGATGAGGGTCTTCAGCTGGGCGGTCACGGAATGGAAGTAATTGGGCGAGCTTATCACCAGGCCGTCCGCCGCCAGGATCTTCTCGTACAGCCCCTGAAAGTCGTCTTTATGCACGCACCTGCCGGTCTTATAGCAGGTCTGACAGGCATTGCAGTACCTGATCTCTAGCTGGCATAAATCGAGCAGCTCAACCTCTGCCCCGTTCTCTTCTGCCCCTTCCTTCGCCGCCCTGACCAGGCGCAGAGTGCTGCTCCGCGAGCCTTTGGGGCTCGAGCAGATTCCCAGTATCTTCATTCTATCATCCTCCGGCATTCTGTCGATGCTCTCTGCAAATAAGATAAACGGTCTGATGCAGCAGCTCTGATGCAGCATGATGATTCCCTGAAATCAAGTGATCACCGCCCTCTTGAAGACCTGCCAGGCGACAAGAAACATGAGAGCGGCAAACCCCATCAGGGCGAGGAGGGAGACGATCAGATCGTTGCTGCTGTAGACGTAATGAATGCCGATGGCATAAAAGTCGCTGCCTATCATGAAGTAGCGCACACCGTCTACCAGATGGGTGAGGGGATTGAACTGGGAGAGGAACCGGACCGGCCAGGGGAAGGCATCGATCGGATAGAGGGCATTGCTGGCGAAGAAGAGGGGCAGGGTCAGGAGGGTGATGACCGCCTGCAGCCCCTCTGGAGTCTCCATGCTCATGGAGATGGTCGAGGAGAGGAAGAGAAATCCCAAGGAGAATATGCCCACGAAGAGCAGTATACCCAATACCGCTCCCATCTTCTGAAGCAGTGAATACCCGGGGAAGAACTGAACCCCTATCACCAGGCCAAATCCCATGATGACCATGACCTGAATGAAGGATTTGGTGACCCCGGAGAGGCCTATTCCCAGTATGATGTGATTTCTGGGCATGGGGCTGGCCAAGAGCTCCCGCATCAGTCCCCAGTTCTTATCGAAGAGCAGAGTGATCCCTCCAAAAAGGCTGGTGAAGAGGGTGGTGAGGGCGATCACGCCCCCGCCCATGAAGGTCAGATATGAGACCGTCATCGCCCCCGGGGGTACGACCATTCCTGCCTCAAGGCGGCTGAAGTTGTTGGACATGGCCGCCCCGTAAAGCGCCATCCATAATGCGGGCTGTATCAGTGAGGCCACCAGTGCTGCCTTGAAACGAACAAACCTGAGCATATCGCGCCAGTAGATGGTCAAAAACTCAGATGACAATCCTCTACCTCCTCCCTTTCGGCTGGATGCGGCGCAGCTTCTCAGCCCCGGCATCTCTGATGGCTCTCCCGGTGTGATGGACGAAGACATCATCCAAAGTGGGCTTTTTCAGGTTCACACTTATGATCTCAATGCCATTCTCCTCGATCTGATTCATGATGATGGGAAGGCAGTGCGTTCCATCGGCGCTGATGGTCACCACCAGCCCCTCCCCCGTGGCCTTTATGCCTCTGACCACACTCAAGCCCTGCAGGAGCCTTTCAGTGACTGTATCATCGCTGGTGTTCAGATAGATCATATCATTTCCCAGAGCATCCTTGAGCTTTGCCGGGTCGCCAGAGGCTATGATCTTGCCGTGGTCCATGATATCGATCCAGTCGCTGACCTGGTCGGCCTCATCCATATAATGGGTGGTCAGAAAGATGGTGGTCCCTGATGCATTCACCATCCGGATATAATCCCAAAGCCGCCGTCTGGTCTGGGTATCCAGGCCAATCGTCGGCTCGTCCAGAAATAGCACCTCGGGCCTGGTCATCAGTCCCCGGCCGATCTCCAGGCGGCGCTTCATCCCTCCAGAGAGATAGCGGGTGCGCACATCCCTCTTATCTTCCAGCTCCACCAGACTGATGATCTCCTCGATCCTCTCTCTTCTCTCCCGCCCGGGCATGGAGTAGATCCTGCCATGCAGCTCCAGGGTCTCCCAGACAGTGAGATCGCGATCCAGTGTCTCATCCTGAAAGACAATCCCAATGGAGCGGCGAACCTCCTGGGGCTCTGTGGCCAGATCGTACCCGGAGATGGTGGCATGACCCCTCTGAATGGGGAGCAATGTGGTGAGGATGTTGATTACTGTGCTCTTGCCGGCACCATTGGGGCCCAGAAGGGAGAAGATCTCCCCTTTGCGGACGAAGAAGCTGACATCATCCACTGCTTTGAAGCTGCCATACCTGTATTCGAGGTTCTTTACCTCTATGATCTTATCAGGCATCCTGTCCTTCAATATTGTCTGGCCATATATGTGCGCTTTTCTGTCACCTTGCCGCAGACGGCGCAGGCTGCAGGGGAGAAGCTCTGGTACTGGGGCTGCCCCAGCATATTCGCCCCCACCTGCTCCTCCAGCCTGTGGCCGCACTCCTCCTCACCGCACCACGGAACCAGTGCCACCCCGGAGCCGGCCAGGGCCCTGGCCTCTTCAATGCTTGCCGCCTCCCCCATCCGGGCGCGGGCAGATGCCTCTGCCCGCCGGAACAGCTCAACCTGCAGCTTCTCGGCCTCTGCGAGCAGGGCACAGGCCAGCCCTTCCCTGGGCAGGGCGAGCTTCTCTCCATCCCGGCGCACCACTGTAACCACTCCTCTCTCAATATCCCGCGGGCCGACCTCCAGGCGGAGGGGGACCCCTTTCATCTCCCACTTATAGAACTTGGCACCAGGCCGCTCATCGCTGGTGTCCAGCTCCACCCGGATAGAGTCCGCCTGCAGGGTCCTTTTCAGATCCCGGCAGACCTCCAGCACCCTCTCCTTGTCGCCAAGGAGGATGGGCACAATCACCACCTGGACTGGTGCCACCTCCCAGGGCAGTGCCAGGCCCCGATCGTCCCCGTGAACGGATATGAGGGCGGCTATACAGCGTTCAGAGATGCCGTAGCAGGTCTGATTGACCAGCCTCTGCTCCCCATCCTCGGCCTCATAGGTTATCTCATAGGTCCTGGCGAAGGTGGAGCCCAGATGATGGGCCGTCCCCACCTGCAGCGTCCTGCCATCGGGCATGATCACATCGATGGCCGTGGTATAATCTGCGCCCGGGAACTTATCCCAGCTAGGGCGGCGGCTCACCAGGAAGGGTATGGCCAGGCGGCGGTAGAACTCCGAGTACCTCTTGATCGCCTCCTCCACCTGCTCTGCAGCCTCCTCCCAGGTGGCATGGACGGTGTGCGCCTCCTTGAAGGAGGTGATCTCCCGCAGGCGGATCAGGGGCCGGGTGTGCTTGGTCTCATAGCGGAAGGTGTTCACTATCTGGTAGATGCGCAGGGGCATATCGGCATGCGACCTTATCCAGAGCTTGAACATGGGGTATATGGCGGTCTCGCTGGTGGGGCGGAGGGCGAGCTTCACATCCAGGGGGGTGGTCCCGCCGCAGGTCACCCAGTAGACCTCCTCCTCGAAGCCCTTGATATGCTGGGCCTCCTTCATGAACTCGTTCTCCGGGATCATCAGGGGAAAGAGGGTCTCCTGATGATCGGGATCCAGTAGCTCCCGGATGATGCCATAGACCTTCTTCTTGATGGCAAAGCCGAAGGGGAACCAGACGCACATTCCCTTAACAGGATAGCGGTTATCTATGATCTCCCCGGTCATCAACAGCTCGTGGTACCACTGGCTGAAGTCCTCCTTGGAGGGGAGCTGGGCCTTCTGTCCGCCGGCTCCACCTGTGCTCGCTCTTCCCGCGCTCGCTCTCTTTGTGGGATTCCCTTTGGAATCCCTCTTGCCACCATCCTTCCGGCCGGCAGAGGAGTTGCCTTCATTCTCAGTATCTGGATATATCATGCGACCCTCGATATGACAAAGGGGGTGATAAAAGTTTCAATGGCCGCGGCCAAGAGGAGCAGGGGCATGATCCAGCGGAGGAGGAGATGAATTGCCACTCTCACCTCTCCTGAGAGGTCCGCCCTCTCCTTTAGCAGGGAGAGGAGGAGAACATGGCCTAAGCGCAGGCCGATGGCGATGCTCAGCAGGACCGCGGGAAGCTCGATGATGCCATGGGGGAGGATGCCTGCCGCCAGATAGAGCCATCCCTCCCTCTCGACAGCACTATAGCCGACTATCCCCAGGAGAAAGCCGTTGCTGGTGGCGACCATCATGGGAACGATGCCCAGCCCCAATCCCAGGAGGATGGCCGCTGCTGAGGCGAGGAGGTTTTTCAGGAATATGATCATCATTATCATAAGGGGCGGCTGCCCCAGGATCCATTGGATCAATGACTGAATCTTCATCTCCTCTGTCCAGCTGGCGGCAAACTCGGGGTCCAGATGGGCAGTATAATAGCCCATGACGGCGGTGAGGGCGAAGAGGAGAACGGAGATGGCAATATAGATGTATATCGACCTCAGATAACTGGCATCCTCCTTGATGGACATGATACACTCCCTACCAGATCACTCTTTTTGCCTTATTTAAGGATAGCGTGATCTCGCGAGGCGAGAAGGATGAAAAAGGCACTCTCTGCCAGGACGCAGAATGCTGCCGGGAGCCCTGCCGCCGGGCTGAAGAGCAAGAGGGATACTGCAGCCGCCAGCCCCAGGTTCTTGAAGGAGCCCAGAAGGGTGCAGGAGATGGCCTGGCTGCCCTTCAGCCCGGCGAGCCTCGCCATAATGAAGACCGCCGATCCCAGAGCGAAGGTGCGGGCGATGGCTATCCAGGCCACATCCCCCCAACCCATCCAGAGAGCCCCCCGGTTCAGGCCGATCACAGTGTATGTGACCAGGAAGAAGCCCAGATTTATGGGAAGGATGGGGTTGACTGGGAGGAGTCGCACCAGCCTGGAGGCGATGGCGGGGATGATGATCAGTACAATGGAGATCTGGAGCAGATAGAGGGGGCTTATGCCCGTCTGGCGGGAGAAGAGGTAGATGATCAAGGGCATCAGCAGAAGCGATGCCAGGTAGGAGCTGATCTCGCCGCATAATGAGAGGCTCATGTCCCCTTTCAGGATGCGGGTCATGGGCAGCACAGCCACTGCCGGCGGGACAGCGGCCATGACTATGAAGCCCTGCCGGAGGGATTCATCCGCCAGGCCGTGGCTCAGGAGGAGTATCAATCCGCTCAGAAGGCCGTAGTTCAGGAGAATGCCACAGGCTCCGCTCTTCAGTATGCCCGAGGATCTGATCGCCCTGATCATATCCACCTCGGCCAGGGAGAAGGCCATCATGATCATGAGCGCTGGAGTGATGAGAGCCTCAGTCGATTCTGCCGGGCCGGGCAGCAGCAGGCCGAGGAGAAGGGAGAGGATGAGGACTAGGGTGGAGCATTCAATCAGATCCAGAATCCTCGCTTTTCTGCTCATTTATCCGTCATCAGCCGACCACTCCCACCCCGCTTCCCAGGTAATAGATGCCGAACAGGACCAGGAAGATGCCGCACAGGCCCAGTATTCTCCGGTAATTCTCCGGCGAGAGGAGGCTTCTTCCCCTATCCAGGCTGCTGGAGACGAGAAGATACCAGCCGAAATCAGCACTCCAGTGGCCGAGCATGAATATCGCTGCCACCATCAGGCCAGCCTCAAGCCCCGATATGACCAGGGCGCTGCCTATGGAGAGCCACCAGATCCAGAAGTAGGGATTGGCTGCGCTGGTGAGCATCCCTGCGAGATAGGGGTTGGTCTGAGATCCTCCCTCTGCCGAGGCCATGGTGGCGCTCCTGCTATTCCGCATAGTCAGAATGCCAAAGAGGATCAGGGCCAGGCCGCCTGTGAGGGCGATGAAACGCGAGTACTCCTGCATAGCCACAGCCAGACCCTTTACAATCAGAAGAAATATCACCATCTCTATCAGCGCATGGCCGGCGGCAACCTTGGGCCCGGCCAGCCAGCCGTCCTTGAGGGAGGAGTTGACAGTGGCCAGGAGGGTCGGGCCAGGGGCCATGGCTCCGGTCAGGCCAACAGTAAGGCCGATGGAGAAGGTCATAGCCGCGGCGGCCGCGGATCCGGGCAGTGTCTCTCCGGCCTGAATGATATCGAACATCTTCGTCTCAGATCTCTTTGGGGATAGACTGTTGCTCTCCCGATAAAAATGATTTGCTGATTCTAGCTAATGGACAGGTCGGGATTTGAACCCGAGGCCTCTACCATGCCAAGGTAGCGATCTTCCAGCTGATCTACCTGCCCTCAGAGGCACAAGGTGCGCTGTACTGCATTTAAACATGTCGGTGGAAGGCGGGCGGGCGGTCTACTGATCTGCAGAGAATGCTGCCACAGCGCTGCCGTGGATCATCCCCGATCATATGGGGCATGTCCTCCCGGAGATTGGGCCGGTCTCCTCTTCCGGGCGGGTATTTTGTGCCGGGCCGGCTGTCGCGATGGACGATGAGATCCGTCCATCACTTTCGTCCTGCGGGGGTCTGGTTGATAACCCGGGCACACTGATAATCCCAAGCGTTTACTTTATAATTGAGTTGAGACATAATTGCTAAAAAATTTAGCGGCTGTTTGGAGCGCAAAGGGAATAAACTGGAGTGGAAATACTGGTCTAATGGATCGATCGTCGAGAGGAGGCATGATGTTGCTTTATTGTAGAGGGGATAGGCGTTGAGCAGCAGAATCGTTCAACAGACACTGGAAGGGCTGGCTGTCTCGTCTATGCCCAGAGTCAGGACCACAGACGGCCATCTGCTGGACTGGGATAGAGAGGCCATAGCCAAGCAGCTCCTGAAGGAGACAAAACTATCAGAACAATTTTATAAAGAGCCGGGCATAACGGAAGAGGAGGCAGAGGATATCGCCAAGGAGGTGGAGCGCCGGGTGAGGTGGATGAACGTCCGCTACCTCAGCGGTCCTCTGGTCAGAGAGATCATGAATGTGATCCTCTTGGAGAGGCATCACACTGAGTGGCGAAACATCTGCACCCGGGTGGGGACGCCCGTCTTTGATGCCCACTTAATCGACATCGGTACAGGCTTTGAGTCCAAGGAGAATGCCAACCTGCAGGAGAACGCCGAGACCAGCCACAAGAAGAAGGCGGATAAAATAAGCAAGGAGCAGTACCTGTTGCTTCTCCCCCCCTATCTGGCCGACCGCCACCTGGCCGGGGATCTGCATATCCATGACCTGGAGTACTTCGGGACCAGGCCGTTCTGCCAGGACTGGGATCTGCGCTACTTCCTCTATTACGGGCTGATGCCCGATGGCCTGGGCACCAAGGCCAGCGTTGCTGGCCCGGCCAAGAAGCCTGAGGTGGCCATACTGCATGCCGTCAAGGCCCTGGGCAGCGCCCAGACCAACTTCGCCGGCGGGCAGGGCTTCTATAACTTCCTCACCTTCATCGCCCCCTACTTCGAGGCTCGCAGCTACGAGGAGATAGTACAGCTCATGCAGATGTTCGTCTACGAGATGACCCAGATGATGGTGGCTCGCGGCGGCCAACTGGTCTTCTCCTCTGTGCAGCTCACCCCGGGCATCCCCAAGCTCTGGCGGGACAAACCGGCTGTCTATGCGGGAAGGGTCTGGGATGGCTCCTCTCCGGATGCGCCGCTCAAGACCTACGGCCAGTTCGAGCGCGAGGTGCGTTTGGCCTTCAAGGCCCTGATGGAGGTCATGCTCCAGGGCGATTACTGGGGCAAGCCCTTCAACTTCCCCAAGCCCGAGATCAGCATCGAGCCCGATTTCATGAAGGAGGACGAGGAGTTCAATGCCGCTCATCCCGATCTTCCCACCTATCAGGAGCTGTATCTCATGACCTTCAAGCTGGCGGCGGAGTATGGCACGCCATACTTTGACAACCAGCTTCCTGCCTACCGGGGCGCAGGGGAGGGGATATCATGCTATCAGTGCTGTGCATATCAGTTTGCTGCCACCTTCAACAGCGACGATCAGTTCGATGACAAGCTCCGCTTCCGGGATGGCAAGCACTTCTCCATGGGCTCCTGGCAGGTCGTCTCCCTCAACTGCCCCCGCGCTGCTTATCTCGCCCGGGGGGATGACGATCTCCTCTTCGAGTACCTGCGAGAATTGATGGATACATCAGTCGAGATATTCAAGGTGAAACGGCAGTGGATGAACCAGATCATCAAGAACCGCCGCATGCCGTTTGCCACCCAGCAGCCCAGAGATCCCATAACTGGCGAGATGGGCTCAGTCGCCGTAGACCTGGATGCCCTGGTCTACACCATTGGCGTCGTCGGAGTGAACGAGATGGTGCAGTTCCATACTGGAAAGCAGATGCATGAGTCGAAAGAGGCCTGGAAGCTGGCCGTCCGGGCCATGACTGAGATGGAGATCTATGCCAAGAGACTCTCTGAGCAGCATGGCATGACCATTGCTCTTGCCCGCACCCCGGCTGAGACCACTGCCCAGCGCTTTGCCGTATCCGATCTCATCCACGAGGAGTTCAGGGAATGTGCTGAGAGGGTGGTGAAGGGCGATCTGGAGGCGATGAGGAGGAATGTGCATAAGACGCGGGATCTGCCCGTCTACTACACCAATGGCACCCATCTGCCACCCGGTGCAGAGGTCACCATCTTCGAGCGGGCAAAGCTCGAGCATGTCTTCTTCCCCATAGTCGATGGGGGCAATATATTCCACATCTTCCTGGGCGAGGCCGCCCCCGATCCCCAGGGGCTGATGGACTTCGGCATGCGCCTGGCTAAAGAGACTCAGATCGGCTACTTCACCTTCACCAAGGATATGACCGTCTGCCTGGGCTGCTCTCAGGTCTCTGGCGGACTGGACGATCGCTGCCCCAACTGCGGATCGGAGAACGTAGACCATATCAGCCGGATCACCGGCTACCTGCAGGCAGTCAGCGGTTGGAACAGCGCCAAGAGGCAGGAGCTGCGGGACAGGAAGAAATACAAGGAACTGGCCTAGATCTGCGAAAGGTATATATCGGATATACATGCAGGTGGATTTGCCTTTGAGGCAAACTGGAGGACTCAATAAATGCCCGCAGTTGTTAATAGAGACGAATGTGTAAGCTGTGGAACCTGCGTCGAGGAATGCCCCGAGGAGGCCATCACCCTGGACGACGAGGAAATAGCAGTCGTAAATAAAGAAAAGTGCACTGATTGTGGGACATGCGTTGAAGCTTGCCCCTCAGAAGCAATCACCATAGAGAAGTAATCGCACTTTTCAGCCCATTTTTTTTAGCTGAGCCAATATCCCTTTATCTGCTCGGACCGCCGGCATCGCTATTGCTCCTCTCCCTGCTTGCGCCCTCGGATATGGCCTCATAGAAGGTCTCCCAGTCTATGGTGGTGGCAACGCAACCTGATGTCGATAACGGGACTCCCCGGGCCGGTATGCTGTGGCTGTGGCACAGGTCCAGCCCCTCCTTTATCTCCATGTGGCATCCCACTCCCACAATGGCTCCGGGTCGATATTTCTTTATGATCCTCTTTATGAAGCTGGAGCCGGGAACTACGAAGAACTTGTAGCCCATGCCCTCAGCATATCTCTTGGCCTCGCCAATGCCACAGCGGCCGCAGTCTATGCACATTATCCCCTCCGGAGTGAGCTTGGCCGGGCACTGGACGCTGCGGAGGCATTGAGGCATGAAGATGAAGCGCTTCTCATAGGGGGTCTTTAAAAACTCCTTGGTGTTGATGTAATTTCTCAGGCGCACCCCTACATCATCCACCATGGAGTCATCGGCCCTGGCCATCCAGAAGAGGGCCTTTATCACCCCCTCTAAGAGCATAGTGCCCAAGAGCATATATCTGGCAGCGAAGAAGTTGCCCGTCTTAAAGGAGTAGAGGATGAGCAGAGCTACCAGAAAGGAGATGATGAGAATGGCGGCGACTACAAGGACCACCGCCTGGCCGATGAGATAGAACAACTGGTTCAAGTACTCCGGAAGCATGCCCTGACCTTCAAATCCTTTGCTTATTAAACCTGCCACCAGAACCTGCCTGCAGGAGAGAGGAACGGCGCAAGTTTTTTATCTCACCTGGCTGTGAGCATTATACCTTCGCCATTATGAGATTTAATGAGGATTGAAAGATGGCAAAAATGCATAGCCGAAAAAGGGGCTCCTCACGGTCCCGGCCGCCCATGGTGAGCAAAGCGCCAGAGTGGTCTGATATATCCAGGGAGGAGTTGGAAAAGACAGTCATGAAGCTGCATGATACAGGCATGTCTCCCAGCCGCATTGGCCTCACCCTGAGGGATCAGTATGGCGTGCCGAACGCCAAGCTGGTGATGGGAAAGAGCATAACCGGCTTTCTTAAGGAGAACAACGCCCTGGCAGATATTCCAGAGGATCTGACCAATCTGATGCGAAAAGCGCTTCGTGTGAGAAAACATATAAGAGCTAATAAACGAGACGTTCATAATAAGAGGGCTCTCCAGCTTACAGAAAACAAGATAAGAAGATTGGTGAAATACTACCACGACTCAGGGCATCTGGCTCCGGGATGGGCCTATTCGCCGGAGACCGCTGAGATCCTCATCTCATGAAGCGGCTGGACAGGGCAGCAGAGGCCATAGCCCGGTCCATTCTGCATTGCGAGCAGATGCGGGTGATATCCCATAACGATGCCGATGGCATCACCTCTGCCGGGCTGATCTGCCATGCCCTTCTGCGTGCAGGCATTCCCTTCCAGGCCACACTGGTCAACCGGCTGGACAGCTCTGTGATCGAGGGGCTGACCGGGCCGGTGGTCTTCTGCGATATGGGGAGCGGAAAGCCGGAACTGATCTCTCTTGTGCCCGGTGAGTGCTTCGTTTTAGATCATCACCGCCCGGTGGGAAGCCTGGACTGTATGCATCACAATCCTCATCTCTTCGGCATAGATGGGGCCTTTGAGCTCTCTGCCTCCGGCACCGTCTACTCTGTGGTCCGCCATATGGGCGATAATGCCGATCTGGCCGGCCTTGCCCTGGTGGGTGCAATGGGCGACCGGCAGGCGATGATAGGGGCGAACAGATCCATCCTGGAGGAGGCAGTGGCCAGCGGAGCAGTACAGGTCAGACCCGGTCTGAAGCTCCCCGGCGACGGGCCGGTGGAGGAGGTTCTGACAAGGAGCATAGAGCCTCTACTGGACTTCACCGGCGACCGGGAAAAGGTCGGAGAGTTCCTGGATGCTCTGAGGATAAGTGGCAATGCAGAAAGCCTGGAGGGGGATGAGCTGACCAGGCTGGCCACGGCCCTAACCCTTAAGCTGATCATGCAGGGGAGCTTTGCTGCAGACTCTATTTTGGGTGAGGTGATCCGCCTCCGCCATGAGGTGGTGGAGAACTCCCTGCATATGGTACAACTGCTCAATGCCTGCGGCAACCGGGATCTTCCCGGCATAGGGCTCACCCTCTGCCTGCGCGACAGGGGATCGCTCATGGAGGCCGAGAGGCTGGGGGATGAGTACAGAGAGCACATCCTGCGGGAGATAAGCCTCCTTCGAGAGCAGAGCCGGCAGATGAAGAACCTTCGCTATCTGAAGAGGATGAATATGGAGGCAGGGGCGATCGTATCCGGTCTTGGGATCCGGTATCTTTACACCGATCTCCCTTTGGTGACCTTGAACCATAAGGATGATATGATCAAGATATCCGCTCGGGGGAATAAGCCCCTCATAGCCCGCGGGCTGGACTTATCTGTAGCCCTGCGGGAGGCGGCCAATGCCGTAGGCGGAAACGGAGGGGGCCATACCATAGCCAGCGGGGCATCCATACCGCCGGGCAGAGAGGATGAGTTCCTGGCCCTGCTGGACAGGATCCTGGACGAGCAGCTCAATCGGGGAGCAGATGCCTCCAGCCGGCCGGTTGGGGATGATGCATGATCCATGCGCATCTGGTCCTGCTGGGAGAGGGAGGAGAGGATATGGAGAAGGTCGGCCGGGCCATCGAGCCGGACAACCTGCCCAATATGAATCTAATGATCGATGAGCGCTGTCTGCGCCTGCAGTTCTCCATCGAGAAGCCCGGGACCCTTCTCACCACTATGGATGATCTATTGATGAACATTAAAATAGCAAGAGAGATGCTATCTGTTGCGGAGGAGAGATGAGATTTCATTTGGAAGCAAGCCTTCGGCTGAGCGCTGATGCCAGCCCTGCCGAAGAGGCCATTTCCGATTTCATAAGGGATGCCGGGCCGATGCTGGAGAAGGGAGCTCCCCCGGGCCAGGGGGCAAAGATCGCCTCCTGGCGGCTGGAGGGAAACAAGATCGATCTGGTCATAGATAGCGATCGATATGTTCGGGCTCATGATGCCCTGCTCAGGCTGCGCCGCCCTCTCTCTGAGCTCTTGGGAAAGCAATTCAGGATCGGCGTTCGGGGATTGGATATAACCCGGTTTGAGATCGAGGTTCAGTCCGATAAGGGGATAGATCACCGGATCCCTTATGTGCGGGAGATGAGGCATGAGGGAGGTAAGCTGCTGCTCGTCCTGGATGTGGGCCCGGAGGGCACTTTGGGCCAGCCGGAGATCGAGAACCGCATTCCCGACCGGATAGTCAGCCTTCTGGAGGAGAAGCTGGAGGAGGGCTATGGAGGAAAGGCTGAGCACTGGGAGCTTCTCTGGGAGAGCCCGAAGAGGGAGCCGAAGTTCAATGCCGATCCCACAGAAGAGATGAAGAAGGCAGGCTGGATCAAGCACGGCTCTGCCCGGGGGCAGTGGATCTACGGTCCCCAGGCCACCCGCCTCTTCCGCACCTTCGAGGCCATCGTCCTGGAGGAGATCATCCAGCCTTTAGGCTACCAGGAGATGATATTTCCCAAGCTTGATACCTGGGACGTCTGGAAGAGGAGCGGCCATGCCCAGGGGGTCTATCCGGAGATCTACTTCGTCTGTCCGCCCAAGACCCGCGATCCGGCCTTCTGGGAGGAGGTCATGGACTACTACAAGGTCACTCATGAGGTCCCCTTGGAGCTGGTCAAGGAGAAGATCGACCTGCCCATTGGGGGGATGTGCTATGCCCAGTGCCCCACCTTCTGGGGATTCCTCCAGGGGATGACCCTCCCCAACAGCGAGCTGCCCATCCGGGTCTTCGACCGGTCGGGCACCAGCCACCGCTATGAGTCGGGGGGGATTCATGGCATAGAGAGGGTGGACGAATTCCATCGCATTGAGATCGTCTGGCTGGGGACGAGAGAGCAGACCTTAGAGGAGGGGGAGAGGCTGAAGGACTGCTACAAGCACATCTTCGAGGATATCTTACAGCTGCACTGGAGGACGGCCTGGGTCACCCCCTGGTTCATGGCCCAGGAGGGCAAGACCGGCCTGGCCCAGATGACCGGCGCGGGCACAGTGGACTATGAGGCTCTGCTGCCCTACAACGGAAACTGGATAGAGTTTCAGAACCTCTCTGTGAACGGGGAGAAGTACCCCAAAGGGTTCACAGTCAAAGCCCAGAGCGGCGAGCCCCTGTGGTCTGGCTGCAGCGGTGTGGGGCTGGAGCGCTGGGCGGCAGCCTTCCTCAGCCAGAAGGGGCTGGATCCATCAAACTGGCCGGAGGAGTTCCGCCGGCGTTTCGGGGAGATGCCCAGGGGAATCAGTTTCCTCTGATCTCCCTTCAGCATTTTTATAAATTCCAGGGAGATAACCGACATAAAAAGGGAGATGGCACGGGCGAAGCCCGCGATTCTCGCTCACATTCTCCCCCTTCCCAGGGCGACCACCCCTTTGGCGATGAAATCCAGCCTGGTGGTCCGTCCGGGGGCGACGAATGCTGCCCTGGGCGGAATTCCATAGCCGGGCTTGAAGGGATCGATTATATGCATTCCCGGTGAGAGCTCAAGCCGGTAGTTGCCCTGCTCGTCGGTGGCATATGCCGTCCTCCAGCCATCGACGTTCAGGGAGGCAGAGGGAACGCCTGCCCCGGTCTGATCCATCACCCTACCCTGAACCCATCCTGTGCCTGTGCCTGTGGCATAGTAGGCCTGCCCGTACAGCCCGGAGGCGGGGGGCGATATCGCCGCCTGGGCTGCAGGGCCTGCCCAGTAGCCGACGATTCTCGGGGCGGCGGAGAGGAGGCTCGTCTGGACGAGCACCGTGGCAGAGGTGAAGCTGTATCCGGAGAGCTCTGCAGTTATGGTGTAGCTGCCCGGGGCCAGGGTCATGCTATAGCCACCAGTGGCATTGCTGGCGGTCTCTTTGGCCTGGCCGGTGCTATCGATTATCCAGATTCTGGCTCCGGATATGCCCTGGCCATATGAATCAACCACCTGGCCCGAGAGGCCGGTGGCAGCGCTGCTGCCTGGTACCTGTGCGATCTGCGAATCTGCCGTTGCCACCAGCAGAAGCATCAGCACCAATAATTTGGACCGATATTTGACCATTGAAATCCCCCACGTTTAATTATTTGATATCCATTATCGGGCGCTATTGCGCTTAATCACGAGAATAAAAAAAAAATTAAAAATTTAATTTTTGCTGGCATCCTCGGCCATCTGGGTGAGGTTCATAAGGGGTGCATCCCAGCTGGTCGAGACGGTGAAGGGCTTTATCATGATCTCTCCTTCAGCCATCTGCTCAGTATCTATTGTTGGATACTCGAATACCCCTATCTCCCCCCGGTCATAGTGCAGGACGGCAAAGAGGTTATCTGTTGCCACGAAGGCATGGATTGTAACAACAATGTTGCTATTGTTGCCGCTATCGACATGAGTGTATCCAACCGCCCCCCCTGGATGGCCGAAGAGATTGTTGTGTATCACAACCCATCCCGGCCCGTCTGATATCGCCTCGGCTACAGTGACATTGGCGACCATACTGTCGCCTACGGCTGTTTGGTCTGCGACTGTCAGGGAGGGTGTGGTCCCTGCCGTCTCATTCTCCGCGCTCTGGCAGAGGACAGTCCCCACCAGGGAGGCGAGCAGTATAGATAAAGCAATCAATCTGTGTATATTCATTACAATCACCATCTGTCGCAAAGTCCAAGCTCCAGGAGCCCCAGGAGCCCGAGGAGCTTCAGGAGACACCTATTGTCTGCATTGTTAATAATTCTTTTGCCGTGCTGGATCTGCTGTGCAGTCATGAATCAGACGGCTTTTTTATTTGGCGGGGAGGGCGATCGTCGCCATAAATACATTCACCTATCCGCTGACATCGTCCGCCCGATGAGGATGCCGATGCCGAAGCACTAATAATGCCATTTAGCTGGCATACATCCCAGTGGCCAAAAGGCTTTATTTTAAGAGACTGTAAGAGAGCATCAGGAGGGATTGCTTGACCCGAGGACATGCCATATTTGAATTAGTGATATTGATACTGATTTCTCTTAGCATTGCATCATCTCAGGGCATCACAGCAGATGATATTATTCCAGATAATTCCACGGCGGTTAATGAATCGGTTGCTGGAATGGCGCATTCACCAGCCAATACGACAATAGCCGAGAACATCACCGCAACTGATGAATCAGACCCAGTTTATTGGTATAGCAAAGGAGTCGGGCTTCTCAAAGCAGGTAAGTATAACGAGTCCATCAAGGCTTGCGACAAGGCCACAGAACTCAACCAATTATATCTAGAGGCCTATCTATTAAAAGGTTCAGCTCTTGCTTTATTGGGCAGATTCGATGACGCAATCAATTCTATTGATATGATCACAGCAGTTGATTCAGAGAATAGCACCATCTGGTTTATAAAAGGCGTTTTCCTGGCTGAAGCAGGGGAGTATGATGAGGCCATAAGGGCTTATGACGAGGCCATCAGAATTGATCCTGAAGATGCCGCGGCATGGAGCAACAAAGGCATAGCTCTCAAAAACCTGGGCAAGTACGATGAGGCCATCGTGGCTTACGACGAGGCTATCAGAATTGACCCTGAAGATGCCGCGGCATGGTACAACAAAGGCATTGCTCTCAAAAACCTGGGCAAGTACGATGAGGCCATAAAGGCTTTTGACGAGGCCATCAGAATCGATCCTGAACATGCCTGGGCATGGAACAATAAAGGCATTGCTCTCAAAAACCTGGGCAAGTACGATGAGGCCATAAGGGCTTTTGACGAAGCCATCAGAATTGATCCTGAAGATGCCGCGGCATGGAACAACAAAGGCTTGGCTCTCGGTAAAATGGGCAAGTACGATGAAGCCATAAGGGCTTACGACGAGGCGATCAGAATTGATCCTGAATATGCCTTTGCATGGAACAACAAAGGCATTGCTCTCGATGACCTGGGCAAGTACGATGAGGCCATCGTGGCTTACGACGAGGCGATCAGAATCGATCCTGAATATGCCTTTGCATGGAACAACAAAGGCATTGCTCTCGATGACCTGGGCAAGTACGATGAGGCCATAAAAGCATGTGATGAGGCCATCAGAATTGATCCTGAATTTGCCTTTGCATGGAACAATAAAGGCATTGCTCTCAAAAACCTGGGCAAGTACGATGAGGCCATAAGGGCTTACGACGAGGCCATCAGAATTGATCCTGAATTTGCCTGGGCATGGAACAACAAAGGCATTGCTCTCGGTAGCCTGGGCAAGTACGATGAGGCCATAAAGGCTTATGACGAGGCCATCAGACTTGATCCTGAATATGCCTTGGCATGGAGCAATAAAGGAAATGCTCTCGATGAGCTGGGAAGATATGAAGAGGCTATCAAGAGCTATAACCGGGCGGCTGAGCTGAGCGAGGATTATTCTGAAAACAGGCTAAGGAAGGGCAACTCCCACTATGATGCCGGCAGGTATCTTGCTGCCATAAAATACTATGATGCCATAATCAAGGATGATCCTGAAGATGAATATGCCTGGTACAATAAGGCCAATGCCCTGAGGATGCTTCATCGCAACTCTGAAGCAGAAGCAGCATATAAGAGAGCTCGGGAGCTGGGATATAACGGAACCATGAAATTGATGGAGATGACGGCGAATTAGTAATCGCAAATCTCTTCTCCCAGGCCAGGGCGAATAGAAGAGGGGAGAGTCGAAGGGTAAAGGAGGGGGAGAAGCCCTACCGACTTTCGCTTCTTTTACATAGATTGCTGTCTATATGTGTACATGGTCCTCTCTCCCAGCAAAGACCAGCTGCAGGAGAGCAGCCACCAGGCCCTTGAGCCCAGAGGTGCCTCTGCCGATTTCAAGGATGTGGTTGCTGTAGTCCCTGTGGCTCAAAAGGCTTTTCTGTAAGAGACGATAATGTTATATCAAGAGGGATTGCTTGACCCGAGGACTGAATATATTTGTATTTATGTTATTGATGCTGATCTCGCTTAATGCTGTATCCTATCAGGGCATCGCATCGGAGGGGGCTATAGCTGATAAAGGCTTGGCTCTCTATAACCAGGGCAGGTACGATGAGGCCATAAAGGCATATGATGAGGCTATCAGAATTGACCCCGAAGATGCCCGGGCATGGTTCGGTAAAGGCGTGGCTCTCGGTAGCCTGGGCAAGTACGATGAGGCCATAAGGGCATATGATGAGGCCATCAGAATCGATCCTGAATTTGCCTGGGCATGGAACAACAAAGGCAATGCTCTTGATAGCCTGGGCAAGTATGATGAGGCCATAAGGGCTTACGACGAGGCAATCAGAATTGATCCTGAGTTTATCTGGGCATGGTTCAATAAAGGCTTCGCTCTAGGTAACCTGGGCAAGTATGATGAGGCGATAAAGGCTTACGACGAGGCCATCAGAATCGATCCTGAATTGGCCTGGGCATGGTACAATAAAGGCTTGGCCCTCTATAACCAGGGCAGGTACGATGAGGCCGTAAAGGCTTATGACGAGGCAATCAGAATTGATCCTGAATTGGCCGTGGCATGGTACAACAAAGGCTTAGCTCTCTATAACCAGGGCAGGTACGATGAGGCCATAAAGGCTTATGACGAGGCCATCAGACTTGACCCTGAAGATGCCGAGGCGTGGAACAATAAAGGCAATGCTCTAGGTAACCTGGGCAAGTACGATGAGGCCATAAGGGCTTATGACAAGGCCATCAGAATTGATCCTGAGTTTGTCTGGGCATGGTTCAATAAAGGCTTCGCTCTAGGTAACCTGGGCAAGTATGATGAGGCTATCAGGGCTTTTGACGAAGCCATCAGAATCGATCCTGAACATGCCTGGGCATTGTTCGGTAAAGGCTCGGCTCTTGAAAGCCTGGGCAAGTATGATGAGGCCATAAGGGCTTATGACGAAGCCATCAGAATTGATCCTGAGTTTGCCTGGGCATGGAGCAATAAAGGCGTGGCTCTCAAAAGCTTGGGCAAGTATGATGAGGCCATAAGGGCTTATGACGAAGCCATCAGAATTGATCCTGAGTTTGCCTGGGCATGGAGCAATAAAGGCGTGGCTCTCAAAAGCTTGGGCAAGTATGATGAGGCCATAAGGGCTTATGACGAGGCCATCAGAATTGATCCTGAATTGGCCGCGGCATGGTTCGGTAAAGGAATTGCTCTCGGTAACCTGGGCAAGTATGATGAAGCCATCGGGGCTTTTGACGAGACCATCAGAATTGATCCTGAATTGGCCGCGGCATGGTTCGGTAAAGGCTCGGCTCTTGAACACCTGGGCAGGTACGATGAGGCCATAAAGGCATATGATGAGGCCATCAGAATTGATCCTGAATATTCCAACGCATGGAACAACAAAGGCAATGCTCTCTATAGCCAGGGCAAGTATGATGAGGCCATGAGGGCTTATGACGAGGCCATCAGACTTGATCCTGAAGATGCCTGGGTATGGAGCAACAAAGGCATGGTTCTCTATAGCCAGGGCAAGTACGATGAGGCCATAAGGGCTTACGACGAGGCCATCAGAATTGATCCTGAATTGGCCATGGCATGGAGCAATAAAGGCAATGCTCTCTATAGCCAGGGCAAGTATGATGAGGCCATGAGGGCTTATGACGAGGCCATCAGAATTGATCCTGAATTGGCCATGGCATGGAGCAATAAAGGCAATGCTCTCTATAGCCAGGGCAAGTATGATGAGGCCATGAGGGCTTATGACGAGGCCATCAGACTTGATCCTGAATTGGCCGGGGCATGGAGCAACAAAGGCGTGGCTCTCTATAGCCAGGGCAAGTACGATGAGGCCATAAGGGCTTATGACGAGGCCATCAGAATCGATCCTGAATACGCCAACGCATGGGACAACAAAGGCGTGGCTCTCTATAGCCAGGGCAAGTACGATGAGGCCATAAGGGCTTATGACGAGGCCATCAGAATCGATCCTGAATACGCCAACGCATGGGACAACAAAGGCTGGGCTCTCTATAGCCTGGGCAATTATGATGAGGCCATAAAGGCTTACGACGAGGCCATCAGACTCGATCCTGAACACGCCAACGCATGGAACAACAAAGGCAATGCTCTCTATAGCCAGGGCAAGTACGATGAGGCCATAAGGGCTTATGATGAGGCCATCAGACTTGATCCTGAATTTGCCTGGGCATGGGACAATAAAGGTATGGCGCTCTATGGCCTGGGCAAATACGATGAGGCCATAAAGGCTTATGACGAGGCCATCAGACTTGATCCTGAATTGGCCGGGGCATGGTACAATAAAGGCTTGGCTCTCGATAGCCTGGGTAGGTATGATGAGGCCATAAGGGCTTATGACGAGGCCATCAGAATCGATCCTGAATACGCCAACGCATGGGACAACAAAGGCTGGGCTCTCTATAGCCTGGGTAAGTATGATGAGGCCATAAAGGCTTATGACGAAGCCATCAAACTTGATCCTGAATTGGCCGGGGCATGGAACAACAAAGGCTGGGCTCTCTATAGCCTGGGTAAGTATGATGAGGCCATAAAGGCATATGACGAGGCCATCAGAATTGATCCCGAATTGGCCGTGGCACGGAGCAATAAAGACATTGCTCTCAAAAAGAAGCAGCATATAAGCGAGCACGGGAGCTGGGATATAACGGAACCATGACATTGATGGAGATGATGGCGAATTAGTAATCGCAAATCTCTTCTCCCAGGCCAGGGCGAATAGAAGAGGGGAGAGTCGAAGGGCAAAGGAGGGGGAGAAGCCCTACCGACTTTCGCTTCTTTTACATAGACTGCTGTCGATATGTGTATATGGTCCTCTCCCAGCAAAGACCAGCTGCAGGAGAGCAGCCATCAGGCCCTTGAGCCCGGAGGTGCCTCTGCCGATTTCAAGGATGTGGTTGCCGTAGTCCCTGTGGCTCAAAAGGCTTTTCTGTAAGAGACGATAATGTTATATCAAGAGGGATTGCTTGACCCGAGGACTGAATATATTTGTATTTATGTTATTGATGCTGATCTCGCTTAATGCTGTATCCTATCAGGGCATCGCATCGGAGGGAGCTATAGCTGATAAAGGCTCTGCTCTCGGTAGCCTGGGCAGGTACGATGAGGCCACAAGGGCTTATGATGAGGCCATCAGAATTGACCCTGAATATGCCGAGGCATGGTTCAATAAAGGCTTGGCTCTCTATAACCAGGGCAGGTACGATGAGGCCATAAGGGCTTACGACGAGGCCATCAGACTTGATCCTGAATTGGCCGCGGCATGGAGCAACAAAGGCGTGGCTCTCTATAGCCTGGGCAAGTATGATGAGGCCATCAGGGCTTACGATGAGGCCATCAGGCTTGATCCTGAATTGGCCTGGGCATGGAACAATAAAGGCTCTGCTCTCGGTAGCCTGGGCAGGTACGATGAGGCCATAAAGGCATATGATGAGGCCATCAGAATCGATCCTGAACTCGCTGAGGCATGGCACAATAAAGGCTGGGCTCTCGGTAGCCTGGGCAGGTACGATGAGGCCATAACGGCTTATGACGAGGCCATCAGAATCGATCCTGAACTCGCCAGGGTATGGTACAATAAAGGCGTGGCTCTCGGTAGCCTGGGCAAGTACGATGAGGCCATAAAGGCATATGATGAGGCCATCAGAATTGATCTTGAAGATGCCGCGGCATGGAACAACAAAGGCATTGCTCTCTGTAGCCTGGGCAAGTACGATGATGCCATAGGAGCTTTTGACGAGACCATCAGACTTGATCCTGAAGATGCCGCGGCATGGAACAATAAAGGCTCTGCTCTCGGTAACCTGGGCAGGTACGATGAGGCCATCAGGGCTTTTGACGAGGCCATCAGACTTGATCCTGAATTGGCCTGGGCATGGTTCGGTAAAGGCAATGCTCTAGGTAACCTGGGCAAGTATGATGAGGCGATAAAGGCTTACGACGAGGCCATCAGACTTGATCCTGAATTGGCCGTGGCATGGAACAACAAAGGCTCTGCTCTCTATAACCAGGGCAGGTACGATGAGGCCATAAAGGCTTATGACGAGGCCATCAGACTTGATCCTGAAGATGCCGCGGTATGGTACAACAAAGGCTTGGCTCTCGGTAACCTGGGCAAGTATGATGAAGCCATAAAGGCATACGACGAGGCCATCAGACTTGATCCTGAATTGGCCGTGGCATGGAACAACAAAGGCTTGGCTCTCAAAAGCCTGGGTAAGTATGATGAGGCCATAAAGGCATACGACGAGGCCATCAGAATTGATCCTGAATATGCCTGGGCATGGAGCAATAAAGGCTCAGCTCTCGGTAACCTGGGCAATTATGATGAGGCCATAAGGGCTTATGACGAGGCCATCAGACTTGATCCCGAAGATGCCGCGGCATGGAACAATAAAGGCGTGGTTCTCTATAACCAGGGCAAGTACGATGAGGCCATTACGGCTTATGACGAGGCCATCAGACTTGATCCCGAATACGCCGCGGCATGGTACAACAAAGGCTTGGCTCTCGATAGCCTGGGCAAGCATGATGAGGCTATCAGGGCTTATGACGAGGCCATCAGACTTGATCCTGAATATGCCTTGGCATGGTTCGGTAAAGGCTCGGCTCTCTATAGCCTGGGCAAGTACGATGAGGCCATAAAGGCATACGACGAGGCCATCAGACTTGATCCTGAATACGCCTACGCATGGAACAACAAAGGCTGGGCCCTTGTTAGCCTGGGCAATTATGATGAGGCCATGAGGGCTTACGACGAGGCCATCAGACTTGATCCTGAATATGCCGCGGCATGGAACAATAAAGGCATTGCTCTCAAAAGCCTGGGCAAGTACGATGAGGCCATCAGACTTGATCCTGAATATGCCGCGGCATGGAACAATAAAGGCATTGCTCTCTGTAGCCTGGGCAGGTACGATGAGGCCATAAAGGCATATGATGAGGCCATCAGACTTGATCCTGAAGATGCCTGGGTGTGGAGCAATAAAGGCTCGGCTCTCGGTAGCCTGGGCAAGTATGATGAGGCCATAAGGGCTTATGACGAGGCCATCAGAATTGATCCTGAATACGCCAGGGCATGGTTCTGTAAAGGCTGGGCTCTCAATAGCTTGGGCAAGTATGATGAGGCCATCAGGGCTTATGACGAGGCCATCAGAATCAATCCTGAAAATGTCGCGGCATGGAGCAACAAAGGCTTGGCTCTCAAAAGCCTGGGCAAGTACGATGATGCCATAAAGGCTTATGACGAGGCCATCAGAATTGATCCTGAATACGCCAGGGCATGGTTCTGTAAAGGCTGGGCTCTCAATAGCTTGGGCAAGTATGATGAGGCCATCAGGGCTTATGACGAGGCCATCAGAATCGATCCTGAAAATGTCGCGGCATGGAGCAACAAAGGCTTGGCTCTCAAAAGCCTGGGCAAGTACGATGATGCCATAAAGGCTTATGACGAGGCCATCAGAATTGATCCTGAACTCGCTGAGGCATGGTACAACAAAGGCAATGCTCTCCATAGCCTGGGCAAGTACCATGAGGCCATAAAGGCTTACGACGAGGCCATCAGAATTGATCCTGAATTGGCCTGGGCATGGTTCGGTAAAGGCTTGGCTCTTGATAGCATGGGCAAGTATGATGAGGCCATAAAGGCATATGATGAGGCTATCAGAATTGACCCCGAAGATGCCCGGGCATGGTTCAATAAAGGCAATGCTCTCTGTAGCCTGGGCAAGTACGATGAGGCCATAAAGGCATATGACGAGGCCATCAGAATTGATCCTGAAGATGCCAACGCATGGTTCGGTAAAGGCTGGGCTCTCTATAGCCTGGGCAAGTACGATGAGGCCATAAGGGCTTACGACGAGGCCATCAGAATTGATCCTGAACATGCCTGGGCGTGGAACAATAAAGGCATTGCTCTCTATAGCCTGGGCAAGTATGATGAGGCCATAAAGGCTTACGACGAGGCCATCAGAATTGATCCTGAATTGGCCGGGGCACGGAGCAATAAAGACATTGCTCTCAAAAAGCTTGGGCAAGTATGATGAGGCCATAAAGGCTTATGACGAGGCCATCAGACTTGATCCCGAAGATGCCGCGGCATGGAACAATAAAGGCAATGCTCTCGATGAGCTGGGAAGATATGAAGAGGCTATCAAGAGCTATAACCGGGCGGCTGAGCTGAGCGAGGATTATTCCGAAAACAGGCTAAGGAAGGGCAACTCCCACTATGATGCCGGCAGGTATCTTGCTGCCATAAAATACTATGATGCCATAATCAAGGATGATCCTGAAGATGAATATGCCTGGTACAATAAGGCCAATGCCCTGAGGATGCTTCATCGCAACTCTGAAGCAGAAGCAGCATATAAGCGAGCACGGGAGCTGGGATATAACGGAACCATGACATTGATGGAGATGACGGCGAATTAGTAATCGCAAATCTCTTCCCCCAGGCCAGGGCGAATAGAAGTGGGGAGAGTCGAAGGGCAAAGGAGGGTGGATGGGCCCTACCGACTTTCGCTTCTTTTGCATAGACTGCTGTCAATATGTGTATATGTTCCTCTCTCCCAGCAAAGATCAGCTGCAGGAGAGCAGCCACCAGGCCCTTGAGCCCGGATGTGCCTCTGCCGATTTCAAGGATGTGGTTGCCGTAGTCCCTGTGGCTCAAAAGACTTTTCTGTAAGAGACGATAATGATATATCAGGAGGAATTGCTTGACCCGAGGACTGAGTATATTTGGATCTATGTTATTGATGCTGATATCGGTTAATGCTGTATCCTATCAGGGCATCGCATTGGAGGTAGCTATAGCTGATAAAGGCTTGGCTCTCTATAACCAGGGCAAGTACGATGAGGCCATCAGGGCTTATGATGAGGCCATCAGACTTGATCCTGAAGATGCCGAGGCATGGTTCGGTAAAGGCTCGGCTCTCGATAGCCTGGGCAAGTATGATGAGGCCATCAGGGCTTATGACGAAGCCATCAGACTTGATCCTGAAGATGCCGAGGCATGGAGCAATAAAGGCTTGGCTCTCAAAAGCCTGGGCAGGTACAATGAAGCCATAAAGGCTTACGACGAGGCCATCAGAATTGACCCTGAATACGCCAACGCATGGAACAATAAGGGCTCTGCTCTCGATAACATGGGCAAGTGCGATGAGGCCATAGGAGCTTTTGACGAGGCCATCAGAATTGACCCTGAAAATGCCGCAGCATGGTACAACAAAGGCTTGGCTCTTAATAGCCTGGGCAGGTACGATGAGGCCATAAAGGCATATGATGAGGCCATCAGACTTGATCCTGAATATGCCGAGGCGTGGAACAATAAAGGCATTGCTCTCTGTAGCCTGGGCAAGTGCGATGAGGCCATAGGAGCTTTTGACGAGGCCATCAGAATTGACCCTGAAAATGCCGCGGCATGGAACAATAAAGGCTTGGCTCTCGGTAGCCTGGGCAAGTATGTTGAGGCCATAAGAGCTCACGACGAGGCCATCAGACTTGATCCTGAATATGCCGCGGCATGGAGCAATAAAGGCTCGGCTCTCAAAAGCCTGGGCAAGTACGATGAGGCCATAAAGGCTTGTGACGAGGCCATCAGAATTGAGCCTGAATTGGCCGCGGCATGGAGCAATAAAGGCTTGGCTCTCGGTAGCCTGGGCAAGTATGCTGAGGCCATAAGAGCTCACGACGAGGCCATCAGAATTGAGCCTGAACATGCCTGGGCATGGAGCAATAAAGGCTTGGCTCTCGGTAGCCTGGGCAAGTACGATGAGGCGATAAAGGCTTACGACGAGGCCATCAGAATTGATCCTGAATTTGCCGGGGCATGGTTCGATAAAGGCAATACTCTCTGTAGCCTAGGCAGGTACGATGAGGCCATAAAGGCATATGACGAGGCCATCAGAATTGATCCCGAACATGCCAGGGCATGGAGCAATAAAGGCATTACTCTCAAAAACCTGGGCAAGTACGATGAGGCGATAAAGGCTTACGACGAGGCCATCAGAATTGATCCTGAATTGGCCGGGGCATGGAGCAATAAAGGCAATGCTCTCCGTGGCCTGGGCAGGTACGATGAGGCCATAAAGGCATATGACGAGGCCATCAGAATTGATCCTGAATACGCCAGGGCATTGTTCGGCAAAGGCTTGGCTCTCAAAAGCCTAGGCAGGTACGATGAAGCCATAAGGGCTTACGACGAGGCCATCAGAATTGAGCCTGAATTGGCCGCGGCATGAAGCAATAAAGGCTTGGCTCTCGGTAGCCTGGGCAAGTGTGATGAGGCCATAGGAGCTTTTGACGAGGCCATCAGAATTGAGCCTGAATTGGCCGCAGCGTGGAACAATAAAGGCTTGGCTCTTGATAGCCTGGGTAGGTACGATGAGGCCATAAAGGCTTACGACGAGGCCATCAGACTCGATCCTGAATTGGCCTGGGCATGGAGCAATAAAGGCAATGTTCTTGAAAGCCTGGGCAAGTACGATGAGGCCATAAGGGCTTATGACGAGGCCATCAGAATTGATCCTGAATTGGCCGCGGCATGGAACAATAAAGGCAATGCTCTCGATAGCCTGGGCAAGCATGATGAGGCCATAACGGCTTATGACGAGGCCATCAGAATTGATCCTGAGTTTGCCTGGGCATGGACCAACAAAGGCGTGGCTCTCTATGGCCTGGGCAAGTACGATGAGGCCATAGGACCTTTTAACGAGGCCATCAGACTTGATCCTGAATTGGCCAGGGCATGGTTCGGTAAAGGCTTGGCTCTCGGTAGCTTGGGCAAGTACGATGAGGCCATAGGACCTTTTAACGAGGCCATCAGAATTGATCCTGAATATGCCTGGGCATGGAGCAATAAAGGCGTGGCTCTCTATAGCCTGGGCAAGTGTGATGAGGCCATAAGGGCTTACGACGAGGCCATCAGAATTGATCCTGAATTGGCCGCGGCATGGAACAATAAGGGCTCTGCTCTCGATAACATGGGCAAGTATGATGAGGCCATAACGGCTTATGACGAGGCCATCAGAATTGATCCTGAATTGGCCGCGGCATGGAACAATAAAGGCTTGGCTCTTAATAGCCTGGGCAAGTATACTGAGGCCATAAGGGCTTACGACGAGGCCATCAGAATTGATCCTGAAGATGCCGAGGCATGGAACAATAAAGGCGTGGCTCTCTATAGCCTGGGCAAGTATGATGAGGCCATAACGGCTTATGACGAGGCCATCAGACTTGATCCTGAATATGCCGCGGCATGGAACAATAAAGGCTTGGCTCTCTATAGCCTGGGCAAGTACGATGAGGCCATAAAGGCATACGACGAGGCCATCAGACTTGATCCTGAAGATGCCGAGGCACGGTACAACAAAGGCAATGCTCTCAAAAGCCTGGGCAAGCACGATGAGGCATACGACGAGGCCATCAGAATTGATCCTGAATTGGCAGTGGCATAGAACAACAAAGGCTTGGCTCTCTATAACCAGGGCAGGTACGATGAGGCCATAAAGGCATACGACGAGGCCATCAGAATTGATCCTGAATTGGCAGTGGCATAGAACAACAAAGGCTTGGCTCTCTATAACCAGGGCAGGTACGATGAGGCCATAAAGGCTTATGACGAGGCCATCAGACTTGATCCTGAATTGGCCTTGGCATGGAGCAATAAAGGCTCGACTCTCGATAGTCTGGGCAAGTATGATGAGGCCATAAGGGCATATGATGAGGCCATCAGAATCGATCCTGAACTCGCCAGGGCATGGTACAATAAAGGCGTGGCTCTTGACAGCCTGGGCAAGTACGATGAGGCCATAAGGGCTTACGACGAGGCCATCAGAATTGATCCTGAACATGCCTGGGCATGGAACAATAAAGGCAATGCTCTCGATAACATGGGCAAGTACGATGAGGCCATAAGGGCTTATGACGAAGCCATCAAAATCGATCCTGAATACGCCAAAGCATGGTACAATAAAGGCAATGCTCTCGATGAGCTGGGTAGATATGATGAGGCCATAACGGCTTATGACGAGGCCATCGTAATTGATCCTGAATATGCCTGGGCATGGAGCAATAAAGGCTCAGCTCTTGGTAACCTGGGCAATTATGATGAGGCCATAAAGGCTTTTGACGAGGCCATCAGAATCGATCCTGAACATGCCTGGGCATGGAACAATAAAGGCTTGGCTCTCGGTGGCTTGGGCAAGTACGATGAGGCAATAAGGGCTTACGACGAGGCCATCAGAATCGATCCTGAATTTGCCTGGGCGTGGAGCAATAAAGGAAATGCTCTCGATGAGCTGGGAAGATATGAAGAGGCTATCAAGAGCTATAACCGGGCGGCTGAGCTGAGCGAGGATTATTCCGAAAACAGGCTAAGGAAGGGCAACTCCCATTATGATGCCGGCAGGTATCTTGCTGCCATAAAATACTATGATGCCATAATCAAGGATGATCCTGAAGATGAATATGCCTGGTACAATAAGGCCAATGCCCTGAGGATGCTTCATCGCAACTCTGAAGCAGAAGCAGCATATAAGCGAGCACGGGAGCTGGGATATAACGGAACCATGACATTGATGGAGATGACGGCGAATTAGTAATCGCAAATCTCTTCCCCCAGGCCAGGGCGAATAGAAGAGGGGAGAGTCGAAGGGCAAAGGAGGGAGGATGGGCCCTACCGACTTTCGCTTCTTTTACATGGACTGCTGTCGATATGTGTATATGGTCCTCTCTCCCAGCAAAGACCAGCTGCAGGAGAGCAGCCACCAGGCCCTTGAGCCCGGAGGTGCCTCTGCCGATTGCAAGGATGTGGTTGCCGTAGTCCCTGTGGCTCAAAAGGCTTTTCTGTAAGAGACGATAATGTTATATCAAGAGGGATTGCTTGACCCGAGGACTGAGTATAGTTGGATCTATGTTATTGATGCTGATCTCGCTTAATGCTGTATCCTATCAGGGCATCGCATCGGAGGAAGCTATAGCTGATAAAGGCTTGGCTCTCTATAACCAGGGCAGGTACGATGAGGCCATAAGGGCTTATGATGAGGCCATCAGACTTGACCCTGAAGATGCCGAGGCATGGTTCGGTAAAGGCTCGGCTCTCGATAGCCTGGGCAGGTACGATGAGGCCATAAGGGCTTATGACGAGGCCATCAGAATTGATCCTGAGTTTACCTGGGCATGGAGCAATAAAGGTATGGCGCTCTATAGCCTAGGCAAGTATGATGAGGCTATAAAGGCTTACGACGAGGCCATCAGAATTGATCCTGAATATGCCGCGGCATGGAACAATAAAGGCTCTGCTCTCGGTAGCCTGGGCAGGTACGATGAGGCCATAAAGGCATATGATGAGGCCATCAGAATCGATCCTGAACTCGCTGAGGCATGGTACAACAAAGGCTGGGCTCTCGGTAGCCTGGGCAAGTACGATGAGGCCATAAGGGCTTATGACGAGGCCATCAGAATTGATCCTGAACATGCCTGGGCATGGAGCAATAAAGGCATTGCTCTCAAAAGCCTGGGTAGGTACGATGAGGCCATAAGGGCTTATGACGAGGCCATAAGAATCGATCCTGAAGATGCCGGGGCACGGTACAACAAAGGCTGGGCTCTTAATAGCCTGGGTAGGTACGATGAGGCCATAAGGGCTTTTGACGAGGCCATCAGAATTGATCCTGAATTGGCCTGGGCATGGGACAATAAAGGCTTGGCTCTTTATAGCCTGGGCAGGTACGATGAAGCCATAAGGGCTTATGACGAGGCCATCAGAATTGATCCTGAATACGCCAACGCATGGAACAATAAAGGCTTGGCTCTCGATAGCCTGGGTAGGTACGATGAGGCCATAAAGGCTTACGACGAGGCCATCAGAATTGATCCTGAAGATGCCGGGGCACGGTACAACAAAGGCTGGGCTCTTAATAGCCTGGGTAGGTACGATGAGGCCATAAGGGCTTTTGACGAGGCCATCAGAATTGATCCTGAATTGGCCTGGGCATGGGACAATAAAGGCTTGGCTCTTTATAGCCTGGGCAGGTACGATGAAGCCATAAGGGCTTATGACGAGGCCATCAGAATTGATCCTGAATACGCCAACGCATGGAACAATAAGGGCTCTGCTCTCTATAACATGGGCAAGTATGATGAGGCCATAAAGGCTTACGACGAGGCCATCAGAATTGATCCTGAAGATGCCGCGGCATGGTACAACAAAGGCTTGGCTCTCAAAAGCCTGGGCAAGTACGATGAGGCGATAAAGGCATATGATGAGGCCATCAGACTTGATCCTGAACACGCCAACGCATGGAACAACAAAGGCTGGGCTTTCTATAGCCTGGGTAAGTATGATGAGGCCATAAAGGCCTATGACGAGGCCATCAGACTCGATCCTGAAAATGTCTGGGCATGGAACAATAAAGGCATTGCTCTCAAAAGCCTGGGTAGGTACGATGAGGCCATAAGGGCTTATGACGAGGCCATCAGAATTGATCCTGAACTCGCTGAGGCATGGTACAACAAAGGCATTGCTCTCGATAGCCTGGGCAGGTACGATGAGGCCATAAGGGCTTATGACGAGGCCATCAGAATCGATCCTGAATTGGCCGCGGCGTGGAACAATAAAGGCTTGGCTCTCGATAGCCTGGGCAGGTACGATGAGGCCATAAGGGCTTATGACGAGGCCATCAGAATCGATCCTGAATACGCCAACGCATGGGACAACAAAGGCTGGGCTCTCTATAGCCTGGGCAATTATGATGAGGCCATAAAGGCTTACGACGAGGCCATCAGACTCGATCCTGAACACGCCAACGCATGGAACAACAAAGGCTGGGCGTTCTATAGCCTGGGTAAGTATGATGAGGCCATAAAGGCTTATGACGAGGCCATCAGAATTGATCCCGAATTGGCCGTGGCACGAAGCAATAAAGACATTGCTCTCAAAAAGAAGCAGCATATAAGCGAGCACGGGAGCTGGGATATAACGGAACCATGACATTGATAGAGATGACGGCGAATTAGTAATCACAAACCACTTCCCTTGCGTCAGAGTGAATAGAAGTGGGGAGAGTCGAAGGGCAAAGGAGGGAGGATGGGCCCTACCGACTTTCACTTCTTTTACATAGACTGCTGTCGATATGTGTACATGGTCCTCTCTCCCAGCAAAGACCAACTGCAGGAGAGCAGCCACCAGGCCCTTGAGCCCGGAGGTGCCTCTGCCGATTTCAAGGATGTGGTTGCCGTAGTCCCTGTGGCTCAAAAGGCTTTTCTGTAAGAGACGATAATGTTATATCAGGAGGGATTGCTTGACCCGAGGACTGAATATATTTGGATTTATGTTATTGATGCTGATCTCGCTTAATGCTGTATCCTATCAGGGCATTGCATCGGAGGGGGCTATAGCTGATAAAGGCTTGGCCCTCTATAACCAGGGCAGGTACGATGAGGCCATAAAGGCATATGATGAGGCCATCAGAATTGATCCTGAAGATGCCGCGGCATGGAACAATAAAGGCTGGGCTCTCTATAGCCTGGGCAAGTATGATGAGGCCATAAAGGCATATGACGAAGCCATCAGAATCGATCCTGAACTCGCCGGGGCATGGTACAATAAAGGCGTGGCTCTTGATAGCCTGGGCAATTATGATGAGGCCATAAAGGCTTACGACGAGGCCATCAGAATCGATCCTGAACTCGCCGGGGCATGGTACAATAAAGGCGTGGCTCTTGATAGCCTGGGCAATTATGATGAGGCCATAAAGGCTTACGACGAGGCCATCAGACTTGATCCTGAACACGCCAACGCATGGAACAACAAAGGCTTGGCTCTCGATAGCCTGGGTAAGTATGGTGAGGCCATAAAGGCATATGACGAGGCCATCAGAATTGATCCTGAATTTGCCTGGGCATGGAGCAATAAAGGCTCGACTCTCGTTGGCCTGGGCAAGTACGATGAGGCCATAAAGGCATATGATGAGGCCATCAGACTTGATCCTGAATTTGCCGGGGCATGGAGCAATAAAGGCTCGACTCTCGTTGGCCTGGGCAAGTACGATGAGGCCATAAAGGCATATGATGAGGCCATCAGACTTGATCCTGAAGATGCCTGGGCATGGAGCAATAAAGGCTTGGCTCTCGATAACATGGGCAAGTATGATGAGGCCATAAAGGCGTACGACGAGGCCATCAGAATTTATCCTGAATTTGCCTGGGCATGGAGCAACAAAGGCGTGGCTCTCTATGGCCTGGGCAAGTACGATGAGGCCATAAAGGCATATGATGAGGCCATCAGACTTGATCCTGAATATGAATATGCCTGGTACAATAAGGCCAATGCCCTGAGGATGCTTCATCGCAACTCTGAAGCAGAAGCAGCATATAAGCGAGCACGGGAGCTGGGATACAGCAGATCATGACATTGATGGAGATGACGGCGAATCAGGAATCACAAACCCCTTACCTTGGGTCAGGGTGAATAGAAGTGGGGAAAGTCGAAGGGTAAAGGAGGGGGAGAAAAACTCTATCGACTTTCACCTGAATCTATATAGACTATTGTCGATATATATAGTTTTCTGTCCCGGCGAAAAACGGCTGCTTGAGAGCAGTCACCTGGCCATCGAGCCCGGAGATGCCTCTGCTGATTCCAGGGATGTGATTGCCGCCGAAAGGCTCATCAAAGATCCGGCCTCATATATCATCAATATGGCTGCCTACAATATTATGCCCCCAAAGATCCTTGAAGAGCGCGCCAGCACCGCTTTGGCCCATCTTGAGTCCTGCCGGATCTGCCCCCGCCGCTGCCAGGTGAACCGGCTGGATGATGAGTGGGGCTTCTGCCGCACAGGCAGACGGGCCCGGGTGGCCAGCTTCGCCCCCCACTTCGGGGAGGAGCCGCCCCTGGTGGGGCGCGCGGGCTCCGGCACCATCTTCTTCTCCGGCTGCAACCTGGCCTGCGTCTTCTGCCAGAACTGGGATATCAGTCAAATGGGCGCCGGCCGGGAGGTGGAGGCAGAGGAGATGGCGAAGATGATGCTCGTCCTGCAGGATGGCGGCTGCCATAACATCAACCTCGTCACCCCCACCCACGTCGTCCCCCAGATCCTGGAGGCCCTGCTCCTGGCGCGGGAGGGGGGCCTCTCCGTCCCCCTGGTCTACAACAGCGGCGGCTATGACTCAGTGGAGACGCTGCGCCTCCTCGATGGTATCATCGATATCTATATGCCCGATGCCAAATACGGCCAGGATGGCCCCGCCCAGAGGTACTCTGAGGCCCCTGGCTACACAGCAATCATGAAGGCGGCCCTCAAAGAGATGCACCGCCAGGTGGGAGACCTGGAGATGGATGAGGAGGGCATTGCCCTGCGGGGGCTTTTAGTCCGCCACCTGGTCCTGCCCGCAGGCGCTGCCGGCACTGAGGAGGTGGTCCGCTTCATCTCTCAGGAGATATCTGTGAACACCTACCTCAATGTGATGGCCCAGTACCGCCCGGAGTACAATGCCTGCCGTTATCCCGAACTCAACCGCCCCCTGGCTGCGCGGGAGTATGCCCGGGCCATAGGCCTGGCCCAAAGAGCAGGGCTGGTCCGGGGAATAACAATCCTTTAAATGCCTGCGGCTCCTAAATAGAATGCATATGATTCCTTTCCAGTATCTGGAGCATACTGCTGATATCAAATTCCGCGCCTATGGCACCACCAGGGAAGAGATGCTCTCCAATGCCGCCTCCGCCCTCTTTGGAGCCATGATCTCACCGGAGCAGGTGACCGTCCAGGAGGTCTGGCCGGTGGAGCTGGAGGCGGAGGAGCTGGAGGATCTGGCCTACCAGTGGCTCTCTGAGATCGTCTTTCTCTTCGAGACCGAGTCCGCAGTCTTCTCCACCTTTCAGGTGGTGCTGCAGGAGGGCGAAGAGGGAAGGGGGTGGAAGCTCAGGGCAGAGATAGGCGGAGAGCGAATGGACCTTGAGAGGCACCTCTTTCGGTCTGAGGTCAAGGCGGTCACCTGGCATAAGTTCGCCATCGTGAAGAATGAGCTGTGGTGCATTCAGGTTGTGCTGGATGTCTGAGGATTCCCTGGTATCGATATGATCTACGGATCGATATGATCTGCAGATCGATACGATCTGCGGATGATGATTCTCTGATATGATGATTTTGGAGGTGTGAGATATGGAAATTGAGAAGATCAGTGATAACATTTACGAGGTTCCCATAGGCTACCGGCCGGGGATGAGGGTGGCGGGCAGAATCTTCGTCTCCTCCAGCCTTTTGGAGATGGTCGAGCCGGGGACGATCGAGCAGGTGGCCAATGTGGCCACCCTTCCCGGAATCGTCGGCCACTCCATGGCCATGCCCGATGCCCATCTGGGCTATGGCTTTCCCATCGGCGGGGTGGCCGCCTTCCGGGAGCAGGGGGGGGTCATCAGCCCCGGTGGTGTGGGCTTTGACATAAATTGCGGGGTGCGCCTCCTCCGCTCGGAACTGAGAGCAGATGCAGTGCAGCCACTCATCAACACCCTCGTAGATGCCCTCTTTCAGGCGGTGCCCTCGGGCCTGGGATCTACAGGCAGGCTGCATATCACCGATCAGCAATTGACGGAGGCCTTCCTCCGGGGAGCAGAGTGGGCGTTAGAGGAGGGCTATGGGGTGGAGGCAGACCTGGTGCACTGCGAGGAGAGCGGCTGTATGTCCGGAGCTGACCCCTCCCAGGTGGGGGTCAAAGCGAGGAAGCGGGGCCGACCGCAGTTGGGAACCCTGGGCAGCGGCAACCACTTCCTGGAGGTCCAGAGGGTGGATGAGATCTACGACCAAGAGGCGGCAAAGAGATTCGGCCTCTTCGAGGGGCAGATCACAGTGATGATTCACTGCGGTTCCCGGGGAGCTGGCCATCAGATCTGCACTGATCATCTGAATGTCCTCTCCAAAGCAGTGCGAAAGTACGGCATCGATATACCGGACAGACAACTGGCCTGTGCTCCCCTGGGCAGTCCGGAGGCAGAGAACTACTTCGGGGCTATGGTCTGCGCCGCCAACTATGCCTGGGCCAACCGGCATATCATCGCCCACTGGACGAGGGAGGTCTTCGACCGCTTCTTCCCCGGCTCCCAACTGCCGCTGCTCTACGATGTGGCCCATAATGTGGCCAAGATCGAGGAGCATCAGGTGGAGGGGAAGAAGGAGAGGCTCTATGTGCACCGCAAGGGTGCCACCCGCGCCTTCGGCCCCTCGAGAGAGGAGGTCCCCGCTGCCTATGCCGGCATTGGCCAGCCGGTGCTCATCCCGGGGAGCATGGGCACGCCCTCATATGTGCTCTGCGGCCAGGACAAATCCCTGGAGCTGACATTCGGCTCCGCCTGCCATGGCGCAGGGAGGGTGATGAGCAGGAGCCAGGCCCTAAAGCAGTTCACAGGCAAAGAGGTGAAGGCCGCCCTGGACAGAGAGGGGATCGCCGTCCGGGCCACCTCCTCTGGGATGCTGGCCGAGGAGGCCCCTCAGGTCTACAAGCCGTCCAGCGAGGTGGTGGATGTGGTCCATGACCTGGGAATAGCCATCAAGGTAGCCAGGCTGTCCCCCCTGGGCGTCTGTAAGGGATAGGATACAGAATAGGAGGCAATGATAGAAGATAGATGGTACAGATACGGAATAATGGTATAAGATAAGCGTATAGAATAAGGGCGTAGGATAAGGATCGAGGATGGATCTGCGTGTGATCCTGGTTGAGCCCCTCTACGAGGGCAATGTGGGCTCTGTGGCCCGGGCGATGAAGAACTTCGGCTTTCGTGATCTGGCCCTGGTCAACCCCTGCAAGATCGAAGACTTCGGCTGTGCCATGGCCTCCCATGCCCGGGATGTCCTGCAGATGTCCCGCAACTTCTCAACTCTGGCCGAGGCTCTGGAGGGGGCGAACCTGGTGGTGGGCACCACTGGCAAGAGGCTGGAGCATGAGCAGCACCACCTGCGGCTGCACCTGAGGGTGCCCTGCCTGACCCCGGCCGGCCTGGCGGAAAAGCTCCGGGATAAGGAGGGGACAGTAGCCCTGCTCCTGGGGAGAGAGGACAGCGGCCTGAACAGCAATGAGATCTCCCTGTGCGATATGATCGTCTCCATTCCCACCTCGGAGGAGTATCCGGTGATGAACCTCTCCCATTCGGCAGCTATCCTGTTCTATGAGCTCTCCCGGATTGGAGGCAATAGCCCGGACTGTGTGCAGATGGCCAGAAAAGAGACGTTGAAGCTGTTGCAGGAGAGGGCAGGAGATCTTCTTGCGGATATTGCATATCCTGAGCATAAGAAGGACTTTGCTCTGCTCATGCTGCGGCGGGTCTTCGGCCGGGCAGAGCTGACGGAGAGGGAGGCTCGAGCCCTTCTCGGGATCATAAAAAAGATCCGCTGGAGGGTAAGCCATGCCCGGAAGGGCTCAGATCGAGGTTAAAAAGGACTGATTCTGGCTGGCGGGAAAAAAGGTGGCCGGAGAAGAGGCGATCCCTTCTTTTCTTATTACTTATTACAGGGCCGTTTTATTGCTTGCAGCCATGATCAGGCGGCGGAGGGCGTACAGAAGTCCGGCAAATCCCAGGCTCATGGACACAATGGACACCAGGCCGCCCAGGTAGGGGATCGGGAAGAGGAGATTTAATAGCACAAATCCGATGACGAAGCATACCAGATCCCCCTGTCTCAGATTGCCCTTCATACAGATCCACCTGCCCAGGCTGTAGGAGACGAACATCCCACTGCTCATCAGGGCGGCGATCATCAGGAAGGTGGATAACAGTGCTATCGGCAGCCCCACAACAGTGACAGCCACCAGCAAGAGGGCGATAAACGAGGCGATGACGACGATGAACCCCAGACCAGTCTTAAGAAGGGTGGAGGTGCGGATCTCCTCATCCACCATCCGGAAGAGGAGGGATAGATACTTCACCAGGATCAAACCTAAAATGAGGTATCCGATGATGATTATCAGGTTGAGCAGATCAAAACCACCCCACCTCTCCTCTCTGGCCGGGGCCATATCCTCTTTCTTTTCTGCCTTATAGAAGTCGACCTTTCCCGCAGATCCGGTGTTGTTGAAACTGCCGGCATGAACAGTCAACGTGCCATTGACCCGGCCGGAGTTGAGAGCAGCGCCGCTGCTGATCAGGGCATCCCTGGCCACTGTGCTTCCTGGCAAAATGCTCACCTGGCCGCCGGCGGCCACCAGATTGGTGCCGATATCACCGCCCAGATTGACCGTCCCCCCAGCCGCCACCACCTTTCCGCCCACATCAGAGCTCACAGAGACCTGGCTGCCTGCAGCGATGACATCTCCTTTCACCGGGGCATTGACATTCACTGTGCTCCCTGCTGCCACCAGCGAGTCCACAGGGGCGTTGATGCTCACGATATTGCCCGCGGCAAAGACATCATCCTCTACCGGACTGTCAATGGCCACCACATCTCCAGAAAATGTCCTCAATGCCTCCCCGCTGGCGGAGAGGAATAAAAGGACTATCAAAATCATCATTGCGCGAGAATGAACCATCACATCCACCAGAACATTACAAATGTAGCTCATCAGATAAATAACCTCCTGCCACCTCACCCCCCCTCATCCCCCTCACCCTCCTTCACTCCTCCTCATCCCCCCTCACTTCCCCTCATCCCCCCTCACTCCCCCTCATCCTCCTTCACTCCTCCTCATCCCCCCTCACTCCCTCTTTGGGCAGCCAATGAAATCGAGGGGAATGACAGGCCCCTCCAGCAGGAGAGGGCTTATGAACTAAGCGAGGCACAACCATGCTGACTGATATTGATGAGACTGCCTGAACTCCTCGCCCCTGCCGGCTCGCTAGAGGCCCTGCACGCAGCCATAGCAGCAGGCGCAGATGCTGTCTACCTGGGCGGCAGGAGATTTGGAGCAAGAAGATTCGCCGCAAACTTCGATCATGCCGACCTGGCTCAGGCCATAGATTATGCTCATCTGCGAGGGGTGAGGGTGTATGTCACCGTCAACACCCTGATCAGGGAGGATGAGCTCCCCGACCTGGGGGAGTACCTCCTCCAGTTGTACGAGCTGGGCGCAGATGCCATTCTCCTCCAGGATCTGGGGGCAGCAGCCCTGGCCGGACATCTGGTGGCCGGCCTGGAGAGGCATGCCTCCACCCAGATGACCATCCACAATCTCCCCGGCGCTCTCTGTGCCGCTCAATTGGGCTTCAAGAGGGTGGTCCTGGCCAGAGAGGTGAATTTGGAGGAGATCCGGGCCTGGGGGCCTGAAGTCGAGAGGGCCGGGCTGGGGCTGGAGGTCTTCGTTCACGGGGCGCTCTGCTATTCATACTCCGGGCAGTGTCTCCTCTCCTCGGCCATCGGCGGGCGGAGCGGCAACCGGGGGATGTGCGCTCAGCCCTGCCGCAAACCCTACCTTCTGCTTCACGGCCCGGCGGACGAGTACGGCCGCCCCTCAAGCCTCCAGGCCGTCTCAGGGCAGGAGAGCTTCATCCTATCCACCCGCGACCTCTCCGTCTACCGCCATCTGGACCGGATCGTAAGCTCTCCCGTCCACTCCCTGAAGATCGAGGGGAGGATGAAGTCCCCCCAGTATGTGGCCATCGTCACCAGCATCTACCGCAGGGCACTGGATGCCATTGCCTCGGGCACCTGGTCATTCTCCCCGGAGGAGGAGAGAGATCTGGCCCTGGCATTCAACCGCGACTTCACAGAAGGCCATCTCCTGGGGGCCAGGGATGTCATGGGCCGGGAGATGCCGGATAATCGAGGGGTGCTGATGGGCAGGGTGGCCTGGTACGACCCCCGCAGGTCAGAGGCAGGGATTCGCCTCTGCAGCCCGCTTCTGCCGCAGAGGGGGGATGGGCTGGTCTTCCGGTCCCCGGGCCAGGAGAGGGGGCTGACGGTGCAGAGGGCTGTTGAGAGGGACGGCCTGCTCTGTCTGAGGACCGGATATGAGGTCCCGGCGGGGGCTGAGGTCTATCTGACCAGCAGCACTGCTCTTGCCAGGAGGGCAGAGGAGATCCTGGCGCAGGAGAGGCCGCCCATCCTGATGGATATCACCCTCACCTGGGAGGATGGATATGTCCTGGCCCAGGGGCAGCTGGATAACGGCCTGATGGCGGCCGCCCGGGGGGAGAGCAGAATGCAAAAGGCTCTGAACCGGCCCCTGACCCCTGAGCAGATCGAGACTCAGATGAGAAGGACAGGAGGCACCCCATTTGTGATAAGAAGGGTGAATATGGATTATCCTGGAGGCCTCTTCTCCCCTCTGGGAGCCTTGAACCAGTTGCGCCGCGATCTTCTGGCCGGGCTGGAGAGGGCAGTGCTGGAAGGGCGCCGGCCGGCCCCAGAGCAGATCCAGGGGGCGAGGGATCGCCTCCAGAGCTTCAGCCCTCCGACCAGCAGGGTGAAGGGGAGGAGAAGACCTCCCCTGTTGTCCGTCTGTGCCGACAGCCTGGAGGCGCTGAAGGGAGCAGTTGAGGGCGGGGCCTCTCGCATATACTTCGATCCCCTCTTTCGGACAGGGCATGATGCTATAGAGAGGGCAGAGAGGATCCGGGCCCTTCTGCAGGAGGGGAGGGAGCTATGCGGCAGGACAGAGCTGATCTGGAAGTGGCCGCATATCACCCGTGATGATTTTATCGATACCGTCCTGCCCCTCCTCCCCTCCGTCCCGGTGGAAGGGATCATGGTCGAGAACCTGGGGCCGGCCTGGGCGGTGCGGCAGAAGATGCCTGAAATGATGCTTTACGGTGGATTGGGGCTGAACGTCTGCAACCACCTGACTGTCCAGGCCCTTGCCTCCCAGTTCTCCTCGCTCACCCTCTCCCCGGAGCTATCCTGCCTCCAGCTGAAGGATGCCGTCTTCGCCACCCGCGCCCTGCCCGGGCAGGACGACCTGCCGGCGCTGGAGCTGGTGGTACAGGGAAATCTGGAGGTGATGGTGGCCGAGGACTCCATCCCCCACATACCCCCAGGAGGTGATCTCGGGGAGTTCTGGGGCCTTCAGGATTCCAGGCACATCTTTCCCGCAAGGCTGGACGATCAGGGCAGAACCCACATCTTCAACTCCATGGAGACCTGCCTGATAGACCAGATGCCAGAGATCTTCCGGATAGGTCTGGATGGCATAATCCTGGACGCCCGGGGAAGGACGGGAAGGTATGCGCAGGAGGTAACAGCAGCCTACCGGCGGGCAGTCGAGCTGACTGCCGGGAGGTATGCAGACAATTCCATCAGGAGGGACTCGCCGCAGAGAGACTCGCCTGAGAGCGGATCCCTGGAGGCGGGGCTGCAGGAGTTGAAGGAGAGGATCAGGCCCCTCAGCCTGGGAGGGATCACCCATGGCCACTTTCTCCGGGGGTTGAAGGACTGAAGGACTTCATCCTCAACAGACGTAAATCCTATTAGCTCCCAGGTAGCAATGCCGCATACTGAATGGAGTGGTACAAATGACTACCGCTAAAGGGAGAGAGGAGCTGGATGCCGTGGCCGCCAAGGTCATCGAGGGCCTGGATGATACCCTCAGGGTAATGCAGAGGGTGGCAGAGGAGATCGCTTGCGGGAAGCGGCCTGAGGAGATCGACATATCAGGCCTGCCCCTCTATATGGCCAGATCGAAGGAGGATCAATCCGGCCAGGTCCGGGGAGTGGTCTATGCCATGGACTACGATGATTACCTGGAGATGCTGGACCGGGTGGCCACGGAGAGCGGGCTGTGCCTGGAGGAGCTGACGGAGTTGGAGGTGAACCTTCCCCAGATGGAGTTCGGAGAGGACCTGGTCACAGGAGGCTTTGAGGACTTCAAAGGCATATGCGTGGAAAGGCACAACCAATGTATCCTGCAGTTGATGGAGGCGGTCTTTGTTCTTCTGCAGGGGCGCGGCCTATCTGTGGCCTGCATTCCCGATGAGGATGTGCTCTTGTACCTCCCATTGAGATGAAGCCTTGAGGAGAGCTCTCCTGAAGAAGAGCAGATATGATATCAGCCACATTGGCCATAAGAGCACCAGGTTCATCGGAAGGAAGCTCCTCTTTCTGCTCCTTCTTGCTCTGGGCATTGTATTGCTGGCGGGTGGCGGCCATAATCATGGGGGCGGGATTTGTGGGCGGGGAGTGGCTGATCATCGGCAACGCCTTCGTCTTCACCCTTCTCGCCGCGGGGGCGGTCTATGGACTGGCAAAATACAAAGGAATCGCCCCCGAGACCATGATCCTGGCAGGAATTGCCATCTCATACCTTTTTCAGTGCCGTGACCTCATTTCTGGGGGTGCCGTTCTTCGTCTTCCTCTTCATGCGCCGGAAGAGGGAGTTCTGGTAGAAAGACAGAAGTCTGCGCCCGGTGGGTCTGGCGTGATATAGGATCCAAGTTGCTTATATCATGGATATCCAATAGCATATACAGCCAGAAGGTGGTCATGATGAAGAGAGAGGAATTCCAGGCACAGATAGAAGGATATATATTCCCCCAGACGTTCCATCAGGATCTTCTCGACAGAGCAGCGGAGATGTTCATGAAGTGGGGCCGGAGCTCTCATCTGGATGAGAAGGAGCATCTCTTCCAAAGCTTCGGGCTGAACTCCCAGCCGGGGGATGATGAAAAGATCAAGGCGCAGAAGGCTGCCATCAGAGTCATCTGCTCCAAGATGATGGATGCCAGCATCAGCCGCAAGGAGGCAGCCGACATCATCCGAAACTTCAACCGGATAAAAGATCCTGGCTACAAGTGGCTGGACTGAGACTCATTTTTTAGCAGCTCCTCTGAATCCATGGGAGGGGCGCCTGGCGGAGATTGGCGGCGCTCAAAGAGAGCGGAGGCGGGAATTCGGGAGGCAATCAGAAAAATTTAACTATAATGATATGTATAATGGATTGGAGCAATTAAAGGGGGATTAAACGTGAATTATGAGAAGGAGAGAAATTACTGCAGGATATTTTTGGTATCAGCTTTGCTGATAGCATTATTTATCAGCTCCGCCCAGGCGATAACCACCAGGGATATCTTATTCGCCCGGACTCCTGAAGCCGCACAGCCCATATCAACAGTGGTATCAGATGCCATGAACCAGCCGCCTGTGGCCAAGGGCTTGACCGTCGATCAGGAGGGACCTCTTGCCGCTGGCTCATCGGTCTTCTGGACCGGCGATGCCTTCGACTCAGATGGAGATGAGCTATACTATCAGTTCTGGTTGAATGGGCCGATGACCGGGAATGCCTGGAAGCCGATGACCACCTGGAGCAAGAACAATACCTGGACCTGGGAGACCAGCGCTATAGACATCGGGATCAATGTAATCGATATGCGAATCAGAGATGGACGGCATGCCCCCCCCTGGAATCATGACAGCCACATCAGTGCCGAGTATATCATAAGCGAGAATGCGGGCATCTCCGCCAGCTCGAAATGGAACTCCAAGCCTAAGCTGAGCAGCCTGAAATCGGACAGACAAAGCCCGCAGGATAAGGGCGTATCTGTGACCTGGACGGCAAAGGCGGCCGACCCGGACGGGGATACAGTTCTATACCGCTATGTCCTCAAAGGACCCTCTACAGAGGAGCAATGGGAGCCCATGACCGACTGGACGACAAACGGGGTCTGGACCTGGGATACAAGCGCTGGAAAGGCGGGCATATACATGATAGAGGTCAGGATAAGGGATGGATATCATGCCGACATCGATAATTGGGATGACAGCATAACGACGCCATTTGTCCTGATTCAGAAGGGAATAATCAAGTGATAGATTGAGAACGCCCGATTTGCTGGGAGATGCAGTCGTCTCCTGGACGGGGGGAAGGGATGGATGTCACCCCAATAAAGCAATACAGGGGGGGGCTGGCAGGTCCTGCCTGCCAAAATATTTTTAACACTCGTGCACCAATAACTAAATATGACGGGACTTATTAATACAAAGAAAAGACTAAATATGAATAAGCACAAGTGCGAGCAGGAAATGTACGAATAAAGGAGGGAATTGTATTAGGAAAGTATTAGCAAAGATTGGATTAGTATTAATTTTTCTGCTGTTAATTACAGGTACTTCCTGGGCGGGAAAATCTGATATGAATCCAGGGAGAGAAGCGATCAAGTACAAGCATGAGATGACAGATGATGTCACTGGACAGGGATTTGCGGTAGAATATAAGAGTGTAAATACAAATAACTTATCCCTGTTGGAGTACTACCACGGCAGTGGCACTGCGGACATGGCCGATATATTGAACTCCGAGCAGAAGACCACCGGCGGCTCTTACTACGTCCTGGATTATGATGGAACGATGAAAAAGGTGGATAAGGGGGCAAACAGCATTGTCACCTACACCAGGCAGTATGACAACATCCAGTCGCCAACCACATTCGCCTACGGCACAGGCTGGTATGCTGCCAATCCCATCCATTACAATTCTCTTATCAAGGACAAGACCGTGGCCAAGAGCTATCAGGAGGCGGCATCAATGCACCGCCAGGTGGAGTATGCTCATGCTCTGAAAGGGGACATCGCTGTGGATATCAACTGCACGGGACCCACAGATAAGGCCGATGGCAAGGGAATTCTCAGCATGAAGATAGATGATGATATCACCCAAGGCACTCTTCACATCGGCGAGCTTCTCTTAAGCCCCAAGGTAAGCCCCAAGGAGACTTCCAAGGCAAAGACCAAGCCAAATATATTCGATCCCATAATCGAGGTCCAAAATGACTACATCGGCGACTTCCATGTGCAAAAGACGATGAAGCTGGAGATCACCAAGAGCAAAGAGAGCTCTCAGGTGGACTGGCTCCCCTGCTGTATGGGCGGCTTCTTCGACCTGCCGTCATATAACTTCGATGCTCAATATGCCAGCTGGAAGGGGATCTTTGACTGTACCTGCCGGGAGAAGTCCATCTCCACCATGAAGCCGGAGTGGAACACAACCAAAGCCCAGTTCCCGACAGAGGAGTACCGGTACAAGCCCTGAATGGGGGACTCCAACCTTATTTTTTTTATATATTAATAAAATTAAAGAATATACAATCGACTCCAGAATCGATCTGAGGCATTAATATGAAGAAAATACCCAATTTCCTGCAGGCCATAGCACTCTGCTTGCTGCTGGCTGTGCCATCCGCCCTTGCCGGCGAGGCGGTCATTATAGAGGATGACCTGGGGCGAAATATCACAATCAGTTCCCCATCGGAGAGAGTGGTCTTTACCATGGAGAATGCTCTTAAGACCTACTATGCCGTCGGAGATCCCAAGAATGTGGTCGCCCTCAAGGACGATAGATGGATGAGAAAGCTGGCTGAGGATATATTTCCCGTGGTCGACCCCAACTTCCAAGATAAGATCCTGATCAATATCACAGGCGACCAGTTGAACCTGGAGTCCCTGGCCAGGGTGGATCCTGACCTGATCGTTCTCTGGGCCTCTTCTCCCCAGGATCCAAACATTCTGGCCATCAATGATACCCTGAAGGTGCCCGTCTTTGCCATCTATGTCACCTCTCTGGATGACATCTACCGGCAGGTGGATACAATGGGCATCATATCAGGAGATACTGATCGCGCATCTGAGGTCAAGGCGATCATGGAGAGATATGTTGAATTGACCACCAATATCACAGATTCGATCGAGGAGAAGGAGAGGCCAAAGGTCTACTGGATGTGGACCGATGTCTATGGGACCGCCGGAGTGAACAGCGGCATAAACGATCTGATCGATATCGCTGGAGGCAGCAATATCATGAAAGAGGCAGAAGAGGAGGCTGGAAATATGGAGCACCCGGTAATTAACCAGGAGAGCCTGATCAAGCTCAACCCCGATGTCATTTACATGTGGTATAACGAAAACCTCGATCCAGAGGATATCATAAACGGTGAGGACTTCAAGGGCTGGAGGGACATAAATGCGGTAAAGAACCATCGGGTCTATGAGATCAGCAATCCCTATCTATTCGATGCCTTCTCCCCCCGCATGCCTCTTGCTTTGCTGCATGTGGCCTGTGATCTGCATCCGGAAAAATTCCAGCATGTGGATCTGAATAGGACGGTCGATCAGTATAATGTGGATATCTGGGGCGTGCATTATCCCAGCATGGCCAAGGCCCAAGACGGATGATTGATGCAAGCTTCAGATGAGAAGAGAAGAATTTTGCCGGAAAGGGCCACAGGCAAATCGCTTCTCTATCCTATCTTTTTGTGCCTTCCCCTTTTTGCTTTCTTCTCATCCCTTTTCATAGGACCCTTTCACATAAGCCCGGTGCAGCTCATCGATCTGATGGCCTCAAGGATCCTGGGCTATGCCACAGATTACCCCGCTGTCTACAGCACTGTGATCTTTCAGGTTCGTCTGCCTCGGCTGCTATTGGCCATGATGGTGGGTGCAAGCCTCTCCATCTCCGGAGCGGCATTCCAGGGCATCTTCAGAAATCCGCTGGTGAGCCCCTACATCCTCGGCCTGTCCTCGGGGGCGGCCTTTGGAGCTGCTCTCTCCCTGGCCTTTCTGCCGGGGGTATCCATTCAGTACGCGGCCTTCTTCTTCAGCCTGGTGGCGGTTGGCCTGACCTATTTCATGGCCACTGCCAACCGGAGCACTCCTATCGTCTCCCTGGTCCTGGCCGGGGTGATAGTCTCTGCCGTGTTTGATGCCCTCCTGGCTATAGTTCAGATCGCAGTAAGCGAGAGGGCCCTGCAGAGCATAGTATTCTGGATCATGGGCAGCCTGGGCGCTGCTAGCTGGTCGAAGATATACAGCGCCTCTCCCCTATTCGTCCTGGGGTGCACTGTCATGTTTCTATTGCGCTGGAGGCTGAATGTCCTCGCTTTGGGCGATGAGGAGGCGCGCTCTGTGGGCATGAACCCGGAGAGCTACAAGGTGATCTTCATCTTGGCGGCCTCTCTGGCCGCCTCCTCTGCAGTGGCCGTGGCCGGGGTCATCGGCCTGGTGGGGCTGATTGTGCCCCATATGCTGCGCATGATCTTCGGGCCCGATCACAGGACATTGATCCCCCTATCCCTGACATTTGGCGCCTCCTTTCTGGTGATCGTGGACGACTTCGCCCGATCAGGGCTGGGCTTCGAGGTGCCTGTAGGAGTGATCACCACACTGGTGGGCGCCCCATTCTTCGCCTATCTCTTGAGGACAGTTCGTTCGGGTGGTTGGGAGTGAGAGAGGCTGGATCTGCAGGCCCCGTCAGGATGGGAGTGGTCACGAAGGGCATATCCCTCCGCTATGGGGCTCGCACCGTCCTTGATCAGGTGGATTTGCACCTGAAGAAGGGAGAGGTGATAACCCTCCTGGGACCCAATGGATGCGGCAAGACGAGCCTCTTGAAGGTCATCAACGGCCTGCTCCCTCCCAGCCAGGGCGAGGTTTATGTCGATGGCAAGCACACTGCCCGGATGGGACAGATGGAGCTGGCAAGGCTCATGGGCTATGTCCCGCAGAATCAGAGGCAATCGTTTCCCTTCACCGCCCTGGACATAGTTCTAACCGGAAGGATGCCTCACCTCTCAGTGCTCGCCCAGCCCGGGGCCGCGGATGTCGAGAAGGCGCAAAGGGCTCTGGATATGGTGGGAGCCCTCCACCTGGCATCCCGGCCCTACACCCAGATCAGCGGCGGAGAGCGACAATTGGTCATAATCGCCCGTGCCCTTGCCCAGGAGCCATCCTTCCTCCTCCTGGATGAGCCGACCTCCTCTCTGGATTTCAAAAACCAGGTCAGCGTGCTCAAGATGATCAATCGTATCTCAAAAGAAGAGGCAGTCACTGTGATCATGACGCTGCATGATCCAAACCACGCCATGATGTTCTCAGATGAGATTGTCCTGCTGAGAAGGCTACTGCCTCACGAGGAGCTCAGCAGAGGAGTGCTCTCACATCATCAGAACGTCATCGCTTCAGGAAAGCCGCATGAGGTTATGACCCCAGAGAATATCCGCACAGCTTACGGGATAGATGTCGAGGTCCTGGAGGTGCATGGAAAACGGATACTGTTTCCACTGTAGATGCCATAGCGCCCAAAACTGCCGCACCACAGATCAGTGATGCAAGCCTTAGCGATGTGGGGGGGAGCCGCGCCCTTCTGGGCGCGATAGTTCACACGGCTCCATCTCGCTGGTCAGGCGATGCAGCTCTTTTGTGTCCAATGATAGAGGATCGATATGAACCAGCATTATGGCATTCTTCAGGGCGATCTCATCCCTTTGGGACTGAATGAAGCGGAGCACAGTCTCGTAGTTGCTCTGGGTGATGAGGTAGCCCATTCCTTCCAGCAGAATAACAGGATAATCGGCCCGCCCCAGAAAATCAGAGAGCATGCTGCTCAACCTGGGAAAGTTCGTTGGATCCACTGTCCTGTATCCTGGCTCGCTCTTCTGGGTGAGCCATATGACTGTCTCTGGAGGAATGGCGTATCGCTCATAGAGGGTTTCGGGATTATGGCGGCTCAGGCATAGCCCTTCCATGCCGTGGGCCACCAGCTCGCTGAACACCTCCAGGCTTCTCTTGGGCTTCTCCTCCTCGATTATATAAGTGGTCCCAGGAATCAGGGAGAGCTCATAAGGGCTTCTTCCATAGCTCTTCATCATCTCAGCCAATGCAGCTGCAATATCGAAGGACGGATCGTAGCTCCTGATGATCCTGTCCAGCCTGCGCAGGGCGAGGAAGAAGGCATGCCTGGTCAGCACCAGGTCGGGCCTGATATTGAGGGCGACAAATGTGGTCAGAGCATCACGCATATCCGGCTCGCAGGCCGGGCCCGGCTCATCAGAGGGCCCGCCCTTCCTCAAGGGCACCTCAAAGAATCCGCCTGCTGCTATCAGCTCATTGGCCTTCATCACCACCTCCCTTCTCGTCCCTTCACTCAATGGGGATAGCATGACCTCAGAGAAGACGCGGAAGAGATATGCAGATAGTGGACAGAGGATGAATAACAGTTCTTTGGCCTCATTGATGCTTGATTTTAATTCGATGTGCACGAACTGCTGCCTCTCAGCCAGCAGCAGGCGGGTTCTCCTGCTCAACATCTCCATCTGATAGACGAAGTCCAGCATCTCTCTCTCCGGCAGCTTGCCCTTGTTCTCCTCTATCAGCTCTTCTATGCTATCGATTAGAACGATGCTATTTCTGCTGGAGTCGACAAAGGACTTTATAGTCATGAAAAGGAGGGGCAGATTCCGGGGTGAGATATATCGATCGCTTCCCCTCTCATCGGAGAGCTTGATGATGGGCGTCTCCTTGAACCCCCAGCGCTGCCTTACATCATTTGGCGAGAAGTGGGTGATGCACAACCCCTCCACTCCATGGGTGATCTGATCGGTAAATACCTCATAAGCAATATCAGGCACGACATATGCCCTGCCCATGGATAACTCATAGCTGGGCCGGGTCTCTTTGGTCTCCTCCACCACCGGCTTTACCGGCACCTGATCCTCTACGATAATCCTGGTGGCGGAGGGGCCCAATGAGCCGGTGAGTGTCTTTTCGAACTGATCCCACAGCTCCTGAAGCTGAGCAGCGTTTATATTACTCCGGCTGGTTCCCAGCTCTCCCAGGTATAAATCGACCTGCTGCTTTGCCCTCTCCTCTCCTATATACTTGGCCAGAGTCGTCTCCAGCTCATCGATCGTCCCATAGGGCATGCTCTTGGGCACAGCAGGCAGCTTCTGGCTCTCCATTATCCTCTTTTCACCCCCTTCCAGGAATGAGTTGGCGATCTCCGCCTCCTCGGGGCTGGGGGTGGTGAGAAGGGATACCAGGACGTACAGGCTGGTATTGACGAACAGGGTCCAGAAGACGGAATTGCTCCAAAGATCCAGGCCCAGGCCGAATAGATCTGTGGGTCTGAGAACGGCCAGGCCAAAGGCTCCGTCCAGGATCAGACTGGAGAGCATGCGGCTTTCTCCGCTGATGGTGGGGATGAGAGCGGTATAAGACCAGAGGAGAAATCCTGAGATCAGCCCTGCCAGTGCTCCCTTCCTGTTTCCTCTCTTCCAGTACAGCCCCCCGAGGGCAGCGGGAGCAAGCTGGCTGGCGGCAAGAAATGAGACGATGCCGATATCCGCCAGAATATGATAGGCGGCAACCTGCGAGTAAAGGTATCCCAGGATGACCACCAGAAATATGTTCAGCCTCTTGATGTTGAGAAGGGCATTGGCCAGGCTTTTCTGTTTCTTGATTCGCCGCAGGATGTATGGCAGCTCCAGGTTATTGAGGAGCATGGTCCCCACAGCTACGGATTCCACCAGGATCATGGCGGTTGCTGCCGATGCTCCGCCGATGAATACCAGCATCGATAGAAGATATTGATTGTGTATATGCGGTATGGTCAGGATGAAGTTGTCCTTCAGCCCGGGGGTGTTGAGGAGCAACCCTCCCCAGGCTATGGCGGGGACAAAGAGATTGATCAGCAGAAGGTAGAGGGGAAACAGCCACATCGCCTTCTTCAGATGCCCTTCATCTGAGTTCTCTACCACCATGACATGAAACTGCCTGGGCAAGAACAGTATGGCGAAGAAGGAGATCAAGACAAGAGAGAACCATAGAGGATACTGAACATCCATCAGTTCGGCATAATTTGGATTGCGGGCGGCCTCTTCTGCCATCTGGCTGAAGATATCCCCATATCCCCCAAATATGCCGTACGCCACGAAGAGCCCAATTGCCAGAAATGCCACCAGCTTCACCAGGGACTCGAATGCCACCACGGCGATCAATCCCTCATGCCTCTCCATGGGATCCAGCTGGCGGGCGCCGAATATCACAGCGAATATCCCCAGGAGCAGAGTCACCACCAGGGTGCTCTCCCAGGAGAAGTTGAGCAGGACATGACTTCCGGCCAGGGTTTCCAGGGAAGTGGATATGGCGATCAGTTGCAGGGCAACATAAGGGGTCACCATGATCAGGCTCAGCAGGGCAACCACAGCCCCTATGGCATAGCTTCTGCCATAGCGAAAGCTCAGGAAGTCGCTGATGGAGGTCAGCCGATGCTCTTTGGAGACACGAATCATCTTTCGTATGATCACCCAGCCCAGTGTCATTGCCAGAAGCGGCCCGATATAGATGGGCAAGAACTCCAGGCCGGTTGATGCTGCTCTGCCTATTGAGCCGTAAAAGGTCCAGGCGGATACATAGACTGAGAGGGAGAGGGCATAGATGTAGGGATTGCTGACAATGCTCTTGCCCTCCAGCTTTCTTCTGTCTGAGAAGCGGGCGATGGCGAAGAGAAAGAGCAGATAAAGCACCATGACCGCCAGAGCAGCATTCTGGACTATCAATCAGAATTCCCCCGGTCAAATAAGTAAAGCAGAATGATGATCAACAGCCAGATGGCTGCTACGTAAACCAGTATTGCAGGCATGCCGAGAAGAATTGAGCCATCGGCCAAGGCCAGCAGGGGCCAGTTGAACAGCATCCCTCCTAGGACGAAAACGAAAACCCAGAAATCCCTCTGGCCGATCAGGTCGTTTAATGAGAGCATAGCTACAATCCCGGATAGATGATTATCCCTCTAGCAGATATATCCAATGCATGCTTCCCAAGATGATGGGATGTGCCACACATCTTAAGGACCTCTATGTATCTCCTTCTTGTTAAGTTTATTTCTTCGTTCTTCAGCAGTATTATTCCATCTGCCAGCTCAGCGATGCGAGGGGGATAAAGGCTTCCGGGCAGCGAGTCCTCCGCCAAGAGCGCAACCACCCTTTTCGCCTTGAGCAGATGGGATAGCTTGACGAGAAAGCGCCAATAATCCTCTTTGAGGGCGTCTTCCAGCATGGATAAGCCTTCGATGACAATTCGTGTAGGATTGCTTTTATTGATCTGCCTCTCGAATTCCTCAAATACTGCCTGCGATCTCCTCTCCTCTGATCCCTCTTCAAGCAACCCTCCCAGCTCTACATAACAGACCTCAGCCCCAAAAAATTCCCGTTTCACAAAATCATAGCTTGATGCGAAATCCTGCAGCATATCAAGAGGCCCACCAAAGGTCAAAAAGCATAGCCCTCGCTCTCCAGATTCTGCTCCCTTAAAGAGAAATTGAGTGCAAAGAGTGGTCTTGCCAGTTCCAGTATCCCCTGCCAGCAATATGATAGAGGGTATTGGAAAGCCGCCTTCGATCATATTATCGAGGCCTGCAACTCCTGTGGGCATTCTTTCAATTGGATTCAAACCCTTCACCTCGTGATCGACCGTGCAGTCGAGAGCTTCTGTTCTTGCCTTCTGGAATGCCGGTCTTGGTCATACCGGACGGTTATACTCTGATCTCCTCTGTGTATGGCATATATCCCTGTGCCATATCTTCCTATTCCATATTCTCCTATCCCATTAATATTATTTGACCTTATTCTCTGTCAGTGGCTGCAGTAGATCAGACTGCTTTTATATCAGGAATTCCTTCTGGCAGTCGTGAGATGAATTGATCCTCAGAACTCATTATTCAGGCCAGATATCTGCAGAACTGGACGGCAAAGAGGTAACGCTGGCGGGCTTCGCCCATGAGATAAGGGATCTGGGAGGGATAGCTTTCCTGGTGCTCAGGGATAGAGAGGGCATAGCCCAGATAACCCTGATCAAGAAGCTATTGGGAAAGGATGTCTTCAAGGCGGCACGCTCCATCAGCCGGGAGAGCGTGGTCATGGTCCGGGGGAATGTGAAAGCTGAGGCCAAAGCGCCTCGAGGATATGAGATACTCCCCACTGAGATCCAGGTTCTAAGCTCTGCTCAGGTTCCCTTGCCCTTGGATCCCACAGAGAAGGTGGAGTGCGAGCTGGACACCCGCCTTGATTCCAGGTTCATGGACATCCGCCGGCCCTCTGTACTGGCCGCCTTCGAGATCGAGAGCGCAGTCCTGCATAGCCTTCGCGATTACTTTTACCAAAAGGGGGCAATTGAGGTCTTCACCCCAAAGATAGTGGCCGCGGCCACTGAGGGGGGGACGGATCTATTCCCCATCAGCTACTTTGAGAAAGAGGCCTTCCTGAACCAGAGCCCCCAGCTCTACAAGCAGATGCTGATGGGAGCAGGCATGGACCGGGTCTATGAGATCGGCCCCATCTTTCGGGCGGAGGAGCATGACACCAGGCGCCATCTGAATGAGGCCATCTCCATCGACCTTGAGGTCAGCTTTGCTGATGATAGGGATGTGATGGAGATACTGGAGGAGGCTGTGGCCGGGGCCTACAGTTATGTGGCCGAGAACTGCTCCCGCCAGCTTGCAGTCCTCGGCCTGGAGCTGGAGGTGCCCAGCCTCCCCTTCAAGAGGATCACCTATACTGAGGCTCTGGATCTTGCCGGAGAGAAGGCAGACTCAAAGATGGAATGGGGCGATGATCTGGACACCGAGACTGAGAGGTTCTTGGGAGAGAGCATAGGAGAGCATTACTTCCTGATCGACTGGCCCTCCTCTATCAAGCCCTACTACACCCTGCCTTATGAGGAGAGACCGGAGGTCTGCCGGGGGTTCGATCTCATGCATCCCCGGATGGAGCTGGCCAGCGGGGCGCAGAGGGTTCACGACTACAACCAACTGGTGGAGAGGATAAAGGAGAAGGGTCTGGACCCGGATGGATTTGAGTTCTATCTGAAGGCATTTCGCTATGGTATGCCGCCACATGCCGGCTGGGGGCTGGGCCTCTCCAGGCTGGTGATGACTATGCTAAAACTGGAGAACATTCGCGATGCAGTGATCTTTCCCAGAGATCGAAGGCGCCTGGTGCCTTAGGGCAGGGGCTGGGTGGAGGTTTAGGGGTGTTGAGAGGAAATGGAGCAGGATTGCACTCTGCTCCATATAGCTCTATACCTCGTCCAGCTTTTCAATGCCTATCTTCTTCACCTTCGGCTTCCAGATCTTGTCCGGCATCCAGGCAGGGGCTCCTTGTGGCTTGTCCACCTGTACCCTCTCTCCAGAGAAGATATGCACCTTCTTTGTGCCCCGCTCTCGCAGCTTGATCTCAGTGTAGCCGCGGTTGGCAGCTTTCAGTGCCGCTTGTCTGGGCGATTTTCCTGTAAAGACGCCGATCTCATTTCCCTGAACATCTCTCAGGGCGAAATTTCTCATCTCAGCCAAACTAATCCCTCCTAATGGTTATGATATGCCTCTCCGATTCGGTATATTAATTTAATCCAAAAGTATATCCCGGCTGCCTCCAAACAAGCGGCATCTGGCGGCCAGATCGCCCCCGGATGATATGGCAGGATATCGACAATTATGACAATATCAATGAAGAGATTAACGAATTAAGAGATTAATAGAGCTATTCAACCTACTATTGAGCATTTTATCCCCCGACCGGGCCCTTCATCTCCTCCTGCCGGACTGTCGCCGGGCCACCGATCAG
>Ga0255346_1000314_pt1 | contig 83111 bp, 67 predicted proteins | sample wastewater_treat_FD_194410 | JGI IMG/M metagenome (GOLD analysis project Ga0255346, IMG submission 194410) | Wastewater microbial communities from Lulu Island WWTP, Vancouver, Canada - plant22 | ecosystem: Engineered > WWTP > Wastewater > Unclassified | place: Canada: Vancouver, British Columbia...
TATTATCTTTTTTAATTTGATAATAGCGATTTTTTTAATCATTATTTTTTTTGTTTTTTCGATAAATGTGATCGATTTAATGATAAATATAATTAAAGAAAGGAATTTTTCGAACAAACAAAAAAATAATATAATAATAGGAAAAACAAGCGAGCTCAATTAGCTCGCTTTTTGTTAATTAAATACCGAATTGACATTTTTCAACCATTGGAATGCTTGTTGCTTTATTTTTCATAGCAATAATCTCCTTTAAAGACGAAGGAGATTAATTATGACGACAAAAAATAAAAATATTTTTATTTTTGTTTTATATTGTTTTCTCTTTTGATTTTTTTAAAAAAATGTGCTAAATTATTATTTATGAAAAACTTATTTAAAAATATTGCCATTGGAATTTTAGTTTTTATTTTGCTTAGCTCCATTTTTTCTTATTTCTGGACTGAAGAAGGAAAAATGAACGCACCTCAAAAAGTTTCTTTAAGTGAATTAGCTTTAAAAGTAAAAAATAATGAAATAAAAAACATTACTGTTAGTGATGTTAATATTAAAGCCATCACTCAGGATGATAAAATTTTAACCACAACAAAAGAAAGTGGCGTTAGCATCGTTGAAACATTAAAAAATTTTGGTGTTAGTGATGAAAATTTAACAAAAGTTCATATTGAAATTAAAACACCTTCAGATTGGTTAATATTAGCAGGTATGATTTTGCCTAGTTTGTTATCGTTAGGATTAATTATTCTTTTCTTTGTTTGGATGAATAAGCAGGCTCAAAAAGGAGTGGGACAAGCATTTTCTTTTGGTAAAGTAAATTTAAAAATTTCTACTCCCAAAGAAAAAATAACTTTTAAAGATGTGGCTGGATTGGAAGAAGTTAAACAAGAATTAAATGAAGTAGTGGAATTTTTAAAAAGTCCTAAAAAATTTTTGGATTTAGGAGCAAAAATTCCCCGAGGCGTTTTATTAATGGGACCGCCCGGCTCAGGAAAAACATTATTAGCTCGAGCAGTAGCCGGAGAAGCCAATGTTCCATTTTTCCATATTTCTGGCGCAGAATTTGTTGAGCTTTTTGTTGGAGTCGGAGCTAGTCGAGTGCGTGATGTTTTTGCTACCGCTAAACGAGCGGCTCCTTCAATTCTTTTTGTTGATGAAATTGATGCTGTTGGACGAGAAAGAGGAGCGGGATTGGGTGGCGGCAATGATGAACGAGAACAAACACTCAATCAAATTTTAGTAGAAATGGATGGATTTGAAAGAGATACTAATGTTATTGTAATGGCTGCGACTAATCGACCCGATGTTTTGGATCAAGCTCTTTTGAGGCCGGGAAGATTTGATCGCCGAATTTATTTAGATTTGCCAGATTTAAACGAACGAGAAGAAATTTTAAAAATTCATTGTCGAAACAAAGTGATGGCGAAAGAAGTTAATTTAAGAAGAGTAGCCGAGCGAACGCCGGGATTTTCAGGAGCAGATTTAGCAAATTTAGTTAATGAAGCAGCAATTTTAGCAGCGAGAAAAAATAAAAAAGAAATTAATCAAACAGAATTTTTTGAGGCTATTGAAAAAGTAATTTTAGGACCAGAAAGAAAACATCGATTTATATCAGAAAAAGAAAAAAATATTATTGCTTATCATGAAGCTGGCCATGCTTTAGTGGCATATCATTCTCCTGATGTTGATCCGGTTCAAAAAATTTCTATTATTTCTCGAGGACAAGCCGGAGGATACACTTTAAAAATACCTTTGGAAGATCGGCGATTAGCAACAAAAAAACAATTTTTAGCAGAGTTAGTAGTGTTAATGGGTGGTTATGTAGCTGAAAAAGTATATATGGGCGATGTTTCTACTGGCGCTTCTAATGATTTAAAAGAAGCATCAGAATTAGCTCGAAGATTAGTGATGCAATATGGAATGTCTGATAAGTTGGGTCCAATTTCTTTTGGAAAAAGTGAAGATTTGATTTTTTTAGGGAGAGAAATTACGACAGAAAAAAATTATTCAGAAAAAACAGCTATTGAAATTGATAACGAAGTTAAAAGATTGATAGACGAAGCAACCAAAAAAGCCGAAAAGATTATTAAAGAAAATAAAAAACAGATTGAAATTTTAACAAAGACGCTTTTAGAAAAAGAGGTTTTAGAAAAAGAAGAATTTGAGAAATTAATGGAAGAAAATAAAAAAAATGATATTTCTGAAACTTCGCAAATTAAGAATTCAATTGCTCGTAAACAAAATAAATAAGTAAAAAATTATAGAAGAATTGATAAGGTAAATAGCATTGATGATGGGATGACGTGAGGCGGAAAATTTTTTAAAAAAAATTTTCCGCCCAAACCAATTAATTTTTAGTGGGCGCATAGCTCAGCGGTAGAGCACCACTCTTATAAAGTGGGGGTCGATGGTTCGAATCCATCTGCGCCCACCAAAAATTAATTCAAACTCTTTATTATTGCTGACTAAAATCTAATAAAGGTAAACTGCTGATATATAACGGCAATACCTATTTAATTTAATTTTAATGAATTGCCGTTATATAAAGTGGGGGTCAAAGGTTTTAATCCATCTGCGCCCACCAAAAATTAATTCAAACTCTTTATTATTGCTGACTAAAATCTAATAAAGGTAAACTGCTGATATATAACGGCAATACCTATTTAATTTAATTTTAATGAATTGCCGTTATATAAAGTGGGGGTCAAAGGTTTTAATCCATCTGCGCCCACCAAAAATTAATTCAAACTCTTTATTATTGCTGACTAAAATCTAATAAAGGTAAACTGCTGATATATAACGGCAATACCTATTTATTTAGTTTATTTTAATGAATTGCCGTTATATAAAGTGGGGGTCAAAGGTTTTAATCCATCTGCGCCCACCAATACTAAATAAAATCTAAAATTTTAATTTGGTATTGGTGTATTTATACAACTCTGCTCGTGCTTATTTTTATCAAAAATTTATAAAAAATCCCACGTATAACATTTAGGTGTATCTGAAATCTCGACTTCACTTTATTTCGTCGGGACCAAATACACCTTTTTTTAAATTATTGAAGAATCAGAAGCAGTTTTGTTTTAACTTGATTGTTTTAATAAAATGATTTATAATTTAAAAAACCAAGACGTCGGCTTAATTATCTATTAAAAATATGCCTAATTATGAAAAACCAAAAACAAGTCCAGAGGAATTAAAAGAGGTTGAGAAAAAAGAGGTTATTTTCTATGATAACAAAAGTATTTTTGAAAAAATGAGCGATAAGGCAAAAAAGATAGCCAGCGCAGTTTATGAAGGAGTTTATCAAATGCCGGTTGCGAATCGAATTGTTGGTAAAATGGAAATTGCTTACAATCAAAAAATAATTGATATTTACGATAAAAAAATGGCCAAAAGAAAAAACAAGCTCGACGCCATAGATTATTGTTTAAACATTTTGAGACAGCAGAGAAAGAATTGCCTGAGTTCAAAAAAGGAATTGGAAAAGGAAGGGGTGCCCGGTACTGCTTCTTTGGAAATACAATTAAAAAAAATTGCTCAGCAAAAAGAGGAGTTTTTAAACAAACGAGATAAAATTCAGACAAAATTCGAGGCTAAAGAAAACAAGAGAGACCTATTTATTGAAAAACGAGATGCTGTTGCAAAAAAACTCATTGATTATTATGAAGAAAAACTAAAACCCTACGAACAAAAACTTGAATCTTTTAACAAAGAAAAAGCCCGTTGGGAACAACTGTTGCAAGAAACAGAATTGCGGCATCAAAACATAGAACAACGATTAAAAGAATTAGAAGATAAAAAAACGCATCTTGAAGAACTTTATAAAAAGATGGGGTGGTCGGAAAGGAAAATTAAACATGTCGAGTCAACAAAAGAGATAGAAAAGTATGTGGCTGGCAAACGAAAACAATTGCATTTAGAAAGAGAATCTATTGAAAAGGAAATTTTGAAAAATCAGAAGAAAATTAGCAAACTCGAAACAAAAGTCAATCCTTATTTAGACAAGAAGCAGGCTTTTATTAGAGTAACCGAGCGTCAAAAGATTGATTATAAAGTGAAAAAAAGAGAGAGGGGGACAAGAAGAGAGGAAGAGACAAGAGAGGAAGAAACAGAAGAGGAAGAAATAAGAGAGGAAGGAATAGAAGAGGAAGAGGTTGAAACAGAGGAAAAATTAGGAATGGAGGAAGAAAAAGAAAAAGTATTTGAGAAAGAGCCCGAATTTGCCCTAAAAGAAGTTATTAATAAATGGAATAACTATTTAAAAGAAGAACATAGCGACGTTTTTAAAACTTATGGAATTGATGAGTTGATTTTTGCCAAAGAAAGTGGTTTAAAATTAGATAAAAATTTTAAAATTAGCGAATGGAATCGTTTGATGAAGGAATACCTCAATCTTTATCAACAAGTTGACGAAGAAAAGATAAACAATTTTATTAAAGATTTTAATAAAAAACTATCTTTAGGAATGGAGGAAGAAAAAGAAAAAGTATTTGAGAAAGAGCCCGAATTTGCCCTAAAAGAAGTTATTAATAAATGGAATAACTATTTAAAAGAAGAACATAGCGACGTTTTTAAAACTTATGGAATTGATGAGTTGATTTTTGCCAAAGAAAGTGGTTTAAAATTAGATAAAAATTTTAAAATTAGCGAATGGAATCGTTTGATGAAGGAATACCTCAATCTTTATCAACAAGTTGACGAAGAAAAGATAAACAATTTTATTAAAGATTTTAATAAAAAACTATCTAAATAGAATTAAAAAGGCGATTAAACAAAAAATAAAAATATGAGCAATAATGATGATAAAGAAAAAGAAATAAAAGAATACGAAGAGGAAATAAAATCTCTAATGGCAGAAAACGACAAAGAGATGAATGAAGTTATAGAGTCATACCGAAAAATAAATGAGGGATACAAAAATTTGAATGAAGAAATAGATAAGACGATTAACGATTTTGATAAAACAGCCGGAGAGCTTGATAAAATGGATCAGGAAGCAGAAAAAGAATTGGATGATTTGATCTTGGAAAACATTAACGAAGAAGTAGCGGAAGAAGAGGAAGAAGAGGAATAAATGAAATTGTGAGTGGCAGCGGAATGAAGCCCCGCCGTTTTATTTCCGCTAAAAATATTTGTTTTGAAAGCGGAAAATTTTTTAAAAAGAAGAAAATAGCAAAACTTATAAAATGCTCATTATTACTAATGTTGATTTTGGCGATATTTATTATCCAATGACTATTCTTATTGATCTTGAGGCTGAACTTGATGCAACTAATTCAACGATTACTTTGCGACTTTTAGAGCCGGTAGTAAGATAAATTGCGAAAAAAATAAAAATGTTTAACTTTATAATTAAGCGAAAAAATAAAATTATGGCTCCCGCGCTCGTAGCTTAACGGATAAAGCGTCGGCCTCCGGAGCCGAAGATTGCGCGTTCAATTCGCGCCGGGCGTACTAAATATGAATGATTATTATTTAAAAGTAGGAAAAGCTGATGAATTGAGTGATGCTAAAGAAAGAAGGATTTTTCGTTTTTTTGAAATATTGCCGGGATTGTGTTCTTGGTTAACTTTAATTTTAATATTTATAATTTCTTGGAAATTGCCAGTTTGGGCGGCAATTTTTATTATTGTTTTTGATGCTTATTGGTTAGTGAAAACAATTTATTTTAGTTGGCATGCCATTTATAGTTTTAGAGTAGTAAAAGAAAATCTTAAAAAAAATTGGTTAACAGAATTAAAAGAATTATCAAAAGAAAAATATAATATTTCAATAAATGATTGGCGTGATATTTATCATTTAGTAATTTTGCCGATGGTTGATGAGCCGTTTGATGTTGTTTCTAGCACCTTTGAGGCCTTGAGTAATGTTAATTATCCTTTGGATAAATTTATTGTGGTATTAGCTACTGAGGAACGAGCTCAAGAAAAAATTCAATCAACAATAAAAAAAATTAAAGAAGAATATAGTGGCAATTTTAAACATTTTTTAATTACTGTTCATCCTAAAGATATTGAAGGTGAGATTGCTGGTAAAGGAGCTAATGAAGCTTGGGCAGCTAGGCAAGTTAAGAAAGAAATTATAGATTCATTAGAAATTCCTTATGAAAATATTTTAGTTTCTACTTTTGATATTGATACAGTGGTACCGGCTGATTATTTTGGTTGTTTAACGTACCATTTTTTAACAGCGGCAAAACCGCTTAGATCTAGTTATCAACCTGTACCATTATTTAATAATAATATTTGGGAAGCACCGGCTTTAGCTCGAGTAATTTCTTTTTCTTCAACATTTTTTCAGTTAATTCAGCAATCTCGTCCGGAAAAAATGACAACCTTTTCTTCACACTCAATGCCATTTAAAGCCTTAGTTGATGTGGATTTTTGGCAAACTAATGTCGTTTCAGAGGATTCAAGGATTTTTTGGCAGTGCTTTTTATACTATGATGGTGATTGGGAAGCAGTACCTTTGCATTATCCCGTTTCAATGGATTCTAATGTTGATGTAAAATTTAGTAAAACAATGGCCAATCAGTATAAACAACAACGTCGTTGGGCCTATGGAGTATTAGATATTACTTATGTGTTTTTTGGTTTTGTAAAAAATAAAAAAATATCTCTTAAAAAGAAAATAGAATTTGGTTTTTATTTGTTTGAAGGTTTTTATAGTTGGGCGGTAACTAGTATTATTATTTTTCTTTTGGGTTGGCTACCGATTACTTTGGGTGGTCCAAAGTTTAATTTCACCATTCTTTCATTTTATTTACCAAGAGTTACTTCTTATATTTTAACAGTAGCTAATGTTGGAATTATTACTTGTGCTGTTTTAGGTGTTTGGTTTTTGCCTCCTAAACCACCTTATTATGGGAAATGGCGATACGTTTTATTTATTTTGCAATGGATTTTAACACCAATTAATTTAATATTTTTTGGCAGTGTTCCAGCTCTTGATGCTCAAACGCGATTGCTTTTTAAAAAATATATGGGTTTTTGGGTAACACCGAAACATCGGAAATTAGGAGTAGAAAAAATAAATATTAATCAATAATACACCCTTGTGGTCATTCTGAGCGGAGCCCCGCCTTCGGCGGGCAGGCCTGCCTTCGGCGGGCAGGCCTGCCCGCCGGTAGGCAGGGATTTAAGCCTGCCTGCCGATAGGCAGGAATCCCATCCACAGCAGTGATTGCTGATTATTGCTGAAAGCCGAGGGATCCTTCACCCTCCTACGGCGGGCAGGCTACGTTCAGGATGACAAAACGGAGACGTCATCCCGAGTATTTTATTTTTGTCATTCTGAGCGTTAGCGAAGAATCCCATCCACATTAAAAATAGTTGTTTATGAGTTGGCAGGGGATCCTTCGGGCTGAGGCCCTCAGAATGACATCAGTGAAAACGTCATTTTTAAAATTAGACTAATAAATACTTATTTTAAAATCGTTTATTATTAATTATTAAGGGTGATTATTTAGTAAGGTGGTAGTGAAATCTTTTGAACTTCGCTACCAAAAAACCGTATAAAATATTTTTTTCTTGACAAAAAAATTTTTTTGAATAGTATATAATAAATCTTTTAAATAAGTTGGTTTAAAATATTTTTAACTAATTTACATCATTGATTGAAATAAAAATGCCATCATAAAAAAATTTCATATATAACTCTAAAGGAGAGTTATTCGTTTACAATTAAAAAATTTTAATAATAAAAATAAATTAAAGTTTTGTTCTAAATAAAATTTAAATACCTATGCTCAAACAAAAAATTTTTTCTAAATCATCTCATCGTTCTTTTCAAACATTAAACAATCTACCATATTTAGCCGAAATCCAAACTCAATCATATAATTGGTTTTTAAAAGAAGGATTAAAAGAGCTTTTTGACGAAATATCACCAGTTAAAGATTATACTGGAAAAGAATTAGAATTATATTTTGAAAATTATTTTTTTGATGAGCCTAAATTTAGCGATATTGAAAGTCAAGAAAAAAATTTAACCTACGAAGCGGCTTTAAGAGTTCAATTGAAATTAGTAAATAAAAAAATTGGAGAAACTAAAATTCAAGAGGTTTATTTTGGCGAAATTCCCTTAATGACTAATCGTGGTACGTTTATTATTAATGGTGTTGAAAGGACAGTAGTTTCGCAGTTAATTCGTTCTAGTGGTTTATATCTAACAGCTAATATTAATAAGGGAAAAAAATTATTTGGAGCAAAAATAATTCCTAATCGAGGTGCTTGGTTAGAATTTGAAACAAATATTGATTCAGCTATTTATGTTAAAATTGATCGCAAAAGAAAAGTTCCAGTAAGTTGTCTTTTGCGTATTTTTGGATTGGAGAATAACGACGATATTTTAAATACGTTTAGAGAGGTAGATAATGGAGAAATAAAATATATTGAAAAGACTTTAGCTAAAGATATAGCCAAAACAAGAAATGAATCGTTTATTGAAGTTTATAAACGAATTAGACCGGGTGATTTGGCAACTGTAGAAAGCGCTAAGGGGTTAATTGAAGGAATGTTTTTTCGTAATGATCGTTATGACTTAGGCGAAGTGGGGCGGTTTAAATTAAATCAGCGATTAAATACAAAAAAAACAGATCAAAAAATATTAACCATTGATGATTTAATAGATGTTATTAAATTAATTATTAATTCTAATAATGATGAAACAGTTGAACCTGATGATATTGATCATTTAGGAAATCGAAGAGTAAGAGCAGTCGGCGAATTATTGCAAAACCGATTACGGGTTGGCGTAATGCGAATGCGTCGAACAATTCAAGATCGAATGTCAACGTTTGACGTTTATAATTTAGTGCCCGCTCAATTAATTAATGCGAGACAAATGATGGCGATTGTGTGGGAGTTTTTTAGTACTTTTCAATTGTCACAATTTTTGAGTCAAGAAAATCCTTTATCAGAACTAGAACATAAACGACGCTTATCTGCCACTGGGCCGGGTGGTCTTCATCGAAAACGAGCAGGATTTGAAGTGCGCGATGTTCATCCCACTCATTATGGTCGTATTTGTCCAATTCAAACGCCAGAAGGAGCAAATGTTGGTTTAGTTACTCATTTGGCTAATTTTGCTCGTCTTAATCGTTTAGGATTTTTAGAAACTCCGTATTTTAAAGTAAAAAATGGTCAAGTGACAGACGAAATTGTATATCTTGATGCTTATGAAGAAGAAAAATATTATATTGCTCACGCTAATATAAATGTTGATAATAAAGGAAAAATTTTAGAGGAAACAGTAGAGGTACGTTATAAAGGAGAGCCGGGTTTTTATTCACGAGAAGAAATTAATTTTATTGATATTTCACCATTTCAAATTTTAAGCGTTGGGTCTTCGCTTATTCCATTTTTAGAACATGATGATGCTAATCGAGCTCAGATGGGCGCCAACATGCAACGTCAGGCGGTATCTTATATGTATAGTGAAGCGCCATTAGTGGGAACTGGAATGGAAGAAAAAGCTGCTCATGATTCTGGTCATATTTTAATTAGTGATGTTGATGGTGAAGTGGTAGAGGTTGATAGCACTCATATTAAAATTAAAATTAAAGAAACATCAAATTATAAAAATTATCGATTACGTAATTTTGTTCGAGCTAATCAATATACTTGTATTTCTCAACGGCCAATTGTTTCTAAAGGTCAAAAAGTTAAAAAAGGAGAGGCTTTGGCTGATAGCTTGCAAACCAAAGATGGAATGCTTGCTTTGGGTAAAAATTTATTAGTGGCTTTTGTTTCTTGGGGAGGCGCCAATTACGAAGACGCTGTTATTTTATCTGATCGAGTTATGCGAGAAGATTTATTTACCTCAATTCATATTGAGGATTTTGTTTGTGATGTACGAGAAACAAAACTAGGCCCAGAAATTACTACTTTAGATATTCCTAATGTTTCTTTAGAAAAATTAAAAGATTTAGACGAAGAAGGAATTGTTCGAATTGGAGCGGAAGTAAAAAGTGGTGATATTTTAGTTGGAAAAATTTCTCCTAAAGGAGAAGGAGAATTAACATCCGAAGAAAGACTTTTGCGCGCTATTTTTGGTGAAAAAGCTAGAGATGTTAAAGATACGTCATTAATTTTAAAACACGGCAAAAGAGGCCGTGTTGTTGGTATTAGAATTTTTTCTCGCGATCGAGGTGATAAATTAGAACCGGGAATTATCAAAAGAATTCAAATTGAAGTAGCTCAACGTCGATTAATTATGGCTGGTGATAAATTGGCTGGACGTCATGGTAATAAAGGAGTTATTTCGAAAATTGTTCCAGAGGAAGATATGCCTTATTTAGCTGATGGGACGCCAGTGGATATTATTTTAAATCCTTTAGGTGTAGCTTCCCGAACGAATCTCGGTCAAATTTTAGAAACGCATTTAGGTTGGGCGGCCCATGAATTAGGATATCAAGCTATTGTGCCAGTTTTTAGCAAAACAACAGAAGAAGATATTAAGCGCGAATTAAAAGAAGCTGGTTTGCCAGAAGATGGTAAAACGATTCTTTATGATGGTAGAACCGGAGAGACTTTTGGAGGACCAGTAATGGTTGGTTATATTTATATGATGAAACTTATTCATATGGTGGAAGATAAAATTCATATGCGCTCTATTGGGCCATATTCATTAATTACTCAACAACCCTTAGGTGGAAAAGCTCAATTGGGAGGTCAACGATTTGGCGAAATGGAAGTTTGGGCGCTTGAAGGATATGGAGCAGCTTATGCTCTTCAAGAAATGTTAACAATAAAATCTGATGATGTAAAAGGAAGAATTGCTACTTACGAAGCAATTGTTAAAGGAGAAAGTTTCAAAAGTCCTAATATTCCTGCTTCTTTCCACGTGTTGGTAAGTGAATTAAAGAGTTTAGCTTTAAACGTGAAATTAATTGGAGTAAAAATAGGAAAAAATTTTTCTGACGAAGAAGAGAAAGAAGATGATTTATTTGAAAAAATTTTAGAAGATACACAATCATTGGTCGAAAATAGTAAAAATTCTAATCAGAGTCAAAATAAAAAAGAAGAATTTAATTAAATAAAAAAAATTATGTTGCCGGAAGATTTTGATGCTATCAAATTAAAATTAGCTTCACCTCAAGAAATTATTTCTTGGAGTCATGGTGAAGTAACCAAACCAGAGACGATAAATTATCGTACTCAACGACCAGAAAAAGATGGTTTATTTTCAGAACGAATTTTTGGTCCCACTAAAGATTGGGAGTGTTATTGCGGAAAATATAAAAGAATTAGATATAAAGGAATTATTTGTGATAAATGCGGAGTAGAAGTAACTCGTTCTAGTGTGAGAAGAGAAAGAATGGGTCATATTGCTTTGGCTTGCCCAGTAGCTCATATTTGGTTTTTAAAAAATATTCCTTCTCAAATTTCTTTATTTTTAGGAGTGAGTCAGCAACAATTAGAAAGGGTAATTTATTATTCAGCTTATATTATTACTGATGTTAATAAAGAAGAAAAAAAGAAATTATTAAAAGAATTACAATCCGAATATCAAACCAAAAAGAAAAAAACTGAACAAATAAACATTTTGGAAAATATTTATAAATATAACGTTGAAGAAATTAATAAAATTGAACCATTAAAAATAATTTCGGAAGCCGAATATTTTAATTTAAGTAAAAAATATGGTCATATTTTCGAGGCTGGTATAGGAAGTGAACCAATTGTAAAATTATTAAAAAATATTGATTTAAAAAAAAGAGAAAGACAATTGATGAAAGAGTTCAAAACTCAAAAGGGTGATAGAAAAAAAGTTTTACTTCAGTTAAAATTAGTGAAATCCTTTATTAAAAATAATTTACGTCCCGAATGGATGTTTTTAAACGTTTTACCTGTTTTACCGCCAGATTTAAGACCAATGGTGGCTTTGGACGGAGGGCGTTATGCCACTTCTGATTTAAATGATTTATATCGCCGAGTAATTAATCGCAATAATCGTTTAAAAAAATTATTAGAATTAAATGCTCCCGAAGTGATTATTCGTAATGAAAAAAGAATGTTGCAAGAAGCGGTTGATTCTCTAATTGATAATTCAGCTCGGAAAAATCAAATTCAATCAAGTGCTCAAAAAAGACCATTAAAATCTTTAACCGATATTCTTCAAGGAAAACAAGGACGATTTAGACAAAATTTATTAGGTAAACGAGTTGATTATTCTGGTCGTTCGGTTATTGTTGTCGGTCCAGATTTAAAACATTATGAATGCGGTATTCCTAAAACAATGGCTTTGGAACTATTTAGACCGTTTGTGGTGAATAAACTCTTAGAAAGAGGAGTGGTGTTTAATATTCGAAATGCTAATCGATTAATTGATCAAGGTCCAGCGGAAGTGTGGGCAATTTTAGAAGAAGTAATAAAAGACCGTTTTGTATTACTTAATCGAGCGCCAACATTACATCGTTTAGGTATTCAAGCATTTAAGCCCGTTTTAATTGAAGATTTAGCTATTCGAATTCCGCCAATGGTTTGTACGGCTTTCAATGCTGATTTTGATGGCGATCAAATGGCTGTTCATTTGCCATTAACCAAAGAAGCGCAAAAAGAAGCGGAAGAAATTATGTTATCTTCTCGTAATTTATTAAAACCAGCTAATGGCGAGCCAATTGTTAATCCGACAAAAGATATTATTTTGGGTTGTTATTATTTAACAAAAATTTTTGATAATTTAAAGGGAGAAGGAAAGGTTTTTTCTTCACCAGAAGAAGCAATGCTAGCTTACGATAATAAAATCATTGATTTAAAAGCTAAAATAAAAATTAAACCCTATAAAGAAAATTATTTAAAACAAGTAGGCGAAGAATTGATTGCCGAAAAATATAATAACCCCGATGATTTGATAGAAGTTTCAGTTGGTAAAATTATTTTTAATGAAATTTTTCCTAAAGATTTTCCTTTTATTTCTAATGTGATTGAGAAAAAGTTCATTAATAAATTAACGGATTTTATTATTAATTATTTTGATGCTGAATCGGCTATAGAAATGATGGACAAAATTAAAGAAATAGGTTTTAATTATGCAACAGTTTCTGGTATTACTTGGTCAATGAATGATTTAATTATTCCCAAAGAAAAAGAAGAAATTGTAAACGAAACTTATAAAGAAATCGAAACAATTGAAGAACAATTTGATGAAGGATTACTTTCCAAAGAAGAAAAAAAGATTCATGCTATTCAAGCTTGGGAAAAGAGTATTTCTCAAATTCAAAAAAATGTTTCTAAGGCTTTATCGCCGGAAAATCCTGTTTATCAAATTATTGATTCTGGTAGTCGTGGTTCGTGGGCGCAATTAAGTCAGATGATGGGAATGAAGGGATTAGTTCAAAATCCAAAAGGAGAAATTATTGAATTGCCGATTCTGTCTTCTTATAAAGAAGGATTATCAGTTTTGGAATATTTTATTGCTAGTCATGGCGCTCGTAAGGGTTCTAGTGATACAGCTTTGCGAACAGCTAACGCTGGCTATTTAACTAGACGTTTAATTGATGCTACTCAAGATCTGATTATTACTGAAGATGATTGTAAAACTAATAAAGGTATTGTGATTAAAAGGGGTGATGGTTTAGAGTTTGGTCAACGTTTTAGAGATAAAATTGTTGGTCGAACAAGTTTAGAAGATATAAAAATTCATAATAAAATAATTGTTAAAGCTAATGAAATTATTAATAGTAACGCCGCAGATTTAATTGAGAATTCAGATATTCAAGAATTAAAAGTTCGTTCACCAATCACTTGTAAAACTTTATGGGGGGTATGCGCTAAATGTTATGGTTATGATTTAGCTTATAATAAACCGGTTGCTTTGGGTACACCAGTAGGAGTAGTAGCGGCTCAATCAATTGGTGAGCCGGGCACACAATTAACTTTGAGAACTTTTCATAGTGGTGGTGTGGCTGGAGAAGATATTACTCACGGTTTGCCAAGAATTGAAGAATTATTTGAATGTCGTAATCCTAAACATAAGGCTATTATCAGCGAGATTAACGGAAAAGTTATAAAAATTGAAGAACAAGAAAAAGAAATTTTAATTGAAATAAAAGCTGATGTTAATAAAGAAGAGAAAAATAAAGATTTAAAAAGAACTACTAAAAAATTAGCGAAAAAAGAAATAGAGAATATTATTGATTATTCTATTCCTAAAAATAAAGTTATTTTAGTAAAAGAAGGTGATAAGATTATGGTTGGACAAAAATTATGTGTTGGTGATATTGATTTAAAAGAGTTGTTAAAAGTAACCGATAAAGACACTGTAGAAAGATACATTCTTAACGAAGTGCAAAAAATTTATATTTCTGAGGGTGTGTTGATTAACAATAAACACATTGAAGTTGTTATTCGTCAAATGTTTGATAAAGTAAGAATTAAAAATCCGGGTGATTCAGAATTTTTAGTTGGTGAAGTAGTTTCTAAATCGAAATTTATAGAAGAAAACAATAACCTTAAAAATAAAGGAAAGAAGCCAGCTCGAGCCGTTCAGTTATTTTTGGGAATTACTCGTTCAGCATTATTCAGCGAAAGTTTTCTATCGGCCGCCTCTTTTCAAGAAACTACTCGTGGTTTGGTTAATGCCGCCATTGAAGGAAAGGTTGATTATTTGCGAGGACTCAAAGAGAACGTTATTATTGGTAGATTAATTCCGGCAGGAACAGCTTTTAGAAAAAATGATCAAAATCAAAAAGAGCAAAAAAAGAAAATATAAAAAAATAGAAATATAAATAAAAATTTAAAAAATAAAGCGGCAGAAGTTAAAAACTTCTGCCGCTTTTTAATAAATTTATTTAATTACATTTTTAATTTTTATCGTTAGAAGAATTGTTTAAAGCTTTTAAAGAAAGACTAATTCGGCCATTTTCATCATCAATTTTTATTATTTTTAATGTTAAAGTTTGACCTAATTTTAAAACATCTTCTACTTTGTTAATTCTTTTATTAGCGATTTCTGAAATATGCAAAAGCCCATCTTGATTTCCTCCTAGATCAATAATTGCTCCAAAATCTAAAATTTTTATTACTTTACCAGTAACAATTTCACCTTCTTTATATTCATGAGTAATAGATTTGATTATCTCAGCGGCTTTTTCTCCGGCTTCTTTGGTTGGAGCGGTAATAAAAATTTGACCATCATCATTTATATCTATTTCTACATCTGTTTTTTTGATAATATCATTAATTACTTTTCCTCCTGATCCAATAACATCTTTAATTTTATCAGGATTAATTTGAATGGTAAAAATTTTAGGAGCTAAAGGAGAAAGGGTGGAACGAGGAGTAGGAATGGTTTCTTTGATTTTTTCTAAAATTTGGAGACGGGCTTTTTTAGCTTGAGCAAGTGCTTCTTCTAAAATTTTAATAGTAATACCTGTTATTTTTACATCCATTTGAATACCCGTAATGCCTTTTTCGGTACCAGCCACTTTTAAATCCATATCTCCATAATGATCTTCTGGTCCTTGAATATCGGTTAGAATTTTATAATTATTTTCATCTTGAAGCATTAATCCCATTGCAATACCAGCCGCTGGTCTTTTTATGGGAACACCAGCATCCATTAAAGCTAAACTTGATCCGCAAACAGAAGCCATGGAAGAAGAACCATTAGAAGAGAGAATTTCTGAAACAACTCTGATCGTATAAGGAAATTCATCTTTATTAGGAATAATAGGCAAAAGAGATTTTTCTGCTAAAGCTCCATGACCAATTTCTCTTCTTCCTAAATTTTTCATCGAAGAAATTTCTCCAACAGCATAAGGTGGAAAATTATAATGATGAAGAAAATTTTTAGTGCCGTTTTCTTCAATGGTTTCGATGGTTAGTCCTTTAGATGGAGCGGCCAAAGTAACAATTGATAAAGCTTGAGTATCACCTCGCATAAAAATTGCCGATCCATGAACTCGAGGAATTAAACTTACTTCACAATAAAGTGGTCTAATTTCGTCTAATTTTCGATCATCGGGTCTTTTGTTTTTTTCTAAAATATTTTTGTGAACAACTTTATCAATTTCTTCTTCCAAAATAATAAAGGCTTCTTTAATTGAGGAATCAGTTAATCCTTCATTTTGTAAAAATTGTTTTAAATCATTTTTGAGTTGATTTAATTTTGAAGAGCGATTTATTTTATCGGAAGTATAAATAGCATCTTCTAATTTATCCTTAATAAATTCTAGGGTTTTTTCTTTAATTTGAGAATCAATGGATTTTAAAACAACGTTGGTTTTAGTTTTGCCCATTTCTTTAATAATCTCTTTTTGAAAATTTTGTAGTTTTTCGATTTCTTTTAAAGCTAATTCCGTTGCTTTAATTACTTTTTCTTCTTCAACTTCATCTCCACCTATTTCAAGCATGGTAATCTTATTATCGGCACTACTTAAAAACAAATCCATTATTTCTTCATTACGTTCTTGATAGGTGGGATTAATTTTAAATTCGTTTAGATAGCCAATTCGAATAGCTGAAATTGGTCCTTCCCAAGGAATATCAGAAGTGGCCAGAGCAATAGAAGTGCCAATTAAAGCAGGAAAATCAGGGTCATTATCATTATCAATAGATAAAACCGTAGCGACAATTTGAACTTCGCGACGTAAATTTTGATTGAATAATGGTCTAATTGAACGGTCAATAAGTCGACCAGTTAAAATAGCGCTTTCCGAAGGTTTTCCTTCGCGACGAACAAAACGACTACCTAAAATTTTTCCAGCTGCATAGAATTTTTCTTCGTAATTTACCGTTAAAGGGAAAAAATCATTATCTAAATTATCAGTTTTTCCCATCGTAGCGGTTATCAAAACAGTTGTTTCGCCATATTGAATTAAGAGAGCCTGATTGGTTTGTTTTCCTAATTCTGAAAATTTTACCGAAAGATTTCTTCCGGCAATTTCTAAAGAAAAAATTTTTTCTTCTTTCATATTTAATTTTTCCAAAAGACAATTTATTTAATAGCAGGGGACAAGATAATAATTTATTTTTTATCCTCTCCTCCGCATTAATTTAAATTGTTCTTTTGGATTTTTATTTTCGATAATTCCCAAATTATTTTGGAAATTTCGATTTTGATTTTTTTATTAATGGACTTTTTATAAGAAATTTTTGAGAGTTTTTTTCTAAATCAATAAAATCATCGGCTACTTCTTTTATTTTAGCAGAAGTATTGTGTCCAAAAGAAATTACTTCTACTATTTTTCCTAAACTTTTCAAATATTCAATCAAAGGAAGAAAATCACCATCGCCAGTTGCTAAAATAATACTATCAACGCTAGGAGCAAGACGAATGGCATCAACAGCTATTCCCACATCCCAATCAGCTTTTTTTAATCCATTAGCATAGACTTGTAAATCTTTCATTTTTAATTCTATTCCAATGTTTTCTAAAGCATCAAAAAAAGAAGCTTCTTTTTCAACGGTATCACTTTTGACAACATAAGCAATAGCTCTAATTATTTTACGATTAGCAGCGGCTTTTTTAAAAACTTCATAAAAATCTACTCGAGATTGATAAAGATTTTTAGCTGAATGATAAAGATTTTGAATATCAAAAAAAATCGCTACTCGCTGATCTTTGTATTTCATTATCATAATAAATTTATTTTAAATTTAATTCTTTAATAATTTTATTGTATCGGCGAACCGATTCTTTTTGTAAAGAATTTAAAAATTTTTTTCTTTTAGAAACCATTTTTAAAAGACCGCGACGAGAATTATTATCTTTCGGATGAGTTTTTAAATGGTCGGTCAATTTTTTAATTTGCTCAGTTAGAATGGCAATTTGAACTTCTATTGAACCCGTGTCTTTTTCAGTTTTACCATACCGATTGATTAGTTTTATTTTTTCTTCTTTTTTTAACATATTAAATTAATAATATCATAAAAAAATAAATTTTGCAAGAATAAAAATAGTGGTATAATAAAAGAGAAAAAAGATATGGATAATAAAAATTTGTTATTTTATAAAAAACAATATCTTGAGTATTTAGAGATAGAAAAAAATAGAAGCACTAAAACAATAGAAAATTATAATCGTTATTTAACGAAGTTCATTGATTTTTTGGAAAAAAAATTAAATAAGAATAAGGAACAATTAACACTGGATGATATCAATCAAGAAACTGTCAGAGCATTCAGAATTTATCTTAATCGATTAGAGATTGATAATAAAAACTTAAAAAAAATAACACAAAATTATTATATTATTTCGTTGCGGGGTTTTTTAAAATATTTAAGTAAAATAGGAATAGAATGTTTATCTTCAGAACAAATAGAATTGGCTAAAGTTTCTCGAAATGAAATTAATGTGATTAGCTTTGAGGAATTAGAGTGTTTATTAGATGCACCGGAAACTAATTCAATTAAAGGTTTGCGTGATAGAGCAATCTTTGAAGTTTTATTTGCGACGGGATTAAGAATTTCAGAGTTATGTCGTTTAAATAGAGATAGTATTAATTTAGAAAGAGGAGAATTTAGCGTTAAAGGAAAAGGAGGAAAAATAAGAGTTGTTTTTCTTTCTGATTCAGCTAAAATAGCTTTAAAAAAATATTTGGATAAAAGAACTGATTTAGAAGAGCCACTTTTTGTTAGTTTTAAAAAATCTAAAAAATTAGAACCACGAGGGCGTTTAACATCCCGAACGGTTGAACGTCTAATTAATTATTATGCCAAAAAAGCCGGAATTGTTAAAAAAGTAACTCCTCATACTTTAAGACATCTTTTTGCTACAGATTTATTACAAAATGGAGCCGATTTACGTTCAGTTCAAATGCTCTTGGGTCATTCAAATATCAGTACTACTCAGGTTTATACCCATTTAACAGACAAAGAATTAAAAGAAATTTATCAAGCTTTTCATGGGCGTCGAAGAAAAACGCATTAATTTGACAAATTATAAAATTATTTTAATATTAATAAAATATTAAATTTATATTTATGATAAATAATAATCAAACAACTACAACTAATAAAGATTTGATAGAAACAATAGAAGGTTTTATTGGAATTTTGCCAGAAATTCAAAAAGAAGTAATAAAAAAAAGTTATGGTTTAGATGGTGAAGATCCTAAAACTCTTGAATTTATTGGTAAACAGCGAGGTGTTACTCGTGAACGAATTCGTCAAATTGAATTATCGGCTTTGGAAAAATTAAAAAAAAATCTTGATGAATTAGATATTTTATTAAAACAAATCAAAGAACAATTAGAAATTTTGGGCGGTATTAGACAAGAGCAAAAATTTTTAGAAGAATCAACAACCCTTTTAAGTTCTAATCCTATTGAATTATGGCAGAATGAAAAAACTAAAAAGCAGTACGAACAATGCGTTAATTTTTTATTAGATATTAGTCCGGATTTTTTTTATTCTTTTGAAAATCCCAATTTATATTCTAATTGGTATATTCAAGAAGAATATTTAAAAAAAGCTTTGAATGTTTATAAATTTGTTGAACACGAATTACATCTTTTCAAAAGGCCATTGCTTTTAGATGAGTATCAAAATCTTTTGCGTAAATTAATGAGGGAATTTAAAATAAAGAATGAATCCGTCGCCATTTCTTATTTAGATCTATCTAAAAAATTTTCTTTTAATCCTTTTGGAGAGTTTGGTTTAATTGAGTGGGAGGGAATAAAACCAAAAAATATTTCTTCCAAAGCTAAATTAGTTCTTCAAAAAGTTCAAAAACCCCTTCATTATCAAGAAATTTTAGAATTAATAAATCAATCAAATTTTGACAATAAAAGAGTTTCTATTAATACTCTCCATAATGAATTAATAAAAAATAAAAATTTTATTTTAGTGGGAAGAGGCATTTATGCTTTAAGAGAATGGGGATATAAACCGGGAACAATTAAAGACATATTAGTATCAATTTTAAAAAAGAAACCAATGACTTTTCAAGAAATTTTGAAGGAATTAGAAAAGCAACGAATTGCAAAAGAAATTACTGTGTTAATAAATCTTCAAGATAAAAATCTTTTTAAGAAATTACCCGATAAACGTTACGCTTTAGTACGGTCGAAAAAAAATAAAAACTAATGCTTGAAGCATTAGATATTTTACAAGAAATTTTATTATTTTTTTGGCAAATTATTAAATGGACTTGGTGGATTTTTATTCCAATAATTTTGTTTATTAATATTCGTGATTTATGGCTTGGTTATGTAAAAAGTAAATTTTTTAAAAAAGTAGAATATACTTTATATCAAATTAAAATTCCTCGCTATATTGAACAAAGTTTTAAATCAATGGAAGATGTTTTTAACACCTTTCATTCTATTCAGATTTCCCCTCCTAAATTTAAAGACCGTTATTTTAAAGGCAAAGCTCAATTATGGTTAAGTTTTGAAATTGTTGGCGATAGAGAGAACGGGGTTGCTTTTTATGTGCGAACGCCCAATGAATATAAATATTTAGTAGAATCGCAAATGTATGCTCAATATCCAGATTTGGAGTTGGATGAAGTTGATGACTATACTAATATTTTTTCCTCTTCTTTGCCTAATGATTTTTGGGATATTTGGGGAACTGATTTTGGTTTAATTAAACCATCACCTTATCCTATTTTAACCTATCCATTTTTTGAATCTTTTAAGGAAGAAAAAAATATTGATCCACTTTCTAGTTTGATGGAAATAATCAGCAAACTAAAGGCTGATGAACGAATTTGGATTCAGATTCTTTTTAAGCCGGCGGATGATAGTTGTAAAAAAGAAGGTGAAAGTATTGTTAATAAATTGATAGGTAAAAAAGAACCAAAACAACGTTCTTTTTGGGATTATTTATCAGAATTTTTAATTAATTTTATTAAGGCACCATTTGAGGCGCCTGAATGGTCAGATGGTGGAGGAAGCGAAGGTTCATCGGGAGCAGTTGGTCAATTGACGCCGGGAGAAAAGGATGTTGTTCAAGCTATTCAACATAAAATTTCTAAATTACTTTTTGATACTACTATTAGAGTTGTTTATATTGATAGAAAAGATTCTTTTTCTCGATTAAATATTGCTAGTATAATGGGATTTTTTCGTCAATTTAATACTTTAAATTTAAGTGGATTTAAGCCCGTAACTTCTTTTAAGGGAAAATGGCCATTTAAAAATCAAAAGGAAATTTGGAATAAAACACAATTTTATCAAAAATATTTAAAACGAGGGTTTAATTCTGATACTAAAATGGTTTTAAACACTGAAGAATTAGCGACAATTTTTCATTTTCCAACTAGCATTGTTAAAGCGCCTGTTTTAAGAAGAATTGAAGCAAAAAAGGGGGAACCACCAGCTAATTTGCCTATTGAAAAATAAGAATAAGGAAGAATCCCATCCACAGCAGTGAGTTTCCATAGTCATTCTGAACGTTAGTGAAGAATCCCACGCACAGCCGAAGGATCCTTCGGCTGCCTGCCGATAGGCAGGGGCCAAAGCCTGCCTGCCGAGAGGCAGGAATCCCACGTTAACTTGGCTGTCATTCTGAATGAAATGAAGAATCCCACCCACAGCAGTGATATCCGCATAATACTGAAAGTCGAGAGATCCTTCGCCTGCCTGCCGTAGGCGGGTCTTTATGATGACATTAAAAAACAGCAGTCATTCTGTGGGTAATTATGTGTTTGACAAACTATTATTTTTTTTGTTATAATATAGATATAGAAGAAGTCCGATAGAAACGGACTTTTATTATTAAATTAAGTACAAATAAGTCGATAAAAATATATATAATTTATGTTTGATTTAAGAGATTTTTTTTCAGCTATTAATCAAATTGCTGAAGAAAAAGGTATTTCTCAAGATAAAATTTTAGAAGCAATTGAACAAGCTATTGCGGCTGCTTATAAAAAAGAGTATGCCAATAAAAGTAATATTGTACGAGCTAAAATTGATCCAGATACGGGTGAAATTAAATTTTGGCAAGTTAAAATTGTCGTAGACAAAGATATGATTAAAGAAGATGATGAGGAAGATGTATTGGAGAAAGAAGAAATTTCTCAATTAACAGCTATTGAAAAGCAAATTCAACAAAAAGAAGAAAATATTAAAAAAATTCGCTTTAATTCCGAAAGACATATTTTATTAGAAGAAGCTAAAAAAATTAAACCAGAAGCTCAAGTAGGAGATGAAATTATTTTTCCTTTGGATACTCAAAAAGATTTTGGTCGAATTGCTGCTCAAACGGCTAAGCAGGTAGTACTTCAACGTTTACGCGAAGCCGAAAAAGAAGCAGTGGTAGATGAATTTAAAAACAAAGAAGGAGAGTTAGTTAGTGGAGTAATTCAAAGAATTGAAAATAGAAATGTTTATGTTAGTTTAGGACGCGTTGAAGGAGTAATGTTTTATAACGAAGCAATTCCTACCGAACGATATCGAATCGGTGAGCGAATGAAATTTTATTTATTAGCTGTTCAAGAAAATAATCGTGGTCCGATGATTGTTTTATCTCGTAGTCATCCTAATTTTATTTCTAAGTTATTTGAAATGGAAGTGCCAGAAATTGCTTCAGGTACGGTTAAAATAATGGCAATTGCTCGAGAAGCTGGTTTTCGAAGCAAAGTAGCAGTGACATCTACAATAGAAGGAGTTGATCCAGTAGGATCATGTGTGGGTCAAAAAGGAACAAGAATTATGGCGGTGTTAAATGAATTGGGTCAAGAAAAAGTTGATATTATTAAATGGTCACAAGATTCTGAAGAATTTGTAGCTCAAGCTCTTTCGCCGGCAAAAGTTTCACGAGTGGAAATAATGCAGAGAAGAGAAATAAGAGTTTTTGTTCCCGACGATCAAATTTCTTTGGCTATTGGGAAGGGAGGTCAAAACGTTCGTTTAGCGGCAAAATTAACCGGTTGGAAAATTGATGTTCGAAGCGAATCGGCGCCTGAAACTTTAATTGAAGGAGGAGTGGCGGAAGCCGATGAGGAAATAAATGATTATGAAGAAAATGATTTATCACAAGAAACATTAAAAGGAGATTTTGAGGAAGATACAGAATTATCAGAAAAAATCAGAAATTTACTTAAAGAAAATGGTTATGATGATGAGAAATTAAAAACAGCTACCAAGGAAGAATTATTAGCCATTAAAGGTATTGGCGAAAAGAGTGTCGAAAAAATTATTGATTTATATCAAAAATAATTTAATCAAATTAAAAATACCATGCAACACAAAATAAAATATTTACCCCAATCACAAATTGAATTAGAAGTTTCTTTGTCAGATGAAGAAATGAAACCATTTTGGAAAACAGCCAGAAATGAAGTTTTAGAAAATGTTAATTTAAATGGTTTTCGTAAAAGCGCTATTCCTGATGAATTAATTAAAAATACCGATTTAGAAGAAAAAATTTTTGACGAAGCGGCTAATCAAGCTTTTAAACAAAGTATTAAAAAAATAACCGAAGAATTAAATTTAGAATTAATTGGTACGCCAGAAATAAATATTACAAAAATTGCGCCCGATAATGAATTTGTTTATATTCTAAAAAGCGCTATTTTACCTCATCCGGAAATAAAAAATTATAAAGAAATTAGCGGCGAAATTTTTAAGAAAAAAAATAAATTAGAAGTATCAGAAAAAGAAGTAGAAGAGGCTTTAAAATGGCTTCAAAAATCACGATCAAGTTTTAATAAAGTTGATCGAATAATTAAAAAAGGTGATTTTGTGGAATTGCAGATTAAGGCTTTTGTTGACGATAAGGAAATAAAAGATTTTCCAGAAAAGGATCAATTTATAATAGGAGAAGGAGGTTATCCTAAAGATTTTGAAAAACAAATTGAAGGAATGAAAGAAGGAGGAGAAAAAGAGTTTAAAATAAAACTACCCGAAGATTTTTTTAACGAAGAAATAAAAGGTAGAGAAGCAAAATTTCAAGTAAAAGTTTTAAGTGTAAGTGAAATAAAATTACCAGAATTGAATGATGATTGGGCAAAATCTTTGGGCAATTTTCAAAATATAAAAGATCTTACCGATTCTATTAAAGAAGGGATGATTGAAGAAAAACAAATAAAAGAACGAGATCGTTTGCGTTTGCTATTACTTAATAAATTAATTGAAGAAAATGAATTTGAATTACCCGAAATTTTAGTAAAATCAGAAACCGAAAATCAAATGCATTCATTAGAACATTTTTTACAAGATCAAAATTTAAGTTTTGATGATTATTTGAAAAAAATTAAAAAAACAACGAAAGATTTAGAAGACGAAGTACGAAAAGAGGCAGAGAAAACTTTGAAGGGTTTTATTATTTTAAGAACAATTGCTAGCTTGGAAAATATTGTTCCTAATGATAATGAAATAGAGAAAGCAATGAATGATATTTTAAATCAGCAAGTTCAAAGAGGAGAAGATATAAATCAAATTGACAAAGAATCTTTGAAAGAATATATTAAGGAAAGATTAACAAGCGAAAAGGTATTTCAGTATTTAGAAAATTTAGTTAAAGATAGTGAGGAAAATAATAATGAGAATAAAAAAGAAATATCAAAAAATAAAAAATAAAAATAAAGGACGATTAAATTTAAAAAATTATGGAAGAAGAATATTTTAGTATTATTCCAACCGTTATTGAAAAATCACAATTTGGTGAACGAGCCTATGATATTTATTCTCGTTTACTTAAAGAAAGAATTATTTTTTTAGGAGGGCCAATTAATGACCAAGTGGCTAATAGTATTATTGCTCAATTACTTTTTTTAGAACACGAAGATCCTAAAAAAGAAGTTCAGCTTTATATTAATTCACCCGGTGGAGTGGTTACGGCTGCTTTAGCAATTTATGATACCATGCAATATATTAAACCCGATGTTTCAACAATTTGTATTGGACAAGCTGCTTCAGCTGCTGCCATTTTATTGGCGGCTGGCGCAAAAAATAAAAGGTTTACTTTGCCTAATGCCGAGATTTTACTTCATCAAGTAATGGGAGGTGTTGAGGGGCAAGCAGTGGAAATTGAAATTACGGCCAAGCAAATTTTAAAGATTAAAAACAAAGTAAATGAAATTTTATCAAAACACACGGGTCAGCCAATGGAAAAAATTGAAAGAGATACGGATAGAGATTTCTATCTTTCGGCTGAAGATGCTAAAGCTTATGGTTTAATTGATAACATTATTAATAAAGAAAAAAGAGGTATTAAAAAATAAAAATTTATTTTATTTGGAGTGGCGGCAGATTTTTTCTTCAGAAAAAATCTGCCGCCTTATTTTAATTTTATATTCTGGAAAAAAAGAAAAAAAATGATAAGATAGGTCTATGATTGATGAATTAAAAATACTTAAAGATTTAAATGAAAAGCAAAAAGAGGCAGTACTTTATACTGACGGGCCACTTTTAATTGGCGCTGGGGCTGGGTCAGGAAAAACTCGTACTTTAACGCACAAAGTAGCTTATTTTTTAGCAATAGGAATTAAGCCAGAAAATATTTTAGCTTTAACTTTTACTAATAAAGCGGCTGAAGAAATGAAAGAAAGAATTAAAAATCTTTTGGGAGAAGAAAATTTTTCTCAAAAGTTGTTTATTGGCACTTTTCATAAATTAGGAGTAATTATCTTAAAAGATTTATTAAAATTAGTACAACGTCAAAATAATTTCGTGATATTTGATGAAGAAGATAGTTTAAAATTAATTAAAGATTGTTTAAAAGAATTAAATTTACCCAAAGAACAATTTATTCCGACAAATGTTCGCAATGAAATTTCTCGAGCCAAAAACGAGTTAATTTTTTTTACCGATTATGAATTAATGGCGGATAATTTTTTTCAAAAAAATGTTGCCAAAATTTATAAACTATACGAAGAAAAATTATTAAATAGTAATGCTTTTGATTTTGATGATTTGATTACTTTGCCGGTAAAAATTTTTCAGGATCACCCCGAGATTTTAGAAAAATATCAAAATCAATGGCGCTATATTTTGGTTGATGAATATCAAGATACAAATTATTCTCAATATCAACTAATTAAAATGTTAGCTTCTAAATATAGAAATTTGTGTGTCGTGGGAGATGATGATCAATCAATTTATTCATGGCGTCAAGCTGATTTTCGTAACTTTTTGAATTTTGAAAAAGATTGGCCTGATGCCAAAATTATTATTTTAGAAACTAGTTATCGTTTAACTAAAAATATTTTAGCGGCCGCTCAAGATGTAATAAAAAATAATAAGTGGCGTCGGGAAAAAGTTTTGGTTTCAGCTAATAAAGAAGGAAAACCCGTATTCGTTATTCGTACTTATAACGATATTGAAGAAGCTGAATTTATTGTTTCAATGATTCAAAATTTGGTGGACGTTTATCATTATCAATATAAAAGCTTTGCCGTTCTTTATCGAATGAATGCTCAATCAAGAGTATTAGAAGAGATTTTTTTAAAAGCTCATATCCCTTATCAAATTTTTGCCGGAGTAAAATTTTATCAAAGAAAAGAAATAAAAGATATAATTGCTTATTTGAGAATTTTAATTAATCCGGCTGATTTGATAAGTTTTGAAAGAATTATCAATGTTCCAACGCGAGGTATTGGCGCCAAAAAAATATCTTTAATTTTTAAAAATGATGATTATCAAAAAGTTTGGCAAAATTTGGAAAAAATTTCCGAAGCTAAAGAATTTTTAAAAATTTATCAAAAACTAAAAGAAGATATTAATTCAAAAAAAGTAACAAAAATTATTGAAAAATTAGTTGAAAAAATAGATTATCAAAAATATTTAAAAGAGACGAGTCAGCAAGCGGAAGAAAAATGGCAAAATGTTTTAGAATTAATAAGATTAGCTGAAGATTTTGATGAATACGAAAAAGGAAATTTAGCTGATTTTTTGGAAAAGATTTCTCTTTTTCAAGAAGGTGATGAAAAAAATATTAAAGATTTTGTTTCCTTAATGACGCTTCATAGCGCTAAAGGATTGGAATTTGATGCGGTTTTTATTGTGGGAGTAGAAGAAGGAATTTTGCCCTATAGTCAATCACAATATAATGAGGAAGAATTAGAAGAAGAAAGGCGTTTGATGTATGTCGGAATGACTCGGGCAAAAGAAGAGGTTTATTTATTGTGGTCATCGCGACGAAAAATTTTTGGTAATTTACAAATTAATACTTCTTCCCGTTTTTTAGATGAAATACCAGAAAATTTAAAACAAGAAATAGAATTAGATCCATTTAAAGATGTTATTGACAAAGATTACAAAGACGTTGAATTATTAGATGAAAGTGATAATGATAATATAGATGATTTTTAAAAAATTTATGGAATATCAAAAAAAATTAGGTCAAAATTTTTTAATTAATAAAAAGGCTTTAAAAAAAATAATCGCCTTTTTAAATATTTCTCAAAAAAATATTATTGTTGAAATAGGAGCGGGAAGTGGAAATTTAACCGAAGAACTTTTAAAAACAGAAGCGTTAATTATCGCTATTGAAAAAGATGAAAAATTAATAAAAAGATTGGAAGAAAGATTTAGTAATTATTTAACTAAAGATAATAAAAAATTAAAAATTATTAAAGGAGATATTAGAGAAATTTTACCGCTTATTAGTAAAAAATTAAAAAATTATAAAATAGTAGGAAATATTCCTTATTATTTAACTAATCATTTGTTTTATATTTTTCAGCAATTAAAAAATCCTCCTCAACTAATTGTTTTAACCATTCAAAAAGAAGTGGCAGAAAGAATTGTTGCTAAACCACCTAAAGCCAATCAATTAGGAAATATTATTAATTTGTGGGCCAAACCGAAAATTTTATTTCATTTAAAAGCGAAAGATTTTTTTCCTCAACCCAAAGTTGCTTCCAGCGTGATTAAATTAGAAATAAAACCATTTTTTCAGCGTTTAAAAAACGAGGAAGAAATTATTAAATTAATAAAAATAGGTTTTAAACAACCAAGAAAGGTTTTAATCAATAATTTATCAGAAAAATTTGATAAAAATAAAATAAAAAATGTTTTTAAAAAATTAAATTTAGACGAAAAAATAAGACCAGCAGAATTATCATTAGAGATGTGGATAACTATTAATAAAATGCTTAATTATTAATTTATTTTGTTATATAATAAAATAAATAAATGAAACAAAATTTTTATTTAAAAATTAGTTTATCAATTATCGGGATAGCTTTAATAATTGGTTTAATAATTGTTAATTATTCTGATAAAAGTAAAAATACCAAGGAAGCTTTAGCTGACCAAAATAATAAAGGAGATTATATTCTTCAATCTTTTAATTTGCAAAAAACTAATAAAAAATTAGGGGCAAATTTAGAGGATTTAGAAATTTCCGAAGAAGAAAATTTAACTGAAAAAGTAATGTCAGAATTATCTCAACAAATTATTCAATTAAATAAAAATAATGATTTGTCCTCTGGTTATTTAGAAGTTCCTAATGAAGAATTGTTTAGCGAAGAAATGATAGAAAAATATAAAGATTATTTTTTAAAAAATTTATCATTAATAACTATATCCGACTTGACGTTTGATAAAGAAGAACCTCCCTATACCTCTATTAAATATTTTTATGATATTTTACAAATAATTTATGATAAAAAAATAACCAATGATATTGTTGATGAAGCTTTGAATAGTTTTATTGATAGTGAAGACCCTGAATATTTAAAAGATATAATAATAAAATTTAATGAAGCGATTGAGAGTTTTAAAAAGGTGCCTATTCCTTCTTCTTTTGCTGATCTTCATTTGGAATTAATTAATTTAATGATAGAAAAAAAAGTGGTTTTAACAGCGATGTATAATTATCAAAAAGATTCTATTAGTGCAATGGCCGCAATAGAACTTTTTGAAGAATTAGATAATCAATACGAAGAATGGTTATCAAATCTCATTACTAAAATGAAAAATGATGGTGTTCAATTTTCTTATTAAAATATCACATTAATAAAATATATGTTTAAAAAATCTCTAATAATTTTTTTAATAATAATTCTTTTAGGAATAAATTTTTCTAACATTTTAACCGTCAAGGCTCAAACTTATAGAGAAGAACGTCCCATACCAACAATGCCATCTATAGACATTAAAAAACTTGAAATTCCTTCAGCTGAGCAAATGGAACCAGTATTATCATCAGCGCCGGAATCTTTTGAAGTTTCATTAGAAGAAATACTCATTTGTAATACTGGTATTTATAGTTTTATAACAGACGCCCTTAATTCTTTTAAAGCAATAGTTTTAAATCCAGTTTGTCAACTTTTAGGTCGCGAAGCAAGCGTGCTTGGTACTGGAGGAACAGTTGTTTCTGGAATGTGCACTATTAATGTTGGAGGGGCTGACAGTTCTCAAGCATGTAAACAATGGGTTCAACAGAAAAAAGCAATTATAAAAGCCAAAATGGCTGAGATGAAAAAAATAGCTTTAAGAGCGGCAGCAAAATCTTTTGCAGATCACTTAGTTTATGACATAGTTGATTGGATTGGTGGGGAAGGAGAAGATAATAATCCCCAGTTTATTACAAATTGGCGAGATTTTTTCAGTGAGGTAGCTGATGACGCGACGGGACGATTTATTAAAGAGGCAAAACTTTCAAAATTATGCGAACCATTTAGATTTTCTGTTCAATTGCAACTTCAAACACCGGGCACACCGGGCAGACCAACGCTTCCCACCTGTACTCTAAGTGATGTTGTAAATAATATAGAATCTTTTTATGAAGATTTTAATAATGGTGGTTGGTTTGCTTTTGAAGAAGCAAGTTATCCATGGAATAACAGTATCGGAGCAATGTTAATGGTTAATGATAATTTGGCTCTTGAAATTGAACTAGCTAAAGAAGCTGCCGAAAAAGAAACTCAAAGTGGTTATAAGCCAACAAAATATTGCCTAGAAGTTGAAATAAATGAAGAGACTGGTGAAGAAGAATGTGTTAAAGAAATGGTTAGTATTCCGGGAGATATAAAATCCAATATGGCCTCAAAAGCCATTACTCAGCAATTAGATAAAACCGAAAATTATCTTTTAACAGAAAGTGATTTAGAATATTATGAAAAACTGATTTCTAATGCTTTAGTTAGTCGATTAATTAAAATTGTTAAAGAATCTGAAATTATTGGCAATAAATCATATAGCCAAGGATTATTAAAAGGGAATTTTCTTAGAACAGAAACTACTCCAGCTACTGCGACTTTACAAAAATATAGTTGTAAAGAGTATGATGGGAATAAAGTTTGCGAACCAGATTCTAATGGCAGTTATCAGTCAAAAAAAGATTGTGAAGATAATTGTGAATCTGATCTAACATCTTCTATAAAGTATCTTTGTAATGGTAAGTTTAATATGTGTTATATAAGTAATAAGGGTGAATTTTCTACTAAGGAGGAATGCGACTTTTTTTGTTCAAAGTCAAAACCAAGATGGAAGTGTATTGAGAAAGCTGGAGCTTGTGTTGAATTACCTTCTGTTATGAATGAGGGTGTATATTTCTCTCCAATATCTTGCCAAAATAATTGTAACCCTCCACGCTATAGTTGTAATAATGGAGCGTGTGTTCCAGATGATAAGGGTAATTATACATACGCGACTTGTAAAATTGATTGTAAACCTTCTGTTTCTCCATCTCCAACCTCAACGCCTTCTGTAAAGTATCTTTGTAATAGTTACAATGACGCGTGTTATATAAGTGATAAAGGTGAATTTTCTACCGAGGATGAATGCGATCATTATTGTGAAGAGTTAAATCCTCTTGAACGTTGGAGTTGTAATAAGGACATTGGAAGTTGTGTTAAATCATTTGATGGTAAGGGTGATTATATCTTTCAAGATACTTGCAATAGTTATTGTAAATCTCCAACACCTTCTGTTTCTCCCTCTCCTTCTCCAACACCTTCTGGACACTATCGTTGTGATAATGGAATTTGTGTTCCAGATGAAGAGGGTGAGTATACAAGTTACTCGAGTTGCATAAGGGGTTGTAAACCTTCTGTTTCTCCTTCTCCAACACCTTCTGTAAACTATAGTTGTTATGATGGACAGTGTGTTGAAGATGAGGGTGGTGAGTATTCAACTCTTAGGAGTTGCATAAGTGCTTGTGAACCTTCTGTTTCTCCCTAACATCTTCTGTACTCTATTGTTGTGATGATACCGCTAATAAGTATGTTATAGATAATGGTGAGTATTTAGATATTGATGTTTGTAATGCTAATTGTAGTTTAATTATCAAATATGTTTTTAAAAAATATTGGGTTAAAAATTAAAAAAATATTAAAAAATACCAAAATTAGAAATGGATTGATGTTGGGTTTGTTGTTTTGTTTTATATTTGTTTCTTCGGCTAAAGCAAGTCTTATTGAAAAAATAACAGGAGATGCATTATCCAGTCCATTTATTTGGATGGGTAATTTAGTTTCATTCGTAGCTAATCAAATTATAATTTTAGAATCAAAACTTTTATCTTTAATTGTTGATGCTTCGGTTTTTACCAAAATGCCAGTAGTGATAACTGGTTGGAAAGTAGCCCGTGATTTTGCTAATTTGTTTTTTATTGCTTTGTTAGTATATGTGGCTTTTGGTTATATTTTACGAATTAATACTAAAAACAATCAAAAGCTTTTGGTTAATATTATTGTAATGGCTGTTTTGATAAATTTTAGTTTAATGATTGGTGGTATTATTATTGATTTTTCTAATGTCTTTTTTAATTATTTTCTTTTTGGGCCATCAGCGGGTTCGTCTGAAGGAAGAGGGATTTATATTTCTAATGCTTTAGCTAACGCCTTTCAATTACAAAAATTTCTTAATTATCAAGAAGCCGATGATTCTTTAACGCCTGTTCAGCAAAAGTTAGAAAACAAATTCGACGATTCAAGCATAGGTGACAAAGTTTTTATGTCTATAGTTCGATTAATATTTAGCATTATTTTTAGTTTTATGGTAATTGTTGTTTTAGGAGCTTTGGTGGGAACATTATTAGTTCGGCTTTTTTCTTTGTGGATATTGTTAATTTTAGCTCCTTTGGCTTGGGTAGTAAATTTGTTTCCTATTCCAACTCTAAAGAGGCTTGGAGGAGAATGGTGGGGTAATTTTTTAAAGCAATGTTTTATTGCGCCAGTAATTGGATTTTTTGTTTATTTAGCTTTATTAACAGCAAGTAATTTTAAATCATTAAAATTTAGTGATGCTTATATGGCGCAATTTAATCAAGGATTATTTGGTGGTTCTACTAACACGATGTTTAATATATTAAGTGTTTTGCAATTACTTTTGGTGATTGGTTTTTTAGTTGGAGGATTAATGGCTGGTCAAAAATTAGGAGATGGCGCTTCAAAGGCAGCATTGGGGTTTGCTAAAAAAACAGGAGATAGGGCAGGAAAAATGGTAGTTTCAGGTGGTAAAAAATTAGCAGTGGGAGCTGCTACTCCAGCGGCCAAAGGAATACAAAAGGGGTTAGAAAAATCTTCTAAGGGTATAAAAACAGTCGCTGCTTTAACGGGTGTAACCAAATTAAGTCGAGGGATAGTAGCTCAATCAGAAGAAAATAAGAAAAAAGCTAATGAAAAGAAAATGAAAAAATATGAAGGTTATGATAAAAGTCAATTAGAAGGAATAATAAAAACTTTTGCTAACGATAGACACGAAAAAGCAGCGGCTTTGGCGGCTTTAGCTAAGAAAACCGATGGTGATATTGGTCTTAAATTTAAAGATAATGTAGATTTATTATCAAAATACGGATTTAATAATGAGTATAAGAGTGTAATGAAAGCTCATCCAGAGTGGAATAAAAAAATCTTAGAAACAGCTAATAATGTTGTTGATGGAAAAGCATTCACTAATCAATTAGCTGACGTTATTTCTGAAGAATTCAAAGGAAAAGACCCGACTGAAATTAAAATTCCAACCTTGCCTGATAAAAATGACCCTTCTTATATGCAATTATCTACAGTAAGAGACGGTATTATTCAATGGAAGGCCAAAACTACTGAACCTAAAGAATTAGGACGTTCATTAATGTTAGCTAATAAAAACAATCCTAGTCAACTAAATAATGATATTAATAAGATACTTGATGATATTTATAAAAATGATGAACAAGCGCAATTTAAACTACTTGATTCCTTGAATAATTATCCGTTGGGCGCTAAGACTATAGAAGATGATGCTAAATTAAAAGGAATTTATGAAAATTTATTATCAAAATATGATAAGAGCGCAATGAACGTTCATCCAGAGTGGAATAAAAAAATCTTAGAAACAGCTAATAATGTTGTTGATGGAAAAATATCCATCAATCAATTCGTTGAAGTTGTTTCTGAAGAATTCAAAGAAAAAGACCCGGCTGAAATTAAAATTCCAACCTTGCCTGATAAAAATGACCCTTCTTATATGCAATTATCTACAGTAAGAGATGGTATTATTCAATGGAAGGCCGAAACTACTGAACCTAAAGAATTAGGACGTTCATTAATGTTAGCTAATAAAAACAATCCTAGTCAACTAAATAATGATATTAATAAGATACTTGATGATATTTATAAAAATGATGAACAAGCGCAATTTAAACTACTTGATTCCTTGAATAATTATCCGTTGGGCGCTAAGACTATAGAAGATGATGCTAAATTAAAAGGAATTTATGAAAATTTATTATCAAAATATGATAAGAGCGCAATGAACGTTCATCCAGAGTGGAATAAAAAAATCTTAGAAACAGCTAATAATGTTGTTGATGGAAAAGCATTCACTAATCAATTAGCTGACGTTATTTCTGAAGAATTCAAAGGAAAAGACCCGACTGAAATTAAAATTCCAACCTTGCCTGATGAAAATGATTCTTCTTATAAACAATTATCTGCAGTAAGAGACGGTATTATTCAATGGAAGGCCGAAACTACTAAACCCGAAGAATTAGGACATTCATTAATGTTGGCCAATAAAAAGACTCCTGATCAGCTAAATAGTGATATTAATAAACTGATTGATGATATTTATAAAAATGATGAACAAGCGCAATTTAAACTACTTGATTCCTTAAATAATTATCCGTTGGGCGCTAAGACTATAGAAAGTAATGATAAATTAAAAGGAATTTTTGATAACTTGAAAAAGAAAGAAATTGAGAGAAAGGCCAAAGAAGAAGCAGCCAAAGAAAAAATAAAAGAAGATAGCAAAAAAAATATTATTTATGATCAATTTGGTAATCCTATAAACCAATAAAATAAAACTATAAATATGAATGAAAAAGAATTAATTAATCAATATAATCAATTACCTGATAAAATTCAGGATTTATTGATGAGTGAAGAAATTGCCGATCTCATTAAAAATGAGACAGATATTAATGCTCTTTCTTTAGAAAAAAAACATATTATTTCCAAAATAGTAGGCGATGTTCTTTTGGGAAATTTATCTTATAAAGATTTTACTCCAACCTTAATTGATCAACTAGCCATTAATCCAGTTATAAGTAAAAATATTGCTCAAAAAATAGAAAGTCAAATATTTTTTCCCATCAGAGAAGATCTGGAAAAAATTTATCGTAGATTTTCTTTTAAAGAAGAATCAACAAAAGAAGAGTCAGAGGTAGAATCAAACAAAGAATTGAAAGAAGAAATAAAAATAGAAGAGGTGCCATTAAAAGAAGAATTAGAAAAACCAATAGAATCAGCTATTTTTGCTCCTCCAATAATTGAATCAACAGTAAATAATAACGAATTTTTATCAGAAATTCAGCCAGTAGCAACGAAAAAAAATATTCTCATTGAAGAAAAACCCATTGAGAAAACAACAAATAAACGTTCATTTAAATCTTTGTTTCATTTTAGAAAATCTAACGAAGAAAAAACTCCATCACCTATTATTATTGGCAAAGAACAAGAAGAAATTGTTAGACCAGTTTTAGAAGAAAAATCACCTTGGATTATTTCTTTTGATGAAATTAAGCCATCAAAAGAAAAAATTGTTTCAAAAATAGAACTTGATGGTAATAAAAATAAAGTAAATAACGAAGAAATAAAAACACCGCTAGCCACTGATGAATCTTTAGATAGATCAATGGAAAAAAGAATTTTTCAAACACCTTCGGAATTTGTCAAAGATCTTTCTAGTGTTGAAATTCCTTCAGAAGATTTTTTAGTTACGAAAGAAAAATTGGAAGAAAAAAAACAAAATATTGAAGTAAAACCAGAAATAAGTTTGGAAATAAAAAATGAGCAAAAACAAGAAATAAAACCCGAGATTACTTCAATAACAGAAGCGCCAATAAAAGTAGTAAATTATTCTGAAAACGGAAAAGATATTTCTTTAAAAAATTTAGAAGAATTGCCGGAAAATTTTAGTGTTGAAAAACAATTTGAGAAACCAGCGTTTAATTTTTCTAAATTAGAAACAGAAAGTTTAACACCTCAATCAACTCCAATTAATAATATTCAAACTGAATCAGTTGTTTTTTCGCCTGAATCAGAAAAAAAATCATTAGAGCAATTAGCATCTCGTTCAGAAAATATCAGCGAGCCATTAAAAGAAGAAAAAAAAGTTGATCTAGTTGAAGATTTGGTTTTTAAGCCAGATAAAGAACAAAATGAAGAACAAATTTTAAAGGAGGAAAACAAAAAAATAATTGAAACTATTGAAAAAAATAAGGAAGAAAAAAATGAGATTGAAATAAAAGAAGAAAATTCAAATATTTCTCAAGAAAGTATAATTAATAAACCAAAAGAAGAAATATCAAATATTCCTCAAGAAAATATTATTGATTTAAGAAAATTAAAATTCTAATTATATGTCAATAACACAAGTTCCTCAATTTATAGATATGGAAGCCAAAATTATAGGGCCATTAACCCTGAGGCAATTTTTGTTTATTGCGGCTGGGGGTGGTTTAATTTTTGGTTTGAGCTTTATTTTACAAACTGGCTTATTGATTATTGTTGGTCTTTTTATTGCCGCTTTATCAATTGCTTTGGCTTTTGTAAAAATTAATGAGCAACCTTTATATAAAGTTATTATCAACGCTTTCAAATTTTATATCAGTCCTCGTTTATATACTTGGAAGCGTCAACCAAAAAGTAAAGAGTTGATAAAACCCGTAAAACCAATAGTCGAAAAATCAAAAACTCAACAAAGACGTTTAACTTCTGAAGAATTGCAAAAAATCGCTGAGGAATTAGAAAATAAAAAATAATTATGTTAGGAAATTCTGTTTCAACTGAAAAATTTGTAAGCATTAAAACCATCAGAGATGATAGTGTCATTTTAAAAGACGGTTCATTAAGAGCGGTTGTGATGGCATCGGGTATTAATTTTGATTTACTTTCTGAATCAGAACAGGATATGATTATTAATGCTTATCAAAATTTACTTAATGGCTTAGATTTTACTTTGCAAACTCTTGTTCATTCCCGAAAAATAAATATTAATAATTATTTAAAAAAAATTAAAAAAAGAGAAACTCAAGAAACTAATAATTTATTAAGATTACAAATAGGAGAATATTATAATTTTATTGATGAATTAGTAAAAACTTCTAATATTATGGTAAAAAGATTTTATTTAATTATTCCTTATTCAGCTATGCCAACAGAAATAGCAACAATGAGTGGTTCTTTATCTCAGGTTTTTCAAAAGATACCTTTTGGCAAAAAAGAAACACCTAAACAATTAGAACAAAAAGAAGAGTTGGACTTTATAAATCAAAAATTACAATTAAGTCATCGAGTAAACGCCGTTATCACAGGGCTCAAGCCAATGGGAATTAATGCTATTCGTTTAAAAACGCCAGAATTAGTAGAATTATATTACAATTTTTATAATCCAGAAAAACAAGAAAGGACTGATTTAACCATTGCGTCGGAATTAGAAGATTTATCTTCAGAAGAAGATAATAATTTTTAATAATAAAAATATGCCAGATTTTTCTTTGTTTCAATCAAAAAAAGACGAAAATATAAATATTCCTAAAGTTTCGCAAACCGGTTCTCAAACTATTTCAGAAATTTTAACACCGCCGGCGTTAGAAATAGAATCTAATTATTTAAGATTAGGAGATTTATATGTGAAAACCTTTTGTATCATTTCTTATCCTCGTTATTTAACTACGGGCTGGTTTTCACCAATTATTAATATTGATCAAACGGTTGATGTTTCTATTTTTGTTGAGCCAATTGATACTGCTGTGGCTTTAAAAAAACTACGACGAAAAGTAGCTCAAGTTGAAGCCCAATTAATGGAAAAAGAAGAAAAGGGAACGGTAAGAGATCCAGTTTTAGAAACAGCTTATTTAGATTTAGAAAATTTACGAGATGCTTTACAGCAAGCGAGGGAAAAATTATTTGAAGTGGGAGTTTATATTTGTATTTACACTTCTAATCTAAAAGAATTAGAAATATTAGAACAAAAAGTTATTAATTTTTTGGAAGGGAAAATGATTTATATTAAACCAGCTTTATTTCAACAAGATAAAGGATTAGAATCTTGTTTGCCATTAAATATTGATCGATTAGGCGTGCATTCAACTTTAAATTCATCTCCCGTAGCTACTTTTTTTCCATTTATTTCTTTGGATTTAACTTCTGATGAAGGAATTTTATATGGTATCAATCGCCATAATAATAGTTTGGTTATTTTTGATCGTTTTTCTTTGGAAAATGGTAATATGGTTATTTTTGCTAAAGCCGGGGGTGGTAAATCTTATTTTTCTAAGTTAGAAATTCTACGTTCATTGATGATGGGAATTGATGTTATAGTAATTGATCCAGAAAAAGAATATGCTCATTTAGCCGAAGTAGTAGGTGGTTCTTTTATTAATATTTCTTTAACGTCAGAACATCACATTAATCCTTTTGATTTACCTCCATCAAGACCGGATGAATCATCGGCCGAAATTTTAAAATCAAACATTTTAAATCTCACGGGGTTATTAAAAGTAATGTTAGGCGATTTAACCTCGGAAGAAGTTGGAATTTTAGACAGGGCATTGGCTGAAACTTATGCTTCGCGTGATATTACACCGGATAGTGATTTTTCTAAATTAATTCCGCCATTAATGGAAGATTTGCAAGCCGTGCTTGAAAGTATGGAAGGGGGTGCTTCTTTGGCTGATCGTTTATATAAGTTTACGCGTGGTACTTTTGCCGGGTTTTTAAACCAACCAACTAATATTGACATTGATAATCGATTAGTAGTGTTTGGTATTAGAGACTTAGAAGATGAATTGAGACCAGTGGCAATGTATATGGTTTTAAATTTTATTTGGAATTTAATTCGCTCCCAATTAAAAAAAAGAATTTTAGTAGTAGATGAAGCTTGGTGGATGATGAAATATCCGGCTGGTGCTGATTTTCTTTTTGGACTAGTAAAGCGTTGTCGTAAATATTTTATGGGCGTTACTACTATTACTCAAGATGTGGAAGATTTTATTCGTTCACCTCAAGGAAAGCCAATTATTACTAATTCTGCTCTGCAGCTTCTTTTAAAACAATCACCTGCTTCAATAGATGGGATAGGAGAAACTTTTAATTTGACTGAAGCCGAAAAGCAACTTTTATTAGAGGCAAATGTTGGGGAGGGAATATTTTTTGCGGGAGCTAAACATGTGGCTATTAAAATCATTGCTTCTTATACAGAAGATCAAATTGTTACTACTAATCCATCTCAATTATTAGAAATTGAAAAGGCGAAAAAAATTTTTGATGATAGTTTGAAATAATTTTTCATTTGTCAATTTAAAAAATAAATTTTATAATTATGGAAGAAGATGAAATTTTACAACAGAATGGAGTAAATGAAGAAGAAGAGACGGAAGAATCTAATGAAAATTCTTCGCCAAAGATAACTTTTATTGAACTTATTCTTTTTCCTTTACCTCTATCAATTATTGCTGATTTAGTTGATTTAATTAGTTGGACGGGTATCGGAACAATGATTAGTTGGGGTTTGGATATTTTATCAGCTGGTAGTTTAACATTATATTTATTTTTGAGAGGATTAAGAGGGGAATTTATGCTTTTATCTGGAGTAGTAGAAATGATTCCCGGCATTGATTTTTTACCCATTAGAACTGCTACTCTCTTATTACTTTATTTTAAACAAAAAAATCCTAACGTAGACAAAACGATAGAAAAATTAGGAAAAATAATTAAAAAATAAATAAAATATGGACAAGAAAAAAATATTTATATTAGGATTTATTTTATTGAGCTTTCTATTAGTTATTTTTTTGATAGAAAAAAATGTTGTTTTAGCGCAAGTTAATAAATTACCGCAAAGCTTTTTGTATTTAACATGGGAGTCGAATGGTATTGTCCCGATTGATTATCAAGCCAAAGCTCTACCCGCCCAATTAGCAATAATTAAAGTATCGGTTCAACCATTGATTTATTCTAAAGGAGCTTATTTAAATTCTGATAATTGGAATTATCGTTGGTATATTGATAACGATTTGATTAATGAAGGAGTGGGATTAAAAGAAATTCGTTTTACAGCCGATAAGTTTAATGGAACTTCTTATGTTGTAAAAGTGAAAGTTTTAAGTCCAGTTTCTTCAACGCCATTTGAAAAAAGTATTACTATTAATTTAGCTAATCCTCTGGTTTTTATAAAAAATAGTGATACAAATAGTATTATAATTAATACTGGTGTAGTTAATAGCGATGTTGTTAAATTAGAAGCTGTACCATTTTTCTTTAGTAGTTATGATGCCAATAAATTCAATTATAAGTGGACTATTAATAATAAACGAGAAATAGATTTTGATAATAAAAAAGAAATTTTTGTCTTTAATTTAGAAGATAATTTAGAAACATTTCCTGTTAAATTAGTAGTTGAAGATGTTGGAAAATTTATTGTTAGAGCAGAAACGGCCATTAATATAAATTTTGTAAAATGAATAAAAAAATAATTTATCTTATTGTTTTAATATTTTTAGGCCTTTTTTCTAATGAGGTAATTTTGGCTCAATCAACTTCTACGGCTTCTACGACTAATCAAGAAGTACTTCTCACTGGCGGAGGAAAATGTTTAGAAATTCCTTTACCATTTATTGATCAATGTCCATCAACTCCAGCAGATTATTTGTCAGGATTATATAGATTGGCTTTATCAATTGGTGTAATTGCAGCTGTAGCTATGGTAATTATTAGTGGTATTAAATATGCTATGAGTGGAGATAATGCGAGTAAGCAAAAAGAAGCGCGAGATCAAATTATGGATGCTGTAATTGGATTAGTAATACTTTTTGCTTCTGTTTTAATACTTCGGACAATTAATCCCGACTTAGTTAATTTAGGTAATTGGTTACCACCAACAGGAGTGCCAGAAATGGAATATAATTGGAGTGCTTACGAGTATTCAGAAAAACAAATTAAAGATTTAAAGAAAAAGTGTAAAGATTGTAACGAGTTTTGTAATGATAAGTATGACGATGAAGACGATGAAGAAGAATTAGCAGAATGTTTAGATTATTGTAGTTCTTCGCCAAAATTTTGTAATAATGCAGCTAATAAAATTGAACCACCTCCTTCACCATCTCCTTCACCATCTCCTTCGCCATCTCCTTCATCATCCACTTCACCCTTCTTTTCACCCTCCTATGCTCCACCACCCCTTTTATAGTCCTCAAATTTCTTCTACTCTCACATTTAATCCTGTTTCTTTACGTTAATAAACGAAAAAAATTATATGAAAAAAAATATTATTATTACTATAGTTGTTATTATATTAATTGCCGGTTTGGCATTAGGTTTTTATTATTTTTATTTTAAACCACAAGCCGAAATCAATGAAACTTCCTTGTCAGAAAAAGGGGGAGGAATTTTACCAACAATAACTGTTTCGCCTACGCCTTCAACAACATTAGAAAATATACCAACTTTTTTTCAGCCTGTTTTGAAAAAATTAACTACTAAAAATATTTTAGCCTTTTGGCAAAGTAGCACCTCTACTTTACAATATTTAACTCCAGATGGTTTGTTTGAAATTAATCATTTTGACTTAAAAGAAGAACAAAAAGATTTGGGTATTAATTTTTCAACAATTTTATCTATTGAGCCATCAACAAAAGGAAAAGTTTTAATTAAATATTTAGCTGAGGGAGCAACAAAACCAGCTTATTCGATTTTAGACATTAATACACGAGAAATTAAAAATTTAGATTTATATGTTAAAAGTGCTACGTGGTCGCCGGATGGGAATAATTTAATTTATTATTATTCGGATAGTCCTCTCTATTATCAAGAAAATTTTAAAGAATCAAGTTATTTAGCTCAATTAGATAAAAATTTAGCTAATCGAAAAATTATAATGAATTTTAAAACTTCGGGCGATATCAATCTTTTATGGCCCGAATCAAATACTGTTTATATTATTGAAAAACCCAGCGGGATGAATGAATCAACCATTTTGTCTTTTGATTTAAAAAATAAAATTTTTACCCCTTTTGTTAATGGAAATGGTTTAATTTTAAAATGGGATCATTTAGGAAAATACGGTTTACTTTTTAGAGTTGAATCAAATAATCAACAACCTAAATTAAGTTTGATTAATAAAGATGCTTTGGTTTTAGCCGAAATACCTAATATTACATTGCCAGATAAATGTGTTTTTGCTAATAATAAGTCATTACTTTATTGTAGTATTTTTGTTAATCCTAATTTTGGGGGCATATGGCCAGATGTTTATTATATGGGTATGTATCCTTTTGATGAAATGATTTACGAGATTAATTTAGAGACCTTAGAAGCGAAATTACTGAATAATAATACTTTTAGAATTAAAGATATTAAAATAAGTAATGATGATAAATTTTTATTCTTTTTTGACGAAAAAACTTATAATTTTTATAGTTTAAGTTTAGAGCCCGAAACAATAAGTAATTCTTTAATTGAATCAACAAATACGTCGTCAGCCGATTATTTAAATAACAATACTTCAAATTCAACGTCTTCTCAATAAATTAAGTTAGAAATTAAAAAATCGCTTCTTTTTGTTGAAGCGATTTTTTAATTTTTGCTCATTTAAATTTATGGATAAGGTTTTATAATCAAACAACGTTCAGGTTCTTCACCAACACTTTCAGTTGTTACATTAGGATTAATAGCTAATTCTAAATGAATGATTCGTCTTTCATAGGCATTCATTGGCGGTAATTTTATAGGATTTTTAGTAACAATAACCTTATGAGCAGTTTCCTTAGCTAATTTTTTTAACCGTTCTTCTTGTTCTTTGTGGTAATTATTTACATCAATATTAATTTTTTTAGGATAATTTAGTTTTTGAGCTACTAAACGAATAAGAATTTCTAAATTTCTTAAAGTGGAGCCATCTTTGCCGATAAAAAATTTTCCATTGTCGGTTTTAATATTTATTAAAACAACCTCGTCGTTTTCAATGGTATCAAATTGAGCATCTTCAATATTAAAAAAGTTTAAAATATTTTTGATAATTTGAACAATTTCTTCCATAGCAATTATTAATTATCTTTAACGGTTTCAATTTTCTCCTCGACCTTTAGATTTTTTTTGATAAACCATTGTTGAGTTATGCTAAATAAAGTAGTAACAGACCAATATAATCCTAAATTGGAAGGCAATCCTAATAAAATGATAAAAGTAATAGCTGGTCCAATAAAAACCATTTGTTTTTGAAAGACATTAACCATTTTTTGAGTAGGGTCAGACATTGTTTGAGAATTTGAAAATGAAGGCAGCGATAATTTAGTGGAAATATATTGTAAAACAGCAGAGATAATAGCTAAAAAAATATTAGGTTTGTTTAAATCAACTATTCCCAAAAACAAAGGATTTATATTTTGAGGAAGATTAACAAAGGAATATAAGTTATTTTGAAGAATTTCTGGACTGAATCCCATTAAAAAAACTCGATAGACAGCTAAAATAATCGGCAATTGAATAAGAGAAATAAAACAACTTCCAAAGGGATTAACTTTATGTTTACTATATAATTCCATTTGAGCTTTAGCTAATTTTTCAGCATCATTTTTATATTCTTTTTGAATTTTTTTAATAGTTGGTTGTAATTGATTAATAATTAGTTGTTGTCTAGTGCTTTTATAAAATAGAGGAGCTAAAATAAGACGAATAATAATTGTTAAAATAATAGTAGCCATTCCAATGTCTGGCCACGGTAAGATGTTATAGATAAAAATTAATAGATTAAAAATTGGTTGAATGAAGGTAATGTAAAATAAATTTCCCATTTTTGTTAATTTTTTATAAAACCGCTACAACGACAAAATCTTAAAAAAGCCATTTTAGAACCTTTTATGCTTCCGCTTTCTTTTATTACTCGATAGGCATATATTGAACATGTTTCTTCTTCTTCAAAGCGACAATGATGAGGAAGAAAATAAAAATTTTTTAATAATCCCGTTGAAGGAGATAAAAATATTTGATAAATTCTAATTAAAAAAAGTAAAAAATATTTCATAAAATATAATTAAATCAAATTTTCTTTTTCTAAAGTTTTTTTAATAATTTCTTCTATTTCTTTAAAACTTTTTTCAGCTAAAGAAATTTTAGCAATTATAATTAAATTTAATCCAGAAGTTTGAAAATTTATTTGATCAAAGATTGATTTAAAACGTCGACGAATTAAATTTCTTTGATGAGCTTTTTTAAATGCCCTTTTAGGAACTATAAAAGCCAAGCGATTTTTAGGGTCGTTATTTTTTAGATAAATGAGAGTAAATAGGGGATTATTAATTTTTTTTCCTTCTTGAAAAATTTTTTTAAAATCCCGTTCTTTTTTAATAATAGAATATTTTCTCATTAAACTGTTAAACGTGTACGACCCTTCCGTCGTCGTCTTTGAACAACTTTTCTTCCTCCCGGTTTTCTCATTCGTTTGATAAAACCATGAGTTTTTTTTCTTTTTCTTTTTTTGGGTTGGTAGGTTGTCGACATATATTTTATTCTAACATAAATTTTGATTTTTACAATAATTGTTTATGATATAATTAAAATATTAAATAATTAAATAAAAAAGAAAATTTATGAGTGAATTTTCTGAAAAAGAAATTAAAAAATTAGTAAAGAAAGCTCAAAATGGTGATGGAGATTCTTTTGGGGAAATTTATGAAATTTTTATAGAGCGAATTTATCGCTATATTTATTTAAAAGTTAGCAATAAAGAAGTGTCGGAAGATTTAACTCAACAAGTTTTTGTTAAGGCTTGGAGTAGTATTTCCGATTTTAAATTTAAAAAAAATCCTTTTAGCAGTTGGTTATATTCTATTGCTCGAAACACTGTTATTGATTTTTATCGAAAGAAAAAACCAGATTTTAGTCTTGATGAAGAGATTAAAATTGATATTTTTGACGAAATAGACATAAATGAAAGATTAATCAACAAAGAACAGCTCGATAAAATAATAAAAAAAATTTATCAATTACCAGAAGAACAAAAAGAGTTATTAATTTTACATTTTATTGAAGATTTAAGTTATGATGAAATAGCTAAAATAATGAAAAAAACACCTTTAAATTTACGAGTATTACAACATCGAGCATTGAATCGATTAAAAAAAGAATTAGAAAATAGCGATTAATCTAAAAACCCCTTAAATAAGGGGTTTTTAGATTTTGTCCGAACAAATTAAATAATTTGTCTATTTTACAGCTTCTTTTAAAGCTTTGCTTGCTCTAAATTTAGGCTTCACAGAAGCGGCAATTTGAATTCTTTCGCCAGTGCGTGGGTTAATTCCTTCACGAGCTGCTCGGCGAGCTACTTTGAAAGTACCAAAACCACTAATTGCTACTTCTTCTCCTCGGGCTAAGGTATTGGTAATTGTTTCAAAAATAGTTTCAACAATTTCTTTGGCTTGTTTTTTACTATCTAATTCAAATTTGTTTAAAAGTGCTTCAACTAATCCTTCTTTTGTCATTTTTTTAGTTATTAACCGACCTTTGGAAATAGGAAATATCCTATATAAATTATATCATATATTAGATAGTTTTTACAAGTAAAAACAAAATATTTGTGGATAACTTTTAGCGGGCATATTCAACGGCTTTTGTTTCTCGAATAACATTAACTTTGATTTCACCGGGATAATTTAATTCATTATGAATTTTTGTGGCTATTTGTTTGGCTAAGTTTAAAGCGCCCAAATCATCTATTTTTTCTGGAAGAACAAAAATTCTTAATTCTCGACCAGCTTGAACAGCATAAGCTTTTTGAACACCATCGAAAGAAAGAGCTATTTTTTCTAAATTTTCTAATCGTTTTAGATAATTTTCAATATTATCTCGACGAGCGCCCGGTCGGCTAGCTGAAATTGCTTCGGCGGCGGCTACGATATATGATTCTGGGGTTTCAAAAGGATAATCTTCATGATGGGGTTCAATGGCTTTAATAATTTCTTCTGAAATGCCATATTTTTGAAGAATTTTTCTACCCAATTCCACATGAGTACCTTCAACTTCATGATCAATAGCTTTGCCAATATCATGGAGGAGAGCTCCTTTTTTAGCTACATCGACATTAGCGCCCAATTCAGAAGCGATCATTTTAGCTAAATGAGCCGCTTCAATTGAATGTTGCAAAACGTTTTGGCCATAACTGGTGCGATAATTTAATCGGCCTAATAAATAGATAATTTCTTTTGGTAAATCTAGAATTCCCAATTCAAAAGCTGCATTTTCTCCCGCTTCTTTAATTTTTTCGTTTAATTCTTTTTTTGCTTCTTCGGCTTTTTCTTCAATTTTAGCTGGTTGAATTCGACCATCTTTAATTAATTTTTCTAAAGTAATTTTAGCTAACTCTCTTCTTAATGGATCAAAAGATGACAGGACAATGGTGTCAGGTGATTCGTCAATGATAATATCAACACCCGTTGCTCTTTCTAAGGCTTTAATATTTCTTCCTTCGCGACCAATAATTTTACCTTTTAATTCTTCGTCATTTATCGAAAAAACAGAAGTAGTCATTTCACTGCTAACGGAACGAGATAATCTTTGAATATTTGTTTCTAAAATTTCAGCTGCTTTTTTTTCTAATTCATCTTGTTTTTCTTTTTCTAATTTTCTTAATAAATCAGTAATTTCTTGTTGGCGAGTTTTTTCTAATTGATCAAATAATTCTTTTTTTGCTTGTTCAATAGATAAGTTAGCTACTCGTTCTAATTCTTTTTGAGCTTCTTGTCTCAGTGATTCTACCTTCTCTTTTATTTCTTTAACTTTTTTTATGTTATCTTCTAAACTACGATTTTTTTCTTCTGTTTCGGTTAATTTTTGATTTAATAATTCTTCACGATGATTTAATCGTTGCTCAAAAAGCGAAAGTTCGCGTTTTCTTTCTTTTTCTTCTTTTTGAGCATCATCTAAAATAGCCGCTGCTTTGTCTTTGGCGGTTAAAATAATTTCTTTTGCTTTGGTTTTTGCTTCTTCTAACTGAGTTTTTATTTTTTGTTCGGCTGATTTAATTTGTCCTTTAACGATGTTTTGACGAATTAAATAGCCAATAATAATACCAAAAATAAAGGTGATTAAAGAAACCACAATAAGCTTGTCCATAGGATTGGATTTCGCGTTTCAAAAATTGTGATTTTGGATAAATTTTTTCCACAAGTTTTTTATAGCGAAATTAAGATTAATTGACGAAGTTAAATTAAATACTTTTTTATTATACTGCCGATTTTTAAAAATGCAAGAATAAAAAAAGCAGGTAAAACCTGTTTAAATTTAATTTTGTCAAATTTATTTTTTTAAGGGTGGCCTAAGGGATTTGAACCCTTGACCTCCTCGGCCACAACGAGGCGTTCTAGCCACTAAACTAAGGCCACCATTAATTAACTCTTTTTATTTTATTCTTAAAACTTTTTTTGTCAAAAATTAAATAATTTATTATTAATAATTAGACAAATTTATTGCTAAAAGCCGAGGGATCCTTTGCCTGCCTAAGGCAGGAATCCCATCCACAGTAATGATTGCTGATTATTGCTGAAATCCATGGGATCCTTCGGGCTTCGCCTTCAGGATGACAATAAAAAAAACAACAGTCATTCTGAACGAAGCCCCGCCTACGGCGGGCAGGCCTGCCCGCCGTAGGCGGGGATTGAAGCCTGCCTACCGGTAGGCAGGCCTGCCCGCCGAAGGCGGGAATCCCACGCACAGCAGTGATTGATGATTTTTTAAAATCAGACTAATAAATACTTATTTTAAAAAATTATTTTAATAGCGGCGAAATTCTAAAAGAATTTCGCCGCCGCAACTCACGCTACAATTCATTTTATTCGTTTGTACGTTTATTTGATGAAATCCAAACTTTTTTGAACAGAACTGACCGTTTTGTTCCACCCTGCCGCCGTGCCGAGTCGCCCTCGCGTTTAATTTTTCAAAAAGAAGAAAGCAGCTAAATTGATTTTTCGATAATTTTAATGTAAAATTAGAACTATGAGGTATAGATATTTGTGGCCAAATTTTTATAAAAAGCAGCTAAAAATTTTATTCCCTTATTCAATCGAAGCAGAAACTTCATCAAAGTTTCTAAATTTTGGCTTAAAGAAGCTAGAGAAATTTTTTAAAAACAGTGAACCGTGGCTTCTAAAACGAAAAGATAATTTTGGGAAAATTCCAAATAAAATTCCCGAGGAGGGAATGCCGCCTAAAAAAGTAATATCTATGGCGATTGAAGAGTTTTTCCCGGGCGCGCCGAATTGGCGAAGCCCAAAACTGCAATACAACATTTGTGCGCCGGTTAATACAATACCAAACCCTCTTGAGTTTAGGACAAGAAATAAATGTCCACAACATCAGTACTGATTTTGCCGGAAATTGTTTGTATGCGGAAAAAATTATTTCCGAAATGATGGCCGATCTTATAGGTCTATCTCACGATAAAGTCAGAGCACTTTTTTCGTTTGGTGGTACTGCCTCAAATATGTATGCCATGAAACTTTCTATCAACAAAGCCGTTTCTAATGCCTGGAAAACTGGAGTTCCTTCCAATTTATACATAATGATTACTGAAAAAGCTCACTTTTCTCACAAGACGGTTGGCGATTGGCTTGGCATAGGTGTTGATCGCTTGATACAAATCAATTCAGATGAAGAAAGCAGATCAATTATTGATGACGCGGAGGCAAAAGCGAGATCTATAATTGAAAAAGGCGGAATTCTCGCGGGATTCCTAATAAATGGAGGTCCATTTTACGATTTTGCAGTTGACGATATTGATGCGTTTATAGAGCTGAGAGATAAACTTGTGAAAGAATACAAACTTCCCTTTTCTCCACATATTCACGTCGATTCAGTTATCACATGGATTTGGTTGATGTTTAATGGATATGACTTTGAGTTAAATTCTCTAAAAATTCCGTTGGAAATATTGCCAACTATAAAAAAGCAATTTGAGAGGATATATCAAATAAGAAGAGCTGACTCGTGGGGAGTGGATTTTCATAAAGGATTAGGTGGTTGTCCAACGCCGTGTGGTCTTTTTGTTTCAAACAATAGAAATGAACTGCTTTTGCTCTCCAAAAAAGAAAGGGGCATTGATACGCATCATCTCGGCAACGACTGGTCGTTAGAAGATCCTTCGGACATCACCCTTGAAACCTCTCGTTCCGCCGGCGAGGCACTTTCGGCGGTAGGTTCTCTGCTATCTATGGGCAAAAACGGGTTCAGAAGATTTCTTGCAAATCAAATTTTTTATACAAAAATTTTTAGAGATTTAATTTCGGCCGAGAACGATTTTTTAGTCGGCAACCCTCATGCTTTAGGATTCAATACTATGGTATTGATATCTCCTAGCAATAAAAAAATGACTTGGAAGGAATTTCTAAAACTTGTTGAAGACGATAGTACATTACTAGATTGGGCTAACGAAGAGGTAAAATTATTTTATGAATTTTGTCTTAAAAGTGGTGGAAACATTAAACGTCTAGGTTGCTCTTTCTCAAAGAGCTTTTATAAAACAAAAACAGGGAAATCCGTTTCGGGATTAAAATATTGCTTTGTTTCTCCCCATATGAATTTCAGTAGTATAAAAGAAGAAGTGGAAAAGCTAAAAAAGCAACTGGCTGATTTCCATATTTCCAAAAAGAGATGATAAATTCACATGTCAATAGAAAACAATTTCTAAAACTACTTGGCAGATTGCACGAGGAGTCGTTCGATTGGCGAATCGGCAAGGATTTAAAAAAATCTTGATTGTTGCTGCTAAACCTCATCTCTGGCGTGCTCGCCGAGATGTCGAGCAAGCAGTTCGCGAAGTTAAAAAAGAGAAAAAAATCGAAGTCTGTATTTGTGAGGAAATCGAGCAGTATCCGGAAAATTCATGGTTCTGTCCCGATTCCACACAAGACCGAGTTCGATCCCGAGAAAAATGGAATAAGCGAGAAAAAATTCTCAAGCTTATACCATTTTTCATTTACAAAAATGTCGCCGTGAAGTGATGTGATAAATTGTATCAATCGAGCCCCTTGTGGTTTTACCACCTGGAGCTTTTCTTTTTCGGGTTTAATACTCAAAAATAGTTGGTGAATTAATCATTATATTTAAACCAGTTATACTAAAGGATGAAAGATTTTTTGTGCTCTTTAGGCAACCATCGATGAACTCGGAAGTTGTTTTTTAAATATGAAAATCGGCATTTAGGCCATTGGTTGATTTTGGTATTTTGGGGTCATCTAAATAATGAAACAAATGTGAAATGTTATTGCTGATTTGCACTTTAGCTAATGCCGTAGTATTTATATAATATTTTATCCGAGAGAAATTCCGTTCTCTCGTTTAAAATTTTTTGTAAGTTTTCTTTCATAATTTTATATCAACCAAGATTCTACAAGCTTAATCTTTTTTGCAGGACAATCAATTTCCGCTTTTACTCCAAGTGGAAAAACGAGTTGTGGGTCAGTGTGTCCGATATCAAAATTTGCAACGATTGGCAAGTTTGGTTTACCAAATTCTTTCGCAATGATGGAAATTATTTTCTCTTCTAATTCTTTCTTCTCGTCATCGGAATAATCTCTTGCGCGAGAGAAAATAAATCCACTTATTTTATCGAATACACCGAGCATTCCATAATTCCTCAAAACATGGTCAATATAATGGATTGGCGGTTTTTCTTCGGAAGTTTCAAGGAAAAATATTTTTCCTTTCCAAAAAACTTGCGACGGCCAAAAGTCAGTAGCTTTCATCATTTCCAAAGCTTCTATGCAACCGCCAAATAGTTCTCCCTGCACTTTGGAGTTTCCTTGAAGCCAATGCCAACCATCATCTGATTTTATCGGTTTTGTCTTTCCAAGATTTTCTTTATTCGACCAGTCAAGATAGCCGTCGCAATATTTTCTATAAGATTTGTATTCATAACTTTCTTTTGGTTCAAATAGGATTTCGTGAATATGAGATTTGAAACTTTCAGGCAAATTTTCTATTTGCGAAAAACCAGCCATAATTGATGGGCCATAAAAACTCACTAAACCTTGTAAGTTAGCAAACACATGAAGCGTTGAGGTGTCAGAATAGCCCATCAATATTTTAGGATTTTTCGCAACAATATCCTTATCAACAAAAGGCAAAATTCTCACGGAATCGTCTCCGCCGATTGAGACGAAAATGGCCTTAACTTCTGGGTCAGCGAAAGCATTGTTAATATCTTTTGCGCGAACTTGTGGATTTTCTCTCAAAAAATCAGCGTCCATTCTCGCGGTAGGAAACTCTTTAATTTTCAAACCCCATTTGGTTAAAATCTTAAGGCCATTTTCGTAAACATGTGGGAATACGCTTGGGCCTCCCCAAGATGGCGAAACAATCGCCACAACATCACCTTGTTTTAATTTTGCTGGTTTTTTATATTGCATAATTATTTTATAATTCTTCCATTATAACGCTTAACGACTTGGCGATTTTTTGTATTGTCTGAACGCTTGGTTTAGTAACAACACTGCTCTCAATTTTTGTAATGGTAGAGTATTTGATATTGGCTTTTTTCGCCAAGTCGTCCTGCGTCAATTCTTGTTTTGTTTGTATCCGCTTTATATTTTGTTATATAGTTTCCATAGTATCCAAATTTTGATAGTATAGAGTTATGAGGTTTTTCTTTTTTTCTCACAAACCTTGTCAAAATCGCAAGAGATAGCAACCTTTTAGAGAAAATTAGAGAAAAAGGTTGCTGCCAAAGAAATCTTTGGCTCGAACCTGTGCTTGGCAAGTCGCACCGTGCGCGGCGAGTCAATGTTTCCGTTCTCTGCCGCTCTCTGCCGCGCTTCACGCGGCTGAATCAATCAGCAAAATTTCTGAAAGTTTAATTCTGGTGCCCGTGGAGGGACTTGCCTACAAGTAATTTGCCTGACGGCAAATTCTCGCAGGCCGCCGCTCGCGATGCTCGCCTTTCTAACCAAAGGTTAGAAAACTCGCCTAATGCTGCGCGCTTCTTATCCCCACGCAAGCCAAGCAGTTGGCTTGCTCCTCGTCTCAAACTCATTTCATTCGTTTGTGCCCGGGGTGGGACTCGAACCCACAAGTCTGTGAAGACAAAGGATTTTAAGTCCTTCGCGTATGCCAATTCCGCCACCCGGGCAAAATATTATTTTTGTTTATTAAACAAATCCGATTCTATTTTAATTTTAATTTTTTTTCTTGTCAATTGTTAATTTTTTTGTTTAAATAAGTGATATGGATAATAAAGATTTAACTTTAATTGTTTTAGCAGCAGGAATGGGTAGTCGTTATGGTGGATTAAAACAAATTGATCCTATTGGTCCTAACGGTGAAATTATAATTGATTATTCGCTTTATGATGCTAAATTAGCTGGTTTTAATAAAATAGTTTTTGTTATCAGAAAAGACATTGAAGAAGTTTTTAAAAATCGCATTGGCAAACAAGCTGAAAAAGACTTTCAAGTTTTTTATGTTTTTCAAGAATTGAATAAAGGATTACCAGTTTGGTTTAAATTATCTCAAGAAAGAAAAAAACCTTGGGGAACGGGACAGGCCATTTTATTATGTAAAGATGAAATTTCTTCTAATTTTGCTATTATTAATTCCGATGATTTTTATGGACGAGACGCTTTTATTAAAATGGCTAACGCTTTAAAAAATTTATCCGATGAAGAAAATTTATATCATTATTTAATGGTGGGTTATCTTTTAAAAAATACTTTATCAGAATTTGGTTCGGTTTCTCGAGGTGTTTGTGAAACGCTAGAGCAAAAGTATTTAAAAGACATAAAAGAAAGAACTAAAATTCAAAAATTTGATGATGGAATTAAATATGAAGAGAATGGCAATTGGTATTCATTGTCTGGAGAAGAAATTGTTTCAATGAACTTTTTTGGATTCACGCCAAGTATTTTTTATGAATTAGAAACACGATTTTATCGATTTTTAATGAATATAAACAATCCCGAAAAGGATGAATTTTATATTCCAGAAGTAGTAGGACAATTAATTAGAGAAAATAAAGCAAAAGTAGAAATTTTACCAACTGAAGCTTCGTGGTTTGGAGTCACTTACCCAAAAGATAAAGAATTGGTTAAACATAAAATTGAAGAACTAATTAATCAGAATATTTATCCCAAAGATTTATATAAAAAAGAAGCTGATTTAACAAATAATACAAATAATACTAATTTAGATCCGATAGCCATTTCTTCTTTAATGACTTCAGCGCCGACTTTTCTTTTAGATAACGAAAAAGAAATTTTGCCAATTAATAATAATGAAGAGTTAATTAATAATGAAGAAAAAAATGAGGACGAATATGATAATAAAAATTTAGAAATAGAAGAGAATAAAATAATTGATGAAAAGATTAAAGAAGAAATAGAAGAAATAAAAGAAAAAGATTACGAAAAAAATTTAGTTGAAAAACCATTAAAAAAAGTAGAAGAAAAGATAGAAAACAACGAAAATAAAGAGGATTTTTTTTATAAAGAAAAAATTAATAAAGAATTAGGTCCAATTAAAGATGCGGTTTATTTAATTGAAGTAGAAAAAATAAAGCCTAATCCTTATCAACCACGAAGAAATTTTGATGAAGAATCATTAAAAGAATTAGCTAACTCTATTAAAGAGTTTGGAATTTTACAACCATTGATTGTTTCGCGAGTGGAAAAAGAAACGCCTTATGGCCAAACAGTCGAGTATCAATTAATTGCCGGTGAAAGACGTTTGCGCGCCGCTCAATTAATTGGATTAGAAAAAGTGCCAGTGATTATTCGGCCATCATTGGAGGAGCGACAAAAACTAGAAGCAGCGATTATTGAAAATATTCAACGAACTGATTTGAGTCCTTTAGAAACAGCTCGAAGTTTTGCTAAATTAGCGGAAGAATTTGGTTTATCTCAACGAGAAATTGCTGAGCGCGTTGGTAAAAGTCGCGCTTATATTGCTAATACCTTACGATTATTAGAATTGCCATCAGAAGCTCAAAAGGCCTTAGAGGAAGGAAAAATTACGGAATCACACGCGCGTTTAATTTTAAGTATTGAAAATCCCGAAAAAAAGCGAGCGTTATTAGGAGAAATTTTGAGTCGTCGTTTAACGGTGCGAGAAACAGAAATTTTAACAAAAAGAATTTTAGAAATGCCATTAGGAGTATTTGTATCTCAAAAGCAAGAAACTTCAGTTAGTGATTTGGGTGATGCTTTGGAAAAAGAAATTGAAAAAAAATTAGAAGAAATTTTTGGAACAAAAGTAGAAGTGAAAAAACACGGCGATAAAGGAAAAATTACTATTAATTTTTTTTCCGATGAAGAATTAGAGGAAATTTTAAAAAAGTTAGTTAAAGAATAATAATAATTTAATAAAAAATAGAAAATATTTATTTTTGTGTTTTTTCTTGCAAAGAAATTATTTTAGATTACAATAAAATTATTAGTTGATTTTATTTTTTTATTTAAATTTTTATGAAAGAGAATTCAAAAAATTTATTAATTGTTGGTATTATTTTAGTTTTATCAATTGTTGCCGGATTATTTGCTTACGGTCAATTAAGTTTTTTGCCTAATTGGTTTAAGGCGCCATATCGTTTGGGATTAGATTTAAGCGGTGGAACTCGTTTAATTTATGAAGCTGATTTAAACCAAGTAGCTGTTAATGATAGAGAATCAGCAATGAATGGTTTGCGTGATGTTATTGAGCGAAGGGTAAATTTATTTGGTGTTAGTGAACCAAGAGTAGAAGTGGTAAAAGTTGGTGATAGTTATCGTTTAAGTGTTGAATTGGCTGGTATCAAAGATATTAATCAAGCCATTGAAATGATTGGTGAAACTCCGTATTTAGAATTTCGTGAACAACGTTCTGAAGAAGAAACGAATAAAATTTTAGAAGAACAAAAAAATAATAATCCAGAATATTTGTTTGTTGATCCTTATTTTGTTCCTTCTGAACCGCAATTAACCGGTCAATATCTTAAAAGCGCAAAATTAGATTTTGATCCTAATACTTATGAACCGGTAGTTAGTTTGGAATTTAATGAAGAAGGAGCGAAAATTTTTTCTCAATTAACCCAAGAAAATATTGGAAAAGTTTTAGCAATTTATCTTGATGGACAACCAATTTCTTTACCGGTTGTTCAAGAACAAATTAATGAAGGTAAGGCGCAAATTACTGGAAAATTTACCGCCGATGAAGCAAAAAAATTAGTAGAAAGTTTAAACGCTGGAGCCTTGCCTGTGCCAATTACTTTAATTTCTCAACAATCAATCGGCGCTTTGCAAGGAGAATTTTTCTTAAAATTAAGCATTAAAGCTGGAATCATTGGTTTAATTGTAGTAATTATTTTTATGATTTTTATATATGGCAAATTAGGATTATTTGCTTCGCTTGCTTTAATTATTTATACAATTTTAAATTTAACAATTTTTAAATTGATCCCTGTTACTCTTAGTCTTTCTGGTATTGCTGGTTTTATTTTGTCTATTGGAATGGCTGTTGATGCTAATATTTTAATTTTTGAAAGATATCGAGAAGAAATTAAATTAGGATTAAATAAAAAAAGAGCTATTGAAGAAGGATTTAGAAGAGCGTGGCCATCCATTCGTGATTCTAATGTTTCAAGTATTATTACCTGTTTGGTTTTATATAATTTTACTAGTTCAATGGTTAAAGGATTCTCTTTAACTTTATTAATTGGTGTTTTAACAAGTATGTTTACAGCCATTACAATAACGAGGTCATTTTTAAAAGCTTTTATTAAATAAATATGATTGATTTTATAAAAAACAGAAAATACGCTTACATTTTTTTCGCAATTTTACTTTTTATTTCTTGGGGTTCTTTAATTTTATTCGGATTAAAACCGGGGATGGATTTTATTGGTGGTTCGGTTTTGGAATTAAAATTAAATAGTAATCAAATTGATCAAAATTTTATCGAAGAGACTTATAAAGAATACGGATATCAAAATGTTTCTATTGCTTTAAATGGTGATGATAATTTGACTATTCGTTCAGTTGACGTTAACGAAGAAAATCATCAGCAAATTATTCAAAAAATTAAAGAAAAATATAATAATGTTGAAGAAATGCGCTTTGAATCTTTTGGTCCAGTTATTGGAAAAGAATTGCGTGACAAATCTATTAAAGCAATAATTTTAGTTTTAATTGGTATTATTATTTATTTAAGTTGGGCTTTTAGACAAGTATCAAAACCAATGGCTTCTTGGCGTTATGGTGTAACAGCTATTTTGGCTTTAATTCATGATGTTAGTATTCCAACGGGACTTTATGCTTTATTTGGACATTTAAATGGATTAGAAATTGATTCTAATTTTGTTGTGGCTATTCTTGTTATTTTAGGTTTTTCTGTTCACGATACGATTGTTGTATTTGATCGTATTCGAGAAAAATTAAAAACTCATCCAACTTTAGATTTTAAAGGTGTGATAAACGAAAGTATTAATGAAACAATACGTCGTTCTGTTTTTACTTCGTTAACATTATTATTTGTTCTTTTAGCTTTATTAATTTTTGGTCCTCCTAGTTTATTCTATTTCACTTTAACGCTTATTGTTGGAACATTTTTTGGCACCTACTCTTCTATTTTTATTGCCAGCCCGTTGCTTTATGATTGGTATTTATTTTTGCAAAAAAACAAAAACAAACAAGGAAAAAACTTAAAAGGCAAAAAATAAATATGTTTTTAGGTGAAAAAGGTAGAAAATTTATCTTATTTATTGGTGATATAGTTTGTTTTTATATTGCTTTATTTTTAACAGCCAAAATTAGAAATTTAGAAGGAGAATATTTTTTAATTCATCTAAAACTTTTTTCTTTAATCTTTTTTGTTTGGTTGGTTGTTTTTTATATTGGTCGTTTTTACGAATTAGAAATTTTTAAAGAACGAAAACAATTGTGGGCAATAATTTTTCGCCTACAAATTATTAATATTCTATTAGCTATCATTATTTTTTATCTTTATCCAGTTATTACACCTAAAACCAACCTTTTTTTAATTATTCTTTTTTCCACCATATTAATTTTATTATGGCGATTTTTTATTAACTCACTATTTTTAAAAAAAATTTTTTACCGTGTTTTATTAATTGGAAATAGTCAAGAAATTAATGAATTAAAAGATTATATTTCCTTAGAACAATTTTCAGGTTATCGTTTTGGCGCTCAAATAAAAGATTTTTCCGCAACAGAAAAAGATTTAAAAGAATTAATTAAAAAAGAAAATATTAAAGTGATTGTTTCGGATAATTTATTAAAAGAAGAAAAAATGAGAAAATTTTTTATTGAAGAAATGTTTGATGAAAAAGAAATTTATGATACGGTAGAATTTTATGAAAAAATTTTTAAACATATCCCTTTATCTTGTATTGATGAAAACTGGTTTTTAAATTATTTAAACATTTATCGACAACAACCAAAATTTTTAATAAAAAAAATTTTTGACTTTATATTAGCTTTAATTGTTTTTTTGATTAGTTTTATTTTCTGGCCGTTTATTATTTTGGCAATTAAAATTAATTCTCCCGGGCCTATTTTTTATAAATCAACTCGGGTAGGAAAAAATGGTCAATTATTTAAAGTTTATAAATTTCGATCAATGTATTATTTACCAGAAAATAAAAATTGGTCACGTTGGTCTAGTGAAAAAGATCCACGTATTACTTCTGTCGGTAATTTTTTAAGAAAAAATCATTTAGATGAATTGCCTCAATTAATAAATATTTTAAAAGGAGAGATGTCGTTTGTGGGACCAAGGCCGATGGAGAAAAAATTATTTGATTTATGTATTGATGCCAACCCTCTTTATTATTTACGAAATATTGTAAAACCCGGTTTGACTGGTTGGGCACAGCTTAATTATCATTATGCAGCTTGTCTTGATGATGAATTAAAAAAATTTGAATACGATTTATATTATTTGCGTAATCGTTCTTTTTGGTTTGATTTAGCAATTATTTTAAGAACAATAAAATATTTTTAAATATTTTAAATTTTAATTTTCGTTACATTTTTTAATTTAATAATTTTTACATTTGTTTGTTTAATTTTCTTAATTTTTAATTAGTTTTTTATTACTAAAGATTATGAGATTTTTCGCCTGCCTGCCGAGAGGCAGGAATCCCACGCACATTAAAGATAGTTGCTTATTAGTTGGTATGGGATCCTTCGGGCTTTGCCCTCAGGATGACTGCTGTTTTTTTAGTGTCATCCTGAACGTAGTGAAGGATCCCTCGGCTTTCAGCAACAATCAGCAATTATTACTGTGAATGGGATTTTTCCCTGCCTACCGGCAGGCAGGCCTGCCCGCCGAGGTGGGGCTTCGTTCAGAATGACAGCTATTTTTTAATTACAACAAATGTTTTTGCATTTTGGTTTTTGATTTTGTATAATATTTTTAATGTCTAAAAATATTTTTAAATCTGATCCAATATTAGATAATGCTTTACGACCGAAAAGTTGGGATAATTTTATTGGACAAGAAAAAGTAAAAATAAATTTAAAAATAATGCTTGAAGCGGCTGAAAAAAGACACGAAAATATTGATCATTTGCTTTTTTATGGTGGTGCTGGTTTGGGCAAGACAACTTTGGCCTATTTAATTTCGCAGGAAATAGGCGCTAATTTAAAAATTACTTCTGGCCCCGCTATTGAAAAAGCGGCAGATTTAGCATCACTTCTTGCTAATTTAGAAGAAGGTGATTTTTTATTTATTGATGAGATTCATCGTTTAAATAAAATGATTGAAGAGGTTTTGTATTCAGCGATGGAATCACGTGTTTTAAATTTAGTTTTAGGTAAACGTTCTTCAACCAGAACTGTTCAATTAGATTTACCGGCTTTTACTTTAATTGGCGCTACAACAAGAATAGGATTATTATCAAGTCCCTTACGTTCTCGTTTTGGAGCTATTTTTAAATTAAATTTTTATGAGATAGAAGATATTAAAAAAATTTTAAAAAATAACGCCAAACTTTTAAATATTAAAATTTCTGATGAAGCTACAGAGGTTTTAGCTAAAGCAAGTCGAGCTACGCCACGTGTTGCCAATCGTTTATTAAAACGGAGTCGCGATTTAGCTACGATTGAAGCAAAAGAAGAAATTGATGTAAAAATTGCTCAAAAAACTTTAGAACTGTTTGATATTGATGAATGGGGATTGGAAGCCACTGATAGAAAAATTTTAGAAGTTATTATTGACAACTTTAATGGGGGGCCAGTGGGAATAAAAGCTTTAGCAGCTGCCACCAACGAAGAAGAAGATACCATTGAAGAAGTTTATGAGCCATATTTGATGCAATTAGGTCTTTTAGAAAGAACATCCCGTGGAAGAATGGTAAGTGATGCTGGCTATAAACATTTAAATCTTTATAACTTAAGCAAGAAAGGGGAGCAAAAAAAGTTACTTTAAAATATAATTAAAATAATAAAATAATTGCTGATTATTGCTGAAAGCTATGATTTTTCACTTTTCTATGGCGGGTAAACCTGCCCGCCAAACAGACAAGGCTTTCTAAGAATGACTGCTTGTTTTTCTAGCGTCATCCTGAGGGCTTCAGCCCCTGCCTACCGGCAGGCAGGCGAAGGATCCCACGGATTTCAGCAATAATCAGCAATTATTACTGTGGATGGGATTCTTCACTAACGTTCAGAATGACCATAGGAATTTGCTGTGTAGGGGTTTTCACCTGCTTACCGGTAGGCAGGTTCAGGATGATATTAAAAAAACAGCAGTCATAGGGCTGTAACCTTATAATAATTATTTTTATTATTATGTTTAAATTTCTTTTATTTTTAATAACAATTTTTATTTTTTTATTTTTTCCTTATCACTATTCATTAGCCAGCGGAGAAATAATTATTAATGAAATAATGTATGATTTTTTAGGTAGCGATGATAAACACGAATGGGTAGAAATAAAAAATATTTCTGATAAATCTATTGATTTAAAAGGCTGGTATTTTTATGATGGTAAAAATCATTTATTAAACGAACCACCAAAAAATGGTGGCCAAGGTTCTTTAATTATTCCCGCTTATAGTTATGCAATTTTAGCTGACGATGCGGTAACTTTTCTAACCGATTATTCAAATTTTTCAGGTATTGTTATTGATACGACAATGAGTTTAAATAATACTTCAGAAAAAATACAATTAATTGATAATAATAAAAACATAATTGATGAGGTAGTTTATCAAAAAGAAATGGGTGGGAATGAAAATAAGGGGTTTAGTTTAGAGCGAGTTGATCAATTTTCTAATCAGTTTTGTCAATCAAATAATGTCAGTGGATCGCCGGGAAAAGAAAATGATTTTAATTGTAATAAAGAAATAAATTTGCCCACTTCTCAAGCTTCATTAATTAGTGAAGAAAAAACTGAAATTAGTGAAAAAACAACCGATCCAGATATTATAGATATTCCCGATGTTTTATCTTCGATTAATTCTTCAGCAATCAATTCTTCAATTGAAAAAACTACGTCTACTTCAACAATAAATCAAACATCTCCAATAAAGGTAAGAATTTTGATTAATGAATTTATTCCTAATCCCAGTGGTTCTGATGCGGAAAACGAATGGATTGAATTATATAATGATAGCGACATAGATTTGAACTTAAAAGATTGGTTTTTAGAAGATGCTTCGGGAAAAAAATATATTTTTGATAGTGAAAAAATTAATCAAAAAGATTATTTAATTTTAAGTTCTAAAGATACTAAAATTTCTTTAAATAATAATGGAGAGACATTAAAAATTTTTTCTCCCAACAAAGAATTAGCTTTTCAAATTAGTTATGAGGGGACAGCCAAAGAAGGATTTTCTTTTGCGCGTTTTGGCGCCAATGATTGGCGTTGGACAAATATTTTGACACCGGGGGATAAAAATCAATTTAATGACAATCCAAAAGTTTTAGATAATAAAAAAGAAGATGTAATTATTGAAGGCGAAACAACTCAAAATTCAAACCTTCCAAATTCCGATTTAGGTCAAATATCTTCAATTGAAAATTCTTCCAATGTTTCTTCTAATAAAAACAAAGACGAAGTAATGCTTATGGCTATTGGTCTGGGATTAATTTTAAGCATAGGCGTAGCGATTTTTCTTAAAAAAATTTTACCACCTGTTTCTCAAAATAAATAAAAAAATAATAGCAGAATTATTAAAAAATTTTTATTATTTATTTTTTGTTTTTAAATTATTTTAAATCAGCTAAAGTTTTTCCAAAACTACATTGAGTTTTTAGAGGAAAATTAAAAAATTCATTTTCTTCCATGAGGGGGGTAAGATTTTTTTGTGTCCAATCAATCAAATCATTTTTTACTTCAAAAATTAATTCATCATGAATTTGTAAAATTAAACGAATATCATTTTCCTTTTTTTCTTTTTGAAGAAAGTTATCAATTTTTATCATAGCGATTTTAATAATATCAGCAGCTAATCCTTGAATAGGAAAATTAATAGCTTCTCTTTCAGCTAAGCTGCGATATTTTTGATTACCGGACATTAAGTCCCAAACCCAACGTAGACGGCCAGTTAAAGTTTTAACATAACCAGTTTGTTTTGCTTCGGAAATTGTTTTTTCTTGCCAATCTTTAATACTATAAAAATCATGATAATACTCATCAATAAATTTTTTAGCTTCATCTTTAGAAATTTGAGCTGTTTCACTAAAAGATTTTGCTCCCATTCCATAAAGAACGCCAAAATTTAAAGTTTTAGCTTGACGTCGCATTTCTGGTGTTATCTTATCAATATTTGTATTATTTATTTCAGCCGCTGTTAAAGAATGAATATCTTCATTGTTTAAAAAAGCTTTTATCATTTTTTGATCTTGAGATAAAAAAGCGGCAATTCGTAATTCAATTTGAGAATAATCAAAACTAATAAACTGATACCCATTTTCGGCTACAAAACCACCTCTAATTTTTTTTGCCCAATCACCTTTGGCGGGAATATTTTGAAGATTAGGATTTTCTGAAGAAAGTCGGCCGGTTGATGTACCTGTTTGATTATAGGTGGTATGAATACGAGAATTTTTATCCATTAAGCGGGGTAATGGTTCTAAATAAGTAGTTTTTAATTTCATTAATTCTCTATATTGAAGAATTAAGGGTATTATAGGATGAGTGTTTTTTATTTTTATTAATTCATTTTCTCGAGTGGAAAACAAACCCGTTGAGGTTTTAATTAAACGTTTATTGCCATTTTTAATATTTAATTGATTAAACAAAACATCAGAAAGTTGTTTTGGTGAATTAATGTTAAATTTAACATTGCTGATAGAAAAAATTTCTTCTTCTAAATTTTTAATTTCTTGATTAATTTTTTTGGTTAAATCATAAAAATAGTTAGGATCAATTTTGATTCCATTCATTTCCATTTTGGCCAAAATATTAATTAATGGCATTTCAATTTCTGAAAAAACTTTTTGGAGTGATAATTCGTTTATTTTTTTTATTTGATGATCTTTAATTTTTTGAATAATTTCTAACGAAGAAATATTAGGAAGGGAGGTTTTAAAGATTATTTGCCAAATTCGGGATAAAGAATAATCTTTTAATTCAGAGTTTAAAACCCACTGAGCAATTTTTATGTCGTGTTTTAATGATAAATCAGTTGTTTTTAACTCTTTTATTAAATTTTTAAAATCATAACCGACTAAAAAAAGATTTTTAATTTGGCTTATAGATTGTTCGTTTTGGGGTAACTGAAAAAAATGATTATCAACAAGAATTTCGATTTGATTATCTCTAATACTAATTATAGCTTCTTTATTAGAAAAATTATTTATTTTTTCTTGTGTTTCCCAATTAATCGATTTATTATTTTGAGAATAATTATTTATTAATTGTTGCTTGGAATTATTGGTAGAATCATCAAGTTGATTTAAAAGACTTTCAAATTTCCATTCTTTAAATAAAGGAATGAGGTCATTTTTATTAATATTTTTGAATCTTAAATCGTCAAGTTTTACTTCTATAGAAACATTACAATCAAGAGTGGCTAAATATTTACTAAAAAAAGCTTGTTCTTTTTGCTCAATTAAACATTGAAGAGTTTTGGGTTTAATAAGTTTAGATTTAGAATTGTTTACAAAATTTTCATTTTCTATTGTTTGATAAAGATTTTCTAAAGAACCAAATTCTTTAATTAATTCAATGGCTGTTTTTTCTCCGATACCTTTGACGCCAATAATATTATCTGATGGATCGCCCTTTAAGGCTTTAAAGTCAACAATTTGACTAGGTAAAAGTCCATAACGTTCTTTTATTTGATTTTCGTTATAAATTATAGTGTCTTGAATACCTTTTTTCATGGTATAAATAACTATTTTATCATCATCAACTAATTGAAGAGTGTCTAGGTCGCCAGTTAAGATGATGATTTTTAAATTTTTTTCTGAAGAAAATTTTTTAACCAAAGTGCCAATTAAATCATCGGCTTCAAAGCCGGGCATTTCAAAGTGTTTAATTTTAGCAGCGTCAAAAAATTGTTTTACTTTATCAAATTGAGAAATTAAACTATCGTCGGTTTTTGGTCGAGTAGCTTTGTATTCTTTATAATTAATATGTCTAAAAGTTGGTTCAGCCAAATCAAAACAAGCTACTAAATAATCAGGTTTTAATTCTTTGATAACCTTAAAAATAATTCGAACTGTTCCATAAACAGCGCCGATTGGTTCACCTTTTGGAGTGGTTAAATTTGGCAAAGCATGATAACAGCGATGAATTAAAGCATGGGAATCAACAATAATAAGATTCATATGATAAATATACAATAATAAAATTTAAATCTCAAATTTTATTTATTTTAGAGAAAAGTTTGAGATATTAGTTTTTTTAATTATAATTAAATTAACATGAATTCAACATCAATAAAAATTATTACTGATTCGTCAATTCAAACTCAAAAAGTTGCCGAATTATTAGTAAAAACATTATCAGATAAAAAATATTCTCCTCCTCATATTTTTGCTCTTCAAGGAAATTTGGGGGCAGGGAAAACAACTTTTATTCAGGGAGTGGCTAAAGCTCTAAAAATAAAACAAAAAATTCTTAGTCCAACTTTTGTTATTGTAAAAGATTTTGCTTTATCTAAAAATTCTAATTTTTCGAAATTTTATCATATTGATTGTTATCGTTTAAATGATCCGTCAGAAATTATTACCTTAGGATTTAAAGAAATAATCAAAAATCCTAAAAATCTTATATTTATTGAATGGCCGGAAAGAATTAAAAAATTATTACCTTCAAATACTGTTTGGATTAAATTTAAAATTCAGGATAAAAATAAAAGAGAAATTATAATTAAAAATTCTAATCTTGGAATAAAAATTTCAAAATGACAATATTTTTGATGTCATTCTGAACGTCAAAAGCCCTGCCCGCCTACGGCGGGCGGGGAAGAATCCCTTCGCACAGCAGTGATAGTTACATAATGCTAAAAGCCGAGGGATCCTTCACTGCGTTCAGGATGACATTGAAAATTAACTGTCATTCTGAGCGCCAGCCCCGTCTTCGGCGGGCAGGCTACGTTCAGGATGACACTAAAAAACAGCAGTGATATTTTAATATGTAAAACATCCATCTTTTTGACTTTTTATAGTTTTTGATTTTAATATAGATAATGAATGAAATTTTTGAAATTGAAGGTGGAAAAAAATTAAGCGGTGAAATAAAAGTTTCCGGTAGTAAAAATAGCGCTTTAGCAATTTTACCGGCTTGTCTTTTAACAGATGAACCTTGTATTATTAAAAATATTCCTTTATTAACTGATGTTTTGGTAATGATTGAAATTTTAAAAAATTTAGGCGCAGAAGTAGAATGGCTGGATAAAAAAACAATAAAAATTCAAGCCAAAAATATTAATAGTAATGCAGATATAGTTCTGGTAAAAAAAATTAGAGCTTCTATTTTAATTGCCGGTCCAATATTAGTAAGAAATGGTGAGTTGAAAATTGCCAAACCCGGTGGGTGTCATATTGGTGCTCGCAGTTTAGATGCTCATTTTGAAGGTTTTGCTGATTTAGGAATAAAATTGATTTTGTCAGAAAAAAATTCGGAAACATACCATTTAAAAGCGCTAAATAAAATAAAGCCGAACATTGTTTATTTAAATGAATTTAGTGTGACAGCAACAGAAAATTTAATGATGCTAATGGCGAAAATTGATGGTAAAAGCGAAATTCATTTAGCAGCTGCTGAACCGCATATTCAGGAATTAGGAGAATTTTTAAAAGCAATGGGCGCAGAAGTTGAAGGATTAGGCACTCATACAATTATTATAAAAGGAAAAAAACATTTAAAAGGAGTAGAACATACAATTTGGCCAGATTATATTGAAGCGGGAACATTTTTTAGTTTAGCCGCTTCTACTAAAAGTGATTTAAAAATCAGTAATGTTTTGGTTAATCATTTGGAAATGGTTTTTCGAAATTTGAAAAAAATGGGTGTTTGTTATAAAATTAAAAATAACAGTGTTTTTATAGAAGGAAAAAATAGTTCTCTAAAATCAGCTAAAATTCAAACTTTGCCATATCCGGGTTTTCCCACAGATTTACAAGCAATTTTTTCAGTGATGGCCACTCAAGCAAAGGGGGAAAGTTTAATTTTTGATACGTTATTTGAAGGAAGATTTAGATACGTGGATGAATTAAATCAAATGGGAGCAAGAATTTTTCTTTGTGATCCTCATCGAATTTTAGTTTCGGGACCAACACCTCTTTATGGCGCTAAAATAAAAAGTTTTGATTTACGTGCTGGAGCTACAGTCATTATTGCCGCTCTTGCTGCCAAAGGAAAAAGTCAAATTTTTGGCATTGAAGAAGTTGATAGGGGATATGAAAAAATAGAAAAACGTTTACAAAATATCGGTGCTCGTATTAAAAGAATTGTCGTTGAATAAAAAATAAATAAATTAATAAAATTATGTTTATTAGAAAAATAGGAATTGATTTAGGAACAACAAATACTTTAGTTTTTATTCCTAAAAAAGGAGTGATTATCTTTGAACCAACCATCGTTGCTTATGATTTAAATGATAATAAAGTTTTAGCTGTTGGAAAAGAAGCAAAAGAAATGTTGGGGAGAACGCCCCATGATATAGGAGCTTATCGGTCATTAAAAGATGGAGTAATTGCTGATTATAAAATAACTAAAACAATGTTAAAATATTTTATTTCTAAAGCTTCGGGTAGTTTTAATTTTTTTAAACCAACTTTAATTATTTCTGGACCAGCAGGTATTACTTCAACCGAAAGAAGAGCAGTAATAAATGCTGCTATGGAGGCAGGCGCGCGAGAAGTTTATTTAGTACGAGAACCAATTTTAGCCGCTTTAGGCGCTGGCATCCCTATTAATTCAGCTTCGGGACATATGATTGTTAATATTGGTGGTGGGACAACAGAAATAGCGGTTATTTCTTTAGGGGGTATTGTTTCGTGGTCATCTTTAAGGGTGGCTGGTAATAAATTTGACGAAGCCATTACTAATTACATAAAAAAAAGATATAATTTAGCCATTGGTGAACAAACAGCTGAAAAAATAAAAATAGAAATAGGTTCGGCTTTACCTCAAAAAAATAAATTAGAAACCGAAGCCAAAGGAAGGGATTTAGCTAGCGGATTACCACGATCAGTTATTATCAATTCTAACGAAATTGCCGAAGCGCTATCTTCTAATTTAGAAGAAATTGGCGAGGCAATTCGTTCAGTATTTTCTGAGACGCCTCCCGAATTAGCGGCTGATATTATTGAAAAAGGAATTGTAATTGCTGGCGGTAGTGGTTTATTAAGAAATCTTGATGATTTTGTAACAAAAACTACAGGGGTGAATGCTTTTGTGGCTGATGATGCGCTTTATTGCGTGGCTAAAGGAACCGGCATTATTTTAGACCATTTAGATATTTATAAACGCGCTTTGATGAGTAAAAGATAAAATGAAATTTGAACAATATTTTCAAAAAATTATTGAAAATAAAATGATAGAGGGCGGTTGGCTTTTTTTGGGTATTGATGAGGAATTTATTTTTGAAAAAGTTTTTGATTTAGTTAAAAAGATAACTAATTTTCAATTCGTTTATATTGTTGATGCAGAAAATTCTATTAATGAAACAATTAGAAATAATTTTTTAGTTTTTAATTCTTCAATTCAAAGTATTTTTGAAATTCAAAAATCAATTTATTTATCTAGCGAAGAAGAAAAAATTGTTATTATTAAATCTATTGATCATTTATCAGAAGAAGCTCAAAATGCTTTATTAAAAATCACAGAAGAACCACCAAAAAATACTGTTTTATTTTATATCAGTAAAGATGAAGGTAAAATTTTACCAACCCTATTATCACGAGTAAAAATAATTAAATTGCCAATTACCAATGATTTTTATCAAAAACGCATTTCGGAAAAAATGAAAGAAACAATATCATCAACCGATTCCTTGAAAATTTATTTAGATGAATTTTTAGAAGATGATCCAGTGGTTTTTTTAGAAAATTTAGTAGTACTTTTACGAGATCAAATTTTAAATTTTTTTAATGTAGAAGAATTAAAAATTACTAATATTTCCGGATTTAATAATTTAAAAAATTTAAATCAAGCATTAAAAACATTGGAAGGAGTAAAGTATGCTAATTTAAATTCTCGATTACAAATCGAAAATTTATTATTAAACATTAATAAAAATTAAATTTTTTATTTTTTCTTACTGAAAGCCAAGGGATCCTTCACTACGTTCAGGATGACACTAAAAAAACAACAGTCATTCTGAGCGTTAGCCCTGCCTGCCGGTAGGCAGGGAAGAATCCCACGCACATTAAAGATAGTCGCTTATTAGTTGGCAGGGGATCCTTCACCCTCCTACGGCGGGCAGGGCTTCGCCTGCCTGCCGGTAGGCAGGTTCAGGATGACGCTAAAAAAATGATGATTTACTTTACTACTATTTTATCACTAATTATAGAATGAAAATTTGAGATTTACATTTTATTATATTATAATTATTATAGTCGTTAAAATATTTATTTATGTCAATTAATCAATTAATTGAAAAATTCAAAAAAGAGGGGGCAATAATAGTGGATAACTTTAAAACAGAAACAATGGGAGTTCGTTCTAATCGTCCTCACCCGGCTTTAATTGAAAATATTAAAGTTGAAATTCCCATTTATAATTCAATTATGCCATTAAAACATTTAGCAACAATTCAAGTAAATCTACCCAATAATTTAATTGTACAGGTTTGGGATAAAAATAATGTTGGTGCTTGTGAAAAAGCTATTCAATTAGCTAATTTGGGTGTTTCCACAATTATTGAAGGCAATCAAATTCGGGTAATTTTACCGCCATTATCACAAGAAAGAAGAGATCAAATCTTTCAACTAATTAAGAAAAAATCTGAAGATACTAAAATTGAATTACGTCTTTTGAGAGATGAAATTATTAAAGAAGCGAAAAAAATGTATGAAGAAAAGCAATTAAGCGAAGATGATAAATATAAGATAAAAGACGATTTACAAAAAACAATAGATGAGTTTAATAAAATAATAGAGGAAATTATTGAGGAAAAAAAGAAAGAAATTTTTGAATAGTTTTTTATAAAAAATTTTGAAAAATAAAAATATTATTTATTATTAAAATAAGCAAATTTTATGATGCCAATTTTAATTTTTATAATTTGTTTAGCAATATTAATTATTATCCATGAATTGGGGCATTTTTTGGTAGCGAAAAAAAATGGAATAAAGGTAGAAGAATTTGGCATTGGTTTGCCACCGCGTATTTGGGGAGTGAAAAAAGGAGAAACAATTTATTCTATTAATGCCTTGCCTTTCGGAGGTTTTGTTAAAATTTATGGTGAAAATGGTGAACATATTGATGAAGAGCGAAGTTTTTCGGCTAAAAAACCAGGTGTAAGAGCAAAAGTTTTAGCAGCTGGTGTCATAATGAATTTAATTTTTGGTATTTTTCTTTTAATGATTGGATTTAATATTGGTGTTCCGGCAGTGGTAACAGAAGAGACAATTCCTAACATGAAAGATATTAAATTAGCAGTATTAGAAGTTCAAAAAGATTCCCCAGCTGAATTAGCAGGATTAAAAATGGGCGATTATATTTTAGAAGTTTTTTACAATAATGAAGACAAAATTTTAAATCCCAAAGTAGAAGATTTGCAAAATTTTACTAAAAAATATGCTGGAAAGGAATTAAATTTAAAAATAGAAAGAGGTAAAGAAATTTTAGAAATAAAAGCCGTAGCGCGAGAAGGAATTGAAGCTGAAGAAAAAGGCGCATTAGGTATTGTTATTAGTGACACTGGTTTATTAAAATATTCTTTTTTTAGAAGTTTGTGGGAAGGATTGAAAAACGGATTAATGATGTTTGTTAATGTTTTTATTTCTTTATTTATATTTTTAAAAAGTTTAATTGTAGAAGGGCAAATGATAGGAGAAGTAGCTGGTCCGGTGGGGATTGTTGCGTTGGGTAGTAATATAGTAAAAAATGGTATTGGTTATTTGTTGCAATTTTTGGCGACTTTATCAATTTATTTATCGGCAATAAATTTAATTCCTTTTCCGGCCCTTGATGGAGCGCGAATTTTTTCAATTTTGATTGAAAAAATTCGAGGCAAAGCTATTCCGGCAAAAACAGAAAATTTAATTAATTCTATTGGTTTTGTGCTTTTAATGGGATTGTTTGTTTTTGTTACCTTTAATGACATAATGAAGTTGGTAAAATAAAATTAAAAAATATACGATAAAAAATATAGTAAAAAATGTGGCGGCGAAATTTTAAAAAAATTTCGCCGCCACCGTTTGTTTAACTCAATAATTTCTGGCTACGTTTTTGCCCAATGTCATTCTGAGCGAAGCCCCGCCTACGGCGGGCAAGGAAGAATCCCACGCAATGCAGTAATAGTTGCATAATGCTGAAAGCCGAGGGATCCTTCGGGCAGAGGCCCTCAGGATGACAAAATGGAGGTTGTCATTCTGAACGTAGCCTGTCCACCGTAGGCGGGCCTTCAGTTCCTGCCTACCGGCAGGCAGGCGAAGGCTTTCATGGCTTTTGGTAAGAAAAAAAACAATTAATGTTAGCGCTGATGAATTTCTAAAAGAAATTCGTCACTCTATCAATTATTTGGATAAAAATTTGAAAAAAATTAAAATTGTTATAGAATAAAAAATATATGTTACAATCAAAACTCTTTTCCCAAATAAATCGAGATTTTCCCAAAGATGAAGTTTCTATAAATGCAAAATTTTTAATTCGAGCAGGTTTTGTTGATAAAGTAATGGCCGGAGTTTTTTCTTATCTGCCTTTAGGTTGGCGAGTGTATAAAAAGGTTGAACAAATTATTCGAGAGGAAATGGTAGCGATTGGCGGACAAGAAATTTTTTTACCGGTATTAATGCCCAAAGAATTGTGGGAAAAAACAGGACGATGGGAATCTTTTGGTGATGCATTAATGAAAATTAAAGATCGTTCTGGTAAAGATTATGTTTTAGGTCCTACCCACGAAGAATTAATTACTGAATTATGCCGAAAAAATATTTTTACTTATCGTGATTTACCTAAGGCTATTTTTCAAATTCAAAATAAATTTCGCGATGAACCTCGAGCTAAATCGGGATTATTACGAGGCAAAGAGTTTATGATGAAGGATTTATATAGTTTTCATAGTAGTAGGCAAGACCTTGATAATTATTATGAAGAAGTAAAAAAATCTTATTTAAAAATTTTTAGTCGCTGTGGCTTAAAAGCTTTTGCGGTAGAATCTTCTGGCGCTGGTTTTACGGAAGAAAATGTTCATGAATTTATGGTTAAAACGTCAGCCGGTGAAGATATAACAGTTTTGTGTGAGTTATGTGGTTTTGCCCAAAACAAAGAATTAGGAGAGGTTAGTGGTAAGAAAAAATGTCCAAATTGTGGCGGAATTTTAAAAGAAGAAAAAACAGTAGAAGTAGGAAATATTTTTAAATTAGGAACAAAATATAGTGAAAGTATCGGAGCTTATTTTATTGACCGTGATGGACAAAAAAAGCCAGTAATTATGGGTTGCTATGGTATTGGCGTAGGAAGATTAATGGGGACGATTGTAGAGGTGTCTCATGATGATAAAGGAATTATTTGGCCTTTATCAGTAGCACCATTTGCTATTCATTTGATAAAAATTAATAGTCCTGATTCAAAAATTAATCAAAAAATTAAAAAAGAAGCCGATAAAGTTTATCAGCAATTTATAAAAAAAGATATAGAGATTTTATACGATGATAGAGAAGAAAAATCAGCGGGAGAAAAATTTATTGATGCAGATTTAATTGGAATCCCTTATCGTTTAGTTATCAGTGAAAAAACTTTACAAAGAGAAGCGGTGGAAATTAAAAATAGAAATTCAGAAAATCCAGAATTTATTAAAAAAGGCAACATTATAAATTATTTTAAAAAATTAATTAAAGAATAAAAATAAAGATATGTTTAAAAATTTATTAGCAAAATTATCACCGGGGTTAGGAATTGATTTAGGAACAACCAATTCATTAGTTTATTTAGAGGGTCAAGGAATTATTATTAATGAGCCATCAGTGGTGGCTTATAATCAAAAAACTGGAGAAATTTTAGCCATTGGAAAACAAGCGGAATTAATGGTAGGACGTACTCCTTCTCATATTTTTGCTGTTCAACCATTAAACAATGGAGTAATTTCTGATTTTGAATTATCTGAAGAAATGCTGCGATATTTTTATCGTAAATTTCAAAAATCAAAAATGGGATTTTTGCCCTATCGTCCGCGGGTTGTTATTGGTATTCCTTGTGGAGTAACGGAGGTAGAAAGAAAATCGGTTGAAGATGCGGCTTTTAATGCCGGCGCTGGAGAGGTTTATTTAATTGAACAACCATTAGCATCAGCCATTGGGAGTCATATTGATATTTTTGAACCTTCGGGAAATATTGTTGTTGACATTGGTGGTGGCACAACAGATATTGCCACAATTTCTTTGGGAGGAATTGTTCGTTATAAAAGTTTAAAAATAGCTGGTCAAAAATTAAACGAGGATATTATAAAATATATTAAAGAAGAATATCATTTATTGATTGGTGAAGTAAGCGCCGAAGAAGTAAAATTAGAAGTAGGATCAGCTAAAATAACAGGAATGGAAAAAATAGAGACTACTGTTCGAGGAAGAGATTTATCAACTGGTTTACCTAAAGAAATTACCGTAACGAATGAAGAAATTTCTAAAGCTATTGATAAATCATTAAAGATTTTAATTGAAGCTATTCGAGCAACTATTGAAGAAACTCCTCCTGAATTAGTAGCTGATATTTATACTAAAAATATTTGGTTAGCAGGTGGCGGTAGTCTTTTGAGAAATTTAGATAAATTAATTGAAAGTTATTGTGATATGCCAGTAAAATTAGTTGAGGATCCATTAACAGCAACTGTGCGAGGATTAGGAACGATTGTTGAATCTCTTGAAGAGTACAAAAAAATTCTTATTTATGAAAGAAAAACAAAAGAGTAAAATCATTTTTTTAATTATTGCCGGTTTGATTATTGTCAATCAAAATTTTGCATTAGCAGCTGAAGATCAAGGCAGATTGATTGGGTTTAGAAATGCGTGGATGAAAATAATGAATGAGGCGGATAGTTTTTTAAGAGGGTTGCTTTATTTTAAACAAATTCAGGAAGAAAATAATACATTGGTTTTTCAAAATCGCGCTTTAGAATCATTATTAATAGATTATCAAAGTCTTAAAAAAGAAAATGAGCTTTTAAGAGAAGCTTTAAAAATAAAAAAATCAGATAATTTTAATTTTGTTTTAGCTGATATTATTGGACGATCGCCCTTAAATTTTTCTCAAACTTTTGTTATTAATGTTGGTGAACAAGATGGAATTAAAGTTGGGCAGCCAGTTGTTTGGGGTGGAAAAAGTTTAGTGGGTGAAATAATAGACGTAAGAAAAAATACAAGTATCGTTCGATCTATTTCTGATACGGAATTTAAAGCCGCAGTATTAATTGGTGAAAAACGAATAGAAGGGCTTTTAAAAGGAAACGGTTTTTTGCCTCTTTATATAGATTTAGTTCCTGTTGATGTTGAAGTAAACCAAAATAGTAAGATTTATACTTCTGGATTAGATAATAAATTTCCTAAAAATTTGTATATTGGTGATGTTAGTCAAGTTGATAAAATAGAAGGAAAAATTTTTCAAGATATAAAGATTGAGCCGGCTTTAGATTGGACAAAGCTCTATCAAGTTTTTGTAATCACCAATACTAATTAAAAAATGAAAAATATTTTTAAACAAATTATTAAAACGCTTTTTTTTATTTTATTTATTTTTATTTTAGCAATTTTTCAGGTTACTTTTATTAATCGTTATTATTTGTGGGGAACAGAACCCAATATGGTTTTAATTGGTCTCCTTTGTAATATTTTTAATCCTAATTTTGCCGCTGTTATTTTAGGAGCAATTGTTGGAGGTGCAATTTATGATTTTAGCGGTTTGTTTAATTTTGTTTCTTTTTTAAGTTTTTTATTTACTATTATTATTTTTCATTTTTGGGGGAAAAAATATATTTTAAAAAAAAATTTATTTTTAAATTTTTTATTTGGAATTTTAGGAACAATTTTTTATAATTTCTTTTATATTTTATTAAGTTATTTTCTTTTTAATGCTAATTTTTTTCAATATTTTTTTAGTGTTAGTCATTTAATCGAAATGGGTATAAATGGTTTAGGGGTCTTTATTTTTTGTCTTATAGCCGAATTTTTTAATCTTTTAAAGAGTTTAATTTGGAAAAAATGAAATTAAATTTTAAAAAATATAAAAAATTAAAAAGGAGAAACGATTTTTTAGAAGCCGAAGAAATATTATTCAACAAAGAAGCTGTTTCTAAGCTAAAAGAAGAAAATGATTTAGAACGTTTAGAAATTTCTATTGGCCAATGGGGATTAAATTTTTTGTTATTTTTTGGCATTTTTATTTTAATTTTTTCATTAGGATTTGTTGTCCACTTAAATTTTTTTAGAGGAAATGAATTTCAAATAGCGGCTCAAAAAAGTGCTTTAAAATCTATACCAATTATTGCCGATAGAGGTTTGATTTTTGATTCGTCTAATAAAGTTTTGGTTTATAATCAAGAAGTATTTGATTTAGTTTTTTTCCCTAATTATTTACCAATAGATAAGGGAGAAAGGGAAAAGGTCTTAAATAAGATTAAAGAAAAACCTGAAATAGCCGAAGTAATTAATGAACAATATTTTAAAAAAGAAAATTCTTTAGATAGTTTGGTTATTAAAAATGATTTAACTCGAGAAGAGGCGATAATATGGGAAAGTTATTTTGCTGGTTATCCGACTATTCAAGTAATAAGACAAAATTTAAGACAATATGAATCACCTTTGATTTTTAGTCATATTTTAGGTTATGTGGGTAGAGTATCTTCTGATGATATTAAAAAAAACCCTCAATATAGTAATTTTTTAAAAATTGGAAAAACGGGAATCGAAGCATTTTATGAAGATAATTTGCGAGGCATTGATGGAGAAATTAAAATTAAACAAAATGCTTATATGGAAGTTTTGGGACAAAGCATTTATAAAAAACCGCAAGTTGGGAATAATTTATTTTTAACTATTGATTCTGATTTGCAGGAGTATAGTTATAAGCGTTTAGAACAACAAATAAATTCATTAGGAAAAGAAAAAGAAAGAGGAGGGGTGGTAATTGTCACTGATCCTCAAACGGGAAAAGTTTTATCGCTTGTCAGTTATCCGGGTTATGATATTAATGCTTTTTCTAAAGGAGTTAGTCAAGATTATTTTGAAAAATTAAAAAAATCTAATTTAAATCCTTTATTTAATCGAACGATATCAGGTTTATATAATCCGGGATCAACAATTAAACCTTTTATGGCTATTGCGGCGCTTGAGGAGAAAATAATCGATCCAAATAAAAAAATAGAAACGCATGGTTATTTGAGTTTGCCCAATCCATATAATCCAGACAAACCTTCTATTTTTCCTGATTGGCGTAATAATGGATTTGTTGATATGAAAGATGCTATAGCTCGTTCAAGTAACGTTTATTTTTACATTATTGGCGGTGGTTATGAAAATCTAGAAGGTTTAGGAGTTAAAAGAATTAAAGAATATTTAGAAAAGTTTCAATTTAATATTATTACGGGAATTGATTTGCCAGCAGAAAATGTTGCTGCTATTCCTGATGAAAACAGTAAAGATGTTTGGAGAATTGGTGATACTTATAATATTTCAATAGGTCAAGGTGATTTATTAACAACTCCGATTCGTCTGATAACTAATTTAAATTCCATAATTAATGGCGGAAAAATTATGCGTCCCTATCTTTTAGATTATATTAAAGATTATGATAAAAGAATGATTTTTCAAAATAATCCTTTAATAATCAAAGAAAACTTTATTAATCCTGATAATTTGAAAGTAGTTAAAGAAGGAATGAAAGAAACAGTTGATAGTCCTTTGGGCACAGCTCATAGCTTAGTTGATTTGCCATTTTCTGTTGGAGGAAAAAGTGGTAGCGCTCAAACGGCTGGAAATACCAAAACCAATGCTTTGTTTTATGCTTTTGCTCCTTATGATAATCCCAAAATATCCGTTTTAATTTTAATTGAAGATGTTCCAGAGGGTTCTTTGAATGCTATACCAGTAGCAAAAGATATTCTTTTGTGGTGTTATAAAAACAAAATATTAGAATAGTAAACATTTAAAAATTCCAGATATAGTAGTGATTGCTGATTATTGCTAAAAGCCGTGGGATCCTTCACCCGCCTTCGGCGGGTAAACCTGCCTGCCGGTAGACAGTCCCGCCTACGGCGGGCAGGGGCTGAAGTCCTCGGAATGACATTAAAAAACAGTGGCGGCGAAATTCTTTTAGAATTTCGCCGCCACATTATTTACTTTCTCAAGGTTCTTGTTTATATTTATAATATAATATATATTATAAGATAAATATTTTACTTAGCTTGTTTTATTCAAGCAAGTATTTAATTTTAATAATATGTCTCAACAAATTTATTTAACTAAAGAAAAATACGAAGAACTAAAAAAAGAACTTAAAGAAAGGGAAACTATTATTCGGCAAAAAATAGCCGAAGATTTAAAGCACGCTAAAGAAATGGGTGATTTATCCGAAAATGCTGCTTATTCACAAGCTAAAAACGATAAAGCTTTTAATGATGGAAAAATTATGGAATTAGAATATATTTTAAATCATTGTGAAATTATTGAAAAATCAGAAAAAAATGATAAAGTAGAGATAGGTTCTACGGTAAAACTTCAAGATGAAAATAATAAAATTTTAGAATATAAAATTGTTGGACCAGAAGAAAGTGATCCATTAAAAAATCTTATTTCTTATCAATCACCTTTGGGGCAAAAATTATTAAACAAAAAGGAAGGTGAAGAAATAAAATTAGAAAAACCAGATAAAACTTTTAAAAAATATAAAATTATTTCTATTAATTAATTTCTATGTCTACAGCTGATGAAATAAAAAAAATTAGAATAAAAAAAATTGAAGAATTAAAAAAAGATGGCAAAGAACTATATCCGAGCCATTGTTTTAAAAACAAAACGATTAGCGATATTTTAAAAAATTTTTCTTCTTTTAGTAAACAAAAAAAGAATAATTGGATAGCTGGGCGAATAATGAATATGCGTTTTCATGGCGGTATCGCTTTTATTGATTTGAGAGATGAAAGTGGAGAATTACAAATAGTTATTAAAAAAGAAAATATTAAAGATTTTGATTCTTTAGAAAAATATTTAGATAGTGGTGATTTTATAGAGGTTAGAGGTTATCCTTTTAAAACAAAAAGAGGAGAAAAAAGTTTGTTGGTAAAAGAATGGCGTATTATTTCTAAGAGTTTAAGGCCATTACCATCAGAATGGTATGGATTAAAAGATTCTGAAGAGCGCTTTCGAAAACGTTATTTAGATTTAATTCTTAATCAAGACGTTAAAAAACGTTTTGAATTACGTTCTTTGATAATTAAAACAATGAGAGATTTTTTTAATAATAAAGGTTTTTTAGAAGTGGAAACACCAATTCTTCAAACTTTAGCTGGAGGGGCTACTGCCCGTCCTTTTAAAACGCGTTTAGATACTTTAAACATTCCATTGTATTTAAGAATTGCTCCAGAGCTTTATTTAAAAAAATTAATCGTTGGTGGATTTGAAAAAATTTACGAAATTGGTAAAAACTTTCGGAATGAAGGAATAGACAAAACTCATAATCCAGAATTCACCATGCTGGAGCTTTATTGGGCTTATGCTGATTATCAAGATATGATGGGTTTTATAGAAGATTTATTAGTTTATATTCTGAAAAATGCTTTGCCTAAAACTAAAAATCCGTTGCTTGTAAATTACAATGGTCAATTAATTAATTTTACGCCACCTTATCCAAAAGTGAATTTTTTAGATATAATTAAAGAAGAAATGAAGGTTGATCCTTTAACAGTGGATGAAAAAAATATTTTATCTTTTTTGCAAAACAAAGGAGTTGATATTACATCGGAAATGCGGCAATATAATAAATGGGAATTGTTTGATGAAGTTTACAAAAAAGTTCATTTAGAAAAAATGATTCAGCCAACGTTTATTATTCATCATCCAGTGGCTTTATCACCCTTAGCTAAATTAAGAAAAGAAAATAATGAAGAAACTGAAAGATTTCAATTAGTTGTTGGTGGGATAGAATGTGTTAATGGTTATTCAGAATTAAATGATCCGATAGATCAAGCCAGACGTTTTAAAATTCAAGAAAAAAGAAGAAAAGCTGGTAATAAAGAAGCTCCTCAATATAATAGTGATTTTGTTGAAGCATTAGAATATGGTATGCCTCCCACAGCTGGTGTTGGTATTGGTATTGATCGTTTGGTAATGATTTTAACTAATGCCCCCTCGGTCAAAGAAGTAATATTTTTTCCCTTTATGAGAAATAAATAAAAATAAAAACAAGAAACATGCTTACAGATTTATTAAAAAAAATACGAGAAAATCCTGATTTTTATAAAGAAGGAATTTCTAAAAAAAATAGTAATATTCAAATTATTGATGAAATTTTAACATTGGATAAAGAATATAGGGCTAATTTAGGAGAAATCGAATTTTTAAGAGCGCAAATAAACGAACTTTCTAAAAATGTTAAATTTAGTCAAGATCATTTAGAACAAGCTAAAGCGACAAAAAAAAGAATAAAAGAATTAGAAGCAGAATTAGCGCCAATTGAGGAAAAATTAGATAAACTTTTATATCAAATTCCTAATATTCCATTAGATGATGTTCCTTTGGGTAAAGATGAAACGGAAAATAAAGTTTTAAGAGAAATTGGTGAGCGTCCAAATTTTAAATTTTTACCTAAAGATTATTTTGATTTAGTTGAAGACAAATGGATTGATACCAGAAGAGCAGCAAAAGTTTCTGGTACGCGTTTTGGTTATTTAAAAAATGAGGCAGTTTTTATAGAGTATGCTATTGTTAAATGGGTCATAAATTTATTAAAAGAAAAGGGATTTATGCCTGTTGTTCCGCCAGCCTTTATTTCGTCAAAAGCAATGAAGGGAATGGGTTATATTGATAGTGAAAAAGATTTGAATGAACGCTATTATTTTCCTCAGGACGATTTATTTTTAATTGGTACCGCCGAACAAGCAATTGGGCCAATGTATATGGATGAAATTTTAGAAGAAAAAGATTTGCCTTTGCGATATATTGCTTTTTCGCCTTGTTTTCGGAGAGAGGCCGGTTCTTACGGAAAAGATACTAAAGGCATTTGGCGAGTTCATTATTTTGAAAAATTAGAAATGTTTATTTTTTGTACACCCGAACAATCCGAAAAAGAACATCAACTAATTTTAGCTATCGAAGAAGAATTAATGCAACAACTAAAAGTACCTTATCGGGTAGTGCAATTATGTACCGGTGATTTGTCTAATCCTTCGGCAAAATCTTTTGATATTGAAACATGGTTGCCGGGACAAAATCGTTATGGTGAAACACATTCCTCAAGTAATTGTACTGATTATCAATCACGGCGTTTGAATATTCGCTATCGCAGCAAGGAAGGTTTAAAATTCGTTCATACTTTAAATGGAACGGCCTTTGCCATCGGTAGAATTTTAGCAGCCATTATTGAAAATTATCAACAAGAAGATGGAAGTATTGAAATTCCAGAAATTCTCAAAAAATATTTATAAATTGAAATAAAAAAATTTTAATTTAATATTAATTTAATGGAGCATGTTATTACCTCCAATTCTTATCGATTAAGAAAAATTCAAAAAAAACGAAAAAAAAGACGTTTAATTTTTTTTATAATATTAATTTTAATAATTATTATTGTGGTTGCTTATGAAATAATTTTTTCGTCAGTATTTCAAATTCAAAAAATCAATGTTTCTCAAACGAATTTTATCAATCAAAATGATATAATTCAAAAAATTAACGATATTTTTGATAATAAAAAAATTTTTTCTTTAATTTCTTTGCCACCTAATTTATTATTTTTTAATTTTAATGATTGCCAAAGTTTAAAACAATCTTTTTCTCCCATTGAATCAATAGAGTGTCAAAAAAATTTTAAGGATAAATCAATAAACATTAATATAAAAGAAAGGGTTGTTGAAGGTAAGTTTTGTTCTGGATTGGAAAATGAAGATTGTTTTTATTTTGATAAAGATGGAATATTATTTTTGGTTGCGCCTCAAGAGGAAGTAATTAGTTTTTTAATTAAAGAAACCAGTGATAAAAAATATTCGTTAGGAAATAAAATTATGGATAATTTTTTCTTGGTATTGCAGATTAAAAATTTTTTATCAGAAAAAATTTCTTTACCTCAAATAGAAATTAATACTTATGATATTATTTACTCGTTTGATAATAATTTTCAAATATTTATTTCTAAAGATAAATTAAAAGAGACGATGGATATTTTGCTTCATGTTTGGAACGATAATATATTGTTGGAAAATTTACAATATTTGGATTTAAGGTTTTTACCAAAAATATATTATAAATAATAAAAAATTAATTGTGCTGGCGGCGAAATTCTTTTAGAATTTCGCCGCAATAAAAATCACCAATTTTTATCAATTAATATTAAATGGAATTATTTATTATTTTGCTACAACTAATCCAATTATTTTTTTAGCATCGTTTTGTTTTAAAACCTTAGCTGCTTGTTGAAGCGTTGCTCCAGAAGTATAAACATCATCAACAAGAATGATTGTTTTGTTTTTAATTAATGATTTGGAATCATTTTTAATTTTAAAAGCATCAATTAAATTAAAAAGACGTTCTTTTTTGGTTAATTGGGCTTGAGGAAGAGTATTTTTTTGACGAATCAAGACATTGGTTAACAAAGGAAAGTTAAAATAATCAGCAAAGATTTTGGCTAATTCTTCGCTTTGGTTAAAACCCCTCCAATTATAACGCTTAGAACTTAAGGGTATGGGAATAACATAAATTTCTTTTGGATTTATTTCTAAGTCAGAAGAAATTTTTAACCAATAATTTATTAAAAAATCTCCTAAGGTAATTTTTATTTCTTTAACAAAATTATATTTAAACTCATGAATTAAATTTTTTACTGGTTCATTTTCATAATCTGTGGCACAACCTAAAAAATCAAGATAGGATTTATTATTATGATGGCATTTTTTTATAATAGAAATTCGTTTAAAACAAACAGGGCAAAATAAAGCCGAATAAATAGGAATTGTTTTAAAACAATCAACGCAAAGATAATGTTTGTTTTCGTTAGAAATAAACTTTCCACAATTTAAACAAAAAATTGGATAAAGACAATCATAAAAAATATTCTCAATTTTTGTTTTATTAATTTTTATCATTGTGGATAAATAATTTTTTATAAATTTAATTATTAATTATAATATAACTAATAATTAAATTAATAAAAATATGCGTTCATTAGGAATAGATATCGGAACAACAAATATTAAAATAGTAGAACTTTCGGGAACTTTAAATAGTATTAATTTAGAGAATTACGGTATTCTAGAAACTTATGGTTATTTAGAAAGAAATAATGCTGTTATTCAAACAAATTATTTCAAATTAGTAGAAGAAACAACAGCAGATTTATTAAAAAAACTTTTAGAGGTTGTAAAACCAAAAACAAAAAGGGCTATTTTTTCCTTGTCAACTTTTTCTAGTTTTATAACCAGTTTCAATTTGCCATTTGTTACAGATAAAGATATTATTCAAGCTGTTCCTTTTGAAGCTAAAAAATACATTCCAATGCCACTAGATGATTTAGAAATTAATTGGATGATCGTAGAAAAATCAAAAGAAGGTGGAAAAGAAAATAGTAAAATAGTTTTGATTGCCACTCCAAAAGAATTAATTGAAAGATATAAGCGAATTGCTCAATTGTCAGGATTAGAAATTGTTGGTTGGGAGATAGAAGGAATGTCAATAGTGAGAGCTTTAACCCAAAACGACAAAGATTCAATGATTGTAATAGATATAGGTACTCAAATTACTAATTTATTTGTTATAGAAAATGGATTTTTAATAAATTATGAAAATTTAAATATTGGTGGAGCAGAGATAACTCATATTATTAGTCAAAGTCTTGGAGTAACCCAACAAAGAGCCGAAGAATTTAAAAAAATAAAAGGATTTAAAGTTGATCCTCAAGAAATGGGAATAGTAAATATTTTAATGCCAATTGTGGATAATTTTGGTAATGAAATTTTACGAATGATGGACATTTATCATCAAAAATATAATAAAGATATAAAAAAAATTATTCTTAGCGGAGGAACAGCAAATATGCCCGGATTAGATGAGTATTTTAGCTCTTTTTTGAATGTTCCAGTTGAAAAATCTTGGCCATTTAAAAATATAAAATTTCAACAATTTTTAGAGCCACTTTTAAAAGATGTTTCTTGTTATTTGACAATAGCTGCCGGAGCAGCTCTTAAGGACTTTAAATAATTTTTTTAAATGTTATAATTAAATTAACGAAGGAATATAGAATAATTTTAAAAAAGTTTTATAATAAAATTATATAATAATAAAAAACAAAAATATGGCAGATTTTCAAATTGTAGAACCTATTAATACTAAAAAATCCACTGGTTGGTTAAGTGGATTAATTACTTTATCAATTATTTTTTTAGTTATTGCGATAGGAATATATATTGCTGCTTTGTTTTATCAAAATTATTTAAATAAAAGCATAGCTGATTGGGATAATAAAACAAAAGAATTATCTAAAGAAATTTCGGTAAATGATCGAAATGAAGTTTTAGCTTTTTATTCTCAATTATTTAATTTAAAAACTTTATTATCTCAGCATGTTTATTCAACTAATATCTTTTCTCGTCTTGAATTAATTACTCATCCGCAAGTAATGTTTACAAATTTTTCTTATAATTACAAAACATCGCAAATAAAATTAGAAGGGAATGCCAAAGATTTAAATGTTTTAGCTCAACAACTTTTAGCTTTTTATAAAACAACCGATTTTAAAAAAATTAATATCAGTGATATTAGGTCGACACCCGACAATATTAATTTTTCTTTAGAAATTAATTTTGATCCTAATTTTATTTTAAAATAAGTTTATGAAAGAAACAGCCAAAAGAAATATTAGTCTAATTTTAGTAATTGTTTTTTTTGGAGCAGCAATGATTGTTTTTTTCACTTTAAGCTGGCCAAACTTAACCAAAGTTTTTGATTTAAATTTTACCCTTAATAAAACAAAAAAAGAGTATGAAAACCAAAATCAATCACTTCAATTAGCCAAATCAATTATTGAGCAGTATAGAAATCTAAATAATGTTAATCAAGCTATTTCTTTAACAATGCCCAAAACCAATGAGGTTTATAATATAATTGTTCAATTAAATAAAATAGCCGAAAGTAGTGGAATGAGTATCGAAGGATTATCTTTAAAAGAAGTCATAAATAATAATGAATTAGATGATTCTAACAATCGTCAAAATTTAGTAAAACCATATCGAACAATTAGTATTAATACTTCTCTTAATGGGTCTTATGAATCTTTTAAAACTTGGTTAGAATTAGTAGAAACAAACATTCGTTTAATGGATGTAAAAAGTGTTTCTTTTGAGGGGGTTAATTTATCATCAAATAAATCAATTAATAATTTTTTTAATTTTAATGTTAATTTAGATGTTTATTATCAATTATAATACAATATAATATAAAAAAACTATGGAAACATCAGAACAAAAACCTAAAAAAAATACTTTTATTTATATTATTATCGTAATTTTATTTATTGCTATTCTAGTAGTTTATTACGTATTTTTTGGTCAAGAAAAATTAGCCCAAAGTGGTCCGTCAATTAAAACAATTAACACTGCCACTCAAGAAGTGGGACAAGTTGAAACTGTCAATCAAAATGATTTATATTCATCAGAAAGTACTTCTACACTAGATGTTACAGGAGGATTAAAATCATTAAAATTGACACCGGAAGATATTTTAAACGATGAAATTTTTCAGTCTCTTCAATCGTATGCTGAACCAGTAGAACTTCCAACGTTGGGAAGGCCCAATCCATTTATTTCTTATTAAAAATTTTTAAATAAAAAATAAAATGATACCAAATAAAACCATTATCGAACTTTTGATAAAAAATCAAAAAATTGATCAAGCGACAGCTGATAAGCTTTTAAAAGAAAGCCAAAGTCTTAATAAATCAGTTGAAGAAATTCTTTATGAAAGAAAAATTGTTTCAGAAAAAGATT